>Ga0070699_100005343_pt1 | contig 11263 bp, 9 predicted proteins | sample KBSK1503metaG_FD_65473 | JGI IMG/M metagenome (GOLD analysis project Ga0070699, IMG submission 65473) | Corn, switchgrass and miscanthus rhizosphere microbial communities from Kellogg Biological Station, Michigan, USA - KBS K1-50-3 metaG | ecosystem: Host-associated > Plants > Roots >...
GAGAGCTAACGAAGAAAAACATGGAGACAGAGCGAGTCAGCTTATACACCCTTCTAAAGTGAAGGAGCAACTCTTGTTCTTGGCTCGTGTTCTTGACTCATCGCGTCACCTCATTTGCTTTTGCTCCCAACAGCCGACTTTTAATCAGTGGTGATGAAACTGGCGTGTTAATTGTCTGGGGTCCTACTTCCTTCCCGCGAAGATGCGAGGTGAGAACCTCGTTTAAAAGGTAGCGAGTCACAACTACGAAGGAATTCAACATACTTGTACTTCTAAGAAATGGAACCAATAAATTGCCGGACGTTTACTTGTACTCATCCAAAAAATGGAACCATTAAATTGCCGGACGTTTTGGAACCAATAAGTTGCCGAGAGTGCGACTAAAGAACAGCGGGTAACAATTTACGAAGGAATTTAGGCTAGTTTGTACTTTTTGGAAGAATTGGAAAAATTTGGAACCAATAAATTGCCGGGCGCTATTGGAACATTAAGTTACCGGAGCGGCAAATTAATGGGTCAAGTTGTTGTTGGAGGGGACAAACTCTTCAGCGGCGGCGGGCCATGCGGGACAATCTTCGCAACTTTTTCCTGTCGCCACCGGCAGAAATGCTCAGTTTCTTGCAACAGTTGCGAGGATCGCTGTAGAAAGATTTGTTAGGCTGCTTCGGTTCAAATCCGCAGATCATCCAATAGATTGTAATCGTTCACAGCTAAGACGGCGTCACACACGGTCTGCGCGAGTTGGCGATTGTTCGCAACGCCCAAATCCCAAATAGGCCGACACGATCGCAGACTGCTGTTCCATTTGGGAGTTCCGTTGAGTGCAAGTGGTTGACCGTCAGCCGTTCGAATCGTGCGGTAAAGGAGTCCGTCTTCGCGATTCACCTCAAGGTCCACTGCGTGTCGGAAGCGCGTTGAGTGTTCCTGGTCACCGACAAAAACGCGGTGGGTTTGTGGTAACCGCCCATTGACGAAATGAACGTTTTGGCGAGCGCGCCGGATATTTTCAGGTCGCGCATGCGTTGCGCGCTGGCCGCCATAAATGATTTCGGCAATGCGCAGAGCGCCAAACAAGTACCAACCAAAAGAACCGTCGAAATGTTTCCAAGAGCTGCCACCGTTTCCCCAGAGCATTCCCCAAAACAAGAGTATGTCGCCTTCAGCGACCTGTTGTAGCGAACCAGCGCAACCGTTTGCGCAGTCATCGCCATACGTCAGATTAGTCCAATCCGGGTCGTCATGTGTTTCCAAAGAAGATGTGCGAACAAATGGCCTGCACGAACGCGGATAATTGCGAACCCAAGCCCCGCCCGCGTTGGGAAACGGCACAAAGAGAAAGGAACCGTCCTGAAAGAGAGGACTACGTGCGACAGCGCTATGCGAGCTATTTGATCCGATGTTGATAAGAAATACTCGGCTCATGTTCCTTCAAGAGAGCAACCCAACCAACGACCCAAGCTCAGCGACAGCGGCTACTGGGCACCGCTTTACGCCCGCAGCGTTTCCGCTGCAGCGGATAGTTAGGCGGCGAGGTCATTTCGAATGAAACGGTGAAAATACCAACATACTCAGACGTGATGTCGCTGTAATCAATAATGAGTTGTTGGGCTAAGGGTCACCAAGCATTGGCATTACAGAACTTTAAGCAAGAAGGCAACAATGTCAAGCGCGAAAGAACCAATTGCCAACATATCTTGGGAGGAAAGTTGAATATTCCCAACTGAATAAGTTTGGGTTTGGGTTGGCTCCGGAACATAAGGCTTATACACAGAGGAGAGCACCCCTAGAATGTTGCTTTCACCCCCGAATACGAATTGACCGGTTTCTTGCCACGCCCACGTGGAAAGCTCCTTAACATTATTGGCACGAACAAATTGGATTCGAATTGCATAAGAAGTATCTTCCTCGCAGACCTTATCCTCAAACATTAACATTCCCATGTCGCCACGCTTCATGCCAAGACCAATCCCAACAGACATTCCCACTAGCCTTCCGCTACCGCTGCGCTGAGAGATTAATTCGGGCTCAGGGGCTGAGACCGCCCATAATTGTTCCTGATTGTGCATTAGAAGGAATGTTCTAGCACCCTTCTTAAAAAATTGTCTTTGCGCTTTTTGACGTAGGTTTGGTAGTTGAGAAGTAGATATTCTATTCTCAGCAACCGCAATTTGTAACGCAGCTTCGATGATACCCGGGTCAACTTCTAAGACTCCCCATACAGCATCGGATGCACCTCTCGAAACGACTTTTTGCGCGAAAAATCTTCTATAGTCTTCAGCATTGGTGAAACTGAGAGTCTGCCAAGCTAGGCTGGAATGACAAGCTACGGATTCGGCCACCCGATTATTTATTATGGAGATCAGTTCATGGTTCTCATAAGGGTGAAACTGTCCACTATACTCATTGCACGCCAATATAGAGGAGACTAATCAACACTGCTGAAAACGCTCGTAGTCGATCTCTCATCGTTTACTCCAATGGAGACTAGCGAAAGCATCCAACGAAGAGGAGTCTTCCCGCAGTACTCGCCGCTTCGCGGAGTTCTGGATTACTCCATCTTGACACCCGGCGAGAACTGCAGAAAGAATCCTGACACTCCCGCCAAACTGGACGAGAGAAATATTAGTATTTCCGCTTGCAAAAGAGAAGGTCGCGGAATTGCTCACAGCCCCATACGGGACAATCGTCGCAACTTTTCCCAGTCGTCACCGGCAGAAATGCTCACTTTGTTGCAACAGTTGGACATGCGGGAGCGCCCTATCTGCGACTCATCCGAGTCGTACTGTTTGCGCTTAGGTCGAAATCGTGTCGTTCTGCGGGATATTTATTTTGCCCCAGAGATATTTAACGACGCTATCGACGAATGTAAACACTTCAAAACGCTGGCCGCATGATCGATCAAGTTGTGACTTGAACTAATTACTTGCCGCGGCTGGAACCAATTCTTTGCCGCAAGTTCAATCAAAACCGAGAGATTTCGCATCTCCACCTTGTCTGCGATTCGTGTTTTGGAACCCTTAAATTGCCGAAAGTGCAAATTGGAATTTAAGCATTGCCGGAAGTGCAGTAGTGAAAAAAAGTAGGTCAGCGCTCGTTGAGAATGCGGTTCGGCTATCTGATGTTAACCTTCCAGAAAAAAGGAATTGCTCCTTTAACGCTGTTCAATCTTGGCGTCACAGATCCAGAGCTCCTCCTGAAAGCACCAACCCCAGTGGCAGTATTCACCCTCATTCGCAAACGAATCCCGACGCACGCATTAACCTTTTGCTCATACTTATGCAGCGGTGAAATTCTGCCGCGCACTAGGGTTGTGGCAATGTGTTCTTTAGGTATGACAATAAAGATGAAAGCGCAGCCGGTTCTCAGAGAAGCGATAGTAAACTTATTAGTGGTTACATCTTTCAACTAACCCGGCTTAGTTCAACACCGAATTGTGTGGCGGCTCCTTGCGTGTAGCGCAGCTTGCATCACCACTCCGCGCCACACTAATTCTTAATTCGTTATATCGCGTCCGCACTACCACTCGCTATAGGGCCTGCCTCCCGACGACTTGGCTGAGGACGAGCTATGTACGTCCACGACACCCTTAGGGCCTTTAGCCAGCTTAGGATCTTCCCCGATTGTGACCTTCCAGTCCCGCTTCCCCGTCATCGGGTCCTCCTGGATCGAGCGTATGTAGCCGGTCCCCACCAGGTCTTCGAGCGACTGAGGAAGAGCGCCCTTATCGTTGGCGTATTGCTTTATCATGCCGCGCATGACTCTCAGGTCTTCCCGCAACATCGCCTCTTTCGCTGCCGAGACCGTTTTGTCATTCGCGGAATTGCACGCGCCGCAAGCGCCGGTGAAATAGGCCAGGGCGACCAGAGTAGGTAACAGGGATAGACGGTGAGACGTATTATTCATAAGCCCTTCTACGGCATAAGTCGTATGCCCATCAGCAACGGTATAACTATATCTTGATCTGGATAAGAATCGAAAGCGCCTGATATTTTGTACTCACCGAACTTGTCCTATTCTTCTCAAGAGGCTCAGGGTCAGCCTTCGTTTGGAACGGCGAAAAATTATTCTTGGTCGTAACAAGAAGTCAACAGGCGGGCCCGAATTGAAATCTACTCTGTCTTCTTCGGATATAAAGCACTTCAGCGAACCTAGTACCTTAGCGTCTGATATCGCGCCTCAAAAAGCCCCTGCTCACGATAAAACTAAACGCCACCTTGCTGGTGGCCTTTTCGGGATTTTTTAATAAGCAAAAATTTCTTCCCTAAAGAACTCGAACTCGTCCATTGGCCTTACGAGCCTCAAATTCAGGAGCCTACTTCCTTTCGCGAAGATGCGAGATGAGAACTCGTCTAAAGATAGCGGCGACAATTACGAAGGAATTCAAGATAGTACTTTTTCGAAAATTGGAACCAATTAATTGCCGGGCGCTATTGGAACCAATAAGTTGCCGGAGTGGCAAATTAATGGCTCAGGTGACACGATCCAACAGGTGCAATAAGTAAGTTGTGACTTGAAGCAATTCCTTGCCGCCGTTGGAACCAATTATTTGCCGTAAGTTCAAACAAACCGAGAGATTTCGCATGCCCACCTTGTCTGCGATTCGTGTTTTGGAATCATTAAATTGCCGAAAGTGCAAATTGGAACTTAAGCATTGCCAGAAGTGCAATAGTGAAAAGAAATAGTAGGTTAGCGCTCGTTGAGGATACGATCGGGCTGTCTGATAGTAGGGATGACAATACGACGACGCTGCAGCCCGTTCTCGGCGATGTGAAAGCGATAGGAAAGTTGTTAGGCAGCTTCCGCTTCCGTCAGTTGTCCCATTCGCACGCCGCCCGACACGAATTCTTAATACGTTACGCGCGTGCTGATGCGAATGTCATCTATATTTCTTATCTCTTCGAGTTAGCAAGTCACTCAGCCTGAATACCTGGGTTTTTACTGCTGATGATGCTTTTTATCGTCTCTCGGAGCTTCATTTCAAATTCCTTCATTCCCGGAGGTGTATACTCGTAAACTATTACTCTGAGATGACGAATATCAAATGGCATATCATCAATTGCTTGAGTTATCAGTATCGTTTCGATTCCGAGCGTATGCGCTATGCCAATCTCATAATACACATTTGGGTTCCTGCCCGTGCAGTCTGCTATTACAATGTCAGCAAAGTAAATCGCCGACCAAATTTCATACATGATTACACCATTTGTAAAAAAGTCGTCAGCGCGCTTACAAATTAGTCCTAGTTCCTGAGTGATAGGCTTGATGTGATCATCAAATATCGGCTGTAATTTCGGATCAAAGGGCATCAATACAAAGACATCCGGAGATCCCCAGTACTTTGTTGGCGCACCATAGATCGACTTCGGACCACCTCCAAGATTTACTTCCAATGCTTGTTCGATCTCAACAGCTAAAGGCGATAAGTAAAACCTCCAGCTTCGCATATCCTCTTCAGATGCATGTTCGATTCTTTTAAGGTGGACATTACCGTCATTGTCATAAGCTTCAATTAATCCCCAGCGCATAAGTTCTTTCAGTGGATAGACATATTTTTGGCGAATTGTCTTTGCCGGGTCATCAACAGAGAGATACATCTCCGATAGCGGCAAGTCATCTATGGAGCAGCCTCTTTTTTTCTTAACCGTTTTTATTATGTGAACCATCGAAGGATCAGGCATATTACTTAATCCTATTTATTGGTCTGATAGGGCTCATCCCTAAATTCGCCAGCCTCCATAAGTTGAGGTCAAGGCAGACGCGAGGTACGACCGTTTGTATATCATACAAACGCAAGATTTTACATGGTTCACCAATAGTGTTGTCGCGCGTGCGTCGATAACGAATGTATGGCTCAAGGGGCGTGCCAACCGTGCAACAAAGTATTCTTCATAATCCGTGAACAGTCTCGAGCGGAGTGTAATCTTTTAGAAGCTTCGATTCATGGGTGAGGCTCCAGATTAAATGGTCCGAAGCAGCGAATAACTTCACACGACCTGCAGGTGGCGTTCGTGAATGTGTATTTGACGCAGAAGCTAAAAGTGCCGGTGCAGTTTCCACTCGGCGGTGGCGGCACTTTCAAATTGAAGGGAAAGTTTACGCCGCCAGTCAGAGACGCTCCACTGCCGTACCAGATAGCTTCTGCGCCGTTTGGAACCGGCAGCGAAGGAGTGAAAAGCGGCACCGGATCAGCGCTCGTTATGTAGGCGCCGAATGGTCCACTAACACCGCAACTTGCCGGCGTGTAATTGACTGACGCGTTGATAATCGTCGCCGTGACGCGAGTAATATTTCCCGGGCCCGCCGACAAGTTCGACTTGACCTTGAAAACGCCGATCGAGACGGGAGTCAGACTAGTCGAGACCACCTTAGTGCTGAAGCCAATGCAACATTCGCCGAGGTGAACGTCGCAATCATTGAGGACTAGTCTACCAACGGAGATACAGCCCGTGGCGTTCGTTGCCTGAACTGTGATTACTCGAGGTCCAGTACCATTCCAATTGATATTCACGCACGAACCGGTTGCTGTCGCCGGAGTGCCACCCGTGACATTCCAGGTGTAGGTAGCGCCCGAGACGATCGGACTTGCGCAGTATTTCCCCGATACAGCACAGGTGTAGTCGGGCGCGAGAATCTTCGGCACCGGGGGAGACGGATCACAACAGGGGATCTCGACATCGCCGATCCGGGTCTTGTCAACCTGTAAGATATTGTTGTTCCCATCGATGAGTATACTATTCTGCCAGTCTCCACCACTCGAGGGCGTGCCCTGAAGACCATAGACCCAATTGTTCGTCTGAAATATGAGATAGTCGCCCGTCATCCATACTAATCCCTTCGGACCGGTATCATAGTCGCAGCCGCCCGCCGCATTTTCCTGCGTACCCTGACCGATGCGAAATTTGAGTAGGTTAGGCTGTGTCCAGGTCGGACCATTGCGCACATACTCCATCGCGCGTGCATCGTGCGCAGCAGGAACATTATCACCACCCATTGCCCGCTCGGTAACCAGCATGTGGCCATATGGATCGAAACTGATATCGGAAACCGGATTGGAATAGTTTCCTCCAATGTTGTAGGGCGGCAAAGAAACGCGCAAGGTCGCGGGCCCCACAAAGTTGCCAGCACTATCTAACTTGACGGACCAGATCTCATTGACGAGAGTGGAACTTGGTCGAGCTTGATCCGTCGACCAATCACTGTAAAAGAGTTCTCCATCATCCGGATTCACTTGCACGGCAAAAGGACGCCGGCCCAGTTGTGTATATGGTGCGCCGGGATTAAGCGATACATTGTCAGTATCGAGTATCTGTGGTCGGGAAGGTGACGCGAACGGCAGGTTCATCCCGTGGTCCCATACGCTCTGAATAGTGCCGTTCAGGTCAATGCTGTATATACGCCCATCCTCGAAATTACTTACCAAAAATCTCTTGTACTCGCAGCTGTAGTGGAGGTTTCCGAGCCCCGGTCCAGTGTTAGGAATTTTGTTGCTGCCTGCCGTATAGGTGTGGCTGGCGGGATCCGTCTGAACGAAGACAGTCGCCGATCCCGTGTTGGCGTTTAGTTTGTAGATATCACCATGGCCTGTAGAAAGTGTTCCCTGGTTATTTGTGCCATAGATTCGGGTAGAAGCAACATAGATATTCCCGCTGTCGTCGAGTGTCAGACCAAAGGCATCGCCGATTGTCAGTCTCGCCCAATCCGGATGAAAATAGATATTAGTGGGGGGCACGGAATTGGGACCCCAGTTCACGGCGATCGGAGCACTTGCCTGATTTCTCAAGTCCCATGTCACCACCGAAGGATCGGTACCAAGAGGTGCTTGATTAGTCGCGACCGCTATCTGGCCGGTAAAAGAAGCATAGGTTGAAGAGGAAAAGTTTGGAATGTTCTTTAGCGGCGGCTTCTTGCCACAGCAAGTGTTGAACTTCCGTGGTATTTCTGAAGGCGTCGGAAGAACGGTCACAGCAGGCTTCGGATTTTGCTGGTTGACACTCTGCGCTCCGGCTTCGCCTGACGAAGTGAGCGATTCAACAAGACTTAACGACAAAACAAAAGTGAGAACGGCCAATGCAATTAGAGTTCTGTGAGGCATGATGTTTCTCCACAAGGTTAGGGGTTAAGGAAGCTCCCAGGTTTGAAATCAACTGAGAGAGAATGATCCGATCTTTTCACCACACGCCGATGGGCTTGAGCGTAGGGCCCACAAAGCCGCACGCAATGCCGTTCGCATGGTGGTATCTCGCGTGAGTCCATAAAACGATATCTTTGCCATTGATATTTTCGGCGTTGAGAAAATTGCTGATGTGGGCAGCGTCTCCGTTGGGACCCGCGATCGCACCGCCGTCATCTATTTCATTCGGGTGATACAGCAAGGCCCAAACATCGGCAACTGCCCACGGATCTGCGACACCGTCATTTGGCCCGGGAATAATCTGATAACCTCGGCCCGTAATCTTGTCCCGGACCCTTCATATGCGGCCAATGATCGGGACGTAGACCTGGCTCATTTCGGATGGTCTAATATTCCAGACAAAGTTACGTTCTTCGATCACATCGTTGGGAAATCCGTCTATATCAAAGTCGAAGCGCCAATAGACGTGATGATTATGATGCAAGGCGGTGCAATAGTCGGTGACCGCCGAAAAGGCGAAGCGCGGTTCGATGGTGCCGTCGGTATAGAAAATCCATTTCTGAATGTAGCGGTACCAGCCGGCCTGCATCTCGGTGGTCAAAATTAGTTGCTTGGTCCCCTTCTCTACCGCTACGCCCGAGAATGAGCCCGAATCCGTCCCCGGATGATCACAAACGGTTTTAGGCGGGACCGTTGGTTCTGCATACCCGATTGACAAAATATTATTGGCATCGAAAGGCACAAGTGTGTTTTGCCAGTCGCGATATGACAAGTCAGCACCGCCACAGCCGCCGGGGTCGTATTTCACATTCAAGACGGGAACGTCGGCTTGCCAGAAGACCCGACGGCCTTTGAAAAACACGTGGCGCAATTGCAGCCCGCATCCATCCACGCATCCCGTTTGGTCTGGCGGCGTCCAGCACAAAGACCAGACCGGGTTCGAGGCGGGCCAATTGATCTTGTATGGTGGGTTACAGTAACCCGGCACAGCTTGACCGAAGACACTTGTCCCAGCGCTTAACAGCAGAGCCAAGCAAAAAACGACTTCTAAAAACCAGAATAGAATCGAAGAGTTGATTCTCACTTTGTGTGCAGACTAATTCGATTGCATCGAACAGTCATGCTCCGCTCAGTAATTATTTCTGGATAACGCAATGATCCGGTCGTTTAGGTCTACCACTACAACTCGCAGCAGGCGAGTTCGATCACCCGAGAGTAGCTGGAACTGGATGCAACGATGAGGCGGCTTGTGCTCGTTAGGGTCGGCCACGGCGAAGCCTCCTTCAATAATAGCTCCCTCGCGCAGAACACTCGCCAGCGAGCGATCCTGGCGAATAACTTCAGCGGCTTCTTGCCTCTCTTCGCCCGAAGGCTGCGGCCGTCCGCGGAGTTCTTCTTCCGCTAGAATCTCACCGGTCGAAGAGTCAACCAGAAAACGTGTAGCCTTGCTCGAGGTGTAGTTGAAGAGCACGACAACAGCGATGCGCAGTTCTTTTGTTTCGTCTTTGCGCACCTTGCTGTCAGGAGCGAGTGCAACGCTGAGAACTCGGTAACGTTGATTTCTGAGCGTTGCTGCGAGCCTGGGCGTTTCCAATAACGTGCGAATGATCCTTGTCTTTTCCTCCGAGGTAAATGGTCTTGCTGATTGGCTCTGAGCGTTCACTTCATTGCTCTGCGAAGGTTTTTGTGTTTGATTCCTGTTCTGTGAAGCTTGGCTGTGAGCAAGAAGACTCGCAGCAATGAAGAGGTTTAAGACGGGGGAGATTCTTCTCATGCTTAGACCATCAAACGACTGGAAAGTTGGAGGACTCTTCACAACATCGCAAGTATTGCTGCTTGAGGTACCAGCGAATACCCGGAAGACTATTCCTCCTGCGTGTCCGAGTCAAGCTCGCGATTGACGCCTCGCGATTGACGCCAGAAATCTACCTGCATACTCGGACCGTCTCGTTCAGCAGCTCCTCTGATTGGCTCGGATACGGTTTGGCTGTAAGCAGGGTGCGGAATTTTTCTACCACACAATCCCTGACGGCTTCCGAAGTTCATGGAAGAGGAGCAAGCCCTCCGACTGCTGCAGCGATGAGGCTGCTGAGTGTTGGGGGGTACAGCTTTCTTGTTGGGACATTGATCACCTTGTAAAGCCACGGTGCGTTATTCATGGATCGGCACTTCGAAGTTGACCAGCACGTGATCATCTCAATTGATCGACTCGCTTCGAACTTCAGCGGTTGGCTAAACGTCTCGCTACGACGGAGAGTTGAAGGCTCGCATCAAGGATCTTGCAATTTCTCATCCCCACCGCGAACTCTAAACAGTCCAACGTGTCTTCAGCCTTTCGCCCGACTCGAGCATTTACTTGTCCTTCTCCAAAAAAATGGAACCATTAAATTGCCGGACGTTTTGGAACCATTAAGTTGCCGCGAGTGCGACTAAAAGAACAGCGGGTAACAATTTACGAAGGAATTAGGGTAGTTTGCACTTTTTGGAAGAATTGGAAAAAAAATGGAACCAATTAATTGCCGGGCGCTATTGGAACCATTAAGTTGCCGCAGCGGCAAATTAATGGTTCAGATTACATAAGTGAATGTAAGTTGTTCAAAAGAAATGGCGGAGGGGACAGGACTCGAACCTGCAATCCGACTATTGATGTTCTCACACTCACATTCGTCTGACAGTTCGTCCTGAATATGCTTGCGTCTCGATTCTTAAGCCTCAAGCAGAATCTCTGGATGTTTTTTAGCGATGGTTAATAGCTTAAGTGCTGCGTCACCGGGTTCTCTCGAGCCTTGCTCCCATGCTTGGACCGTTTTCGTGCTAATGTTCAGCATCATCGCAAACACCGCTTGAGAGCAATTGAGTTTTTGTCGTATCTGAGCAATATCCTTGGGTGACATTGCTTTAGGCGGACGCGGAGCTTGAATTCGCGTTACCTTTAAATCGCGACCCTTTCCACGCTCAAAGGCAAGTGCATCTTCCATGGCGTTCCTGAGATCGGCAAATGCCTCGTCACTCATATAGTTCGTTTTATTTGTCTGCACCTTCCGAGTCTTTCCTCTCTTCATGACTCACTTTCCCTTCTAATCTGCTGGCTCAGCGCGCCAATGATGCGCGTTTGATCCGGTGATAAGTCGG
>Ga0070699_100005345_pt1 | contig 11262 bp, 9 predicted proteins | sample KBSK1503metaG_FD_65473 | JGI IMG/M metagenome (GOLD analysis project Ga0070699, IMG submission 65473) | Corn, switchgrass and miscanthus rhizosphere microbial communities from Kellogg Biological Station, Michigan, USA - KBS K1-50-3 metaG | ecosystem: Host-associated > Plants > Roots >...
CAAGCAGGCCGGCAAGCCCAAGATGGAGTGGGTCAAGGCGCCGATCGACGAGGCCCTGGTCAAGCGAGTCCGCGAGCTGGTCGAGAAGGACATGGCCAAGGCGATCAACGCCAAGGACAAGGCGGCCCGCGCGGCGGGCCTCTCCTCGGTGCGCAAGGACGTCGTCGCCAAACTCGCCCTCGAGTTTCCCGAACGGGTCCGCGACATCGTCCACGAAATCGAAGAGATCGAGTACCGGGTGATGCGCACGCAGGTGCTGGAAAAGGGTGAGCGCGTGGACGGACGCGACACCGACACCGTCCGCCCGATCAGCATCGAAACCGGTGTGCTCCCCCGAGCCCACGGATCCGCCCTCTTCACCCGCGGGCAGACCCAGGCGCTGGTGGCGGTCACCCTGGGTACCAGCGACGACGAGCAGCGGATCGACTCGATCGACGTGCCGGGCGAAACCACCAAGTCGTTCATGCTCCATTACAATTTCCCGCCCTACTCGACCGGCGAGGTCAAGATGATCCGCGGCACCAGCCGCCGCGAGATCGGGCACGGGGCCCTGGCCGAGCGGGCCCTGCAGCCGCTGCTCCCGGCCTTCGACGGATTTCCCTATACGCTCCGGATCGTCTCCGAGATTCTTGAGTCCAACGGCTCGTCCTCGATGGCCACTGTTTGCGGCGGCTCGCTGGCGCTGATGGACGCCGGCGTCCCGATCAAATCGGCCTGCGCGGGCGTGGCGATGGGGCTCATCAAGGAGGGTGACAAGGTCGCCATCCTGACCGACATTCTGGGCTCCGAGGATTCCCTGGGCGACATGGACTTCAAGGTCGCCGGCACCGAACAGGGGATTACCTCGATTCAGATGGACATGAAGATCGAAGGACTCGATCTCAAAATCATCGATGAGGCGCTGGGCCGTGCCAAGAAGGGCCGTCTGCACATTCTGGCCGAGATGCAGAAGGTTCTCGCGTCGGCGCGGCCGGAGCTTTCGCCGCACGCGCCCCGGATCTTCACTATCCAGATCAAGCCGGACAAGATCGGCGATGTCATCGGTCCGAAGGGCAAGACCATCCGCGGCATCCAGGACGCCACCGGCGCCAAGATCAGCATCGAGGATTCCGGCGTGGTGACCATTGCCGCCGTGGGAGGCGAGGCCGGCAACAAGGCCCGCGACATGGTGATGGCCATTGTGGCCGAGCCTGAGGTGGGACGGATCTACGAGGGGCCGGTCAAGAGCACCACCCCGTTCGGCGCCTTCGTGGAGATCATTCCGGGTGTGGAAGGTCTGCTCCACATCAGCGAGCTGCAGCACGGCCGAACCGAGAAGACCGAGGACGTGGTCAAGAAGGGCGACATCGTGAAAGTCCAGCTCCTCGAAGTGGACGAACGAGGCCGCATGAAGCTTTCCCGGAAGGCGCTGATCCCCAAGGAATAGCGCCTTCGTGGAGCTCGAAACCCTCGACGACGGACTGTTCCGGTCCGTTGCTGCCAATGGACTGACCGTGCTCTCGGAGGCGCTTCCGGGCGTGCGGTCGGCCGCGGTTGGAATCTGGGTGCGCTCGGCCAGCGCGCACGAAGCCCGCGACAAGATGGGCGCGGCGCACCTCCTCGAGCATCTCGTGTTCAAGGGCACCGTCCGACGCACCGCCAAGCAGCTCGCCCAGGAGCTGGAGGTGCGCGGAGGGTCGCTCGACGCCTACACCTCCCGCGACCACACCAGCTTCCAGGCCCACGTGCTCGATGCCGACGTACCCCTCGCCATCGAGATCCTGACCGACCTGGTGCGACACCCACTCCTCCGCGCCGAAGACCTCGATCTCGAGCGTAACGTGGTGCTCGAGGAGATCAACGGGGTCGAGGACACCCCCGACGACCTGGTGTTCGAGCTCCACGCCAGAACGCTGTGGCCCAGCCACCCCTACGGCTACTCCATCCTGGGAACTCCGGAGAGCGTCGGGTCGTTGACCGCGGCCGACCTCGCGGGAGTGCACCGGACGGGATACTATCGCGGGAACTGCGTGATCGCCGCCGCGGGGCACGTGGACCACGGCCAGCTCCTCACCGTGCTGGAGCGGGAGGGCTGGTTCGAGGGAGAGGCTGAACCGTCCCGCGGGCCGGTGAAAGCCGATCCCGCGGTGCACGGGTCGAGCGTTCGGGAAGCGAGGGAGTCGGCCCAAACCCATATCGTGCTCGGCACCGATACCTTTGCGGCCCGGGACCCCCGGCGCTACGCGCTGGCGATCCTGGCCAACGTGCTGGGGGGCGGAATGTCGAGTCGCCTCTTCCAGCGGGTGCGTGAGGAGCTCGGACTGGCCTACGCCGTGTACGCCTTTCAGCAGCTTTTCCAGAGCACCGGCATGGTCGGGGTCTACGTCGGCACGCAGCCGGGCACGGCCGATGCCGCCGAATCGGTGATTCGCGAGGAGCTGGCCCGGCTGGCGCGCGAGGGGCTCCCCGACGAGGAGCTGGCCGGCGGCCGGCAGCAGCTCAAGGGACAAGTCATGTTATCGCTGGAGAGCCCGAGCAGCCGGATGCACCGCCTGGCCGGCATGGTGCTCCATCGGGACCGTTACCGGCGGCTTGACGAAGTACTCGCCGAGATCGATGCGGTGACCTCGGCCGAGGTCGCGACGCTGGCCGGTGAATGCTTCGCCCCGGATCGCTGGTCGGTCGTACGGCTCGGCCCGCCTGATGGCGGCGCCCGGTGAGGCCGCGCGGCTGGTCGGCGCTGGCGCTGCTTCTCGCCGCGGCCGCTCCGGCCGCGGGGCTCCGGGCCCAGGCCACCGTCGAATGCGAGAGCCCCAAGACAGGCTGGCTCTGGTGCGATGACTTTGAGCAGGACCGCCTCGGGTCCTACTTCGAAGTGGCAGCGAAGAATGGCGCTTTCGTCCGTGCCGCTGGGGTAGGGGTCCACGGCTCCTCGGGGATGCGGGCGCGATTCAAGAAAGGACAGATCGACGCCGGGGCGCTGCACCTGGCCATCGGCAAGACCCCGCAGCCGTACTTCCGCTCCGTCACCGCGGACGCCGGCGTGTACCGGGAGTTATGGTGGCGGGTTTGGCTGAAGCTGGAACCGGGGTGGACCGGGGGAGGCGGAGCGAAGCTGAGCCGCGCCACGGTGTTCTCGTCGGGAGCACAGTGGGCCCAGGCGGCGATCGCCCACGTGTGGAGCGGCGGGCCGGGAAATCTCCATCTCGTCCTCGATCCCGCGCGGGGCACCTCGCCCGACGGCCGCGTCGTCACCACGCGGTACAACGATTTCGCGAAACTCCGGTGGATCGGGTCGGCCCGGAGCGTGAGCCGGCTGTTCGCCGGGCCGGTGGGCGACGGGTGGCGATGTATCGAGGCCCATGCGCGGCTCAATGACCCGGGAAAGGCCAATGGCCTCTTCGAGCTCCGGGTGGACGGCCGGCTCGAGGCCAAGCGCGACCGACTGGACTGGGTCGGGACCTATGCCGAATACGGGTGGAACGCGGTCTTCCTCGAGAACTACTGGAACGGCGGGTCACCGAAAGAGCAGGAACGATATTTCGACAATTTCGTGGTGAGCACCCAGCCCATCGGCTGTGGTGATTCCTGAGCTCGGCTCACTCTTTCACTCCAGAGATCGCGACATGATCATCGGTGTTCCCAAGGAGATCAAGACCAACGAGAACCGCATCGCCCTGGTGCCTGCGGGCACCGAGCTCCTGGTCGGCGCCGGGCACACCGTCTACATCGAGAAGGGCGCCGGCCTCGGCAGCGGGTTCAGCGACGAGCAGTTCGTCGATGCCGGCGGGCGGATCCTCGACTCCGCCGAGGAGGTGTGGGCCAAGGCCGAGATGATCATGAAGGTGAAGGAGCCTATCGCGGTGGAATGGCCGAGAATGCGAAAGGGCCAGGTCATCTACACCTACTTCCACTTCGCCGCGGCGGAGGAGCTCACCCGGGCGGTCATCCAGTCCGGGTGCATCGCGATCGCCTACGAGACGGTCCAGCTTCCCAGTGGCGAGCTGCCGCTGTTGACTCCGATGTCCGAGGTGGCCGGCCGCATGGCGGTGCAGGAGGGAGCCAAGTACCTGGAGAAGGTACACGGCGGTCGGGGCGTGCTGCTGGGCGGTGTGCCGGGTGTCGCGCCGGCCAAGGTCGCGATCATCGGCGGCGGGGTCGTCGGCATCAACTCCGCCAAGATGGCCGCGGGCCTGGGCGCCAACGTCATCATCCTGGACATCTCCCTGGACCGGCTCCGCTACCTCGACGATGTGCTCCCCGCCAACGTGCGGACCATCTACTCCAACCGGTTCAACATCCTGGAGGCGATCGAGCGGGCCGACCTGGTCATCGGGGCGGTGCTCCTGCCCGGAGCCAAGGCGCCCCATCTGATCACGCGGGCGGATCTCAAGCGGATGCAGCCGGGCGCCGTGATCGTGGACGTGGCGGTGGACCAGGGAGGCTGCGTGGAGACGATCAAGCCCACGACCCACGAAGACCCCACCTATTTCGTGGATGGGATACTGCACTACGCGGTGGCCAACATGCCCGGGGGCGTGCCGCGCACGTCGACGCTGGCACTGACCAACGCCACGCTGCACTACGCGCGCAAGCTGGCCAAGCAGGGGTGGAAACAGGCCTGCAAGGAGGACCGTCCCCTCGCCCTCGGACTCAACGTGGTAGAGGGCAAGGTGGTCTACCCCGGCGTGGCGGAGGCCTTCGGGCTGCCACTGGTGGACGTGGGGAGCGTGTTGTGAGCAAGGAAGACGGGAGGACGGGAAGACGGGAGGACGGGAGTGCGCTCAGCGCTCTCCCGTCCTCCCGTCTTCCCGTCCTCCCGTCTTTCGGATCATGATCGAAATCCAGATAACCCGCCTGCCGCACGGCGAAGGCCTCCCGCTCCCCGCCAAGGCCACCCCGGGCTCGGCCGGCTTCGATCTGGCGAGCGCCGAGTCGGGCACGCTTGCTCCCGGCGAGCGCCGGCTCTTCGCCAGCGGCTTTGCGGTGGCAATCCCTCCGGGCTTCGAGATCCAGATCCGCCCCCGCTCGGGCCTGGCGCTGACCCACGGCGTCACCCTTCCTAACACGCCGGCCACCATCGACAGCGACTATCGCGGCGAGCTCAAGGTGGCCCTGGTGAACCTGGGCCAGCAGGCCTTCGAAGTGACCCGGGGCATGCGGATCGGGCAGCTGGTGGTGGCCCGGGTCGAACCGGCTGAATTCCGAACGGTGGGCCAACTCCCGCCTACCGGCAGGGGTGCCGGGGGGTTCGGGAGCACCGGCTTGGGGGCCTAAGGCGGGACTTCCACCCGCTTGTAGAAGTCTAAGTAGGCCATTAGGTTAGCAGCAGGTTCACCCCGGTGCTCCCTTGTCGATATTTTCTTCCTGGAAATTCCTGAACCTTTTGCCGGCGAACGAGATCGCTGTCGATCTTGGCACGGCCAATACCCTCATCTATGTCAAAGGTGAGGGGATCGTGCTCAACGAGCCGTCGGTGGTGGCGCTGGAACGCTCCACCGGCAAGATCAAAGGCATCGGACTCGAAGCGAAGCGGATGCTCGGGCGCACGCCCGAGGGCATCATCGCGGTGCGGCCGCTCAAGGACGGCGTCATTGCCGACTTCGACGTCACCGAGAAGATGCTGCGCTACTTCCTCAAGACCATCATCGACAAGCATCTCTTCCGGGTGAAGCCGCGGGTTATCGTGTGTGTGCCGTCGGGCATCACCGAGGTGGAACGCCGCGCGGTCCGCGATTCAGCGGAAACCGCCGGCGCCAAGCAGGTGTTCATGGTGGCGGAGCCGATGGCCGCCGCCATCGGCGTCGGCCTGCCGGTCGAGACCCCCACCGGCAACATGGTGATCGACATCGGCGGCGGCACTACGGAAATCGCGGTCATCGCGCTCTCGGGCATCGTCTCCGATACCTCGATCCGCACCGGGGGAGACGAGCTCGACCAGGCGATCGTCCAGTTCATGCGCAAGAATTACAATCTCCTGGTGGGCGAGCCCACCGCGGAGGCAATCAAGATCAAGATCGGCTCGGCCTATCCGACCGGCGAAGAGCGCGAGATGGAAGTGAAGGGTCGCGACCTCGTGTCCGGCATCCCCAAGACCGTCCGGGTTCACTCCAGCGAAATCCGCGAGGCGATTCAGGAGCCGATTCAGCAGGTCGTGGACGCGGTGCGCCGGGCGCTCGAGATCACGCCGCCCGAGCTCGCCAGCGATATCGTGGACCGCGGCATCATCATGACCGGCGGCGGTGCCTTGATCCGCGGCCTCGACCTGCTGCTCCAGCAGGAAACCGGCCTGCCTATCCATGTGGACGAGGACCCGCTCACCTGCGTGGTGCGGGGTACCGGCCGCATCCTCGATGACTACGAGAAGTATCGGAGCGTCCTCACCACTTGACATGATCCGGGCTCGGGGCCGCGCCACCTCACGGAGCGATTCCCTCCTGTTACTCGCGTGCCTCGTGCTGTCGGCGGCTGTCATCGCCCTGCCGGACGCGTGGAGCCAGAGCCTCGCCAAGGTCGTCCGCGACACCGTGCTGTCGCCGCTGCTCTGGGTGCAGCGCCAGGCCGAGGAGGGTCGCACCAGCAGGAGCCGCTTCCAGGCGGTGCAGGCGGAGCGGGATTCCGCCGCGCTGGCATCGCAGTCGGTCGCCGCGCTCACCGCAGAAAATGCCCGGCTTCGTGCGCTGCTGGACCTCCGAGCCCGGACCGCCTCCACCTCGGTGCCGGCCGAGGTATTGCATCAGACGGCCCCAACCGAGGGAAGAACCCTGCTGCTGAGTGTCGGCGCTGCCACAGGCGTGCGCGCCGGCGACCCGGTAGTCACGCCGGAGGGCCTGCTGGGCGTGCTGGTGAGCGTCGGTACGCAGAGCGCGGTGGCAATGACCTGGGCCCACCCCGATTTCCGGGTGAGCGCGGTCACCGCGGATGGATCGGTGCTCGGGATCGTGGTCCCCTCGACCAGCACCGACGCCAGCCAGGCGTTTCTCGAGTTTCGCGGCGTGGCCTACCGTGACACGGTCGCCACCGGCACGCTGGTGCTGACGTCGGGGCTGGGCGGAGTGTATCCGAAGGGCGTGCCTATCGGCCGAGTCGTCGGAGTGCGAAGCGAGGAGCTGGGCTGGGAGCGGATCTACCGGATGGCTCCGCTGGCCAACCCGGGCCACGTGGCCCACGCCCTGGTGGTTCGCACGCCGGCCATCGCCGGTCCGGTCCCGTGAGTCCCCGTCGCTGGGATGGGCGGATCTACCTGGGCTTCGTGCTCCTGGTCACCCTGCATTTCTACGTCAGGCCCCGCATCTTCGACGGCCGCGCGGCACCGGACTTTCTCTTCGTGGCGCTCATGGTAATCGCAGTCCGGGCCAGGCCGGGCCTGGCCGCGGTGGCGGGGTTTCTGGTCGGGATGATCAGCGATGTGCTCACGCCGGCCAGTCTGGGCGCCGGTGCGCTGGCCCATACCGTGGTGGCGTACACCGCTGCGTGGGGCAGGGCGGTATTCTTCCCGGACAATCTCCTGGTCAATGCCGGCCTCTTCGCAGGCGGAGTCTGGGTGCGCAACGCCATCGTGCTGCTCGCCAGCGGCACACCCTCCGAACAACTTTCAAACGGCCTGCTGGTCTGGGCGCCGCTCCAGGCGCTCTCGACCGCCGTCGCCGGCATGGTGCTCCTGATGTTGTTCCGGGACTGGTTCGCGATCCGGCTCGAAGCATGAGCACCGTCAGCGCCGACCGTCTCCGGGACCGGGTCACCGCCGTTCAGGGCGTGATGGTCCTCACTTTCCTGCTGCTGGCGGGGGCCTTCTTTCGTGCCCAGGTGGTCGGCTACGAAGACTATCGGCTGCAGTCCCAGAAGAACCGGCTGCGCCAGGTGCCGCTCCTCGCTCCCCGCGGGGCGATCCTCGACCGGAACAACCTGGTTATCGCGGAGAACGTCCCGGGCTATACGGTGAAGTTGTTTGCTCCATCGCTGGATACCCTCCGGGCGGTGCTGGGCCGGCTCCGCGCGCTGACCCCGATCGATAGCGCCGAGGTCGAGATGATCGTCCGGCGCTTTCGTGAGGCTCGCTATCAGCCCGCGCTGGTGTTCAGCGGGGCCGATTTCGCGATGGTGTCGAAGCTGGAGGAGCATCGATTCCTGCTCCCCGGGTTGGTGGTACAGACCGAGCCGCGCCGGTTATACAGCACCCACACTGCGGTAGCCCACCTGGTGGGGTATGTCGGTGAGGTCTCGGAGGACGAATTGACACGAGGCCGGTTCCCGGGCTCCCGGCTGGGATCGATCGTGGGGCGCGACGGGCTCGAGCAGCAGTACGACTCGATCCTGCGCGGTGTGGACGGGGTGCAGTACACCGAGGTCGATGCCCGCGGCCGGATGGTGCGCGAGCAGGTGTCTACCCCATCGCTGGCACCCATCGCCGGGATGCAGATTCGGACGACGATCGACCTCCCGCTGCAGGAGTACATCGACAGTCTCTGGAGAGCGGCGCTGCCAGATACACGCGGAGCGCTGATGGCGATGACTCCGGATGGCAAGATCCTCGCGCTCTACTCCGCGCCGGCGTTCGATCCGAACGATTTTATAGGGGGCATCGCGGCGCCGACCTGGCTGTCGCTCAACACCGATCCAGCCAAGCCGCTCATCAACCGCGCCATCCGGGGCACCTATCCGCCCGCGTCCCCGTTCAAGCTTGCCACCGCGGTCATCGCGCTCCGCCGCGGCGTGGTGGACTTCACTACCCACATGCCGCAGCCGTGCCGAGGAGGGTTCCAGTTCGGCAACCGGTTTTTCAAATGCTGGAGGAGGGAAGGGCATGGCTCGCTGGACCTGACCGGCGCCATCGCCGCGAGCTGCGACGCCTACTTTTACCAGCTTGGGCTGCGCATCGGCCTGCCGAGCCTTCTCGAGGAAGGCAATCTCCTCGGATTCAGCGAGCGGAGCGGAATCGACGTCGGAAGCGAATCCAAGCCGCTGCTGCCCGCCAGCGTCAAGTACTACAACGATCGCTACGGTCCCCGGGGCTGGAGCAACGCGGCGGTGCTCAATCTCGCGATCGGCCAGGGAGAGAACAACCAGTCTCTGGTCGGCATGATGCGCTTCTACGCGGCGCTGGCGGGTAACGGTACCTCGGCCGCTCCCTACCTGGTCCGGCAGCATGATTCCACCACCCGCTCGCTCGGGCTCACGCCGGTGCAGCTCGCGGGGCTGAAGGCGGCACTGTGTCGCGTGGTGCAAAGCGGCACCGCGGCGGGAAGCGGGGGGCGCGATCTAAACGTGTGCGGGAAGACCGGCACCGCCCAAAACTCCGGCAAGGATCATGGCTGGTTCATAGGGTATGCCCCCGCGGACAATCCCAAGATCGTGGTGGGCAGCATTATGGAATCGAAGGAGCATGGGTCCTCGGTGGCTCCGTACGTGGTTCGGGTGATCCGGCGGTTCCTGACCGCGAGCGACTCGAGTCTGGCGAAGGCCAGGGTCCGGGTGCCTATCCAGGAGGATTCGATCACCGGCGCGCTCGCCAAGCCCGATACAGCGGGCCGATGAGGCGGGACGGGCTGGACCGGCCGCTGATCCTGGTCGCCCTGGCGCTCACGGTGTTCGGGGTGATGATGGTGTACTCAGCGGGGCAGACCGACGTCCCCTCGGTCGCCGCGCGTGGAGCCTGGATCCGCCAGCTGATCTGGCTGGCGGTCGGAATCGTCGGCGCCTCCATCGTCTTCCGCGTCAACTTCCGGATTCTCGAATGGGCCGCCCCGGGTCTCTACATCCTGGGTGTCGTGCTCCTGTTGGTGACCCTCTTCGTCGGGACCGGGGCGGGGACTGCGGCCGGATCCAAGAGCTGGCTCTCGATCGGGGGGTATCGGCTGGGCCAGCCGGTGGAGCTGGCCAAGCTCGCCACGATTTTCCTGCTGGCACGCTACCTCTCGTCCCTTCGCGAGCCGCCCAGGACCCTCAAGGGACTGCTGACTCCGGTGGTCATCGCCGGCGTGCCCCTGATCCTGGTCATGGGACAGCCGGACCTGGGCAGTGCCATCGTGTTCATCGGCATTCTGTTCGCCATGCTGTTCTGGGCCGGGGTATCGCCCCGCCTGCTCCTGCTGCTGGCCTCGCCGGCGGTGAGCCTCCTGCTCGCGGCCGACACCCGCTGGTGGGGCGCGTGGATGCTCCTCCTGTTCCTGCTTCTGGTGCTCTGGCGCGCGTATGTCAGCGAGGGTGTCCTGATCTACCTGGTCAATTCGGCCATGGGCGTGCTGGCGATCATTCTCTGGAATCAGCTCAAGCCCTACCAGCAGAACCGGCTCATCACGTTCCTCAATCCGGAGAGCGATCCGGTTCATGCCGGCTACCAGGCAATCCAGTCCATGGTCGCTATCGGCTCCGGCGGGCTTCTCGGCACCGGATTTCTGAACGGCCCACAGAAACGCCTGGCCTACCTGCCGGAGCAGTACACCGATTTCATTTTCGCGGTACTGGGAGAGGAGCTGGGTTTCGTCGGTGTATTTGCGGCCCTGGGCCTGTTCCTCATGTTCTTCTGGATCCTGCTCCGGATCGCGCGGCGTGCGACCGATCCGTTCTCCAGTCTCGTGGTATTCGGCATTCTCGGGTTGCTGTTCACCCACCTCTTCGAAAATGTCGGGATGACGATCAACGTCATGCCGATTACCGGCATTCCGCTCCCCTTCTTTTCGTACGGGGGCTCGTTCCTGCTGTCCTGTGCTTTGGCGGTTGGTCTGGTGCTTCGGGTGGCGTGGGACTCAAGGTTAAGTGGCTATGCTGATGTGTAACAACGACTTACATGTCAAGGACTGGCGGTGTGCGAAGGATTGCGCCAGATTGATCGGTCGCTCGGGACGCGGTGGCGCCTTCTCGATACCTCCAACCCTGACCTATGGCCGTGATGGCGTGGTTCAAGAAGGAGCGCAAACCCCGGATTTCCCAGCGGACCAAGCTGGAGATTCCGAAAGATGCCTGGGAGCGCTGCGAGAACTGTGGCCACGTAGACATCCGGGAGCGGTTCGACCGGGCGCTCAACGTTTGCACCGAATGCGGTCATCATCGACGGTTTACGGCCGAAGAGTACCTCGAGCTGATGACCGACCCGGGAACCTGGCGTGAGCTGTTCGCCGGGTTGCGATCGCAGGATCCCCTCAATTTCGAGAACTATTCCGAGCGCCTGACCGCCGCCGAAAAGAAGGCGGGGGGCTCCGACGCGATCTACACCGGATTCGGGCGGTTGGAAGGGAGTCCCTACCATCTGGGCGTCATGAATTTCGCGTTCATGGGCGGCTCCAT
>Ga0070699_100005346_pt1 | contig 11261 bp, 12 predicted proteins | sample KBSK1503metaG_FD_65473 | JGI IMG/M metagenome (GOLD analysis project Ga0070699, IMG submission 65473) | Corn, switchgrass and miscanthus rhizosphere microbial communities from Kellogg Biological Station, Michigan, USA - KBS K1-50-3 metaG | ecosystem: Host-associated > Plants > Roots >...
CGGCGGGAGACGCTTCACTCACAACAGCTCAGGTCAATCAAAAAATCCATTGACAGCGATCACGGTATCTACCGCAAACCCAAAACGGCTGACCGCAACCGCGAATCGGCTGATACTCGCTCCCGATGAGCGATCTTTGCAGATTGATCTGGTGCGCCTTGATCGGACTGTTCTGGTCGCGGGCTGCGTTGGAAGCCGAGATCCTTGTCCTTCGACACCAACTCAACGTGCTGCGACGCAAATCCCCGAAGCGATTGCCGTTCGGCAACGTTGACCGCCTGGTGTTTGCGGGGCTCCATCGTGTGGCTCCTGGAGTATTGGACGCACTGAAAATTCTCAAGCCGCAGACGGTGATTCGCTGGCACCGCGCTGGGTTCCGAGCCTATTGGCGCTGGAAATCACGAAACCGCGCGGTGGCCGGCCGAAGACACCGGCGGACATTCGCCAGCTCATTCGCGACATGAGCGTCGCGAACCCGCTTTGGGGAGCACCGCGGGTCCACGGCGAACTGCTCAAGCTTGGCATCGATGTCGGGCAGACCACCGTGGCAAAATACATGGCGAGGAGAAGGCAGCCACCGTCGCAGGGCGGGAAGATCTTTCTGCGCAATCATGCCGACGGCATTGCGTCGATGGATTTGTTCGTAGTTCCGACGATCTCGTTTCGGTTGTTGTATGGATTGCTGATCTTGCAGCATTCCCGCCGCCAGCTTCTGTGGCTGCCAAAATTGGAGTTGCGCGTGCTCCGGAGGATAGTGGTGGTCCTATGTCCTCGCGGAGAGGACGAAGTAGGCGAACGCGACGGCGAATATCGTCACGCTGAAGAAGAAAGCGTTGGCGATCCTCTGCATCTGTTCTTCGGTCTGTCGCTTATCCTTCGGAAGCGCCGATCCATTCGCGAATGATTTTTCGACCCATCTCATGTTTTTCATGTCGCCGGTTCCTTGGCCGTAATTGTTCCCGCGGCACGCCTCAGCGACTCATTTACGGCCGCGAATAATCTCCCCGGTACTCCGATAACGCAGCAATGAAGCGGCCGCCCGCGAGTCTCCTAGCGGCTTTGCTAGACCAAGCGTTTCACAACCGCCTAGTAGTAGCCATAATCGTAGCCACAGGCCCAGACTCGCTGCCACCCCCACGGTGTTGGTTCCCAACTCCAGCACGAGCCGCCATAGAGACCGACGCCGACGGCGAACGGCACGGCCGCGAAGGCGAAGCGGTGACGATGGAAACGATTGAACCGGGCAAACGCAAACCGATTGAACCGGGCGGAGGCAAACCGGTTGAAGCGTGGTGCGACCGCAAACCGATTGAAGCGTGGTGCAAATCCTTGTCGGAACGCGAAGTTACGTGGTCCGACAAACCCACCGCGGAAAGCGGCACCTCGGAAGCCTCCACCTATCATCCCACCGCGGAAAGCGGCACCGCGGAAGCCTCCACCCATCATCCCACCGCGGAAAGCGGCACCGCGAAAGCCTCCACCCATCATCCCACCGCGGAAGCCGCCGCCCCCCATTCCGCCGCGAAAGCCACCACCCCCGTGAAAGCCCCCACCAAGGCCCCCGCCGCGGAAGCCCCCGCCTCCGCCCATCCGGGCATCCGCTGTCGTCGACGCTGCCATCACGCCCGCGAAGGTGACGGCGGCCAACATGATTATGAGCTTACGAACCATGATGTCTCCTCCATTTGTCGCAAGAGGGACTGGACTCGATCCGAATACCCTCTCATCCATCGTCGTTGCATTGCGTCCCTAGGTCGTTACGACGGGTGAGCGCTGTGACAACTCTGTCGGGTCACGGTTGACTCTCTCGGTCGGATCTCCGCAAAAGGAACTCGTGTTCGCGGCCGGGCGCTGCCGCCAGCATCAACGACGAGTAACACCGGCGGATTGGCCATAAACAATCAAGCCAAGATATTCAAATTACTTATGTGTCAGTTTCTGACTTATAAGTTAGAGTAGTTTGCAGGTTTCGATCTGATAAGATCACACATCGATTTGGAGATGCGAAATCATGTTAGCACGGCGACGCCGGATTCTCGTCATTGAGGACGACCTGGAAACGGCTGAGCAGCTTGTAGATTTCCTCTCGACGAGCGGCTATCAGGTTGATCTGGCTTGCGACGGCAACGACGGATTGAGCCGCGCAAGTTCTGCCGATTACACCGTGATGACAATCGATCGCATGCTTCCGGACATCGATGGACTCGCGGTCATCCGGCACCTTAGGGAAGGTGGGATCGTCACACCCGCCTTGATCATCAGTGCTCTCGGAGAGATTGACGATCGGGTGCGCGGCCTCCGCGCCGGTGGCGATGATTACCTCGTCAAGCCATTTGCCTACGCAGAATTGCTGGCGCGTGTCGAGGCTCTCGCCCGACGCAGCGCTACCGTAGTCAAGGACACGGTGTTGCGCGTCGGGGACCTCGAACTGGACCTTGTATCGCGAACAGTGAGCCGCCGTGGCCGGGAAATCGAACTTCTGCCACGAGAGTTTCAAGTTCTCGAGTATCTGGTGCGCAATGAAGGCCAGGTTGTCCCCCGGGCGATGCTGCTGCAGCATATATGGGATCTCCACTTTGACCCCACGACAAACATCATTGACGTCTATGTCGGACGCGTCCGCCGAAAGGTCGACGGCCAGCAGGCCTACCCGCTTATCCATACCGTCCGCGGCGTCGGGTTTTGCATCCGTGCTCCTCGCTAAGACCCTACGGTCGTCGACGTTCAAGTTGGCGCTGATCTGGATCGGAATTTTTGGGGCCTTGGTTCTTGCGCTTCTTACCTATGTCTATTGGTCCACTGCTTCGTATGTGCATGGCAGAGCGGATCGTGCCATTGCGGAGGAGCGGACGATCCTACGAAAAGTCTACGACCGCACCGCGCGTGACGGCCTGATTGCTGCGATCAAGGATCGTATCGCGGATGAGCGTTCCGAAGGCGACATTTACCTGCTTGCCGATCCCTCCTTCGCTCCCGTGGCCGGTAATCTCAAGGTGTGGCCATCGACCTTGAAAGGGTCCAACGGATGGGGCAGCTTCAGAGCGCGGGAGTGGAAGCCGGATGCGGCGGACCGTCCGTTGTTGCGAGCAACGTTCGACACGCTCCCGGACGGCGATCATTTGCTGGTCGGAAAGGAGATCGATGATCTCGACGAGTTCGCGCAAAAAATCAAGACAGCTCTCCTGTTTGGCGTCGCTTTAATGTTCGTCCTTGCGGGGGCGGCCAGCGTTTCCGTCACACGGCGCACGGTCGGGCGGATCGAAGCCATTAACGCGACTAGCCAAGGCATCATGCAAAGCGGCCTCGGCAAGCGGATCCTGTTGCGCGGGACACGGGACGAGTGGGATCAGCTGGCCGAGAACCTCAATTCGATGCTCGACCGCATTGAAGCCTTGATGGCAGAGGTGAAACAGGTCACCGATAATGTCGCGCACGATTTACGGACGCCGCTGACCCGCGTACGCGCTCGACTTGAGAAAGCCTATAACCACCAACGCGACAGCAATTATGACCAGTCGCTGATAGGCAACACGATAGCGGACGTCGATGCTGTCCTGCGCATGTTCTCCTCGCTGACGCGAATATCCCAAATCGAGGCGGGCGATCGAACCTCTGCATTCCGCACCGTAAACTTGGCAGAGATCGCGAGCGAGGTCGTGGAGCTGTTCGATGCCGCCGCTGAAGACAAGCGTGCGCATCTCAATGCTGTCGTGGATCAACGAGTCCTTGTCACAGGCGATAGAGACCTCTTGTTTGACGCCGTAGCGAATCTCGTCGACAACGCCATCAAATATGGCCGTGAAGCGGGTCGGGTGACCGTGGAGGTTAGTCAGGATGATGGCGTCGCCGTCATGTCGGTCATCGATGACGGGCCCGGAATTCCCGACAATGAATGCAAGCAGGTTTTCAAGCGTTTCTACCGGCTGGAACGGAGTCGCCGCACTCCAGGGAATGGGCTCGGCCTCAGCCTTGTCGCCGCGGTTGCCCGCATCCACGGGGCCCATATCGAGTTGATGGATAATAGGCCGGGCCTCAAATGCACCCTTCGGTTTCCATTGCCTACAAGGTCTGGTTTCGAAAACAGGAATGGGCTCACGTAGCTACTCATATCATTACTATGGATGCCTCGATTTAAGACGACCCAAGTTCGACTTCGCCGATAACCGCCGATATCGCTGGGAGCTCGCGGGGTCGTATTAATATGGTGCCCAATGCGGTGCGCCGTGCCGGGAATGGCTGCGCCCAAACCGACAAACTCTTATCGATCACCTTCCTTGAGAGCCTGGCGGCAAGCGGGGCTCAGCTGGCGCTCGTGCGCCTTGAGACAGTCCGCTATCGCATAATCGTCCTGATCCCTAATGTCGCGACAGTGTCTGAGCACATCGGATCGACAAGCCCGCTGCTGTTGCAGAGTGCCCCGGTGGCCTGCTGCGCGGCCTTCCTCGGCGGGCACGCTGGTCGGTAAGAACGCCAGCGACAGCATCAAAATTGGCAAATATCGAATCATCCTGACTCATCCCTGCTTGCTAGCGACAAGTGATAAATCCCACGCTGCTCGTTGGTTCCGTTTCACGAGAGCACCGATAAAGTTTAAACGCGACAGCCGATTGCGCGTTGTGATGAATGTCCGCCTCCAAGTCACCCTGTTCACCGGAAATGCCGCTGACGCGACGTAAGATTTCAGTCGAGGGATAGGATCATCGGCCATTTGCGACATTCCCTTTCTTTCGGGGCGGGCCCATCAGGGCAGGCTGAAACAACACCGCCGCCGCCATAGTGCACAGCAGCGCCAGAGCCATTAATTTGCCCATGCTCGAAGTACCGGGATGGCTGGACATCCACAGGCTGCCGAACGCCGTCGCGGTAGTCATGGCGCTATAGATCACGGCTCGGGTGAGGACTGATTGCAATAGCTCGGTCTTTCCCGCCCTCCAGGCCATGATGTAGTAGATTTTGAATGCCACGCCCACTCCCAGCAATAGTGGCAATGCGATAATATTCGCGAAATTGAGCGGAAGCTCGAAGACGACGCACAGCTCGAGGGTCACGACGCCCGCGAGCAGCAGGGGCACGAGCGTCAAAAGGACGTCGCCCAGCCGACGCAGTGTGATCCACAGCAACACGGCGATGGCCGACAATGCAAAAATTCCGGCTGCGATGAAGGCTCGGACGACGGTATTGCCGGATTCGTAGAGTGCCACTGCCTCGCCTGTTGCATTCGGCTCAATCTCTAACACCGCCGTTACGAAAGCGCGCAGGACTGCGGTATCGTCCGGATCCCCCTTCGGCAGCACTTGGACTCGCGCACGCCCGTCCGGAGTAATCCATTCTCGAGCGAGCTCGCCAGGAATGGCCTCCACGCTGATCCGCTGCGGCTTGAGCGCTTGCCTGAGCTGGTCGAGCGACCTGCGCAACGGCTCGACGATGGTGGTTTCGGCCTGCTCGCGCACTAAAGGATCGGCATTCGCCAGCCGCGAGAGCGCGCCCGACAGCCCTCTCGCCGCATTTGCTCCCGGCCCTTGCTCGTTGCCAGCAACCTTTGAAAGAAAATCGGCTGTGGAAGTCAGCGCTGCGATGTTCTCCCCATCGGTCGCAGGCGGATCGGTCTCCTTGGGATTGAGCGATGGATCAATGACGTCAGCGGTCTCGCCGATAAGCTTGAGTTTTGCATCCTGGTCGTCAGGCACCAAATTGCTGAGGGTGATCGTCTGCGAAACCTGGGACAGCTCGGAGAGCCGCTGCGCGATTAAGTTCGCCGCGTCAAGGTTGGGCGCCATGATCTCGACCGCATTGACTCCGGCATGCGGGTCCTTCCGCAGCTCGAGAAAAGTGGCGACTGATTCGACCTTTGGACTGCGCAGGTGCAGGGGATTGAAGTCGAACGGCAGGAACAGCAGCAGCGGCGAAGCGGATAAGACGGCGAGACCTGTGAGCACTACGACGGCGATCCGGTGGTGCTCCAGGAACTGGTCCACCGGTGCGAGCGCCGCAAAACCCATGGAGTGAAACTCGCCGGGCGGATTCAGGAGCGCCAGCAGTGCCGGCAATACCGTGATGCTTGTGAGGAAGGCGATGATCATTCCAGAGCCGGCGATCTGCCCGAGCTCCGATAGACCGCGATAGTCGGTGGGCAGGAACGAGGAAAAGCCGATCGCAGTAGCCGCCGCGGCGAGCGCTAAGGGTCCGCCGGCCTTCACCGCCGTGCTATGCAAGGCGGCGTGTAGGTCGTCGCAATCGTGACGTTCGGCACGATAGCGAACGCTGAACTGGATACCAAAATCGATGCCCAGACCGACGAACAGCACGAAAAACCCCAGCGAGATCAAGTTCAGTGCGCCGACCAGGAACAGGCCCCAAGCCGCGGATATCGCCAGACCGAGGGTGATGCTGACGGCCACCGCAAAGATGATCCGCGCCGAGCCCAGCGCCAGCCACAGGATAGCTAGAACTGCAAGCAGCGATACCGCAGCGTTCAGCCCGGCGTTTTGCTTGATGGTGCCGAGCTCGTCGTCATCGATTGGGATCAGCCCGGTGAGGCGCACGCGCGCGCCGTAGTCGGCGGCGACACCCAGATTTGCCGCGGTTTGCGTGATTGCATCCGTTGCGGCACGGCCGGGCTCGAGCGCGCCGAAGTCAAGCCTGGGCTGGACCTCGATGAACCGCTGCAAATCGCGCGCTTCTGCCGGTTTACCATTGACGAGCACTTGCCAGGAAAAGGTCGCGGGTCGGCTGGCGAGGATGGCCTCAGCCGTATCGGCGGTCATGGCCAACGGTCGCGCCATGTCGTCGAGCGTGAGCTCCTTGCGCTGCACGCCCATGAGGCCGAGCGACAGCGCATCGAGTGTTCCCCGCAGGCTCGGGTCGGCGGCCAGCGTCCCGATCAGGGGATCGGCCCGCGTAAGCCAGTCCGTCACCCGCTTCACCTCATCAGTTGGCAGGTACAGCAATCCGTTGCGCTCGAAAAAACTGCCGCTTTGCGGCTGGCGAACAGCAGGGAAAATATCCGGCCGTGCTTCAAGAGCCTGCCGGAGTCTGGTGGCCGCTTGGTCGACCAGCTCCGGTGTCGGAGCGTCGATTACGGCAAGAATTTCCCGTTGCGGAAATGCGTCAACAAATTGCTTTACCCGCCGCGCCCAGGGCAGATCGGGCGAGATAAGTTCGTTGATGTCAGTCTTGATGGCGAAGTGCCGCTCGGCGTAGACGGCAGATCCCGCCGATAAGGTCAGCGCCAGCACGACGACCCACCATGGACGCCGCGTGCAGACGTCAACGATGCGAACAATGGCTAGTTTCAGCATTGGAGAGGACCGCCGTCTGGATTCGCAGCAAGTCCGCGCGTGAGGCAATGCTGCGGATTTAGCTGGCTCGCATGGCATGGCTGGCCAAAGTTTTCCCCAGCGACCAAATAGCACCGGGAACGCGATGGCCATCAGCGATGACAGAATCGAAGGCGTTCAGGATCCAGTCGCAATCGGCGTTGGAAATGACGAGAGCCGGTAGAAGTTTGATCGTATGACTCGCATGGCCCGCGACTTGGCTTAGGATCTTGTGATCCCGAAAGAGCGGAATCGTAATGAGTTGGCAAAACAGTCCGCTGCTCGCGGCCTCAAGGACGTTCCAGGATGCTTTCAGCTTCAATGATTTCGGGCTTCCAAATTCGATGCCAATCATCAGTCCCTTGCCGCGGATCTCTCTCAGCAACTCATAGCGCACGGACATGGCGGCGAGCCCGCGCATCAGATAATCACCGGTTCGCGCTGCATTCTCAATCAAGCCTTCGGATGTCAGAACGTCAAGTGTTGCAATGCCGGCCGCCATTGCAAGATCATTCTTTCCGAAGGTTGATCCGTGCACGACGGCTCGATCCATACGATCGAAGACTTTCTCGAAAATGTGTTTTCTCGTCAGGACTGCTCCGGCCGGCACGTGGCCGCCAGACAGAGATTTGGCAAGCAGCACCATGTCCGGTTCGACATCCCAGTGTTCAATTGCGAGAAAACGACCGGTGCGTCCTAGTCCGGTCTGAATCTCATCGACAACAAACAAGGTCCCGTAGCGGCGACAGAGTTCCGCGGCGCTCTTGAGATAATTTTCGTCAGGCATGTTTACGCCCTTCCCTTGAATAGGCTCGACGATGAAGGCCGCCATCGTGCGCGGCCGCAATACCTTCTCGAGTGCGAAGAGGTTGTTGAAAGGAATGCGGACACAGTCTGGCAGCAGCGGGCCAAAGCCTCCGCGGAACGTGTCATCACCATTGAGCGACAATGCGCCATAGGACAGACCATGGAATGCATGCTCGCAGTAGACGATCCCGGGCCGCCGGGTTGCCGCTCTCGCAAACTTAATGGCCGCCTCGACCGATTCCGCGCCAGAATTTGCGAAAAACACCTTGTCGAGATAGGGTACGCGCGCGAGCAGCCGCTCGGCCAGAATGCCAGCCAGCGTCGATACATCCATCTGCACGAGATTGGGAAGCTCGCTTTCGAGCACGCTTTTCAATGCCTCACGCAGAGCGGCATGATTGCGTCCGATAGCGAATACGCCAAAGCCGCTCAGCAGATCGAGATAGCGAGCCCCCTCTCGATCATAGAGATATTGACCATTACCGCGACAAAACCCGACATCATAGCCGATGGTTCTGAGTACCTTGACCATCTGCTCATCGAGATGGCGGATGTGCAGCGTGTAGCGGTCACGCTCTCGTCGCGCGAATAGATCTGCGATATCGTACGCCATGGACTGACTGCTCCGGTTCTTGATTTTCCCTGCCCACAACGATCCCCAGCGGCAACCTGTTGCTGAAGCCCAATATCGATGCTTGGCCTTTAGGCCTGGCTCCGGCACGCTCAATCAGGCAGCCCGAAGCTCGGGCCAAGAAACTGGCGGCAGCGAAGCAGCGCAGCTAGGCCGATCACCGCGTCAAGGGTGGTCCGCAGCAGCGTCGGTAATTCACTCGGCTCTTTCATCATCGAGCGGATCACCGCGGCGATGTCTATGGTCCCGTCCGCCCGCATCGCAGCTGGTGCAACCGAAGGAAGCTCGCGTATTGCAGAATCGGTGATGACCCTGACTGCGACCATGGGAAGAGCTCGCGCTGCGGCGACGCTCGCCACCACATGTGACTCCATATCGACCGCCAGGGCACCGGTACTGACGTGCAGAGCACGCTTAGCCTGCTGTTGGGCGATAGGAGCAGAAACACCGACAATCGGCCCATAAACCGCGCCGGGAATGGCTTGCAGCAGGTTCCGCGACCAATTCCAGTCGGTCATAAACCGAGTCGTTCTCGACTTGATCACTGATCCCACGACGCACGTCCCCGCGTGGAGCTCCGGCGCAAGGCCGCCCGCGACGCCGAAGCTAACGAGGCCGCGGCAATCTCCCGCAATAGCGCATAAGAGAGCCGTCGGAAGCGTCCGGCCATCGGCACTGCAGATGACACGGGCGTCCCTTCCCGCAGCGATGCGAGCCTCAAACGCTAATCCTGAGACTCCGAGCACCGCCGCCACCGATTGGTTCCTAACGTCGCTGCCAAAGACTGCTCGATGCTAACACGGGACTCGCAGCCCTAAATTTCGTTTTCGTTTTTTCTTGCAGTCTCCGACGGCATACGCGTAGCGCACGATTGTCTGGCGTCAGAATGAATGCCCGATCATCGGTGATGTTCCCGCAAATCTTAAATAACTTATGCGTTAGTTTCTGACAAAAAAGTCAGTTTTGGGGAGTTCTGATCTAGTACCTTCTCGAGTCGACTGCTGATTGGGAGAACTCGAGTGTGGATGGGGCGCCGCCCCGTGCTCGGAGGATGTGCGGGAATGGTTGTTAACGGGGGATCCCCCTTGATCATGGGCGCTCCAGAGCCCCATATCCGAGGTAGAATGCAGGTGATGAGCGTCGTGATGTGGACGCTTGATGTTTATCGACGGAACATCCCTCTCGATAAAGCGAATGTTACGGGTCCCGGAGTTCGAGCAGATCCGTTCTCCTTCGCGCCTCGAAGTCATCAGGCGTGACGCTCTGACACAATTTCCGTGCTGGCGGAGCGCATTCGCGAATGAACGCAAGGATCATCGCTATTACGAGCTGATTGAAGATACGCTCCACTCCGAGTTCGACTATCGCTATTTCGTTATAAGGGACGCGAGTGGCGAAGTTCGCGCCGTGCAGCCCTTCTTCCTGGTTGATCAAGACCTATTGGTCGGGATGAGCCCAAGATTTGGCGCGCTCGTCGGTCGCATTCGCAACATGTGGCCGCGCTTTATGCGGGCGCGCACTCTGATGGTTGGGTGCGCTGCCGGCGAAGGCCATCTTGACGGCGATGACGCCTGCCACCGCGGCCACGCGCAGTTGTTGGCCTCATTGATTAGGGGTCATGCCCGTGCGCTCGGAGCACAGCTGATTGTGCTCAAGGAATTCCCGGCGCGCTACCGATCGGCGCTCGACTGTTTTGTCGCTAACGGGTTCACTCGTATTCCTAGCTTGCCGATGACCCGGCTATGCATCGATTACGCAAGCTTCGACGACTATATGAACCGTGCGCTCAACAGCGCGACCCGCAAGAAGCTCCGCAAAAAGTTTCTGGCGACGGAACAAGCTCCCCCAATCCAGATGAGCATCGTCGATGACGTGACGTCGGTCATCGCTCAGGTCTATCCGCTGTACCTCCAAGTCTATCAGCGCTCGAAATTGCATTTCGAGAAGCTGACAGAGCAATATTTCTGCGAGCTAGGGCACCGTATGCGGGACAAGGTTCGATTTTTCCTCTGGCGCCAGAGCGGAAGGATCATCGCGTTCGCGACGTGCATGATCCAGGATGACGCGATCTATGCAGAATACATCGGCCTCGATTATGACATCGCACTCGACCTGCACCTCTACCATTATGCCTTTCGCGATATGGTCAGCTGGGCAATCGCCAACCGCTACAGATGGTTCCGCAGCAGTGGCCTCAACTATGATCCAAAATTGCACTTAAGGCACTTGCTCGATCCGATCGACCTTTACGTTCGGCACACATCCGGGCCGATTAACGCCATAATGAGGCGCTTCTTGCCGCTGCTCGAGCCAACCCGATATGACGAGACGCTTGCGAAGTTCAGTAATTACCATGAGCTTTGGGCGACGCGCTGAGGATGGAAGCCGGGCGGCGACGGCGGTAACTAAGTGAGGTCAATCCCCGCGGACGGCTTCCTGGCTCGTGCAACCTTCTTCAGCGAGGAGAAGGATTCCAAATTCCGACATGCTGCGCAGGAATTCGAGGT
>Ga0070699_100005347_pt1 | contig 11261 bp, 9 predicted proteins | sample KBSK1503metaG_FD_65473 | JGI IMG/M metagenome (GOLD analysis project Ga0070699, IMG submission 65473) | Corn, switchgrass and miscanthus rhizosphere microbial communities from Kellogg Biological Station, Michigan, USA - KBS K1-50-3 metaG | ecosystem: Host-associated > Plants > Roots >...
CAGTCCTCGCTCACCTACCGCGACGACCGGCTGGCCGGGCTGGACGCCGCCGTGCTGATGGAGGTCATCGAGCACCTGGACCCGGACCGGATTCCCGCGCTGGAAAGGGTGGTGTTCGGTGAGGCCGCGCCCGCCACCGTCGTTGTCACCACCCCCAACGCCGAATACAACGCGCACTTCGCCGGCCTGGAACCCGGCGCGGCCCGGCACCCGGACCACCGCTTCGAGTGGACCAGGGCCGAATTCCGCGCCTGGGCCGGCCGGGTCGCCGACGGCCACGGCTACCAGGTCAGGTTCCTGCCGGTCGGCCCCGAGCACCCGCAGGACGGCCCGCCCACCCAGCTGGCCACCTTCGAGCGAGGCGCAAGCCGATGACCGAACCCGCTGCCCGCGAACCTGCTCCCCGCGACCTGGCGATCCCCGAGCTGAGCCTGGTCGTGCTGATCGGCGTGACCGGCTCGGGCAAGTCGACGTTCGCCCGGGCGCACTTCAAGCCGACCGAGGTGATCTCCTCGGACTTCTGCCGCGGCCTGGTCGCCGACGACGAGAACGACCAGTCCGCCTCGCCGGCCGCCTTCGCGGTGCTTCAGTTCATCGCCGGCCAGCGCCTTAAGGCCGGCCGCCTCACCGTCATCGACGCTACCAACGTGCAGCCCGAGGCCCGCCGCGAGCTCGTCACGCTGGCCCGCGAGCATGACGTGCTGCCGGTCGCGGTCGTGCTCGACCTGCCGGAGAAGCTGTGCGCGGAGCGGAACGCCGGCCGTCCGGACCGGGACTTCGGCCCGCACGTGCTCCGCCGCCAGCGAGGCCAGCTCCGCCGCGGCCTGCGCGGGCTGGCCCGCGAAGGGTTCCGCACCGTGCACGTGCTGCACACCCCCGAGGAGGTCGCGACCGCCGCGATCACCCGTACCAGGCTGTACAGCGACCTGCGGCACGAGGCCGGGCCATTTGACATCATCGGCGACGTGCACGGCTGCCGGGCCGAACTCGAGGAGCTGCTGGCGACGCTCGGCTACGCGATCGAGCGTGACGGCGCCGGCCGTCCCGTCGGCGCCCGCCATCCGGACCGGCGCGCCGTATTCGTAGGCGACCTGGTCGACCGCGGCCCGGACACGCCCGGCGTGCTGCGCCTGGTCATGGGCATGGTCGCGGCCGGGACCGCGTTCTGCGTGGCCGGCAATCACGAGGCCAAGCTGGTCAAGGCGCTGCGCGGCAAGAACGTCAAGCGCAGCCACGGCCTAGACGCGTCGATGGAGCAGCTGGACGCGGAGACCGAGGAGTTCCGGGTCGGCGTGGACCGGTTCATCGACGGCCTGATCAGCCACTACGTGCTGGACGGGGGGCGCCTGGTGGTGGCGCACGCCGGCCTGATCGAGCGCTACCACGGCCGCGCCTCGGGCCGGGTCCGCGAGTTCTGCCTGTACGGGCAGACCACCGGCGAGACCGACGAGTACGGCCTGCCGGTCCGGTACCCGTGGGCAACCGAGTACCGGGGCCGCGCCGTCGTGGTGTACGGCCACACCCCGGTACCGGCCGCGGAGTGGCTGAACAACACCTTGTGCGTGGACACAGGCTGCGTGTTCGGTGGCCGGCTGACCGCTCTTCAATATCCCGAACGGACCTTGGTATCCGTCCCCGCCGCCCGCGTCTACCATCCCCCGGCCAAGCCGTTCCCCGCAGTGTCCAGCCCCGGCGCCGACTCTGCCGTTAACCGGCGTGAACCGGACGTGCTCGACATCACGGACGTGTCCGGCTCCCGCGTGATCGAGACGGCGTACCTGCCCCGGGTGGGGATCCGCGACGCGCACGCCGCCGCCGCGCTTGAGGTGATGAGCCGGTTCGCGATCGATCCGCGCTGGCTGCTGTACCTGCCGCCGACCATGAGCCCCGTCGCCACGCAGGCCGACGGGGACCTGCTCGAGCACCCGGACCAGGCCTTCGCCGCCTACCGCGCAGACGGCGTGGCCGACGTGGTGTGCGAGGAGAAGCACATGGGCTCGCGCGCCGTGCTGCTGGTGTGCCGCTCGCCTGAAGATGCGCGGTTCCGCTTCGGCCTGTCCGGCCCCGGTGCCGTCTGGACCAGGACGGGCCGGCCGTTCTTCCCGCCCCCGCTGACGTCGGAGCTTGTCACCCGCGTCCGCGAGGCGGCCGAGGAGGCCGGGCTGTTCGCCGAGCTCGACACGTCCTGGCTGCTACTGGACGCCGAAATCGTCCCGTGGAACGCCAAGGCCGGCCAGCTGCTCAGGGACCAGTACGCCGCCGTCGGCGCGGCCGCCCTGGCCTCGCTCCCGGCCGCGGCCTCGGCCCTCGGGCAGGCCTCGGCCCGCGGCCTGCCCGGCGTCGGCGAGCTGCTGGACCGGACCAGGTCGCGGCTGGCCAACGCCGGGGGGTTTACCGCCGCCTACCTGCGCTACTGCTGGGCCACCGACGGGCTGGCCGGGGTGCGCGCCGCCCCGTTCCAGCTGCTCGCCACCGAGGGCGCGACCTACCACGACCGGCCGCACCTGTGGCACCTCGCCCTGGCCGACCGGCTCGCCGCCGCCGATCCGGAGCTGATCTCGGTCACCCGCCGGGTGTGCGCCGATACCAGCGATCCCGCACCGGCCATTCAGTGGTGGGAGGAGCTGACCGCGGCCGGGGGAGAGGGCATGGTGGTCAAGCCCGCCGCGAACCTGACCCGCGGGCCGACCCGCCGCGGCAGCGGCTCAGGCCAGCCCCCCCACGGCAGCGGCTCAGGCCAGCCCCCCCACGGCAGCGGCTCAGGCCAGCAGAGCCTGGTCCAGCCCGGCCTGAAGGTGCGCGGCCGCGAGTACCTGCGGCTGATCTACGGCCCCGACTACACCGAGCCGGCCAACCTGACCCGGCTGCGCCAGCGCGCCCTGTCGCACAAGCGCTCGCTGGCGCTGCGCGAGTACGCCCTCGGCCTGGAGGCGCTGGACCGGGTGGCCGGCGGCGAGCCGCTGTGGCGGGTGCACGAGTGCGTCTTCGCCGTCCTGGCCCTGGAATCCGAACCCGTCGACCCCCGCCTGTAACGTGGGCCGCATGACCGTTATCGGCGTCCCGTACCACCTGGACGAGTACGTGCCCGACCTGGACGTCCCGCTCGAGCCGGACGCTGTGGTCACCGCCGGCCTGCCCGCCGGGGACCCATGGGAGCGCATGGCCGTCCTGCAGTCAGCGGTGGCTGACGCGCTGGCCGAAGACGTGGCGTCCGGCGTCCGTCCAGTAGTGCTGTCCGGCGACTGCAACACCTCGGCCGGGGTCATGGCCGGACTCCAGCGCGCCGGCGTCGATCCGGCCATCGTCTGGTTCGACGCCCACGGCGACGTGCGCGGCCGGACTGCCCGGCCTGCGCTTCCCGGCGCCAGGCGGACCGGACGCCGCCCAGCTCGCGGGCGCGCTGCGAATGCTGCTGGCCACCGGCCAGGTGGCCGCGCTCGGCCTCGCCTGCAGCTGGCACCCGGGCCACGCGGCGGCCCGGCACGTCGCGGCCGAGCTGGCCGCCGCCCTGGAGTAACCGCCCGCACCCGGTCCGCCGCCCGGGAGCTGCCGCCCGCAGCCGGGCCGCTGCCCTGGAGCAACCACCGTCGCGCTACGCCGCGTACGTGCGCACCAGGCGCAGCGCGGCGGCGCCGTGCGGTCCGCTGGCCGCCAGGCCGGACCGCGCCGGATCCAGCCGCTGCGCCGCGACCCGGCAGAACTCCCCGGCCGCTCCGGTGATGGCCGACTCGGCGTCCGGCGGCCCGAACCGCCATACCTGCTCGCCGTCCGGCGCGGTCAGCTCGCACCGCACCGGGGCGACCGGCTCGCCCGCCACGCTCAGAGCGTACGGCAAGGTGCGGTGGGCGAGCCAGGCGATGTTTCGCAGCCGCGCGGTGTCCGGGAAGTCGGCGCCGAGCGGCCCGGCGATGTCCAGCCCGTGCGCCCAGTGCTCGGCCAGCCGGGTCGTCGCCAGCGTGGCCGGCTTGATCGTGCCAACCATCCACTGCACCGGCAGGTCCGGGTCGGCCGCCCGCATCGCGGCCAGCGACGCCTGCCGGGCCCGCTGCCACCGGGCGAACACCTCGGCCGGTGCCGCGCGTTCCATCCGGACGGCCGCGTCGGCCCGCTCGTCCATCGTCTCCCCGGCCACCACGCCCAGCCCGCCGCGCAGATTGCCGTACGTGGCCGTGGCCGCGGCCGCCTCCTCCGACTGGGCCAGGTGCAGCACCACGTCGGCGATCGTCCAGCCTTGTGCCTCCGAAGCCGACAACCACTGCGCCTCGTCCAGCCCGCTCAGGATCTTCTCCAGCCGCTCCTGTTCCGCCCCCAGGTCATCAAAGATGCTCATCCAGGCACTATGGCATACCCTTGTTACCGGCCGGTAGGGCCGTGTCCGGCTATGGTGCACCAACATCACCCAGGAGCCCCGATCCATCCGGATCTTTCGCCGCTGCCTGGCCCACCATGCACATCCGCACCGGGCACCCCGGCAACCACGCCTGGGCCAGCAACCCAATCACACATCGAGTCCATGATCGCGGGCAGTTTCGTGTGCAATACGCCCGAAACTGCCCGCGATCATGAAATGGCCCCGGCTGGAGCGTGTGTCGCTTGTGCGGACGTGCAGGCTGTGCACAAAGGCACCATCGGGCCGAGGCCGCCCGACTTGGTGCCCTTCTGGAAACCGCCGAACATCAGCGACAGGATGATCAGCACCACGATCACCAGCAGTGCCAGCACCAGGCATCCGCCCGCCCGCGATCGCGGCCAGCGCCGCCGCGGGCCCCTAGACCTGTACATACGCATGGATATGCCCAGGCTCAGCGCAATATGCCTGCCGCGCCGAATTATCTGAACTGGCCCGGGTAGCTCAACGACTCGTGAAGCTCCTTAGCCAGCCGACGGCGCAAAACGCGAGGAAAACCATGCCGCGCATGCCAAGAGTGGGCGGAATCGTGACGGCGATCGTGGCCGCTATCGTGCTGATCGTGGTGCTCTCCGCGGTCCACCTGCTGCCGCAGCTGCGGAACCCGTTCGCGGAGACCACCACCGTCCGCAGCCAGCCGGTCATCCTGAAGTCGATCACCAACCTGAGCCGCTACGAGGCGGCCAGCGGCTCGTTCGAGGTCGTGGTCGACCTGACCAAGCGCACCAGCCTGATTCCCTCGTTCCTTGAGGGCAGCGAGACGCTGTTCATCGGGCAGGGCACCGATATCGCCTTCGTCGATTTCTCCACGCTCAAGAGCAAGGCCCTCGCGATGAACGCGAACCGTACCTCGGTCACCGTGACGCTGCCGAAGCCGCAGCTCGAGCCGGCCGTGCTCAACGTCAGCCAGTCGTACGTGTACGCGCAGCAGCAGGGGCTGTTCAACCGCATCGGCAACTTCTTCTCCGGCAACCCGAACAGCCAGCAGCAGGTGTACCAGATCGCGCAGCAGAAGATCCAGACCGCGGCCCGGCAGAGCCCGCTGCTGACCGAGGCGCAGAAGAACACCGCGGGGATGCTGACGGGCATGCTGACGTCGCTGGGCTTCCAGCACGTCACCGTCACGTTCGCCGGCCCGCCAGCCGGTTAGCACAGGAGGTTAGCGCAGCCGGTTTGCGTTAGAGCACACTCCAACTCATACGCTCGTATTCGTGACGACCTGGAGCATAGGCGAGGCCGCCGCCAAATGCGGTCTTTCCCAGCACACGCTGCGCTGGTACGAGCGGATCGGCCTGCTCGCGAACATCGAGCGGGGCGGGGACGGCCGCCGCCGGTTCAGCGAGGGCGACCTGGAGTGGCTGTCCCTGCTGACCAAGCTGCGCGCGACCGGGATGCCGGTCCGCGACATGCAGCGGTACGCCGAGCTGGTCAGGTCGGGCGCGGGTGAGGCCGAACGCATCGAGCTGCTGAAAAAGCACCGCGAGGAGGTGCGCCGGGCCCTCGCCAGCCAGCGGGAATGCCTGAAGCTGCTCGACGCGAAGATCGGGTACTACGCGGACTCCCTGGCCCTCGCGTCGCAAGCCAACGCACTCTGAAGAGGAGCACGAGCAACCATGCGCACCACCACACTCGGCCAGCTGACCGTGTCCGCCCAGGGCCTGGGCTGCATGGGGATGAGCGAGTGGTACGGCGCCACCGACTGGGACGAGTCGATCGCGACCATCCACCGCGCCCTGGACCTGGGCATCACCTTCATCGACACCGCCGACATCTACGGCGCCGGCCACAACGAGGTGCTGGTCGGCCGCGGCATCGCCGGCCGCCGGGACGAGGTGCAGCTGGCCACGAAGTTCGGCATCGACCGGTCCGGCGGCGACCGGCACCGCATCATCCGCGGCGAGCACGACTACGTCAAGCGGGCCTGTGAGTCCTCGCTGACCAGGCTCGGCGTGGACCACATCGACCTGTACTACCTGCACCGCCCGCCGCAGACGGCCGAGATCGAGGAGACCGTCGGCGCGATGGCCGAGCTCGTCAGCGAGGGCAAGGTCCGCTACCTGGGCCTGTCCGAGGTCACCAGTGACCTGCTGCGCCGGGCGTATGCGGTGCACCCGATCAGCGCGGTGCAGAGCGAGTACTCACTGTGGACCCGCGACGTCGAGACCGACGCCATGGACGCCATGCGCGAGCTCGGTGTCGGCTTCGTGCCGTACTCGCCGCTCGGCCGCGGCTTCCTGACCGCCACCGTCGACCTGAACGCGCTGGGCGACAAGGACTTCCGCCGCCGCAACCCGCGCTTCGCCGGCGAGGCCGGGCAGAAGAACCTGGCCATCGTCGATGCGGTGCGCAAGGTGGCCGACGCCAAGGGCGTCGCCCCCGCGCAGGTCGCGCTGGCCTGGGTGTACGCCCAGCAGGAACGCCTCGGCGTCCCGCTCGCCCCCATCCCGGGCACCAAGCGGATCAAGTGGCTCGAGCAGAACGTCGCCGCCCTGGACGTCGCCCTCACCGCCGGCGAGCTCGCCATCCTCGACCCCCTCGCCACCCAGGTCGCCGGCGCCCGCTACTAGCCTGGCTTCCCGTCTCCGTCACGCCGGGTCCGCGTGACCGGGACGGGAAATGAAAGCCCGGCCGGCTCCCGCATCGGCGCCACGGAAGGCCGCACCCGCCGAGGCCGGCGATTGACGTCCAGTCTGACATAGGTCACACTGGACTATATGTCGTACATCGAGATCCTGATCCTGCGCCGGCTGCGAGGCGGCCCCGCGCACGGGTACGAGCTGCGCAAGCGGGTGGAGGAGACCACCGGCTTCGTGCTGCATAACAACTCGCTGTACCCGGCGCTGCGCCGGTTCGAGGAGGCCGGCGCGGTCACCAAGACCGCTGAGCCGCAGGAAGGCCGGCCGCCGCGGCTGGTCTACACGCTGACCGACGTGGGCCATGACCTGCTGCAGGACATGCTGGCCGACCTGCCGGCCGAGCAGGCGGGTCAGCCCGAGGAGTTCCTGGCCCGTCTCGGCCAGTTCACCCTTCTCAATCCCGCCGAACGGGCCAGGGTACTCGCCTCCCGCGCCCGCGCGGTGCGCGGCCAGCTGACGCACTACAAGGCGATGCACAAGCTGGCGACCGACCACGGCGATCCGTGGGGCGCGCGGGCTACCGCCGAGCTGATCCGCAGGCACGAGCAGGAGCTGGCCTGGCTCGCCGAGCTGGGTGAGCTCGCGAAGCAGGAACCGTGACCACCCCGCCCACCTCCCCATTCCCCCCTCATGGCCCCACCGAGCGCGCGGCTCCGGCCAGCGCGGCCCCCAAGGCGGGCCCGCTGGTACAGTACGCGCTGCTGGCCGGGCCGCTGCTGTCGATGCTCGACTCCAGCATCGTGAACGTGGCCGTCGAGCCGATCGCCCGCGAGCTGCACGCCAGCCTGACCGTGGTGCAGTGGACGGTCAGCGGCTACCTGCTCGCGCTGGGCGCCGGGCTGGCCGGGACCGCGTTCCTGGCCCGGCGGTTCGGCACCCTGCCGGTGTACCGGGCCAGCGTCATCGCGTTCACCATCGCCTCGGCGCTCTGCGCATTGGCCCCGGGCGCCAGGGTGCTGGTCGGCGCGCGGATCCTCCAGGGCCTGGTCGCCGCGCCGCTGGTGCCGCTGGCCATGAGCATGCTGCTGGGACGCATGAAGGGGGCTGGGCCAGGGGGGACGGGGGGCGGGAGCCCCCCGTGCACGGAAGAGGTGGGTGGGGGCGCCCGGGCCATCTCGCCGGCGGCGGGCATCCTGCTGTTCCTAGGCCCGGCGCTGGGGCCGACCGTCGGCGGCGCGCTGATCGGCGCGGCAGGCTGGCGGGGCATCTTCCTGATCAACGTGCCGCTGGGCGCGCTGGCGGCGGTGGCGGTCCGCTACGTCCCGGCCGCCATGGCGCCGGGGCGCCGGCCGGGCGCCCGCTTCGACCTGCCCGGGCTGATCCTGCTCGCGGCCGGCCTGACCGGCCTGCTGCTGGGCGCCAGCCAGGGCGCCTCGGCGGGCTGGACGGCCCCTGCTACCTGGGTTCCGCTGGCCGCCGGCGCGGCGCTGACCGCCTGCTACGTCGGCTGGGCCGCGCGCCGCGACCAGCCGGCCCTGGACCTGTCGCTGGCCATGAAGGGGGAATGGGGAGGTGGGCGGGCTGTGCCCGCGCTGTCCATGGCGCTGTGCGCGCTGGCGTCGGTGGTCACCTGGGCCGCGGTGTTCCTGCTGCCGGTGTTCGTCCAGTCCGTGCAGGGCCGCAGCGCGCTGGTGGCGGGCCTGGCCCTGGCGCCGCAGGGACTGATCACCGGGCTGTCCACCGCCCTGGCCCCGCGCTGGCTGACCGGGCTCACGGTGCGGGTCACCGTGCTGGCCGGCTTCGCCGCGCTCGCGGTGGCCACCCTGGGCCTGCTGCTCATCGCGGCGACGACCCCGCTGTGGCTGATCGCGGCGATCCTGGCCGGCCGCTCGGTCGCCATCGGCCTGGTTATCACCCCGCTGCTGCAGGCGCTGGTGCAGCCGCTGCGGCCGGACCAGCTCGGCGACGCCAACACGCTGTTCAATACGTGGCAGCGGATCGCCGGGTCGTTCGGTATCGGGCTGGTGGCGGCCCTGTACGAGACGCGGGCCCGCACCCTCGGCCCGGTGGCTGCCTTGCACATGGCCGGCCTGGTCCTGGTCGCGATCGCCGTGGCCGGCGCGCTCGGCGCGCTGGCCCTCCCCAAGGGGGGTCTGGGGGGATGGGTCCCCCCAGGATCGGGGGGGTCCGGGGGGTCGTCCCCCCCGGAATTACCGCCACCAGGGCAGGCGCCGCTGCTCGGCCACGTGCGAGGCCGGGTCGGCGATCACGCGCACGTGCGAGCTCAGGTGCTGCAGGTGCTCGTGCACCCATAGCAGGCGCGGGTGATGCGGGGTGGTGATGACGCGGACCAGGTCCCTGTCGTTCTCGAGCCCGTCCGCGTCGCCGCCCTTGGCTAGCACCATCACTCCGCTGGCCTCGCCGGCCCCGGCGGGCCGTGACGTGGTGCCGTTCAGGCCGGAGAACGACGGGGTCTTGACCGGCAGCAGCACCTGGCCGGGCATCGGCCGCCCGACCAGCACCGCGATCCGCTCGTAGAAGTCGGCCAGGTCCGCGGTGGCGTGCGTCAGCGCGGTCCGCGCGTAAGCCGTGCTGCGGTGCTGGTGCTGCCTGAGGTGCTCGTGCCCCTGCATCCCGGCCAGCGAGTACGCGGTCAGCCGGAGCCGCATGGACGCCATCACCAGCATCCACAGGTCCTCCTTGGATACCCGCTTGGCGCCCTGCTCGGCCAGGAAGCCGCGCAGCGCCTCGTCCAGCCTGATCCCGGCGGTGGCCGCGGCGACGCCCGCGTCCGGCGGCTCAGGCCGGGTGCCCAGGGCCCAGTCCACCGCCTGGGTCAGGTAGGTGGCGCCCCGGCGGAACGCGTCGGCGAGGTCGTCGCCAACCACGGACGCGGCGCCCCGCGGCCAGAACAGGACCCCGACCACCAGGCTCACCAGGCATCCGGTGGCCACGTCCTCGATGCGCAGCAGGCCCACCTTCCAGCCGGCCGGCGCGAGCAGGTTGAACAGGACCAGCACGACCACGGTGAACGCCGCCTGGCCGAAGGTGAACGGCAGCGTGCCCGGGGCGTAGGCCGCCACGGCCACCGCGATCGGCAGCGCGGCCCACAGCGCCGGGGGGCTGGTGCCGATGCCGAGCAGCAGCAGCGCGCCCAGCACGAAGCCGACCACGGTGCCGCCGAGTGCGCGCAGCGCGGTGGACTCGGTCGACGCCGCGTTGGTGCGCAGCACCGACAGGGTGCCGAGGACTACCCAGAACCCGTGCTGGAGCCCGGCGATGTCGGCTACCAGGACCGCCGCGGCCAGCGCCAGCGACCCGCGCAGGCTGTTCAGGAACCAGACAGAACGGAAGCTGGCGTGCCTGGTCAGGACGCCCAGCGCACCGAAGATCGAGGCCGCCCGGCGCTCCGCCATCGTCCCCTCCGGCTGGGCGCCGTACCAGCCGAGGCGCCGGGCGGCGATCGTCTCCGGGTCGGCCCGGCGGGTAGCGATCATGGCGTCCGCCACGAGGTTCCGGACCACCAGGGCGATCGCCTGCGCGTGGAAGGCGTGCCGGGCGACGACCTCGACCGAGTCCCCGCCCACCTCTTCCGCGCTCGGGGGGCTCCCGCTCCTCGTCCCCCCCGGCCCTTCCTCCTGGATGTCCGCGGCCGACCGGTGGTAGGCGGCGCTGGCCTCGCGCTGCCGGTCCATCGCGGTGATGTCCGGTGCCGCGCTGGTCGGGTCGGCCAGCAGGTCGCCGGTCTGCCCGAGCACCGCGGCGGTCAGGCCGAACAGGTCTCGGTCGGGCCGCGCGGCCTGGTCCAGGTTCGGGTGGCCGTCGGTGGCATCGGCGAGCAGCGCGGTACACCACTCGAGCAGCTGCACCACGCTGGCCATGCCCTGGTCGGCGGTTGCCAGGCCGACCGGCCGGTACGGCGTGCTGGCGAACGCGGTCATCAGCTGGTGCTTGGCCTCCTGGTAGGCCTGTCCTTCGGCGGCGGTGGCGGTGCCGCGCGCCGAGGCCCCCAGGTTCGCCGCCAGCGCGTGGGCCGACTGGGCCGCGGCCGCGCGCAGCCGGTCTCCGGGGGAGGGCCCCGGGATCAGCAGGATGACGGCGGTCGAGACGACAGAGGCCAGCCACCAGCCCGCCAGCCGGTCCGGGATCATGCTGACCGTGCCCGGCGTGGCCACCGGCAGCACGTAGGGGAGCAGCGCGGCGGTAACGCCGGAGGCCGCGTTGGGCCCGGCCACCCCGGCGAAGAAGATCCCGAACGTCACCGGGATCGTGACCAG
>Ga0070699_100005349_pt1 | contig 11258 bp, 10 predicted proteins | sample KBSK1503metaG_FD_65473 | JGI IMG/M metagenome (GOLD analysis project Ga0070699, IMG submission 65473) | Corn, switchgrass and miscanthus rhizosphere microbial communities from Kellogg Biological Station, Michigan, USA - KBS K1-50-3 metaG | ecosystem: Host-associated > Plants > Roots >...
TTCATGACCGTGTCCACCGCGTCGGGAGTCGCCACGCCTTCCATTACGCAGAAGATCGCCTCGTTGATCATCGGCATCAGCACCCGGTTGGCGACGAAGCCGGGATAGTCGTTCACTTCGACCGGCGTCTTTCCCAGCGCGGTTGCCGTTTCCATGACCGTTGCGGTCGTGGCGGGGCTGGTGGCCTGGCCCCGGATGACCTCCACCAGCTGCATCACCGGCACCGGGTTCATGAAATGCATGCCGATCACCTGTGCCGGCCGCTTGGTGCAGGCCGCGATCTCTGTGATCGAGATCGAGCTGGTGTTCGTCGCCAGAATCGCTTCCGGGCGGCAGGCCCGGTCCAGCGCCTCGAAGAGGGAGAACTTGAGCGCGGCGTTTTCGCTCGCCGCCTCCACCACCAGCGACGCGTCGCGCACCGCGGCCACGTCGGTGCCGGTGGTGATTCGCCCCGGGACCGCCCCCGCCGCTTCGGCGGTGAGTGTCCCCTTCTTCACCATCCGTTCCAGGTTCGCCTTGATGGTGACGAGCGCCTGGTCCAGGGCGGCCTGCGCCACGTCCACCAGGATGACTTCCCAGCCGTGCTGGGCGAAAACCTGGGCGATGCCGTTGCCCATGGTGCCGCTGCCAACCACCCCCACGCGCTTCATAGGACCTTGAGTTTCGAGTTCAAAGCATATGGCATATGGCTTGGCAACCGCCTGGCGGGCTGTTTCCTTTGAGTCGCCGCGCTATGCGATACGCTCAGCTATCTGCCACCGGCTTCTTGTAAAGCACCAGCCGACTCGCCACGATCGTCGCCAGGACCAGCACCAGTGAGGCGAGCAGGCCGCCCTCGGGCCCGAACTTGCCGCCGGTGAGCCATGACCGGCTCCCCGGATCGTAGTTGATCCAGGGAATCTGAAAATCGATCCCGCTCACCGGGGCATCCAGCGCGGTGATGCCCCAGTTCCACCCGAGGTGAAAGCCGACCGCGGTCCAGATCCCGCCCGGCGCGAAGAAAGCAATCCCGAGCAGGAGCCCAGCCACGCAGATATTGCCGATGCCGAGCGTGGTGACGGAAGGGTTTCTTGAATGGGCCAGCGCGAACAACAGCGCCATGATCCCGATCGCGATATTGCGACCTGCCGCCCGATCCAACAGGACCAGCGGGAGACCCCGGAACGCGACCTCTTCGGCGAACGCCGCGGGAGCCAGCAAGAGAAGCGCGACACCAATCCGTGCGGCGTAAGAGCCGGGTGTCGCAGGGTCCGGGACCCACCGGGCCCCCCCTACGGAGGCACCCAGCACCAGGATCAGCCCCACGAGGATCGCGCCCAGGACAAAAGCGATCGCGAAACCCCGCCCGGCCCCGCCGGCCCGCCGCCAGCGAAGGTCGGTCCACGACAGTCGAAGCACTATGGCGACCAGCGCGGTTGCGACCAGGAAGCCGACCGCGGTGGAAACTCCCTGGATCAGCAGCTGGCCGGTACCAGGATCTTTCACCCAGTTCCAGAGGCTATCCCCCGCGGCTTTCGCACCAGTAAACGCGAGGAAGCCGAGCACTTGAGTGAACGAAATGCCGAGCAACCCGAAGGCGACGATCCCCGCCACTGCCCGGAACAGCAGCAGCCCGCGGGATGGCGTCGCCTGATCGTTCAACGGGCGAACGACGGATGGCTGCGCAGATGAGTAATCACCACCGCGGCCAGGACCACCTTGATCATGTCAGCCAGCACGAGCGGCAGCGTCGCCTTGAGCGGAATCGTGAGGCTGCCCGACATGATGCTCAGCATGGCGATGCCCCCCAGGTGAATGATCACCATGCCGATGAGACAGGCCAGGAGGCAACGGAGGAAGGAATTGCGGCGGGCGATTGCGCCGGTGACCATCGCGGCGACCGGAAAGGCGAGCAGGTATCCCGAGGTCGGCCCCAGCAGGCGGGATACCCCGGGCAGCCCGATTGGCGCGAACACCGGCAGGCCCGCGGCCCCGGCGGCGAGGTAGACCATCAGGGCCATCAGGCCCCCCGCCGGCCCCAGCACTCCGCCCACCACCAGTACGGCGAGGCCCTGGAGGGTAGCCGGAACCACGCTTCCCGGGATCGGCACCATGATCTGGGCGGCGATGGCGACCGCCACGACGCCCAGGAGGACGCCGATGATGCCGGGTCGCGGTTTGGCGATAGCACCGGTCGATTCGGCGGGAACGGTCGCAAGCTCGGACATTTCCATCAGGGTCGCTCCACGCTCAGGGCCACGGCATTGCCACCACCCAGGCACAGCGTTGCGAGCCCGGTGGCGGCGTTTCGGTCCAGCATTTCATACAACAGCGTCGTCAAGACCCGGGCCCCGCTGGCCCCGATCGGATGGCCCAGCGCAACGGCCCCTCCGTTCACGTTCACCCGGTCCCAGTCCCAGCTGAGGCCGCGGCCGTCGGCCAGAGCCTGGACCGCGAAAGCTTCGTTGGCTTCGATGAGCTCGTAGTCGTTGATGTTGCTGCCGGCTTTGCACATCAGGTTCTGCACCGCGATGATCGGCGCGAAGAACAGATCCTTCGGCTCTCCCCCGCCGGTGGCGTACTGGGTGATGCGCGCCATCACGGTGAGCCCGTGGCTTTCCGCAAAAGACTGGGACGTTACCACCAGGGCACTGGCGCCGTCGTTGAGGCCGGGGGCGTTGCCGGCGGTCACCGTGCCCTGGGTGCGAAAGACCGGCTTGAGTTTGGCCAGGGTATCGGGCGTGGTATCCTTGCGCGGCGACTCATCGACCGCGACGATGGTAGAACCCGCTTTGCCCTTGATCTCGACCGGAAGAATCTCGGCAGCGAACTTTTTCTGCTCGGTAGCCCGGACTGCCTTGGCATGGCTCTGATAGGCGAACGCGTCCTGCTCCTCCCGCGAGATCCCGGCCTTTTCCGCCGTGTACTCGGCGTACTCTCCCATGTGGTTGTTGCCGAACGAATCCCACAGCCCGTCGTGGATCATTCCGTCCACCATGGTCTGGTTGCCGGCCTTGATCCCGGTCCGCATCCCGAAGACATAGTGGGGCGCGCTGGACATCGACTCCTGTCCCCCGGCGACGATGCAATGGGCGTCGCCTGCCTTGATGGCCTGGGCCGCCAGCATGACCGCCTTCAACCCGGAACCGCAGACCTTGTTGATGGTGAGGGCCGGAATGGTGCCGGGAAGCCCGGCCTGGATCATGGCCTGGCGGGCTGGCGCCTGGCCGGAGCCCCCCTGCACCACCTGCCCCATGATCACCTCTTCAACAGCCTCGGCTTCGATCCCGGCCCGCTTGATCGCATCGCGAATGACCATCGCCCCGAGTTGGGGCGCGGTAAACGAGCTCAGCCCGCCAAGGTAGCGCCCAATCGGGGTGCGAACGGCGGAAACGATGACCGGGGTGGTAGCGGGATTCACGACGGACCCTTCAATGAAGTCGCGGAGAAAAATAACCCAGGCAGCAGACCGACGGCAGATGGCAGAGCCAACCCGCGATCAGTTGTTCGGCCTCGGCCATATGCCATCAGCTAATTGCTGAAATAGACCAGCGCGGCCACCCCGAGCGCCCCTACCACGATGGCCAGGAAGCGGTTTCGAGTCCAGTCGATCAGCCAGAACGCGGCGCCGCCGATGACAAAGGTGATAATCCCGCGAAGCAACACCGGCACCGTAAAGCCGTGGACCATCAAACCCACGCCGACCACGACGCCGGCCAGGAGAAACGTCGCCCAGAGAGCCCGTCGGGTACCGATTACCAGCAGCACCAACAGGGCGCCGGCCCCGCCCAGGATCCACCGGGGATCGATCGGCAATTTCACCGGTTCAGCTCGGCAGGCCTTTCGCGTTGGCCTCTTCTACGGCAAAGTACGCGTTCTTGCTCACGTGTCCCACGCTGGGCTCGATGATCTGTTTGACCGCGTCGACGGATTCCGCCTCCCAGACGCACACCGCCTGGGTCATTTCCTTGTTGGGCAGGATCTGCAGCGCCCTGATGCCCTTGGGCAGCCCGGGAAGGACCTGCTGCGCCTTCCCCCAGAATACCCGGGGGTCGGAGATCTGATGCTGGATGACAACGAACATGCGCCCTCCCAGCCGATGAGTGAATTTCAACCCGGCAACAGCTCCGCGCAGTTTCTCCGCGCTCAGGGCCCGATCGACCGTCTGCGCACCTCGTCGGTCGCACGGGCGATGAAATCGTCCACTTTTACCACCTCCTGCTTTATCCCCACCCCGCGCACCCGGAGCGCCAGGCTGTCGGACTCTGCCTCCCGCTGCCCGATCACGGCCATATAGGGAATCTTCTGGACCTCCCCTTCGCGAATCCGGTAATTGAGCGTCTCCCTCCGATCGTCGAGGTGCGCCCGCAGGCCCACCGCTTTGAGCCGGTCCACGATGCCGCGCGCGGCCTCGATCTGGGCATCGGAGATCGGGATCACCCGGACCTGTTCCGGGGCCAACCAGGTGGGAAACGCTCCAGCGAAATGCTCGATCAGGATGGCGATGAAGCGTTCGAACGAACCGTTCACCGCGCGGTGAATGACGACCGGCCGGTGCCCGGTGTTGTCCTCGCCGATGTAGCTCAGCTCAAACCGCTCCGGGGCCGAGTAATCCAGCTGGATCGTCCCGAGCTGCCAGCTCCGGCCGATTGAATCGGTGACGTCGAAGTCGATCTTGGGCCCATAGAATGCCCCGTCGCCCGTCTTGAGCTCGTACGGCTTCCCGGTCGCCTCGAGCGCCGCGCGCAAACCCGACTCCGCGCGGTCCCACAGCTCGTCGCTGCCGATCCGGGTTTCCGGCCGGGTGGCAAACTTGATCCTGGATTCCAGCCCGAACGTCTGGTAATAGCCGAGGATGAAATTCATCAGGAAACCGACTTCCCCGGCAATCTGGTCCTCGGTCAGGAAAACGTGACAATCGTCCTGCTGGAACTGGCGGACTCTGGTCAGGCCCGAGAGCGCACCGGTCACTTCGTTGCGGTGCAGCACATCGAACGTGACGTAGCGAAGCGGGAGCTCACGGTACGAGTGCCGTTTGGCCAGGAATAACAGATAGTGTGACGGGCAGTTCATCGGCTTGAGGGACGCGTCGGCCTCGCCGGTCTCCTTGTTCAACACCATGAACATGTTCTCGCGGTACTTGCCCCAATGGCCGGACGTCTCCCACAGCATCTTGTTGTAGATGAGCGGTGTTTTGACTTCCTTGAACGCCTCCGCCTGGAGCTCGCGCACAAACTCGGTCAGAAGATTGTAGAGAATCGTCCCCCGTTCGGTCCAGAACGGAGCGCCGGGTGCCGAGGGATGAAACATGAAGAGATCGAGCTCGCGGCCCACCCGGCGGTGGTCGCGCTTGCGTGCCTCCTCCAGCCGGTGCAGGTAGGCGTCGAGGTCTTCCTTCTTGAACCAGGCGGTGCCGTAGATCCGCTGCAGCATCTGGCGACGTTCGTCGCCCCGCCAATACGCCCCGGCCGCGTGAAGCAGCTTGAAGTGCTTAAGCCGGCCGGTGCTCGGAATGTGGGGGCCCCGGCACAGGTCCACGAACGGACCATCGGTATACACCGAGATGGTTTCGTCGTCCCGGAGCTCTGATATCCGCTCCAGCTTCAGGGGATCGTCGGCGAATCGCCGGTTTGCCTCGTCCCGCTGCACTACTTCCCGTACGAACGGGTAGTCCCGGGCCGCTACCTCCGCCATTTTGGCCTCGATCTTCTCGAGGTCCTCGGGCGTGAAGGGACGCTCCACCTGGAAGTCGTAGTAGAACCCGTCCTCGATGGGCGGACCGAAACCGATGCCCGCGCTGGGAAACAGCTCACGCACCGCGGTGGCCATGATATGGGCAGAGGAGTGGCGCAGCAGCTCGAGAGCGGCGGGATCCTTGTCGGTGATGATGGCCAGGGTGGCGTCGGCATCGATCGGGCGGTCCAGGTCCCAGACCTGGCCGTTGACCCTCGCCGCCAGGGCGGCGCGGGCCAGGCCCGCCCCGATACCCTGGGCTACCTCGCGGCTGGTCGTGGCCCGGGGTACCTCCCGGACGCTGCCGTCGGGCAGCGTAATCCGTATGCCGCTCAAGGCCGGAGGATCTCCACCGGGATGGGCGTGGCCATCGACGCCGTCTTCGCGGTCAGCAGGAAGAACAGCGTCAGTCCGAGCAGGACAATGGCGGCCGGGAGCAGCAGGCGGGACAGCTCCCGGAACGAGATATGGGTGTCGTCGTCGCGGATCATAGAGAGTAGAAAGTAATTATATTTGGCGGGTCTCACAGGACCGCCGCACCGAGGAGCAATAGTGCCACAAAGGAAGCGACTCTCCGGGGGAGAGATTTTTGGCTGGACCGTTGCCGGGTTCGGCGCCGGCCTGCTGGCCGGTGCCGCGCTGGCGGCCCTGATGGGTCGCGGAACCCGGGCCCGGATCCGGCGCGCCGTCAGCGGCTGGAGCAGCACACCCGCTCCGGCTCCCAACATCACTGCCGGTGTGCGCGATGTGCGCGCGGCGCTGGATCAGACCGACATGCGCCATTTCGGCATCGAGATCATCCCGGTACGCACCGGCGTGGTCGAGCTGCACGGCTGGGTGCCTACCCGGGCCATCCGGGCCCGCGCCGTTCGGCTGGCGATTTCGGTTCCCGGCATCGAGCGGGTCATCAACGGGCTGCTGGTCCAGGGAGAAGACGACAAGGGCCTCAAACCGGTCCCCGGCCTCACGGACCAGACGGCATGAGCGAGCCGCTCGCCCCGCAATACGATCCCTCCCACATCGAAGCCGATCTGTACCGCTGGTGGATGAACCAGCGGCTCTTCGAGGCATCCGGTCGGGGCAAGCAGCGCTACGTCGTCATGATGCCCCCGCCCAACGTGACCGCCAATCTGCACATGGGTCACGGGCTCAACAATACCATCCAGGACGTGCTGGTCCGCTTCGAGCGGATGCGGGGCCGGGATACCCTGTGGCTGCCTGGCACCGATCACGCCGGCATCGCGACCCAGAACGTGGTCGAGCGGCTGCTGGCCAAGGAGGGCAAGACCCGTTTCGACCTGGGCCGGGAGGCATTCGTCGAGCGGGTGTGGGAGTACGTCCGGCAGACCGGGGCCACCATCCTTGACCAGTTGAAGGCGATTGGATCCAGCTGCGACTGGTCCCGCACCTACTTCACCCTGGACGAAGACCTGTCCCGAGCGGTACGGGAGGTTTTCGTGCGGCTCCATGAAAAGGACCTGGTCTACCGGGGCCATTACCTGATCAACTGGTGCCCCCGCTGCCTGACCGCGCTCAGCAATGAAGAAGCGGAAAAGGAAGAAGTGGATGGACAGCTCTGGTATCTCAAGTATCCCCTGGAGTCGGGCGGATTCATCACCGTGGCCACCACCCGTCCAGAGACCATGCTGGGCGACACCGGCGTAGCAGTTCACCCCGACGACCCGCGCTATCGCGATCTGGTCGGCCGCCAGGTTCTGCTTCCGCTCGCCGATCGTTCCATACCCATCGTCGCCGATCCGGCCATCGATCCCGACTTCGGCACCGGCGCGGTCAAGCTGACGCCCGCCCACGACCCGCTCGATTTCGAGCTGGGCCGCCGCCACAAGCTGGCGAGCATCGACATCTTCACTCCCGAAGCCCGGATGGCGGAGACGGTTCCCGAGCGCTTCCACGGGCTGGACCGCTTCGAGGCGAGAAAGCGGGTGGTCGCCGAATTCGAGGCGGCGGGATTACTGGAGAAAATCGAGAACCATCGTCATGCGGTAGCTCACTGCTATCGCTGCGAGACCATCGTGGAGCCGCGGCTCTCCGACCAGTGGTTCGTGCGGATGGGGCCGCTCGCGAAAAAGGCGCTCGCAGCGTACCGGACCGGCAAGGTGCGGTTCATCCCCGAGCGGCGGGGCGACGAATATGCCCAGTGGATGGAGAACATCCGGGACTGGTGCATCTCCCGCCAGCTCTGGTGGGGACATCGTATCCCGGTCTGGTACTGCGAGAGCTCTTCGTGCGGCAGGGTGGCCGCGAGCCGAACCGATCTCGAGCGCTGCCCCGGGTGCGGGGGCAGCGTGCAGCAGGATCCCGACGTCCTGGATACCTGGTTCAGCTCCTGGCTGGTCCCGTTCAGCAGCCTGGGCTGGCCGGACACGACCGCCGATCTGCGCCGCTACTATCCCGGCAGCACGCTGGTCACCGCTCCCGAGATTCTCTTCTTCTGGGTCGCCCGGATGATCATGTCCGGCCTCGAGTTCATGGGAGACGTGCCGTTCGACACGGTGTATCTGCACGGCACGGTCCGCGACACCCAGCATCGCAAGATGTCCAAGTCGCTGGGCAACGGCATCGACCCACTCGAAGTGGTGGAGCGCTATGGCGCCGATGCGCTGCGCTACACCGTGGTGGCCGGTATGGCGGTGGGCACCGACCTGATCCTGGACCCGTCCGACCTGGAGAGCTCGTTCGCCGCGGGTCGGAACTTCGCCAACAAGCTGTGGAACGCGGGCCGTTTCGTCCTGAGCAACCTCGACGGCGTCACCCGTCCCCTCGCGGGCAACTACCCGAATGTCGTGGCTAAAGGCGAGCTGGGCCTGGCCGATCGCTGGATCATCGCCCGCTGTGACGCCACCGTCCGCACCGCGACCGAGGCATACCAGCGCTATCGGCTGAACGAGGCCGCCAACGCGGTCTACCATTTCATCTGGAGCGACCTGGCCGACTGGTACATTGAGCAGATCAAGCCGCGCCTCTATGGCGACGTGCCCGGTAAGGACGTCGCCCAGGCTGTGGTGGCGGCCACCTTCGAGGCCGCGCTGCGGTTGCTGCACCCCGTCATGCCGTTCATCACCGAGGCATTGTGGCAGCGGCTGCCCGGCCGGGCGGCGGGCGCCAGCATCAGCGTGGCCCCATGGCCGGGAGCGGACCGGCGGGCCAACGACCCGGCTGCCCTCGACCGATTCGCCCTGGTCCAGGAGCTGGTCGGAGCGCTTCGCAGTATCCGGGCCGACTACGGGGTTCAGCCGGGCCAGAGTATTCGCGCCTTCATCACCGATGCTCCGCTCGCCGGCGCAAAAACCTTCGACGCCGAGCGGGCAACCATCATGCGGCTGGCCCGGCTGACCGGGCTGGAGCTGGGCAAGGCGCCGGAGGGTGCCGGCGCCACGGCGGTGCTCAGCGATGGCTCGGCCGTATTTGTTCCGCTGGAAGATGCGATCGACCTCGACAAGGAATGTGGCCGTCTCAAGAGCGAACACTCCCGGCTGGTCCAGCAGATCCAGAACCAGAACGGCAAGCTGTCCAATGCGCAGTTCGTGTCCCGGGCGCCGGCCGAAGTCGTCGACAAGGAACGCCGCAAGCTGGACGATTGGCGGGAACAGGCCGATGTGTTGTCGCAGAAACTCGAGCGGCTCGGTTGCAAGTGACCGCGCTGCCGCCTTGCCGTCCTGCCGTCCTGCCGTCCTTGCTCATTACGCTCGGCATTCTTGCCCTGGGATGCGCCAGGATCGAGCCGCCGCCCGGCGGCCCCCCGGATAACGTCCCTCCCAAGCTGATCTCCGTCCGCCCCGAAAGCCTCGCGATCTATCCCAATTTTCACGGCGCGATGGAATTTCGTTTCGATGAAGTGATTTTCGAAGGCAACTCACCCAGTGAGGGCCTGGGGACGGGCGAGCTGGAGCGCCTGGTGATCCTGAGCCCGACCACCAATGTGCCCAAGGTGAGCTGGAAGCGCGACGCAATCGCCGTGGAGCCGCGGGAAGGATGGAAGCCGAATCGGGTGTATCGTGTCGAGCTGCTTCCCGGCGTATTCGACCTGCGGCGCAACCGGCTCGACTCGGGGACGGTGGTGACCTTTTCCACGGGTGCCCCGCTGCCCGACAGCCGGCTCCGGGGAACCATCGTGGACTGGACCGCCGGACGACTGGCCCAGGCCGCGCTGGTCGAGGCCATCCTGCTTCCCGATTCACTGCCCTATCGCGCCCTTACCGACAGCAGCGGGGCCTTCGACCTGGGCCCGATTCCCCGGGGGCAGTACCTGCTCTACGCGGCGATCGACCAGAACCGGAATTTCCGGCGCGAGTTCCGGGAAGCCTGGGATTCGGTTCGGGCCACCACAGACTCCGGAGGACCGGCCGCAGTCCTCTGGCTCGCGGTTCGGGATACCGTGGGACCCCGAATCACCGGTGCCACGCCGGCTGACAGCACCGGCGCCGAGCTCACCTTCAATCTGCCGCTCGATCCATACCAGCATTTCGACAGCAGCAACATCAAAGTCGTCACCGCCGCTGCGGATTCGACCGTGATTCCAGTCCTGTCCTTTCTGCCCAAGGCGCTGGACGACAGCCTGCAACAGGCGGCGCGGCAGCGAGCCGATACGACCCGGGCCGATAGTACCGGGAGGACCCCGGCCGACTCGGCCCGGGAGGCAGCGCTGGAGCGACTGAAACCCCCACCGGCTCATGCCCAGGACACGGCCGCCCGGGGGCTCCTCAAACAACGTCCCCCGCTTTCCGATCGCCTGGTGTTCCGGGTTGGCCAGGTCCTCGCTCCCGGGAGCAAGTACCTGGTCCAGGTGTTCGGGATCCGGAACGTGAGCGGGGTGCCGGCCGATTCCCGCCAGCTGCTGAACATTCCGGTTCGGCCTCCGCCCCCGGCCGACACCCTGAAGCCGGGTGCGCCGGACAGCACCGCGAAAGATTCCACCCCGCCCCCGCCACCGCGTCCTCGATGACCGACCCGCGCCGCGCCCTGCCATCGGTGGATCGCCTGCTCCGGGATCCGGCACTCCAGCCGCTGCTGGCCGTCACACCGCGCCAACTGGTCACCGACGCGGCCCGAGAGGCGCTCGACGCCGCGCGTCACCTTCGGGCCGGGGTGCCCGAGGACTGGGCCACCGAGATCCGCGACCGAGTGGAGCGGCGGACCGCCCAATCGCTGCGGCCGGCGATCAACGCCACCGGCGTCGTGCTGCACACCAACCTGGGCCGTGCGCCCCTGGCCGCGGCCGCGATCGAGGCCATTGTCGCCGCGGCGGCGGGATACAGCACGCTGGAGTTTGATCTCCACACCGGAACCCGGGGCCACCGGTCGGATCACTGCCGCAGCCTGCTCGCCGCTCTCACCGGCGCCGCCGATGCGATGGTGGTCAACAATGCCGCCGGCGGCCTGGTACTCGGCTTGAACGCGATGGCCGCCGGCCGGCCGGTGCTGATCTCCCGCGGTGAGCTGATCGAAATCGGCGGCGCCTTCCGGATTCCCGAGATCATGCAGAAAAGCGGCGCCGTGCTTCGGGAGATCGGCACCACCAACCGCAC
>Ga0070699_100005350_pt1 | contig 11258 bp, 9 predicted proteins | sample KBSK1503metaG_FD_65473 | JGI IMG/M metagenome (GOLD analysis project Ga0070699, IMG submission 65473) | Corn, switchgrass and miscanthus rhizosphere microbial communities from Kellogg Biological Station, Michigan, USA - KBS K1-50-3 metaG | ecosystem: Host-associated > Plants > Roots >...
GTCTCGACGTGCTGCACGAGCGGCGTCACGAAGTGGGTGCCCGGGTAGATCGTGCCGCCAACCGTGCCGGACACCTGGCTGACGCGCACGCCCGCCATGCCGCTCGGCACCACGACGATGCTGAGCCCCGGCAGGAGCAGAAGAACGGCGATCACGACGTAACGGCTGAAGAGCCGCCACCTGATGGACGACGTGTCCGGCTGCGCCATCACCCTGCGGGCGTCCCTTCCAAGGACGACCGCGGCGGCGATGAACATCGACAGGGCACCTGACAACAGGACGTACTTGATGGCTAACATTTCGGGCCTCCTTGTGGCGCGATCAGATCGGCAGTGAGAATTCAGCGAACCGTGGTGAAGAGCTGGTCGGTTTCAGTGGTGCGCTCTGCGTAGAGCTCCACGACGTCGCCGGGACGCACGCGTTCGAAGAGCCGCTCGACGTCCGCGTTGCGCAGGCGGATGCAGCCGTGCGACTTCGCGTAGCCGATGGACGAGGGCTGGTCGGTGCCGTGGATGCCGTACCCTTTCTGGCTCAGGCCGATCCACCGCGTGCCGATCGGATTCCGCGGCCCGGGGGCGATGACGGTTCCCGAGTGGTAGTACGTCGGGTTGGCGACTCGATTGACGATGGTGAAGGTGCCGCTCGGACTCGGCGAGATGGGCGCGCCGACCGCGACGGTGAACAGCTGCACGACCTCGTCGTTCTCGACGACTGCGAGCTTCCGGTCGGGGATGCTCACGACGATTCGCCGGACAACCGCCCCGGAATTGACCGCGTCAGCCGCCTCAAAGCGCGTGGCTGCCAGCGTTCCCGCAACCACCAGCGCCGCCATCCACATCAATCGATTCGCTCTCATCTCGTCCTCCGTGTGCTCGCGGACGAGAAGAGCAACCGATCAGCCAGACGTTAAGTTGTTGTCAGTGAGGTGGTTACTTGATTCGGGCAGGCGGAGATGCGTGTCAGCCGGCACACGGCGTGGGCGGCGGGACACGGGTGCCGCGATAGTATCGTTCGACGCGCGCCGCCTGTTGCCGCCCCGTTGCGGCTCCGGCGCGCCCACGTGAGGAATTCAGACCATGCGCACGGCCTCGTTCGCGATCGTTTTGCTGCTTGCACTGCCCGGACTCGCCGCGGCACAGGACTGGACCGAGTACCAGAACATCCAGGATGGCTTCAAGGTCGATTTTCCGGGCCAGCCGAAGGTCACGACGACGACCTGGAAGTCCGAGTACGACTACACCCTTCCAGCGCGCGTCTACTCCGCCGAGCGCGGCAGGGAGCGCTACTCGATGACCGTCGTCGACTACAACCAGATCGAGCAGCAGGGGATCGAGCGGCGCAAGAACTGTCCCCCGGGCGCGGAGCCGTGCATCGGCAGCGACCTCAGCGGCCCCGGCTACTGGAAGCACGACATCCGCGGCGCGCTGATCTACGCCGCGTCGAAGTTCCTGCAGCGCGACGCCAAGCTGACGCGGATGCTGTGGGCCCATGAGGATCTCGTGGAAGGCATCGAGCTCCAGTTGACGAACAACCCCGATCAGTCGCGGACCTTCGTCTTCGTCAGCATGCGCGAGAACAAGCTGTATATCTCCGAAGGTACGGTCCCGAAGGGATATCCGCAGCCGGGTCTGTTTCAGCAGTCGATGGGATACGTCGACAAGGACGGCAACGGCGTCCGCTATCAGAAGATCTACTCGAACGAGGTCTACGGACTCGGCGATGCGCCCGCGCCGTCATACGGTGGAGGCGGTGCCGGCCGCGGCGGGCGGCAGGGCGGCGGTGGACGCCGTGGCGGTGGCGCGGGCGACGCGCAGCAGCAGCCGTGATCGGCTGGCTCAGGACACGCCAGCCTCGCGATCGGAATAATCTCCGCTGAGGGGCGCGACCGCCCCGTCTGGCACCCCGGCGCCAGCCTCGGCAGGCGGCAGGCGCACGGTGAACACGCTTCCCGTGCCGGGACCCGCGCTCTCGGCGGTGATCGTCCCGTGGTGGCGCTCGACCAGCGCGCGCGCGAGCGCCAGTCCGAGACCAAGCCCGCCCTGCCCGCGATCCATGCCCTCCTCGCCCTGCACGAACAGATCGAACACGTGCGGGATCAGGTCCGGCCCCATGCCTATACCGTCGTCACGGCACTCGATGACAATCTGACCGTCTTCGACCTTGCCCGAGAGGGTGACGTGGCCGCCGGGCTCGGTGTATTTCGCCGCATTGGTCAACAGGTTGGCGAACACCTGCGCGATGCGGACGGGGTCGCCGACGATTGCGACGCGCCCGGGCATGCGAATCGTCAGCTCGTGGCGCCGTTCCGCGTAGAGCGGCGCCGTCATCTCCACCGCGCGATCGATCGCCTCCGACACATCGAACGTCTCGTGTCGCAGCGCGATGATGCCGCGCCTGAGACGCGAGAAGTCGAGGAGGTCGTCGACGAGCCGGGCCATGTGATGCAGCTGGCGCCCGATGATGTCCAGCTCGCGCGTCGCGACGTCGCCGTGGCGCTGCCGCACCAGCTGCAGGGCCGTGAGCGCCGGGGCGAGCGGGTTTCGCAGCTCGTGGCCGAGCATCGCGAGAAAGTCGTCCTTCGCGCGGTCGGCGGCTTCGGCGTCACGCCGCGCCTGGTCGGCACGCGCAATCTGCTCGTTGCGCTCCCGCTCGCGCGTCTCGAGCAGTCCGGCGGAGCGATCGAGCGCCGCGGAGAGCTGCCGCACCTCCGCGACGGCCGACGAGGGGAGCTCCGGGCGCTCGCCGCGCGCGAGCGCCTCGGCGGCGCTGGCGACCGCAGAGATGTCGCGCGCGATGCGGCGCGAGATGACGAATGCCGCGATCCCGCCGATGCCGAGCAGCGTCGCGCCGAGCACGCCGAGCGCCGCCATCGTCTGGTTGAACGGACGGTCCACGACCGCGGCCGGCACCGCCACGCCCGCGATCCATCGCGAGTACGGCGCGCGGCTGAACGCGCCTTCGACCGGCGTGCCGTCGAGCGCCAGGTCGCGGTACACGCCCTCGTCATCCTTCGCGTACCGCTCGAGGAAGGATGGCGTCCCTTTCTGCCCGATGTATCGCTCGGGGTCGCGTGAACGGGCCACCAGCACGCCGTCGGCGTCCGTCACGCCGCGCACCCACTCGTCGGAGAGCGGCGTCTCGTGCCGGAGCACGTCGCTGAATCGATTCGACGAGATGACCGCTGACAGCACGTAGGTGACGCGGTCGCCGCGGATCACGGGCACGCGCACGGGAAACAACATGCCGGCCGTGGCCTGTCCGATGCGAACGCTGCCGACCACCGGCTGCCGATCCGCGACGACACGGTCGAACAGTTGGGGATCGGTTGCGGCGCGGAGCGGTGTCCCGGCAGGCGCCGCCGTGTTGAGGATCTGCTCCCCGTCGGGACGCGACAGGATGACGGCCGACCACATCGGCTGGTCGTGGAGCAGCCGCATCGCCTGCTCTCTGAAGCCGTCAAGCTCCCCGCCGGAGAGGTGATCGGATTGCGCCAGGCCTTGCAGCGCGCGAATGGTGCCGGAGAGCTCGCGATCGACGACGGCCGCCTGGGCGCGCGCCGTGGACACGAGCTCGATCTCGATGGCCGCGCGGTTGTCGTTGACCACGCGCCGAATCAGCAGGCCCGCGACGACGAGTGCAGGCAGCAGCGTGCCGATGACGAGGATCAACAGGTGCGTCCGAAGCGGAAAGAAGCGGTCGATGCCGCCGCGGCTCGACATGGGCGCCGTCACGTTATCACGCGATTGCCCGCGCACCCATGATGACGGAAGGATGTCATGAGAGATCGGCCGATACTTTGACCGATGCGCTGCGTCGTGACACAGCCGGCGCCAGGCCGGGTGCAGATCTGTGAAGGCGGCGGCGGCCTGATCGCGTTCGGTCTGCCGTTCCTCGCCGCGGGCATCTTCGTCGTCCTTGGCACGCTCGGCCTCGTGCCGATGCAGGCCGCCGATGGACCCCCGAGGCCGGCGCTCCTGCTCCTCGGCGTCGCGTTCGCGCTCATCGGCGCCGTGATTGCGTTCGGGCGCCGCGTCACGACGCTCGACCTGGCCGAGCGCGTGGCCGTCACGCAGTGGCGTGTGCTCCTGCCCGTTCGCTCCTGGACGTATCAGCTCGGGGATTACCGGGCGGTGACGATCGGATTCGTCCGCGGCGATTCCGATTCGGCCGACCAGTATCCGGTCGGACTGAAAGCGCGCTCCGGTCCGCCGGTCGTGCTCTGCCGGCCGACGGAGTACGCGCAGGCGCGCGACTGCGCTGCGACCGCCGCCCGCCATCTCGGCCTCGACATCGAGGACTCGTCCACGGATCACTCGACGCACGTGTCCGCGAACGAGGCTGACGCGTCCGTTCAACAGCGGCTGCGCGTCCGGCTCGACGGCCAGCCGTCTCCCGACCGCCCGCGGGAGATGCGGAGCGAGATGACCGACACGGGCGGCGGGGTCCGGATCGTGATGCCGATGCCGAGGATGAATGCGCTCGTGATCGTTGGTGCGCTGTTTCCCGGGGTGGTCGCCATGTCGATGCTCGCATGGCTTGGCTTCTTCTCGCGATCGCGCGCGCTCACGCCACCCGAGTGGATCTTCTTCGGCGTGCTGTTTCTCGGATTCACGGTGGTTCCGATCGCCCACGCGGCGAGCCGGTGGCTGCGGTCGCGGATCGGCCGCACGATCGTGACCGTGTCGACCGAGGGGGTGCGCATCGAGGAGCGCACGCCGTTCCGCACGCGCACCATCGCCTCGCTGGCTGCGCCCGACATCCTCGACGTCGACTACAGCACGAAGGAATCGATGCTGGCCGCCGCCCGGCGCAATGCCGAACTCGAGGTGAGAACGATGCGCGACGGCCCGGCCTCGTCGACGGTCTCGAGCCCCGCGACGGAAGGCGTGTTCGCGGTGCTCGGTGCCTTCCTCGAGGGCAAAGGCATCATCCTCAAGTCGCGCCGCGGATTGACGACGTTCGGCGAAGGGCTCGGCGACGACGAAATCCGCTATCTCCACGCCGTCGTCGTGCGGGCGCTGGCCGGCCGCACGTAAAATGCCAGCCTGGTGGACATCAGGCGGGACGCGCCGTTTCTCGAGGCGGACGGGATCGTCAAGCGCTTTCCGGGCGTCGTCGCGCTGAACGGCGTCAGCTTCGACATCCGCGCGGGCGAGACGCACGCGCTGCTCGGCGAGAACGGCGCCGGCAAGTCCACGCTCATCAAGACCATCGCCGGCGTCTATCACGCCGATGCCGGCGAGATCCGAATCGACGGGCATCCGGCACGGATACGGAACCCGCACGATGCGCAGGCGCTCGGCATCAGCACCATCTACCAGGAGTTCACGCTCGCGCCCGACATGACGGTCGCCGAGAACATCTTCCTCGGCCGCGAGCCGCTCAAGGTTCGCGCGCTGTCGATCGTCGATCGCCGCGAGCTGACCCGCCGGACGCGCGAGGTGCTTGTCTCGCTCGACCTGCAGATCGATCCCGAGGCGACCGTCAAGCACCTGGGCGTCGCGCAGCAGCAGATGGTCGAGATCGCCAAGGCGCTGTCGCTGGACGCCCGGCTGATCATCATGGACGAGCCGACCGCGACGCTGACGTCCCACGAGATCGCTCGGCTCTTCGACACGATCGTCCGCCTCAAGCAGCGCGGCGTCGCCATCCTCTACGTGTCGCACCGGCTCGAGGAAGTGAAGGGGATCGCCGACCGGGCGACGATCCTGCGCGACGGGATATACGTCGCCACGGTGCCGGTGGCCTCGACCACCATCGACGAGATGATTCGCCTGATGGTCGGGCGCGACTTGAAGGACAAGTTTCCCAAGGTCACGGTCGAGCCCGGAGAAGAGGTGCTGCGCGTGGAGGAGCTCACGCGGAACGGCATCCTGCACGGCGTCAGCTTTCGCGTGCGGCGCGGCGAGATTGTCGGCATCGCCGGGCTCGTTGGCGCCAGGAGGACCGAGACCGCGCGGGCGATCTTCGGCGCCGACCCCATCGACAGCGGCCGCATCTTTCTCCACGGCAAGCCGGTTCGCGTGCGCACGCCGGCCGACGCGATTGCCAACCGCGTCGCGCTGGTGCCCGAGGACCGCAAGCGTCATGGTATTTTTGCGTCTTTGTCCGTGCGGGAGAACGTCGTGCTGAGCGGCCTCCGCCACTTCTCGCGGAACGGGCTGCTCGACCTCCGCAGCGAAAGGCGGCGCGCGCAGGAGTTCGTCTCCTCGCTTCGCGTGGCCACGACGGACATCGAGAAATGGGTGCGCGACCTGAGCGGCGGCAACCAGCAGAAGGTCGTGATCGCGAAGTGGCTCAACACCAACGCGGAGCTGTTCCTGTTCGACGAGCCGACGCGCGGCATCGACGTCGGCGGCAAGATCGAGGTGTACCGCTTGATGGGCGAGCTCGTCTCCCGCGGCGCCGCCATCGTCATGATTTCGTCGGAGCTGCCCGAGATCCTCGGCATGAGCGACCGGATTCTCGTGATGCGTGAGGGCCGGATCTGCGGCGAGTTCGACCGCGCCGGTGCAACGGAAGAGAACATCCTGAACTGCGCGCTGCGAGGCGCAGCCTAGCGTTGCGGAATATCCGGTGGAGCCGGCTCGGCATGCCGGCCGTCATCGTCGGGCTGGCCATCGTCTTCGGCTCGATCAATCCGAACTTCTGGAGCGCGACCAACCTCGCGAACGTCTCGCGGCAGATGTCGATCCTCGCGCTCCTGTCGCTGGGACAGACGTTCGCCATCCTGAGCGGCGGCATCGACCTGTCCGTCGGGTCGCTGCTCGCGCTGGTCAGCGTCGTCTGCGCGCAGCAGATGAAGGCGTACGGGCTGGTCGCGGGAATGGCCGCCGGGGTCCTGGTCGGCGGGCTCGCAGGGCTGGTCAACGGCGTGATCATCGCGAAGGGGCGCGTCCCGCCCTTCATCGCGACGCTCGGGATGCTCGTCGCCGCGCGAGGCGCCGCGCTGACGCTCAGCGGCGGGCTGCCCATCGCGGGGCTGCCACGGGAATTTCTCGTGCTTGGCGCCGGCTACATCGGCCCGTTCCCGATCCCCACCGTGATCGCGGCCGTTGCCTTCGTGCTGGCGCACGTCATTCTGAGCCGCACGCGGTTCGGCCGTTACGTCTACGCCATGGGGAGCAACGAGGAAGCCGCGGTGCTGTCCGGCATCAACGTCGGCGGCTATAAGATGCTGGTGTACGTCGCCAGCGGGCTGTTTGCGGGCGTCGCCGGCGTCATCCTGACCGCGCGCGTCATCTCCGGACAGCCAACGCTCGGAGAGGTCCAGGAGCTGTACTCGATTGCGGCCGTCGTCATCGGCGGCGGCAGGATCAGCGGTGGAGTCGGGGGGATCGGGACGACGCTGATGGGCGTCCTCATTCTTGGTATTCTCGGAAACGGCCTGAACCTCGTTCAGGTCTCCTCGTACATCCAGAACATTGTCATCGGCGCGATCATCGTCGGGGCCGTGTACATCGACCTGGCCCGCGAACGCCGCCGGTGAGGGCAGGGCGGAAGTTGTCAGGTCCGCCAGGAGATCGCATGAACGAACGGATGAGAACACGCGGCGCGCTGGTCGCGCTCGCGGCCGTAGTGATGCTTGGATGCGGACGCGGGACGCAGCCCTCCCAGGAGGCCGCGCCGGGCGTCACGCCGGGGGCTTCAGCGCCTGCGGCGACCGCCGCCGCCGTGACGGACTACCCCAGGCCCGCAAAGCCATCGAAGCAGTACCGGATTGGCATTTCGATTCCGCACCTGTCCAACCCCCACTACGTCGGGCAGGCCTACGGATACATCGACGAGGCTCAGAACCTCGGCGCGCATGTGACGCTGCTCGAGGCCGGCGGCTACGAGCACCTCGACAAGCAGATTTCGCAGATCGAAGACCTGGTCGCCAGCAAGGTCGACGCGATCATCCTCGCGGCCATCAGCGGTCCGGGCACCATCGGGGCCGTGGAGAACGCGGTCGCCGCCGGCATCCCGGTGATCAACGTCAACGTCATGACCGACAGCGACAAGGTGGTGACACGGATCCGCTCCGATGACGACGTGATTGGCCGGATGCAGGCGGACTTCATGGGCGAGCGGCTGAAGGGCGCGGGCAACGTCGTCATGCTGCGCGGCGCCCCCGGCACGTCGTGGGCCGAGATCCGCGGCAATGCATTCAAGCAGCAGATGGCTGCGAAGTATCCGAGCGTGAAGATCCTCGGCGAGCAGTACTCGCAGTCGACGCCGACTGACGGCCTGCGGCTGATGGAGGATTTCCTGCAGACGTTCCCGCAGATCAGCGGCGTCTACAACGGCGCGGACTCGACGGCGGTGGGCGCAGCGCAGGCGGTGAAGTCGGCCGGCAAGGCGGGCTCGGTCGTGATGACCGCCACCGACTTTCAGCTCGATACGGAGAAATTCATCCGGGAAGGCGTGATTTCCGCGTCGGTGCTGCAGCAGCCGGTGACGATGGGCCGGTGGGGCGTGCGCGCGGCGATCAGCTATCTCGAGAAGAAACCGGTGCCGCCCGTCATGTTCACCGCGCTGATGACGGCGACGAAGGACAATCTCGATCGGCTCGATCTCTCGGCCGTGCGCGCGCCGGCCGGGTGGACGCCGCCGGTTCGGTAGCGACCCAGGACTGATCTCACCGTGTGTCAGACTCCTAAACTCGCTAGCCGCTCCGAAACGCGTCGGCGTGATCGGCGGCCCACTGGCGAAACGTGCGCGGCGGCGATCCGACGACGTCGGCCACGGTAGAAGTCACGAACGCCGGGCGTCCGATTGTCGCACCCCACGCGGCGAGCAGCATGTCCACGACCGGACCCGGCCAGCGACCCGCTGTCTCACGCCGGAACTCTTCGGGCGACAGTTCCTCGAACCTGATCTGGCGCCCGAGGGCGACTCCGATCACGCTCACTTGCTCCGCCTGGCTCAGCGACTCGGGACCCGTGAGGACGTAATCGCCGCCCGTGTGCCCCTCCTCATACAGCGCGCGTGCCGCCACGGCGGCGATGTCGCGCTCGTCGATAGGTGCCGTCTCGGCGGCGCCGTAAGGCCACCGAACGACGTCGCCGTCCCGGATCGCGGGCGCCCACCAGAACTGCGCGTTCGACGCGAACATCCCCGGCCGGATGATCGTCGACTCGAGTCCGGCGGCTGCGATCAAGCGCTCGACGTGGGCGTGGAAGCGAGCCATGGGGTTCGGCTGCTGGAAGAACGGGTGCGGTGTCTTGTGCGGCGAGGAGAGAAAGACGACTCGCCGCGCGTGCGACGCGAGACGCTCGACGACGGCAGGAGCGGTGTCCGGCGGCGCGGTCCAGAGGAGGAAAACCGCCTCGACGCCCTGCAGCGCCGCATCGAGCGAGTCGGGCACGGTGAGATCGCCCGCGACGACCTCGACGGCCGCCGGCAGCCCCGCGGCATCCGGTCGCCGCGTGAGCGCGCGCACCGGCACACCCGCTGCCAGCAGTTGGGCAACCACCGCACGCCCGACCCGGCCGGTGGCTCCCGTCACGAGGACGGGTTGCACGGGTGTGCCTGTCACGAGGGCCTCGACGGTCCGGCGGGGCGCAGCTACTGCTGCCCGCCGCGACCGCCGCGGCCGCCGCCGCCGCCCTGACCCCCGCCGCCGCCCTGACCGCCAGCGCCGCCGCCGCGCGCGGCCGGCTGTGGCAGCGGCTTCTGCGGTCCGAGCACCTTGGTGAGCGCGGTGTACGCGCACATCTCGTCCATGTTGCCGCCGCCCACGCCCATCGCCCCGATCAACTGGTTCTCGACGACGATCGGCAGCCCGCCGCCGACGAAGTAATACGACAGCCCCTGCGCCCTGCCCAGGTCCATCCGAATCGCGCGCCCGTCGAGGGTCGGGAACCGCTGCGCGACCTCGCTCGACGGCGTGCGGGCGTAGAGCGCGGTCTGCGCCTTCATCAGCCCCGTCTCGACGCCAATCGGCAGCACACCGTCCATCGCGTGCGCGTCGACGATGTCGCCGGTCGGCGCGAGGACGAAGATGGCGTACGTGCCCGGGCCGTTCGGCTGCGTCTTCGCGAAGTCGAGGCAGGCATCCACGAGCTGGCGCGCGACCGTCGCGTTGATCTGCATCTTCATGAGCGTGTGGCCCGCGACCTCGTCGGACACGACCGCGCGCGAGAGGGGCATGGCTGTCTGCGCGGACGCGGTCGTCGCGAGTGCGACCGCCGCCGCCAACATTGCGATCTTCTTCATCTTCTCCTCCAAGGGCCGACCTGAAGGTCGGCCCCTACGACTCTACGAACCACAAATCACAAATCGCAAATTACAAATCACGAATGCTCCAGGATGATCTTCATCCGTTGCCCGCTGTCCGAGCTCAACATGCCGATTGCCGCCTTCAGCTCACCGAGCGGCATCACGTCGCTGACGAGCGGCTCGAGCTTCACCTGCCCTCGCTCCACCAGCGCGATGCAGTCCGTGTAGTCCTCGGGCTTGGCGACGCGCGCGCTGATGAGCGAGACCTCCTTGAAGTAGAGATCGTAGAACGGCAGCGCGCCTTCCTTCACCGTGTAGATGCCGAACAGCAGTACCTTGCCGCCGAAGCGCGTCATGTGGACCGAGTGCTCGAGCTGCTTGAGGACGCCGGTCGTCTCGATCGTCAGGTCGGCGCCGCGTCCCTCGGTCGCCTCCCTCACCTGCGCAATGGCAGCGTCCCCGCCGGGGATGGTCAGGTCCGCGCCGAGCTTCTCGGCCATCGCGCGCTTCTCGGCGCTTCTCGTGATGCCGATCACGCGCGCGCCGCGCGCCTTTGCCAGCTGCACGTGCAGCTGGCCTGTGACGCCGAGACCAATGACGGCGACAGTGTCACCAGGAAAGATCTCGACCTGCCGCTGCGCGTGCAGGCAGGTGGTCAGGACCTGAATCATCGGCGCTGTCCGATCGTCAATCGAGTCGGGCAGCCGATGAACCTGTGTCGCGGGTACCTCGAGGAATTCGGCGAAGCCGCCGTTGACGTCGCGGCCGATCAGCGTGCCGTTTGGACAGAGATTGGTCAGCCCCTTGCTGCAGTAGAAGCAGGTGCCGTCGAAGGTTTCTGGATCGATGATGACGCGCTCGCCAACGGATGGGCCGACCTTAAGGTCGGCCCCTACGCCAGCAACTTCCCCCGCCATCTCGTGCCCTGGGATCAGCGGATACGGGACTTTGATGGAACCGTTGTAAATCTTGTAGTCGGTGCCGCACACGCCGCTGTGCGTGATGCGGACCAGCACCTGCCCGGCGGCAGGCTGGGGCCGCGCGACCTCGTCGAG
>Ga0070699_100005351_pt1 | contig 11256 bp, 14 predicted proteins | sample KBSK1503metaG_FD_65473 | JGI IMG/M metagenome (GOLD analysis project Ga0070699, IMG submission 65473) | Corn, switchgrass and miscanthus rhizosphere microbial communities from Kellogg Biological Station, Michigan, USA - KBS K1-50-3 metaG | ecosystem: Host-associated > Plants > Roots >...
GTCCCGGCCCGCGCGGGCCAGCCGCGACATCTCCAGGCCCAGCACCAGCCCCACATGCCCCATCGTGATCTCCGCGACCAGCCGCGCGAACCCCGGCCGCCCGGCCGCGTTCGCCGCCGACCGCCCCAGGTCCTCATCGATCACCATCACCCGGGAGGCGGACCAGCCCAGCGCGACCGCCCGGTCGGTCAGCCCGTACTGCAGCCGGGTCGACTCGCCGTGATCGGCGACCTGCTGGCGCGACGATTGCCGGACGTAGACGGCCGCCAGCCGGTCACGGTGCCAGCTCCGAATCTTGCCCTCGCCGTGCTCATGCGGAAGCATCGTGCTCACCCCCGGCCCCTTCCGCCGCCGGCATCGGCAAGACCGTCAGCCGCTCCAGGAGCATGCTCAGCAATCCCAGGATGTCGTTCCGGGTTGCCTCCGGAAACGACGTCCACAGTTCCGTCTCCGGGACCTTCGTCAGCGCCGTCATCCGGGGAAGATGCCCGCGCCGCCTCCCCTCCCTCCGGGTCGCCTGCCCGCAGCCGCCCGGCCCACTCCACCAGCCGAAGCAAGCCCTCCCTGCCGATAACCGGCGTGCTCACATCCGCTTGTCCAACGCCGCATGCACCATGGCAAACCGACTGAGGGCATCTGGTCGCTGCTCAAGCGGGCCATCGCCAACTTCGCCGCCGCCGACCTGGACGGCCTGGTCCGCATCGTCAAGCGCAAGCTGAAGAAGATCCAGTACCGCCCCCACCTGATCGACGGCTGCCTGACCGCGACTGGCCTGAAAATCGAGCCCTGGTGATCACATGGACACTACGAGTTCAACCTGGTTAGTTTCCGGCGGAGCGCGATCCCGGGACTGGTGCCGCCGGCATACTGTAAATGGCTGCCGCCTGAAATATCATGATGATCCCGTGCCTGCAGGTGTGGCGGAGAGCCGGCCTGTGCGCGGCCGGGCTGGCCATGTCAGACGAGACGCTGGTGGACGTAGCACCATCTCCACCGCGGTCCCGGCTCCAGGCCGGCGGCCAGCGGGTGGTCGGTTTCCTCGTAGTGCGCCCTGGCATGCTGGCTGGGTGAGTCGTCGGAGCAGGCCACCCAGCCGCAGGTCAGGCAGACCGCGAGGGATGCCCGGCGATCCGTGCGGTCCCGGCAGTCCCGGCAGTCATCCGACCGGGGCGTGACTGGCTGGAGCCCGTCGAGATGCTCGCAGCGCGGCGTTGAGCCGTTCAAGCTGATGGCGGGCGCGCCTAGGGCCATGTTCTGGGCGGGGATCATGGCTGCCCCCTTATCGTGAGAGAGACGCCGGGGCGTGCCCGGCTGGTTTCACTGGCAAGTCAACCCTGATTGCGGCGCGGCGGAAACGGGCAACCTGAGCAGGGCCTATCACCAGAACCGATTAGCCGCCAGTTACCGGCGGGCCAGGGCGGTTACGCATTCCAAGACCGCGGGCGCGCAAGTAGGCTTGCGGGCAGGGTTTCCCAGGTTCCAGGGAGTACAGGGATGGGCCGGACACGGACTTGGCGGCGGGTGTGGAGCTACGCCAGCTTCGCTACTTCGTGACGCTGGCCGAGGAGCTGCATTTCGGCCGGGCTGCGGAGCGGGAGCACATCGTGCAGTCGGCGCTGAGCCAGCAGGTGCAGCGGCTGGAACGTGAGCTGGGGGTCCGCCTGCTGGAACGCAGCACGCACCATGTTTCACTGACCGCTGCCGGAGCGGTGTTCCTGGTCGAGGCGCGGCAGATCCTGGCGCACGTGGACCGCGCCGCAGCGGTGGCCCGGAGCGCGGTGGGCGCGGCTGCGACGTTGCGGGTCGGGATCATTGATTCCAGCTATGACTCGATGCCGCAGATTCTGCACGAGGTTCAGGCCCGCTACCCCGGTCTGGTGATCCACCAGGTCGAGGCCAGTGTGCCCGGGCAGTACCAGCAGCTGATCGACGGCCGGCTGGATGTAGGTGTCGGCCGGGCCGAGCTCGCTCCGCCGCAGGTCGCGTCGCTGCTGTTCCGCCAGGACCCGCTCGGGGTCCTGGTGCCAGCCGGTCACCGGTTCGCCGCGCTGCAGGACGTGCCGGTGGCAGACCTAGCTGAGGAACCGCTGCTGCTCGCCGAGGAAGTGCGGGCTCCGGAATTCAATCAGTTCACCGTCGAGGTGTGCCGGTCGGCCGGTTTCACTCCCACCGTGTACGGGGGGACCGTCGAGAGCATCCGGGCGGCCGCCGATCTCGTCGCCCAGGGACGCTGCCTGTACTGCGTGCCCTCCTCCTGCATCTCTGCGCTCCCCGGAACCACCTGGCGGCCGCTCACCGAACCGGCGTCCTACTACCCATGGTCGGTCCTGTGGCGCGCGGCCGACGACTCCGGCCACGTACGCGCCGTCGTCAGCTGCGCGCAGACGATGTCCACCCGGCTCGGCTGGCTCACCACCGCCGCCGCCGGCCAGGCGGCGGCACAATGAGCAATCGCATACGGCGGCGCGATCGCATGCACCCGGCACCCGGGCCATGACAGGCACCCACCTGCCATTGCGGCAGCAACAGCTCGCGTGCGACCAGCGGCGCGGGCACACCCAGCCCCGGGGTGCCGGGGCCTTTAGCTGCACAGACATCGCTAGTCCCTTTCGCGCTATCCGGGCTCGACCTCGCGCCAGCGCGCCTCGCAGCCGGAATAGACGCCGAAGACCACCAGCCCGAGCGCGACGGCTACGAGCAGCCCCGGGCCCAGCGGCGTGGTCGCGAGCTTGAGCAGCGACCCGTCGATGCCCTGCGCCTTCTGCGGGCTGAAGCTGACAGCGGCGTCGACAAGGAAACCTCCCGCGACACAGAAGACCACTCCGCGCGCCACATAGCCGACCAGGCCCAGAGTTTTGACAACCTTGGCGGTCCTGCGGCTCATCTGCGCCATGTACAGGTGCTCGAGGAACTTCCCGCGAATGCCGTAAACGGCGAGGGCCACTCCGGCGATGCCGATGCCGATCAGCGCGACAAGCCACCGGCCGCCGGCGTGAGCCATGAGCATCGCGGTCGCGTCCTTGGACTGCGTGTTTCCAGACGTCTTGCCGCCGGTACCCAGAATGAAGCTGACAACGCTGCCGCAGATGAAGGCGTACAAGAGCGCGCGCGCCAGCGAGCCCAGCCGCTTGCCCGCTTTGCGGCCACCGGGGCCGGCCTGCCCGTAGGCGACCTCAGCGAACCGCCATATGGCAAGCCCGGCAAAGCCCACCGCCAGCAGCCACAGCACGACGATCCCGCCCGGGTGCATCGCGACGGCGCGCAGCGCGCCGGAGGTGTCGGCCTGCTTGCCACTAGAGCCGAACGCGATCTGCACCGCCAGCACCCCGATCAGCAAGTACATCGCGCCCCGCGCCACGAGGCCGCCGCGGGCCAGCCATTGCAGCCAGCGGCTAGACGCCGCATCCCGCCCGGCCGATCTCGCCTTGTGACCCGCCCTGGTTACCGTCATGACAGGCCCGCGCCCAGGCCGAGAACGATCCACGCGATGATGCCCATAGCCGGGCTCCTGTACTTCGATGAGCTGATGACCGGTTCAGTGCCGGATCGTGGCCGGGGCATGCCTGGGCCGCGGCGTCGCAATACCTTTCCGTCTGGCTTGTCACACCCCAGCTAACCCCGGCCATCCTGCGGCGGAAACAGCCAGAAACCGCAAACGTCATCACCAGGGCCGATAACGGGTGACTCCGCGAGATGTCGCCGATGACGGATAGGGCCGCTGGGGCCTGCCCGCCGTGCCCGGGGGCCACGCCTGCCGGACGGTCGAAGGCGGCGAGGTCGGTGGGGCGGTGCGGCGCAATGAACCCGCCGCCCGGTAGTAGCTCCCCGGTGTCTTCGAAGATCACGACGCCATTGCAGAGCAGGCTCCAGCCCTGCTCGGGGTGGCTGACAATGGTGTGCGCCGCTTCGCGGTCCGGAGCCGAAGGCGCCGGACAGGGCGGTGTGTGCGGGCACATATCAGTGCCTCTGGCAGTTCATAGTGCGTGTTTCCGGTTGGTGGTAGTGTGCCGCAGCTCATGCTGCGATAAGACGTTTTCAGTCAATCCTGGTGGCGGCCCGACGGAAATGGCCAATCCGAACAAGGCCCATCACCAGGGCCGATCACATCCCTGGCTACACGGGATCCGGTCGGCTTGTTTCGGGGCCTGCCCGGGGTAGGGGAAGGTGGTGGAGTCAGCGGGGCGGGCCGGAGCGGCGGGTTTCCCCGTGCCGTGCGGGTGCGGTTCGGTGCTGATGACCCGCGGCCAGTGCGCCGGGTTACGGCGCGGTGAGCGGTGCGGGCGGGCCTGCCGGCGGCCTGGGCGGAGGATTTCGTGATCGCGGTCAGCGAGATCGCGGCGAACGCGGTCCGGTACGGGTCGCCGGCGGCGCGGCTGCTGCTGCGGGGTGGCGGGCCGCGCGGCGCAGGCGGAGGTCCGCGACAGCGGGTGCTGGCGGCCGGCTGCGGGAACGGCCTCCGGTAACGGGCGCAGCGGCGGGAGGGCCTTGCGCTGGCGCGCCTTGTCTGCGATGGGGTGGGGATCCGGGTCGGGGCCGGGGGGCACCACGGTGATACTGCGGATGAACCTGCCGGCGCGGCGCGGGGCGGGCGGGCCGCGGTTACGGGGCCGGGCGCCGTCGTGCTGCCGGCGCCGTGCGCTGCTGCGGTTAGCCCCGGGCGGACCGGGCGGCAGGCTGCGGGGTGCTGGCAGGATGGACGGCCGCTGGCGACGAGGACAGTGTCTTCCCCATCCGCCACTTCTACCAGCGCTGGGGCGCCGCCATCGCCATCGAGCGGCGGCCCTCGGTCGCCGCCCGGCTCCACGCCGCCGAACGAGCCCTCGCCGACCCCGACCCCGCTGTCCGGGACCAGGCAGTTCGGGAAGCCGCCGAGATCGCCCAGGCGGCCTACCGCGAGGCCGCGGGCGGGTGACTGGCACTGGGAACCCGTCACCGATGACCTGCTCGACGAGCTGCCACCTGCCGCCCTGGCAGCGGTCCGTCCGGTAGCCGAGGAACTGACCGTCCGCGAATCGATGATCTTCCTCGACGGGCAGGAGTTCACAGGCGAGCGGCCGGGGCTGCGCACCGTCCAGCGAGGCCCGTTGATGCTCGTCTACCTGACCGACGTCCGCGGCGAACGCGTGGTCATCATCCAGGTGAACTGGATCGGCTAACCCAAGCAGCCACAGCCGCTTCTCGTCAGCGCCGCTGGCCGCTGTTGTTCGTTAACAGGAACCGGCCGACGCCGCCGGGGCAGTCGCCGACGGTTCTCGCCCTGAGCTACCTTGCCTAGCGCTGCATCGGGCTAACGAACTTGCCGGACATGGCGACAAGCAAGCCATCCGGCTACCTGCCGAAGCTCAGAACCATACCGTCCGTTCTCGCCAACGGAGATTTTTCATCCTTTATTCAATTCTGTTACGTGGGGCGGGTGGGGCTCGAACCCACGACCGGCGGATTATGAGAAGTACGGCCTCGTGCACCGAGCGCGCTAGCTGCAACGATGGCATGGATCATCGCACTGACGGCTCCCGATGCTCTGGGATTATCTGGCGCGCCGGTCCACGAACCGGTCCATGCATAGGGGCAGGCAATAGCCATGGCCATAACCCAGCGTGACACGATAAACATCCGCCGTACGGCCCCCAGGGCCACCCGGCTCGACGCCGACAAGGCTCATCTGCATGGCGTGGCCCTATCGGTCGTCGCCGCAGGGGTCGAGAGCGGTGCGGGCGGATCGCGCCTGGGCCGTCCGGGTCAGCCAGCAGGCACCCCCGCCGCCAGCAAGCACCACCTGAACCTGGCCGGTAAGGTTAACTGAATCAGTCTTGTATTAAGCTATCAGCACTGACGGAACTCGGCGAGATGGCGCGGCAGGAGGAACGGTAATGGCAGAGGCCGTACCGGCAAGCGAGGCGCCAAGGGCATCGCGGCTGGACCGGCGTAAGGCCCAGACCCGGCAGGCCCTGATCGACGCCGCGGTGCGGCTGATCGCCGAGGGCCGCGGGTACCGGGCCAGCATCGCCGAGATCACTGAGGAAGCCGACATCGGCTTCGGGTCGTTCTACAACCACTTCGACAGCAAGGAGCAGCTGTTCCAGACCGCCTCAGAAGAGGTGCTCGAACGCTGGGGGCAGCTGATCGACCGGGCCACCGCCGGCATCACCGACCCGGCCGAGCGGTTTGCGGTGGGCACGCGGATCTCCGGGCGGCTGGGCTGGACCCACCCCGACATCGCCGGGTTCCTCACGGGCGCCGGCCTGGACGCCCTGGACATCCCCGGCGGCCTGGCGCCGCGGGCGCTGCGCGACATCGAGGCGGGTCAGGCGGCGGGCCGGTTCACCGTGCCCGATCCGGAGATCGCGCTCAGCGCGGTGGCCGGAGGCCTGATCGGGTTGCTGCGGATGTGCCAGCGGCACTCCGACCGCGTCACGGAGATCACGGTCGACCAGCTCGCCGAGGCCGAGCTGCGCTTGCTCGGGGTCCCCGCGGACGAAGCCGCCCGTCTCACCGCCCTCCCGCTCCCTCCCATTGAGGCCTGGTAACAGCCGCGACGATGCCCTCAGCCGCCAGTCCAGGTTTCCCCGAACCGACCGCATGTAGGCCGCGATGCGGGCAGCAAGAGCGTCCGCGTATCTGCCGCGGGAGCGGTGGGTCTGGCGGGGTTTACCGGAACAGCCCGGAGATGAGGTTGACCGAGCCTGCGACGATGACGACGCCGAACACATAGGACAGGATGGCGTGGGAAAGCACCGTGCGCCGGATCTGGGGGTCGCGCAGCGTGGTGTCGGATACCTGGTAGCACATGCCGATGGTGAAGGCGACGTAGGCGAAGTCGCGGTAGCTGGGATGTTGCTGGCCGTCTTCGGTGCCGAACGCGATGCCGCCGGGCCTGGACCGGAAGTGCTGATCGGCGTAGCGCAGGGTGTAGACGGTGTTGATCACACCCCATGAAAGCACCACGGTCAGCACGGCGGCGCCGATCAGCAGCATCCGCGGTGCGCCGCTCTTCTGTCCCGCGAGGTGAAGTGCATAGCCCGCCCCCAGGAGGCTGGCCACGCTGGCCCCGACCAGCAGCACCCTCGCGGAGCCTTCTGTCTGGTCTTCGCGGGCGGCGAGCTGCGGCGCGCGTGAGCTGTCGGCTCGGATGATGATCGACCAGGTGGTCAAGAGGAAAGTCAGCGCGGTGGCGTTCCAGCCTCCGACCAGCGCCAGCCCCCACGTTATGAAGGACAGGAGGACAACAGCGACGATCAGCCCGGCGATCAGGACCGTGATCGCACGCCGCATGGCCGGGGCATGCCAGCCGAGCCATCGGTGGTACAGGGTGGGTGGGGGGACGCCGGTCATCGTCTAAGTGTTCCCTGCTGCCTCCCGCATGTCATTCGCGCTGGCCAGCATTCAGGTCCGGGCCGACCCGCAGACGTGCCGCTGGCGCAGACCTGGCGATCGCGGCCGGGCTGGCGCGCCGTGACCGGGCAGACCTCGCTCGTCAGGTAGCTGACCGCGTCAGCCATCCGGCACCGCCGTTCCGGCCGCGCCGGGCGAGCACCGGTAGAGGTCCGTAGCACCCGGTCCGTTCGGAAATAAAGATCTTTGATCCGAACGGACCGGGATGCGAGCCCCGGGACACAGCCGTGGCGCTGCGGCGAAGGCGGACAGGCCGGTGATTCCCGCTGGCTCCAGGCCGTCCGAACGGGTATTGACATGAAGAATCATTTTTGTGATAGTTAATCAAAAGTGATAGTTGCCTTGCAGCCGAGGGCTGCTGACCTAGAGCATCGAAGCGCTCAGGCAGTGACAACCTCGGGAGTCCAGGGCAGCGAGCAGAGGAAAGGAACCCCTGTCATGTTCAAGTCGCTGAGTACCTCCCTGATCCTGCGCGGCATCCTCGCCGTCGCAGTCGGCATCATGGCGCTGGCCTGGCCCCAGGTCACGGTGCTCGCCCTGGTCATCCTGTTCGCCGTGTACGCGTTCATCGCGGCCGGCCTGGAGGCCATGCGGGCGTTCAGCAGCCCCGGCGCGGGGCCCGTGTTCGGGCACCTGCTCCTCGGCCTGGTGAACCTCGCCGCCGGAGTGGTCGCCCTGGCCTGGCCCGGGCCCACCGCTCTCGTGCTCGTGCTGATCGTAGGCACCTGGGCGGTCATCGCCGGCGCCGTGGAGATCGCCGCCGCCTTCGCCGCCGGCGAGCCGACCGGGACGCGGGCGCTGTTCATCCTCGGCGGGCTAGTGTCGATCGCGTTCGGCGTGGTGCTGTACGCCCGCCCCGGCGTAGGCGCGATCACCCTGGCGCTGCTGTTCGGCCTGTACAACCTGGTCTACGGCGCCCGGACGCTCGTGCAGGGAATCGAGCTGCGCCGGACCGGCAAGACCATCCGCTCCGCCTTCACGCCAAGGGAAACCACGGCGGCCTGATCCGATGGGACGACCGTCGCAGGCTGACGGGAACAACGATGCACGGCCGGGCCGGCCCGGCGAGCACCACTCATCGAGCCGACCTCCGCACGGGAGGTCGTCACGGCCGAGACAGGTACCCGCTGGATACGCCGGCCCGCCGCGCGCCGCCGCGGCGGAACGGCCGCAGGCGGCCCGCGCTGCGCGTTGAAGAAATCAGAACACGAGAATCCGTCAGGAAGCCCCGATGAATCTGCCTCACATCCCGGCGGGATCCGCCTCAGGCTGGCGGCCTGTCGATCCGCCGCGCCGGCCGGTGTTGTTCGTCAATCCGAGGTCGGGCGGCGGCAAGGCTGCGCGCGCCGGGCTCGCCGAGCGGGCCCGCGAGCGAGGGGTCGAGGCCGTCGTCCTGGACCCGGGGCAGGACCTGGCCGCGCTGGCCCGTGACGCCGCGGCGGGCGGCGCGGACGTGCTGGGGGTGGCCGGCGGCGACGGGTCACTGGCGGTGGTGGCCGCAGTGGCAGCTGCGCACGGGATCGCGTTCGCGTGCGTTCCGGCCGGGACCCGCAACCATTTCGCGCTCGACGTGGGTGTGGACCGGCACGACCTGACCGGCGCGCTCGACGCGTTCACCGATGGGGTAGAGCGCCAGATCGACGTGGCGGAGGTCAATGGCCGCATGTTCCTCAACAACGTCTCGCTCGGGATTTACGGCCAGGCGGTCCGCCGGCCGGCTTACCGCGATGCCAAGGTGCGCACGCTCCTGGCGACCGCAGAGGAGGTGCTTGGCCCGAGCGGCGAGGCGCCCGCGCTGGACCTAGCCGACGACGCGGGGCGCGAATATCGCGGTCCCGCCGTGGTGCTCGTGTCGAACAATCCCTATGCCCTGGACAACCCGCTGACTCCTGGCACCCGCACGGCGCTCGACACCGGCCGGCTCGGGATCGTGGTCCTCGGCGTACCCGGCGACACCTCCCTCCGCCCCGGACGGGCCTGGACCGCGTCGCGCCTGGAGGTGAGTGTCCCGACTGCGGTACACGCCGGGGTCGACGGCGAGGCGGTGGACCTCAGCCCGCCGCTGCGGTTCGCCATCCGGCCGACCGCGCTGCGGGTCCGGATCTCCTCGCGCCATCCGGGCGCGTCGCCATCGGCGCGCCTCCGCCTCCCCGGCCCACTGCCCCCGCCGCGCGGCAGCCAGAATTAACTATTTGATCAATCCTGTGATAACTTATCAATATTGACTAGTTCTTTCAGAAGGGCATGACCGGCTATCCCAGTCGGCCTGAGTGCGGGTAGGTTGTCCGCGGTCACGCGGTCGTCCAGGGGAGATGGGAGGACAACGATGGTGGAGGCGGCTGCGGCAGGCGGTGTGCCGGGAGCCAGCCGGCTGGACCGGCGTAAGGCCCGGACACGGCAGGCCCTGATCGATGCCGCGGTGCGGCTGATCGCCGAGGGCCGCGGCGAGCGCGCGAGCATCGCTGAGATCACCGAAGAGGCCGACATCGGCTTCGGGTCCTTCTACAACCACTTCGACAGCAAGGAGCAGCTGTTCGGGACGGCGTCCGGGGAGCTGCTGGAACAGTGGGGGCAGGTGATCGACCAGGCCTGTGCGGACATCAGCGACCCTGCGGAGGTGTTCGCCGTCTCGCTGCGGATTTCCGGGCGGCTGGGCTGGACGCATCCCGATATCGCCCGGTTCCTGACCGGCGTCGGCCTGGAGTCCGTGGATGCGTCCCGCGGGCTGGCGCCACGCGCCCTGCGCGACATCCGGGCCGGGCAGGCCGCCGGGTGCTTCACCGTTGCCGACGCGCAGATCGCGCTCAGCGCGGTGGCCGGCGGCCTGCTCGGGCTGCTGCGGTCGCGCGAGCGGCATCCGGAACGAGTGGATGAGACATCCGTGGACCGGCTCACCGAGGCCTGCCTGCGGCTGCTCGGCGTTCCCGGTTCCGAAGCCGCCCGCCTCGTCGTGTCCTGCCTGCCCCCTGTCGGGGCGGTCAGCCGGTGATCTCGATCTGGTCGACGACGGCCATGACGGTCACCGCCAGCAGCATCAACTGCGGGGACCGCGGCTGACTGGCCAGCACCGATAGGGCATGCACCCGATGCGAGCGCACTGCGTTCTGGTCCACCACCTGCGGCCGCCGTGCCGCTTCGTCCCCGGCGGGCCTGGCGTTCCGCTGCCCAGCCGGGCCAGGACATCGTCGGCTGGCAGCGCGGCGGCCTCCGCCGCCCTCGCCGGTGACGGGACAGCGACGCCTTCCTCCCGGCTAGGGACGGCAACTGCCATGGTCACCTCGCTTAGTCGCTTCTCCATGCTCTAGTTCTCGCGCGCTGTTTCGGCTAGGGCCAAGGTCACGGCCCTCCGGACCGTCCCGGCCAGCGCCGGGCTGCCTTCCTCCCGGCCAGCCGTGGCGCCGGGGCATCCAGCCCGAAATCGAACTTGACGATTATTCAATCATGTCTGATAATCGATCACAGAACTGAGTTTTCCTGACGAAAAGTCGGGTGCGAAGGAGTCGATCGTGATGGAGCAGGACACGCAGCTACAGGTCCAGGGCGACCCGGAACCGGTCCGGGACCCGCACCGCTCGCTGCACAGCGAGACCGGGGCGCGGCCCGGGGAGCATTCCGGCCGGTCGGGTAATCCCCTGGTCAAGGTGGCCGGCCTGGCCTGGCTGGAGTTCGAGAAGCCGGACCTGGACCGCGCCGAGCGGTTCTACGCCGACTTCGGCTTCACCGTGGCGGACCGTACCCCGGAGACCCTGCTGCTGCGCGGCCGGTGGGCGTCCACCGCGTGCCTGGTGGTGCGCCGCGGCCCGCGTCCCCGTTTCGTAGGGCCTGCCTTCCAGGCGGCCGCCCGCGATGACCTCGACCGGCTGG
>Ga0070699_100005352_pt1 | contig 11253 bp, 11 predicted proteins | sample KBSK1503metaG_FD_65473 | JGI IMG/M metagenome (GOLD analysis project Ga0070699, IMG submission 65473) | Corn, switchgrass and miscanthus rhizosphere microbial communities from Kellogg Biological Station, Michigan, USA - KBS K1-50-3 metaG | ecosystem: Host-associated > Plants > Roots >...
GCGGTGTTCGCCTTCGGGGTGCGGGATTTCTACGTGGACGTGGCCCTCACGCTCTGCGGCTTCGTGCTGGGGACGCTGACCCAGGAGTTCTACCGGGGCACCCGGGCGCGGCACAACATGTACACCGAGTCGTACCCCTATGCCCTGGTGCGGCTGATCGGCCGCAACCGGCGCCGCTACGGCGGCTACATCGTGCACCTTGGCATCCTCAGTTATTTCATCGCGTTCGCGGGATACGCCTTCAAACTGGACAAGGAAGCCACCCTGAAGCCGGGCCAGTCGGTCGAGGTCAGGAGCCCGTTCGGGCACACCTACACGCTGACCCATCTTGGCGTGTCCCAGTACGAGGCCCTGAACCGGGTCGTATCGGCGGCCACTATGGAGGTGAGCCGCGATGGCGAGAAACTCGGCCTCCTGAAATCGGAAAAGCGCCAGCACGTGGACGGTCTCGGCCGCCCGACCTTCGAACCTTCGACCGAAGTGGGTATTCGGAGCGATCTCCGGGAAGACCTCTACCTGGTATTCGCCGGCTCGGTCGAGGGCACCGAGGAAGCCGTGTACCGCGTCACCATCATCCCGCTGGTCTGGTGGCTCTGGTTCGGCGGCGTCATCCTGGCGATCGGGGGATTGATTACCATGTGGCCGGGGGGCCCGGTGCCGGTGGCCGAGCGGCGGACCCAGGCGGGGTATGGGGTGACGCTGGTAGGAACTGGCCAATAACATCAAACGCAAAGGCGCAAAGGCGCGAAGAACCGCCTTCGTACACAAGTGAGAATACCGTTTCATCTGGTAGCTCTGCTTTGCGCCTCCGCGCCTTTGCGTTGAGCAGATGTCCAACAACGAACGACCAAGAAGCGTATGCAACCTGACATGATAACCCGGCGAACCTTCCTGAAACTTTCCGCCCTCGGCGGCGCGATGGTAGCTGGCCCGAGCATGCTCCGGGGCCAGCAACAGGACTCCCTTACCGGGCGCGGCGAAACCGGTTCGCTCCGGGATCCCTACTCGGTCGGCCGGCCGCAGGAGCGGGCCACCGAGGCGGACAACGACGAAACCATCAAGAGCATCGAGCACCGGCTGCGCTGCTCCTGCGGCTGCAACCTCGACATTTTCACCTGCCGTACCACCGACTTCTCCTGCACTACCTCACCCCGGTTGCATCGTCAGGTGGTCGCGCTGCACGACAGCGGCATGAACCCCGAGCAGATCGTCCAGCGGTTTGTGGATGAATACGGCGAGCAGGCGCTGATGGCGCCCCGGCCGGAAGGGTTCAACCTGGCCGGTTACCTGGTTCCCGGCGCGGTGATCCTGCTGGCCGCGTCGCTCCTGGGCGCCTACCTGCTTCGCCGCCGGAAGGTGGCCATCGCGGAAGGCCCCGGCGGGTCGGCCGGCGTTCCGCTACCTGCCGTGCCCATCGCGGGAACTCCCGAAGAACTTGCCCGGCTGCAGCGGGCGCTGACCCAGGACGAGGACCTATGAAACGCGTCACCCTGGTTTTGCTTGCGTTCGTGGCCGGGGCGACCGCCCTCGCTTCCGCCCAGGCCGGTTCCAGCTATCACGTGAGCAAGCGGGTCGTGCTGGGCGGCGACACCGGATGGGACTACCTGCTCGCCGATACCGCCGGCCACCGGCTGTACGTCTCCCACGGCAGCCACGTCGTGGTGCTCGATCTCGACAATCTCACCGTGGTAGGAGATATCCCGAATACCAACGGGGTGCATGGCATCGTGGTGGTACCGTCCGCGGGCCGCGGATTCACCAGCAATGGCCGCGACACCTCGGTCACCATCTTCGATCTCAAGACCCTGGCGACGATCGGCACGGTCAAGGTGACCGGCGCCAATCCCGACGCCATCATGTTCGATCCGGCCAGCGGCCGGGTCTTTACGTTCAACGGCCGCGGGGCGAACGCCACCGCGATCGATCCGGCGACCGGGTCGGTCACCGGCACCGTGGTGCTGAACGGCAAGCCCGAAGAAGCCATCGCGGACGGATCGGGCAAGATGTACGTCAACCTCGAGGACTCCAGCAGTATCGCGGTGTTCGACACCCGGACCCTCAGAGTTCAGCACACCTGGTCCCTGGCTCCGTGCGAGGAGCCCAGCGGTCTCGCGTTCGACGCCGCGCACGGCCGGCTTTTCGCGGCGTGCGGTAACGGCATGATGGCGGTGCTGAACCCGGCGACCGGAAAGGTGGTCGCGACGCCGCACATTGGCGACGGGGTGGATGGGGCCGGGTTCGATTCGAAACGGCAGCTGGCCTTCAGCTCCAACGGCGACGGGACTCTCACGGTCATCCGCGAAGTTTCGCCCGACAGCTTTGCGGTCGTCGCGAACGTACCAACCCAGGCGGGGGCCCGCACCATGACCCTCGACGGGAGGACCGGCCGGATCTTCCTCACCACGGCGGAATTCGGCACTGCTCCGGCTCCCACTGCCGAGCAGCCGCGCCCCCGCCGTCCCATGGTGCCGGGAAGTTTTACCCTGCTGGTCGTAGGGCCGGATGCTGATTGAGTCCATCACGGCGCTCATTCTCGGGGCGCTTGCGCTGGTCTTCGTGGTGTCGCCCCTCCTCGGCCGCAACAGCCACGGCGCGAGCAGCGTGCCCGAGTGGGTTGACCCGGAAGAGACGCCCAAGGGCATCGCGCTCGCGGCGCTCAAGGAGATCGAGTTCGACCGGGCCACGGGCAAGCTCTCCGACGTCGACTACCAGATGCTGATGGCCCGGTATACCGGCCAGGCCGTGGAAGCCATGCGCGCGGAGGAAACGGCCGACCAACCCGTCGCGACGGCGGCCGAGGTGCCGATGGCTGGAGCCGACAGCGCGGAGGAGGTCGAATCGGTGATTGCCGCCAAGGTGCGGGCGATTCGCTCAGGAACCGGCGGATCCACACCCAGCTGTCCTTCCTGCGGTCCCCGTCCCGAGTCGGACGCGATCTTCTGCTCTCATTGCGGCACCCGGCTGCCGACCGGCCACGCCTGCGAAGGGTGTGGCGAGGCGCTGCCGCCGGATGGCAGGTTCTGCGAGAGTTGCGGGCGCAAGGTTGCGGCGTAGCGACCCCATGAAATCCGGGACCCTGACCGTCCTGGTACTCGCGGGCCTGGTGGCAGCGGTGGTCGCCATCCCGGAGTCCGGCCCCCCGAAGGGTTCTTCCCCGCCGTCGTCTCGCGCTGATTCTGATTCCACAACGATCGTCCTGCTCGGCACCGGGATGCCCCGGCCCAACCCCGAGGCGTCAGGCCCCGCGACTGCCATCGTGGTCGGCACCCGGGTATTCCTGTTCGACGCCGGAGCCGGGGTCATGCGCCAGCTGGCGGCCGCCGGACTTCCCATCAATGGCGTCACCGCGCTGTTTGTCACCCACCTGCACAGCGATCACACCGTGGGCTACCCCGATCTCATCCTGACCTCGTGGGTCATGGGACGCCACCGGCCGCTCGAGGCGTTCGGCCCTCCCGGTCTCCAGGCGATGACCGACCATATCCTGGCGGCCTGGCGCGAGGATGAAGAGGTGCGCACGACCGGCCTGGAGCACGCGACCAGGAATGGCTACGCGGTGGCAGTGCACGAAATCACGCCCGGCGTGGTGTACGACAGCGGCGGGGTTCGCATCTCGGCAATACCGGTCCCCCATGGCAGCTGGAAGTATGCCTTCGGCTACCGGATCGATACCCCGAACCGGTCGATCGTGATTTCGGGCGACACTCGGCCGAGCGAGGCGCTGCGCGACGCGGCGCGCGGGGTGGACGTGTTGATCCACGAGGCCTATCCGGCCGTCCGGCTCAAGGTGGAAGACCGGCCGGGCGGATCGGACTGGCCCCGGTACATGCAGAGCTTTCACACCTCGGATGTCGAAGTGGGGCAGCTGGCGGCCGTTGCCAAGCCCGGCCTGGTGATTCTCTACCACCTGGTCCGGATGGGCGGCAGCGACGACGAGCTGCTGGCCGGCGTGCGCCAGGGCGGGTATACCGGGCGGGTGGTGATTGGGAGGGATCTCGATCGGTATTAAGTCCCGTTGGACGTTCGATTAGGTGAGCCCGGCAAAAGCTCCTCGCGGTGGACGCGGTGTAGCGCGGCGACCGCGGTGAACAGCCTAGAGATTGTTGACCATGCGCTTGATGCCTTCGGATAGGCGCTTGGAATTGAAGTTGAAGAACAGTCCCACGGGCTTAGAGTCCAGCTTCAGATATGTTAACAACTGTGAATGATGAACCGGGAGGACCTTTTCGACGGCCTTGATCTCGACAACTACTGTGTCCTCCACCAGGATGTCCAGGCGGTAGGCGCCCTCGATCGTCATCCGATCGTACGTCAGCGAAACAGGAACTTCCGAAACAACTTTCAATCCCGCCTTCTCGATCTCGTACGCAAGACATTTGCGATAAACATGCTCCAGAAGCCGGGGCCGAGCCTGGTATGCACGGTGTACGCCGCATTGAGAATCGCGTCAGTCCACTCATTGATTTGCCCCGATCCATCCATAGTCACTCCCTATTGTTGCTTTTCACCGCGGCCACCGCGCTACACCGCGTCCACCGCGAGGAGCTGTTGAAGCACCTGCGGCGACGGGATCTAGAGGCCCAGCCTGAGCCCCAAAGCCAGCCGGCTGTGGAAGGTGTCGCGCAGCTCGAACCCGGCCGGCAGATCGCCCTCGACCAGCATGCTCTTGCCCGCGGTGCCCTCCCACCGGATTGCCAGGCTGACTCGGCGACTCAGGGGGGATTCGAGGCCCAATCCCGCCAGCAGACCGAATCGGGTCCGCGCCTTCTCGTCGGCCGGACCCCACCGGTCGATTGCCACTCCAGCGTGCGCGCGAATCGCGGCATTTCCCAGGCGAAGCAGTGGCAGGGAGATCTCTGGGTGAACCGCGGACAGCTTGAGCACGTTGTTCGCGGTCACGGTGATGTCCGTGTTGCCTTCGACCAGACCGGTTTCCTCGTAGAGCAGCGTCAGCGCGACTCGCACTTGGCCGAAGGCCCGATCCACTCGCACCCCCACACTCATGCTGGCCGATGGACTGGCCGACACATGCGGTGTCGAGGTTTCATCGCGGGCGGTGCCGGAGAAGTGGCTGAATCCAATCTCGGGCGTTAGGCCCCAGTTCCGTTCCTGGGCGTAGGCCGATGCCGAGTTGACCGCGGCCAGCAGGGCAATCCCAATCAGGACTCGCATGTTCGCTCCCAATGGCGGGGAAGGCATGCTTCCCCGCCGGTGATAGGTTACCGCATGTCCAGTTTGAGCCATCCGGTTGTCACGTTGTTTTCCCCCTTGATGATCCAGTTCGCTCCGGGATAGTACTGGCCGATCACGGAGTCCTCGATAGCATTGCCGACCATCTCATCATTCGTCAGAATGAGGTGGGCCAGCTTCGACAGGAGCTTCTGGAATGAACGGGCCTGCTCCAGATATTTCGAAATGCCCACCGTCGTATCACGGCCACCGGTGTAGGCCTGGTACGCGACGTCCACGGTTTGGAGAATGGCTTCAAAGGTTCCGCTGGTGCTTCGGATGTCGCACGCGGTATCATCGTCTTCGACCATGAAGACCCGAATGCTCTGGCCTGGATGCTGGGTCTTGTAGCCATCCAACTGGGTTTGACTGAAGAGCAGAACATTGCCAGTCCAGTTGTTGCTATTCTGGTCATACATGTAGGGACCCCCTGCATGTTCGCCGGCGCACTGGTAGCTCTTGAGCGAATCGGTCTGCCCGGATTGCCCCAGGATGTGTACTTCAAATTCGGGGTCACCCTTCAACCAACCCTCAAATAGTTGTGTGACATGGGAATAGCTCATGTACAATCCGGGGGCCGGAGGGGTCCCGCCGGGGCCGCCGCCCCCTCCGCCGGGCGGGGGAGGGATGCAGTCGGTACATGTGGCCGGTGCCGGGCTGCCGGGCGCCCGGCTGAAGTCGGTCTCGACCGGCTCGATGGCGATGACCGGCGTCGCCGGCGGCCTGGCCGGATCCAGCTCGATGCGGTTGCCCCGGGTATCGAACGCGACCGGCACATCGCCGTCGGCGAACGCGGTAGCCACCAGGACCTGCCCATCACCGGCCCAGCGGACCCGGTGTTCCGGTACCGGGATGTAGAGTTCGAGGGCGACGGAGTTCGCCGCATCGGAGTCGATCTCCGCCTCGGTGGTTCCGCTCACCCGCGCCATGTCCTGGAGCACTTGGCGGTTGGACGCGGCCAGATAGCCCTGGAAGTACAGCTTGTGTTCCGGGAAGCGGGATTGCTCCATGCTGGAGCGGACCTGGGCTCGGAAACCCGGGTTGCCCAGCGCCAGCGCGAACCGTCGGGCCAATCGTTCCATCCGTTCCTGCTGTCCGGCGGGTGCAGCGGAACTCCGGATGCCCTGCACCCCCGGAGTTGGGGCCGTTGGCGTGGACTGATCGGCGCATCCGATGAGCGCCGTCAGCAGCCCCGCCGTGGCGAGCCTGGTGCTGCGTGACATGACAACCTCCTTGGCGTTGTGCGCTGACGGCAGACGCGTGATTGACGGCGACGCCAAGCTAGGCGGCGGAGCAGCAACAGGCGGTATCAATTTTCGGCGGCACGGATCGCAAAAACGAAGTATGTTCCGGCGATGATCAACCTCGCCGAGCTGGATGCCGCCGCGATCTTCGTCTATCGCTTCCTGGCTCCCACCCCACAACTCCAGTGGCCGCTCCTCACGCAGGCCACCGGTTGCGACACCTGGGTGAAACATGAAAACCATCTGCCGACCGGCGCGTTCAAAGTTCGCGGTGGCCTGGTGTATCTCGAGTGGCTGCGCCAGCAGCTCCCGGCGATCGCCGGAGTGATCACCGCGACCCGGGGGAATCACGGGCAGAGCATCGGGTACGCCGCCGGCAAGGTCGGCATCCCCGCCACCATCGTGGTTCCTCAAGGCAACAGCCGCGAGAAAAACGCGGCGATGCGGGCCCTGGGCGTCGAGTTGATCGAAGCGGGCCACGATTTCCAGGCGGCGGCCGAGTACGCGGCCAGGCTGGCGGAGGAACGGGGACTGCACCTGGTGCGCGCGTTCCACCCCCAACTGGTGCGCGGAGTCGCGACCTACGGGCTGGAGTTGTTTCGGGCGGTGAGCGACATCGATACCATCTACGTGCCGATTGGAATGGGGTCCGGGGTCTGCGGGGTGATCTCGGCGCGCAACGCCCTCAACCAGGCGACCAGGGTGGTGGGGGTCGTGGCCGAGGGCGCGGCGGCGTACGCGCTCTCCTTCCGCCGCCGGGAGCTGGTGGCCACCGAGTCAGCCGACACGATCGCCGACGGCGTTGCCTGCCGGGTGCCGGATCCCGAGGCCCTGTCGGTGATGTTCCATGGCCTCGAGCGGGTCGTCGTGGTGCCCGACCCCGAGATTCGCGAAGCGATGCGACTCTGTTTCACTGCCAGCCACAACGTGGCCGAAGGCGCGGGAGCCATCGCGCTGGCAGCGCTGCTCCGGGAGCACGAGTCGATGAAGGGAAAGCGGGTGGCGGTGGTGTTGACGGGCGGGAACGTGGACCGCGAGGTGTTCGGGCCGATCCTGAGCGGGTAGGGAGCCTTACAGTCCTGTTAGAATAACTGCTTCCACGAAAACACGAAGCCTCGAAAACACGAATAAGTCGTGGTTATAGTGCTTTCCCATTTTCGTGATTTCGTGACAAAGAAAGAATCCGGAAGAGCCAGCCCTGGTCAGGCGAGGACCTTCTGGACGATGGTGATGGCTTTCTCGATATCGCCCGTACTGACATCGAGGTGCGTCACCCCGCGGAACAGGTTGGGACCTTCGATGCTGAAGCTGACTCCCTCAGATTCGAGTTTCTTCGCCAGCAGCTCGGGCTCCTGGCCGGTGCCCTTCATGTCGAAGAAGACCATGTTGGTCTCGACCAGGCGCGGATCCAGCGCCAGCCCCTTGATCGGTGCCAGCCCCTCCGCCAGCCGCCGCGCATTGGCGTGGTCTTCCACCAGACGGGTCACATTGTTGGTCAGCGCGTAAATCCCTGCTGCGGCGATGATGCCGGCCTGCCGCATCGCGCCGCCCAGCCGGTGCTTCACATACCACGCCTGCCGGATGAATTCGCGGGAACCCGCCAGCACCGCGCCGACCGGACATCCCAGCCCCTTGCTCATGTCGATCCATACCGAATCAAACCCCGCGGCAAAGCGTGCGGCCGGGATGCCCGTGGCGACCACCGCGTTCAACAACCGGGCCCCATCCATGTGGGTCGCCAGTCCGTGCGCTCTGGCCCGCGTGGTCACGGCCTCGACCTGCTCCAGCCGCCAGCAGGTGCCGTTGGTTGCCTGCTCGACCGAGATAACCCGGCTGATCGAATGACCGTACGCCGAGCCCTGCAGAGCGGCGCTGATCTGCTCGGGCTGGTAGACGCCCCGGACCCCCTCGATCGGCCGAATCAGGGCACCGCTCACCGCCGCGGGACCTCCTCCCTCATAGTGGAAGGGGTGGGCCCCGGCGTCCATGATGATCTCGTCACCCGGCTTGCAATGCACCGCGAACGCAACCTGGTTGCACATCGTGCCGCTGGGCAGGTACAGCGCGGCCTCTTTGCCCAGCAGCTCGGCGACCATGTCCTGCAGCCGGTTTACCGTCGGGTCCAATCCGCGCTGCTCGTCGCCCACCTCGGCCTCGGCCATCGCTTTCCGCATGGCCGGGGACGGACGTGTCACGGTGTCACTGAATAAATCAATCATCAATCCAATCCCCCAATCCCCTAGTCTGGTAATCGCGCACTCTCAAAACTCCATCGCCTCCATCCGTCTGAGCGCCAGTTTCAAGGGTACGATCGTCGCTGCGCCGCAGATGGCGAACACGAAGATTCCCGCGCGGATCAGCTCTCCGGTAAGATCGGCTGGTTCTCCGGTCTGCCTGGACCTCAGATAAGCCATGACCGGACTCGCTTCGATCATGATTACCAGGCCGAGCAGGCTGACCGCGGACATCATGAACACCAGCCCGCCGAAACTGGTGGGAATCTGGGCCGCGTTCTCGGAATCAAACTGGGGATAGAGCACCCCGAAGGCGAGCGCCAGGGCGCTGATGGAGAAGGTCAGCAGGACGATGGTCACCAGGCTCACGCCCATCATGAAACCCGAGGCCTTGAGCATGGTATTGGTGACGATCGTGATGATGAGCGCCAGGACCAGCAGCGGGAGGGTTCCGATCCAGTACTTGCTCCACAAGAGCGCCCGGAGATCGAGCGGGCTCGAGCGCAGCAGCCACATCTGTTTCCCCTCCAGTGAAAAGGACGGGAAGATGAATCGCCCGGCAATGGCCGCCAGGACGAACCCGGCGAGTCCCAGGTTGAGGAAGACGATGAGGGTGATCAGGAAGAACGGCACCCGCTCGCCGGTGAACAACGGCAGCGCGGTGATGTTGAAGAGGTAGACCACGACCAGCACCGCCAGCAGGATCAGCTGGCTCCACTGGGTCGCGTCGCGGAAGAAAACCCGGAGGTCCTTGAGCAGAAATTCCCGGCGTGACGGAGACAGCCGGCCCAGGATGCGGGCGCCGATTCGCTGCCAGCTGGCTCCCCGGACGAACTTCTCGGCGCCTTCCTGCGCCTTGGTGAACCCGGTGACGAACAGCCGGCGGTGGAGCAGGGCCCCCAGCACCACGAACGCTGCAGCGCTGGTCCAGAGCAACGCGATCGGCAACGGGTCGGAGATTTTCACCAGCCAGTTCATCACCATGTTGGTGGTCCACTCGCTGGGCAGGAACGGGCTGGTCGGCGTCCGCAGCACGGTGATGAAGTCCACCAGGCTCTGGAATCCCTCCGGCCGCGCCAGCCGCTCCGGCCGCACCACCCGGAGCATGAGCACGACCCCGCCCGCCGCCCCGATCGCGATCAGGCTCAGCAGATCGCGGGTGCGCCGGGCGGGAAAGATGTTCACCAGGATCAGGGTGAGTGAGGTGCCGATGACCGCGGGCATCACCAGGAAAGGCACCAGTCCCGCGATCACGATGATGGGAAACAGCCAGCCTCCGCCGAACACCACGCCGTATGCGGTGAAAATCGGAACCGCCAGCAGCACCACCATCCAGGAAGAATGCAGGATGGTCTCGCTCAGTTTGCTGAGATAGAACCTGAGCCAGTCCACCGGGGCCGACACGACCAGGTCGAGATCCTTGGCCAGGAAGAAGGTGGAAAGTGAAGTGATCAGGTTGGAGAGCAGCAGGACGGAGAGAAATGCCAGCAGCGCCATGCCCAGCAGCTTCCCGGGGACCAGGATGCCGATTTCCTCGGTGCTCTTGAAGTACTTGAGCACCCGGTAGAGCACCAGATAAGTGGCAACCCAGAAGAAGAATCCGACCACGGCGATCAGGATCACCTTGCCGCTGGCGCCTCGCCGCCCCTGCCGCCCCCGGGTGAGCGCGCTCCGCCACTTGGGCGACAGCAGCGTCCAGATGGCCGGTTGCGCGGTGGGCGACTCGCTCATCGCCGGTCCGGTCCCAGCACCGTACCGACGTCGCGGTCCGACAGCTCGCCGGTGATCTTGAGGAAGAGGTCTTCCAGGCTCATGTCGCCCGAGGCGGTGTGCTGCCGCAGCTCGTCCATGGTCCCCGCGGCGACGATCTTCCCGGCCTTGATGATCGCGATCCGGTCGCACATCGCCTCGGCCACTTCCATGGTATGGGTGCTCATCAGCACCGTGCCGCCCCGGCTCACGAATTCCCGGAACAGGTCCTTGAGCAGCCGGGCGCTGGCCGGGTCCAGTCCGACCATGGGCTCGTCCACCACGATCACCGCCGGCCGGTGCACCAGCGCGCTGGAGATGATCAGCTTCTGCCGCATGCCATGGCTGTAGGACTCGACCAGTTCGTGCTTCCAGCGGCTCAGCTCGAACAGGTCGAGCAGCTCGTCCGCCCGCCGCTCGACCTCGGGGCCGGCCTGGCCGTATAGGGCGGCCACAAAACGCAGGAACTCGACGCCGGTCAGCTTCTCATAGACGTAGGGCCGGTCGGGGATAAATCCCAGCCGGCTCTTGGCGTGGAGCGGGCGCGCCTGGATGTCGTCGCCGGCGATCTCGACGGTGCCCTCGGTGGGCTTGAGGATCCCGGCGATCATCCGGAGCGTGGTGGTCTTGCCCGCGCCGTTGGGGCCCAGGAATCCGAACAGCTCGCCCTCGGGCACCGTGAGGTTCACACCGTCCACGGCGGTGAACCGGCCGTATTTCTTGGTGAGGTTGATCAGCCGGATCATGGAGCCGTCGTGTTCAGGTGGACGACAAGGCCGAGCGTCATGGGCAGCAGA
>Ga0070699_100005353_pt1 | contig 11253 bp, 12 predicted proteins | sample KBSK1503metaG_FD_65473 | JGI IMG/M metagenome (GOLD analysis project Ga0070699, IMG submission 65473) | Corn, switchgrass and miscanthus rhizosphere microbial communities from Kellogg Biological Station, Michigan, USA - KBS K1-50-3 metaG | ecosystem: Host-associated > Plants > Roots >...
GTCGTCTACATGTTCGACAAGCGCAACTACGGCTTCTCGAGCCGCCAGAAGGAGATGGACGAGCCGGCCTCCGCCAACAAGCCGCTCTCGCGCTCCTACCTCGTCATCCGCGACATCGGCTCGGTGGTCGACCACATCCGCCAGAAGCACAAGGTGAACAAGGTGACGCTCATCGGCTGGTCGTGGGGCGCGATGACCGCCGGCTACTACACGTCGCTCCACAGCGAAAAGGTGCGCAGGCTCGTGATGTACGCGCCGGCGTACGCCTTCCCGCTGCACACGAACCTCGGGCCCGGCTCCGGGCTGCAGAACAAGCGCAAGCCCTACGAGTTCAACTACGCGCTCGGCGCGTATCGCACGGCGAGCGAAGCGCAGAACACCGCGCGCTGGGACGGCGAGATTCCGGTCGCCGACAAGTCGCAGTACCGCGACCCGGAGCTGCCGAAGGCGTTCTGGGACGCATGCCTCGCGACTGACCCGACGAGCAAGACGCGCAACCCGCCGGCGCTGCGCGCGCCGAACGGCGTGCTCGAGGACACGTTCATGCAGGAGACGGGCCGCCGGATCTGGAACGCCTCCTCGATCTACGTGCCGGTGCTGGTCATCGCCGGCGAATACGACACGTGGTCCTATCCCGAGGATCGCGAAGGGCTGATGCGCGATCTCACCAACGCGCCCGCCAAGCGCGCGGTGCTCATCAAGGACGCCACGCACTTCGTGCTCTTCGAGCGCCACCGCATGGAGTTCTTCAACGAAGTGCTGAGATTTCTAAAGGAGTGAAGCGCGGGTCGGCCGCGCGCCCCGCGCGACGACGATCCGTGCCACGCCGGCGGATTACTGCAGCAGCCGGCCGTGCTGCGTCACCACGTCGAGGAACTTGCCGATTTCCGCGTTCTGCAGCTCGTTCTCGGGCGCGGTCGCGCCCGCGCCCGACCAGTGCCCGAGCGCGACGTGCGTCTTTAGCGTGACGTAACGCGCGTCCGGAATGTATTGCGCGGCCTCGCGTGCGTTGGCTTCCGGATTGAGCAAGTCGCCCTCGCCCGCGAGGATCAGCGTCTTCGCCTTGATCGAGCGCAGCGCCTTGTAGTAGTCGCCGTTGAAGCCGGGGGTCGTGCCGACGTTGTGCTGGTCGTAGGCCCAGCTCTGGTAGATCCAGTCGCGTGCGTCGATGCGCTTCCAGAAGTTGTCGGCGAGCGTGTTCTGCCAGGCGATCGTGTCCATGTTGTTCGGGAAGTCGGCTTGCAGCGCCTCAGGCGTACGCGTGATTTCGCTGAAGAGCATGCGCGCCCACATGCGCATGCCGCGCTCGGGTGGCGCGCCGTCGGCGTACTCGCCGCCTTTCCAGGCCGGGTCGCTGATGATCGCCTGGCGCGTGAGCTCGAGCACGTTGGTGGTCCATGCCGGGGTGCGGTAGAGCGGAATGATCGCGACCAGGCTTGAGCTCATGTCCGGGTGGCTCACTCCCCACTGCAGCGCCTGCATGCCGCCCATGGACGCCCCGATCACGGTGACGAGCTTCTGGATGCTGAACTTCTCGGTGAGCAGCCGATATTGCGAGCTCACCATGTCGCGGATATTGAAACGCGGGAACTGCATATGCGGCTGCGTCTTCGAGTTCGACGGCGAAGTGCTGAGCCCGTTGCCGATGGCATCGGTCGCGATGATGAAGTACTTCGCCGGGTCGAGCGCGCGTCCGGGGCCGATGAGGTAATCGATGCGATGGTGGTTGCCCGCGATGGCGGTCACCATCAGCACGGCATTCGACTTCGCCGCATTGAGCGTCCCGTGCGTCACGTACGAGATGCAGAAGTCGCGGATCGCCTCGCCGCTCTCGAGCTTCAGATCGCCCATGCAATGCCTCTGATGCGGCGGGTCGCCCGGATTGTGCGCGAGCGCTGCCGGCGCGGCGAGCGCGATGAGCGATGCAAGGATGACGTGGCGCTTCATGTTCTCTCCTCCGGGTTAAAAGCGGTAGGCGAGGCCCGCGCTCGCATAGACGCCCGAGCGGCGCTGCACGATCGGGCTCTCGGCCGCCTTGTCGCCAAGCCGCCGGCTCTCGATGCTGCCGACGAGCTGCCAGCGATGCGTGAGCTCGTACGACGCCAGAGCGCCAACGCTCGTGAAGAGGAACCCGCTCTCGCGCACGCCGTAGTAGGCCTCGAACGACTTCTCGCTCGCCCAGGTCGCCTGCGCGAAGACGCCGGCGAGGATGCCGTGCCCGCCGTAGACGCCCACGGTGGCGCGGGCGTCGAACTGTAAGCCGCGGTCCGTATCGAGGAACTGCCGCAGGCGCAGGAGCCCATCCACCGGCACCGGGCCGATCTTGCGGTCCGCCTCGGCGTGCACGCCGATGGACGCGCCAGGATCGCGATCCTGCGGGCCTTGCTCGTAGGCGAGCTGCGCGCCGACGTCGAGGCCGTCGCGCATGTTCCAGCGCGCGCCGCCCTCGAGGATTCCCTGCGTCGTGCGCGCGAACCACGGCCTGCCGTAATAGCGGATGACGGGAATGAGGTCGGTGGTGCGATCGCTCGAGCCGTCGAACTTCGGCCGCGTGCGCAATCCCGCGCCGAAGAGCGTGCCATCGTCCTGCGCTGACGCCACGGTCGGCACCATTACCAATAGGAAGATAAGCGCACGCATCAGGAGCCTCCGAATTTCGGTGCGCGCTTGTCGACGAACGCGGCGATGCCTTCGCGCGCATCGGCGCCGCGCGCCTGCTCGGCGATCGCCTGCGCCTCGAGCTCCATCTGCGTCTCGAGCGATTCGCTGAAGCTGTGATGCAGCAATCGCTTCGCGGCGCCGAAGGCGCGCGTCGCGCCGCTCGCGAGCTGCTCGGCGAGCGCCTGCGCCTCGGCTTGCAGTGCGGCGTCCGGCACGACCTTCGTGACGAGGCGCCAGTCGTGTGCCTCGCGCGCGCTCAGCACCCGGTTCGTGAGCGCGAGCTCGAGCGCGCGGCGCACGCCAATGATGCGCGGTAGAAAAAACGTCGAGCCGCCGTCCGGGCTGAGTCCGGCCCGGGTATAGGCCATGGTGAATTTGGCCGACTCCGCCGCGAGCACGAGGTCGGCGGCGAGCACAAAGCTCATGCCGCCGCCGCCTGCGGTGCCGTTCACCGCGGCAATCACCGGCGCGTCCATGCGCACGAAGCGCGAGATCGCAAGGTGCAGGCTTCCGGCGAGCTCCTTCAGATGCGCGGGCAGTCCCTCGCCTTGCGATGCGAACAGCTTGAGATCGCCGCCGGCGCAGAACATGCGCCCCGCGCCGGTGAGAATCACCGCGCGCACCTCGCGATCCTCGCTTGCGCGGATCGCCGCGTGCATGAGATCGCGACCCATCTGCGCATCCATGGCGTTGCCGGCGTCCGGTCGGTCGAGCGTGATGCGCGCGACGTGGTTCTGCACTTCGTAGCGGATCGTGGTGTAGCTCATTTGTAAGGCGCCCCGTCCTTATGCATGAACTTCCACTTCCCGTCGACCATCGCGGCCTTGAGGTCGTCGTCGGGATAGCGGGCTTCATCGCCGGGCGTGCGATCGCCGAGTTCCAGGTAGACGACGTCCTCCCGAGTTTCATTGATCAGGTGATGCGCATTGCCGGTGCCGGCCTTGAAGCCGGCGCACATACCCGGCGAGAGCCTGGTTTTGCCTTCATCGGTATGCAGCGTCGGATGTCCTTCAAGGATGTAGACGAACTCGTCCTGCTTGGTGTGCGCGTGTCGCATGGCCGAAACGGCTCCTGGCGCGAGGCGCGTGAGGTTCACGCCGAAGTTGGTGAGGCCGAAGAGATCCCCCAGCGGATGCTTGCGTCGTCCCGCCACCCGGGAGGCGAAGGGCTCGGGATAGTTCGTCGGCTTTGTCTTCGCCGGTGCGTCTTGCGCCGCGAGGGCAATAGGGTAGGTCAACGGATTCTCGCGCGTGGAAGCGGTTTGCCGCGCAGCCGGTACCAGAGTGTCCCAATGACGAATGTCACCACATTGGCCGTCAAGACGAGCGAAAGCTCGAGCAGCGTGCGCAATCCAATGTGCGCGCCGGGTTCCCGGCGGCGAATGCCGGCGATGACGCTGACGGCGCAGACAATGAACAGCGCCACGAGTCCGGCGCCGATGAAGAGGAGGGCGATGGCGGACACAGGGCTAGACTTTGAAGGACTCGAGCGTTTCGGGTGCGAAGAGTTCTTCCGGCAGCAGGCGCCGCTTCGAAAGTCCCTGTTCGTGGTGGTAGCGCAGGAACGTGTCGAGCACGTGCCGGTTCGCCTGCAGGCCGTACGGCCACCAGTCGTCGCCCATCTCGCGGCGTGTCTCCTCGAGGTGCGCGACCAGCCAGGGCAGCATCGCCGGCATCGCGGCCGTTTGCCGATAGAGCTCGAGCGCATGCGCCTTCGCTTGCTCGAACGCCTTGTAGAGCGATTGCGCGACCCAGCGGTTCTTCTCGTAGACGTCGCGCCGGATGACGACCGTGTGCATGATCGGGAAGATCTTCGTGCGCCGGTAATAGTCGCGCTCGGCGGGCACGTAATCCGCAAACAGGCGCTTCACCGCTTCGGGGCGCTTATAGAAGGTGGAAGGCGCGCGCGCGGTGACGAAGGCATCGATGTCGCCATCGGCGATCATCTGCGCGAGCGTCTGCGTTTCGCCGATCGGCCGGATGCGGACCGACGGCGGCAGCTCGATTTTCAGCTTGTCGATGCGCCCCGGCTCCTCTTCGCCGCCCGAGAGGTGCTCGTAATCGGCCACTTTCACGCCGTACTCGTCGGAAAGGATGCCGCGGATCCACACGGGCGCGGTCATCTGGTACTCGGGCACGCCGACGCGCTTGCCTTTCAGGTCTTCGGGACGGCGAATGCCGCTCGCCGCGTTGATGAAGATGCACGAGTGCCGGAAGAAGCGAGACGGAAAGACCGGGATGGCGATGAACGGCGGATTCGGCGCATTGAGCGAAGCCGTGTACGAGGAGAGCGACATCTCGGAAGCATCGAACTCGCGGCTCCTCATCATGCGGAAGAAGGTCTCTTCCACGGGCAGATTGAGATAGGTGAGATCAATGCCATCGGGCCGCACCGCGCCGTCGGCGAGCGCGCGCGTGCGATCGTATTCCCAGCAGGCGAAAGTGAGAGCGAGCCGGTTCATCGCGCGAGTATAGTCAGCCGGGCACCACGACCTGGTGTCGTAGCGCGATTTCGCGGCCTTGTTTCGCCGATTCGAGCAGGGCGCTGCAGATCTCCAGCGTCGCCATGCCCCATTCGCCGCCGTGCAGCGGCGCCCGGCCGTCGACCAGCGCGGCATAAAGCTCGTCGATGACTTGCGCCCGCTGTACGCGCGGTGCCGGCAAAGGGTCGAGGCGCTTCTGGGTATCGGCATAGATCCAGACGCCCTCGGGCAGCGGCCGCAGGTCGGCGCGCTCGCAGGAGGCGATCAGCACGCCGAAGTGCTGGTGCAGCAGCGCTGCCGGCGCTTTCGGCTGCTCTGCGCCGCCGTAGTTGCGCGCGTTCTTGAGCTGCTGCTCATCGCCGACGAGTGTGCGGCGCGCGGTGCCGTAGGCCGCCGGATCCTTGCGGCTGCCGCCCTCGCTGATCCAGCCGCAGAACTCGTCGGAGTCGAAATGCCCGTAACCGCTGTAGGTGATGGAGGCGAACGCGCCGTCTTCGAAGGTGATTAGCGCGCTGTATGCGCCGTCGGTCGGCCGCGAGGAATCCCAGCTCCCGGTTTGCGCGCGCACGCTCTTCGCCCGAGCGCCGGCGAGGAGACGCACGATGTCGACGTGATGCGCCGCCTGGTTGTAGACGACGCCGCCGCCGCGCGCAGTGTCGAGCTCCTCCGGACGGCGCGGCCGGTAAAGGAAATCCGTGAAGTTGAGCGCCGTGATCATGCGCAGGCGGCCGTAGGCGCCGCTCGCGATCAATCTCCTTGCCCGTGCCACAGGCGCATCGAAGCTGTGGCTATGACCGACGACGAGATGGCGGTTCGCTGCGCGCGCGGCGTCGATCATGGCGCGGCATTCGTCGAGCGAGAGCGCCATCGGCTTCTCGACGAGCGCATGCTTTCCGGCGGCGAAAGCGAGGCGCGCATGCGCGGCATGGAATTGGTGCGGCGTGGCGACGTACACGAGCTCCACCGCGTGATCGGCGCAAAGCTCTTCTACGTTGGCGTAGGCGCGGCCGCCGAAATCGGCTTCGAATTGCGCGCGCGCTTCCGGGCGCGGGTCGGCCGCCGCGACGATGCGCACGCGATCGTCGGTGCCGAGCGTCGGCGCCATGAGCGAGAAAGCGCGCCCGAGTCCGGCGGCGCCGACGGCGATTGTCCGCATGCCGCGGGCAGTATATCGTTGCGAGTTGCGATGCTGACTCACGAACAGAACGAGCTCTTGTGCCGGGTCGAAGGCGCCGCGGCGATGGGCGGCCTCATGCGCCGGCATTGGCTACCGGTGTGCATGTCCGAGGAAGTCGCGGAGCGTGACTGCACGCCGGTGCGCTCGCGCCTGCTGGGCGAGGACCTGGTCGTGTTCCGCGATACGCAGGGCAATCTGGGCGTGCTCGGCGAATACTGCCTGCACCGGCGCGCTTCGCTCACCTTCGGGCGCAACGAGCAATGCGGCTTGCGCTGCCTCTATCACGGCTGGAAGTTCGACGTCGAAGGCAACGTCGTCGATATGCCCTCGGAAGCGCCCGGCGCTGCTCAGCGGCTGGGCAAGAAAGCCAAGGCGTATCCCGCGCGGGAGTCGGGCGGCTTCATCTGGGTCTGGATGGGACCGCAGGAAGAGATGCGCGAGTTCGAGCCACCCGCGTGGGCGCCGCAGCCGGGCATCCGCTATGCGATCGTGAAGATGCACACCGCGTGCAACTGGGCGCAGGTGCTCGAAGGCTCGATCGATTCCGCGCACAGCTCGAGCCTGCATTCCACGAACATGCCCGCCGCGGAAGACGTCTATGGCTCGACCGCGACCGAAGAGGCGTGGTTGCGGCCTTCGAACGACAAGGCGCCGCGCCTGCAGTTCGAGGCGACGCCGTACGGCTTCCGCTATGCGGCGATCCGCAAGCCGATCAAGAACCCCGAAACGCAGCAGTACGTGCGCACGACGCTCTTCATCGCGCCCTTCACGGTGCTCATTCCGCCGAACAATCGCTACAACCTCGCTCAGATGCTGGTGCCCATCGACGACGTCAACACGATGTTCTACTGGATCGCCTGGCACCCCGATCCGGCGAAGGGCATCACGCAGGAGGCGTGGCGGCGCTTCTGCGCGGCGACGCTCGGCGAGGATCTCGACCAGAACTATCGCAAGGTGAGGACGCTCGCAAACAACTTCCTGCAGGACCGCGAGGCGATGAAGCGCGGCGACTGGACCGGGATCAAGGGCATTCCGGCGCAGGACATGGCGATGTGGGAATCCATGGGCACCATCACCGATCGCAGCGAAGACCATTTCGGGTCGAGCGATCTCGCGGTCGCGCAGTTCCGCCGCATGATGGTCGCGGCCGTGCGGAAATTCGCCGCTGGCGGACCCGCGATCGGCACGCAGTCGCGTACGCCGTACGTCAAGCTGGCATCGTTCGAAGGCGTGGTGCCGAAGTCAGTCGACTGGCGCACGCTCGGCGTGCCGGCCGACGAGCCGATTACCGCAAAGTAGTTCGGGCTCCGCCCCCGAATTCAGGCCGGTTGCCTGACGCGCTCGCGGTGCTTGCCCGCGAAGTGCGGCGCGATCTCGGCCATGAAACGCTGCATCTGCTCCTTGACGAGCGCGTGCGGCTTGTTGCCGACGTTGAAGTACAGGATGACCTCCTCGACGCCCGAGGCTTCGACCTTTTTCAGCGTCTCGATGATCTTCGCCGGCGGCCCGAGGAGGATCGAGCGCTCCGAGAGGTCCTCTTTCTTCATGTTCTTGAGGATGTCGACGATCTTCATGAAGTACTGCATCGTCGGCGGCGCGTCCTCGGGCTTCTGCGGGAAGGCGCGGATCACGCAGTGCTTGAAGTAGTCCATCTGCGTCTCGCGCCCGTAGTCCTCGGCTTTGGCGTCGTCCGCGATGAAGATGAAATAGCTGCAGATCGCGCGCCCCGCTTTCTTGCCTGCCTTGGAGCACGCGTCGCGATAGGTCGCCACCGCCTTGTCGAGCCCGCCGAACACCATGCCGGCGGCAAAGGGCGCGTAGACGATGTTGAGGCCGCGCTTGGCGGCGATGTCGACGCTCGTCTTGGAGAACGAGGCGACGTAGAAGGGCAGCGGCTTCTGCACCGGCTTCGGCGTGATGGACATCTCCGGGATGTCATAGAAGCGGCCCTTGTGCGACCACGTTCCCGGCGAATTCCACGCCTTGAGCAGCACGTCGATGCCTTCCTCGAAGATCTCCGCGGACTTCATGAAGTCCGCGCCGAAGGGCGCGTATTCGTTGCGGTCATAGCCGCGGCCGGTGGCGAAATCGACGCGGCCGCCCGAGAGGAGGTCGAGCGTCGCCCAGCACTCGGCGATATGCACCGGGTGATGCAGCGGCAGTACGCTCACCGCCGGCGCAAGCCGCACGTTCTTCGTCTGCGCCGCGATATTGGCGAGCACGAGATCGGGCCGCGAATTGACGCCGAGCGAATCGAAGTGGTGCTCGCCGATCCAGACCGAATGCATGCCGAGGCGGTCGGCCAAGATCGCCTGCTCGCGGATCTCGAGCACGAACTGGTTCGCGGAGCGAGCATTGTTGGGATAGTGATTGTCGCTGAGCGTGAAGTAACCGAATTCCATGGTGTAATTAAAGCACTCTATGGCACAGCGCGTAACGCTCAAACCCAGCGGACACAGCTACGAGGTCGAGGAGGGCAAGACCGTGCTCCAGGCCGGGCTCGATGCCGGCTACATGCTTCCTTATAGCTGCCGCGCCGGCGTCTGCCGCACCTGCCGCGGCACGATCGTCGAAGGCAAGGTCGACTACGGCGCGGTACATGCGACGTACCTGCCCGACAGCGACAAGGCGAAGGGCTTCGCCCTGCTGTGCCAGGCGAAGCCGCTCAGCGATCTCACCGTGGAAGTTCGCGAAGTGCACGGCGTGCGGCCGCGCATCATTCCGTGCCGCGTGGAGCGGATGGAAAAACCCGCGCCCGACGTCGCGGTCCTCGGACTGCGGCTGCCGATGAATGAGAACTTTCGTTTCCTCGCCGGGCAGTACATCGACATCCTGCTCAAGGGCGGCAAGCGGCGCAGCTACTCGCTCGCCACACGGCCCGATTCCGCGGGCGTCACCGCGCTCGAGATCCACGTGCGGCATACCCCCGGCGGCGCGTTCACCGACCAGGTGTTTTCGACATTGAAAGTGCGCGACCTCCTGAGATTCGAAGGGCCGCTCGGCAGCTTCTATCTGCGCGAAGAGTCCGAGAAACCGGTCATCCTGCTCGCGAGTGGCACCGGCTTCGCGCCGATCCGGGCGATCGCCGAATACGCCGGGGAGAAGAAGATCGGGCGCCCGATGACGCTCTATTGGGGCGGTCGCCTGAAGCGCGACCTCTACCAGGCCGACCTCGCGGCCGCATGGCCGCACGTCAAGTTCATCCCGGTGCTTTCGGATGAGAAATGGGACGGCCGCATGGGCTTCGTGCACCGTGCGGTGATGGAGGATTTCCCCGACATGTCCGGCCACCAGGTCTATGCTTGCGGCGCGCCGATCGTCATTGATTCCGCGCGGCGCGACTTCAGCGCCCAATGCCGCCTGCCGGCGGATGAGTTCTACGCCGATTCGTTCATCACCGAGGCCGACAAGGCCGCGACGCCATAGGAGGAGCCATGCCGCAGACGCGAGAGATGATCCAGGACGGCATCGCCGATGCCAAGACCGAGAACTCGCTCATCAAGCCTTATGTCATGTCGCACGGGACGATGGAGTGCTACAGCCTCAAGGAGTCGCGCAAGTTCTACGAGGAGTTTCTCGGCCTCGAGTGCGTGCGGCACGCGAAGCCGGCGATGGTCGTGCGCTGCGGGCTCAAGTTCCATATCGTCGCCGTCGAGGTCGGCAACGCCGTGCATCCGGTCAACGTGCTGAACCACTGGGGCCTCGACGTCGGCTCGAAGGAAGAGGTCGACAAGGCGCGCGAGAACGCGCTCAAGTACAAGGACAAGTACAAGATCCGCCAGGTGCTGCCGGTGGTGATGCAGCACGGCGTGTACTCCTTCTATATGGAGGACCTCGACCACAACTGGTGGGAGGTGCAGCACTATCCCGGATTCCAGAACGAGGATCTCTTCGATTTCGGCGAGCGCTTCTCTATGGACGACGGCGCTGAATTGGGCGAGCTGAAGGAGCTCGACATCAAGAGCACGGCGTGAAAGGGGTTTCCAGCCGCGAGGCGCAGATCGACGCCGTGCTCCTCAAGCTGCCCGGGGTGAGCACAAGAAAGATCAAGGGCCTGCACGCCTATTTCGTCAGCGATCGGATGTTCGCCTGCATCAGCGGGGCGGGCGTCGGCTTGCGTCTGCCGGCGGCCACGGCGAGAGAGCTGCAGTTCTCGCGCGACAACGTCGTGCCCTTTCAACCGGCCGGCCTCGGCGCGACGCGGGAATGGGTACAGATCGACCGGGCCGAAGGCGCGGACTACGAGAAAGACATCGAGCTGTTTCGCGCCTCGCTCGAATTCGTGAAGGGCGGCGGCCGTTAGCCGCCGCTCGTTCCTGCTATCGGCGGCTGCGCTCGCTTTCGGGCGGCGCGCGCTTGCCCAGACGACGTCCCGGCCGTTGCGCATCATCGTGCCCTTTCCCGCCGGCGGCGGCACCGATGTGTTGGCGCGCATCGTTGCCGACAAGCTGCGCGGCAACTACGCGCCGACCGTGATCGTCGAGAACCGCGTCGGCGCCTCCGGACGCACGGGAGTAGAAGCGGTGAAGAATGCGGAGCCGGACGGCACGACGCTCCTCTTCACGCCGGACTTCCTCATGACGGTGTATCCGCACAGCTTCAAGAAGCTTTCATACGATCCGCTCGCGGATTTCGTGCCGATCGCGCTCATCGCGCGCTCGGGACTGGCGCTCGCGGCCGGGCCGGCGCTGCCGGCGCAAGTCAAAAGCGTGCGCGAGTACGTCGACTGGGCGCGCGCCAATCCCGAGAAGGCGTTCTACGCGACGACCGCCGCCGGCGGCACGCCGCATTTCGTCGGCGTCATGCTGGCGCGCGACGCCAAAGTGGACCTCTCACCCGTGCACTACAAAGGCGGGGCGCCGGCGCTACAGGACCTGATGGGCGGCCAGGTGCCGGTGAGCATCAATCCGATCGGCGAGCTCCTGCCGCAGCT
>Ga0070699_100005354_pt1 | contig 11252 bp, 10 predicted proteins | sample KBSK1503metaG_FD_65473 | JGI IMG/M metagenome (GOLD analysis project Ga0070699, IMG submission 65473) | Corn, switchgrass and miscanthus rhizosphere microbial communities from Kellogg Biological Station, Michigan, USA - KBS K1-50-3 metaG | ecosystem: Host-associated > Plants > Roots >...
TCCCCCTCGGTGGACGGCTCCGTCCGCTGCGCGGTGCTCTGCTGGCCGGTCATCGACCCGCTCGGACGCTACCGCTACGCCAAGACGCTCAAGGCCGGGGGCGCGCCCTATCCCGAGGTGGTCGACCGGGTGCTGCCCGGCCACGACCAGTACTGGATCACCGAGGACGCGATGGCGGACGGCAACCCCACCCTCGCGCTCGAGCGCGGTGAGTCGGTGGAGCTGCCGCCGGTGCTCTACCTCCAGGGCGATCGCGACATGGCCCACCCGCGGCCGGACCTCGATCGCTTCGTCACGGGCTACCGCAAGGCGGGCGGCGCGCTCGACCTCGAGCTGCTGGCCGGCGAGGCCGAGGGCTACATCAGCCGCAAGCCGGCCTCACCCGCCGTCGAGCGGACGATCGCCCGCATCATCGAGTTCGTCCACAAGACCGTCTGCTGAAAAGCAGTCGCCTAAGAGCTGAGGGCGCGGCGGACGAGCGGGAGGACGTCGCGGGCGACGCGGGCGGTGTAGTCGCGCTCGGGGTCGCCGGGCCACTGCGGGTCGGGGATCGGGTGGAGGACCACGTAGTCGAAGGGCGCGGGCGCGTCGCGGAGGGCGATCACCAGCTGCCGCGCCACGTCGGCCGGCGCCCCGCGGAGGCTGAAGGCGTCGGCCGCGCTCTCCGGGAGGAAATCGACCGCGCGCCCGCTCGCCTCCAGATCCGTCGCGTGGTGAAAATCCGGCCAGACCCCCCGGGCGTGCTTGAGACTCTCCGGATCGGGGCCGGTCCAGGCCAGCCCGGGCGGGTCGAAGAGCGCCGGAGAGTACTCGTAGTAGCCCGCCGCCATCGAGCGCGCCATGACGAGCGCGCGCTCCGCGTCGTCGACCAGCACGGTGTGGAAGACGGCGCCGAGCCGCACCGAGGCCGGGTCGCGGCCGGCCTCGGCGGCCCCGGCCTGGATGGCATTCACCGCGGTGGCGATGTTGGCCGGATGCGTGCCCACCCGGATGAACACCCCGTCCGCGACCCCGCCGGCCATCCGTAGGGTCCGCGGGCCGCCGGCGGCGATCCAGATCGGCACCGGCCGGTGGTGGGGCAGCCGGGCCGGGCGCGCCGCGCCCACCTCCACCGCCTGGCCGTCGAGCAGCGCCCGCATGAGCCGCGTGCTCGCTTCCAGCTCCTTGACCCGCGCGGGCCTGAGCCCGGCCAGGCGCACCGCGGTGTCGCCCACCCCCCAGCCGAGCAGCACCCGCCCCGGCGCCAGCTCGTCCACGGTGGCGATCGACGACGCGGTGACGGTGGGATGGCGGTTCACCGGGTTGGCCAGGAGCGGCCCGAGCGCGATCCGCTCGGTGACCCGGGCCGCCGCGGCCAGCAGCACGTAGGTGTCGCGCCGGCGGAGCTGTGAGTCCGGCTGGAGCGCGGCATCCCAGCCGAGCTGCTCGGCGCGGCGCACGTCGGCCGCAAACGCGTCGACCGAGCGGGAGTCGAAGCGGTTCAAGCCGAAGCGCGGCAGGGACTCCTGGCCCGTCATGCGCCGCTAGGGCATGCCCGGCATGTCCACCCGGGCGTAGTAGCGCGCCTCCCCGAGCGCGTCGACCCGCTGCCAGAACTCGGGCAGCGCGGCCAGCCCCGTCTCGTTGACACCCGCCCCCTGGCGCCAGATGCACCAGGAGTCGGGGTGCAGGCGGCTCGCCTCGTGGATCCACCGCTCCCCCTCCGCGCGCTCCCCTCGGCGGATCAGGAGCTGCCCGAGCCGGAACATGGCCTGGGCCCGGGCCGTGTCCTCACGCGGCGTGGGCAGATGCTCGCGCGCCTGGGCCGCGGTGAGGGCGTAGGGGCTCTTCGGCCCGTGGCGTACCCAGTCGCGGATGGCATCGAGATAGGTCGTCTTCGCCTGCGCGGTGAGACGCGCGACGTCCTCCGGCATCTCCCGCGTCGCCCGATTCATCTTGCGGAAGCCTTCGTAGGCGCCGGCCGGCTCCGCGGGGCGCACGATGCGGCCGGCCTCGTCGATCCACACCGCCTGCGGCACGTTGACGATGCCGTAGAGCTCGGCGAGCCGATGGTCGCGATCGATCAGGGTCGGATAGGTCGGCCGCGCCGCCTCGATCCACGGCAGCGGATCGCCCTCGCGGCTGTCCATCGCCACCGCGATCACCACGAAGCCGCGATCGCCTAGCTCCTCGTAGAGCGCCTGCCACACGGGCAGGTCGCGACGGCACCCTCACCAGGACGCCCACGTGACGAGCAGGACCTTCTTGCCGCGATGCTCGGAGAGCCGATGCAGCCGTCCGGTGGCGTCGGGGAGCGCGAAGTCCGGCGCCTCCAGGGCGGCCAGCGTCGCCACCCGGTCGCGCGCGCTCTGCGCGAGCACCCACGCGTCGCCCCGGTCGCTCGACAGCGCGGGCTGCCCGAGGTGGCGCCAGAGCGCGGCCAGGTCGATGCGCCCGCGGTCGGCGAACTCGCGCTCGCGGCCGGCGGGCAGCGGCACGCAGACCGGCCCGCGGCAGAGCCCCTCCGGCTTGGCCACCCAGCCCGTCGCGGCCTCCGCGTCCCGCGTGGGGCACCAGAGTGTCGTCGTCGAGGCGTCCGCCCCGTCCACCGCGAACTCCCCCGCATCCGTGAGCAGCGTCACCATGGCGTGTCCTCTCTGGGCGGATCTTACCATCGCCGCGCGGCCCGGGTCCGCCTTGACGCGGCATCCGCCGCGCGGCAGTATCGCGCCCGATGCGCCACGCCCTCGCCGCCCCGCCACCTCGCGGCTGATCGTGCCATCGACCGCTCGTCGCCAGGGCATCGCGGCCCTGCTCATCGTGGTCTCCGCCTGGGGGCTCACGTGGCCGGTGAACAAGGACCGGTCTCGTGGCGCTCTTCAACCCGCTCACCTTCGACTGGAGCGATCGCGCGGTCGTCCTGGGCAACCTGGCCATCCTGGCCGGCGCGCTGCTCTGGGCCGCGAGCATCCTGCACATCCGCGCGCACCGCTGGCACTCCACCCCGTTCGTGCTGATCCCGTGGGAGACCCTGCTCGCCACCGTGCTGCTCGCCCCGATCGCGCTCGCGGCGGGCCCCCGACTCACCTCGAGTGGACTCCCGAGTTCACCCCGCTACTGCTCTACCTGCGCGTGGTGGGCACCGCGGTCGCCTACTGGGCGGTGGCGACCGCGAGCCGGCACCTGCCCGCGGTCACGACCTCGCTCGGGCTGCTGGCCACGCCGGTGGTGAGCGCGATCACCGCGACGCTCTGGCTCGGCGAGCCGCTCACCCTGCAGCTGGTGGTCGCGATCGTCCTGGTGCTGGGCGGCGTCGCGATCGGCGTCACCGACCGCGTGGGCGCGGACCGGGGGCGACTTGACAGCCTCTGCGCGTGGCCCCATTCTCCCGCCATGGCCGACTACCACGCGACGGCCGACACTCCCGCTCCGTCGAAGGCGGAGCTGCTGCGGGCGCTCCGATCGAGCCGCGACGAGGTCGTGGCGCTGATCTCCTCGCTGCCGCAGGCCCGCCTCGAAGAGGGCCGCTACGAGAGCGGCTGGAACGGCCGGCAGATCCTGGCCCACATCGCGTCGATCGAGTGGAGCTACCCGCGCCTGATCGACATCGCCCGCACGCCGCCCTCGGAGGAGGCCGCCCCGCCCACCCGGACCATGAAGGGCGGCAACGATTCCTACAACGACCGCCAGGTGGCCAAGCGCGAGCACCTGACGGTGGCGGAGCTGCTCGCCGAGTTCGACCAGAATCGCGCCGCGACCATCCAGGCGGTGGAGGCGGCCGACGAGGCGCTCTTCGCCCGGCGCATCCGCTCGGCGGGCGGCGTGGTCGGCCCGCTCGCCCTCGTCTTCCACCAGATCGCGGTGGCCCACGTCCTCGGCCACGCGCGAGACATCGCCGGAGATACGACCGACCATGGCTGAGACGAACGCGCGGGGCCCGCTCGACGGCGTGAAGGTGCTCGACATGACCGAGCACATGGCGGGCCCCTTCTGCACCATGATCCTGGCCGACATGGGCGCGGACGTGATCAAGCTCGAGCGCCCCGGCGCAGGCGATTCGTCCCGCGGGATGGGCGACGGCAGCGAGCGCAATCCCTACTTCCGCTACATCAACCGCAACAAGCAGAGCTTCACTCTCGACTACAAGGGCGCGCGGGGGCGCGAGATCTTCCTCCGGCTGCTCCCGTCGATGGACGTGCTGGTGGAGAACTACCGCGCCACCGTGATGGAGCGCGCCGGGCTCGGCTGGGACGTCCTGCGGCAAGCGAATCCCCGCCTGATCTATGCCCAGCTCTCGGGCTTCGGCTCCGACGGCCCCTATCGCGAGAAGGGCGGCTTCGACCTGATCGCCCAGGGCATGGGCGGAATCATGCACGTCACCGGCGAGCCCGATGGACCGCCCACCTCGGTGGGCCTGCCGATCTGCGACCTCGGGACCGGCATGTGGGGCGCCCAGGGCGTCCTGGCCGCGCTCTGCGAGCGCCACCGCACCGGCCAGGGGCAGAAGATCGAGTGCTCGCTGCTCGAGACCGCGGTGGCCTTCTCCTCGTGGACCAGCGCGGGCTGGCTGGTCGACCGCGAGGAGCCGGTGCGCATGGGCTCGCGCCACCGTCAGAACGCGCCCTACCAGCGCTTCGAGACCGGGGACGGCTACATGATGATCGGGGCGAGCGCGCAGTCGATCTGGGAGCGCTGCGCGCGGGCCCTCGGCCACCCGGAGTGGCTCGCCGATCCCCGCTTCGCCAAGTCGACCGAGCGGCGGAGGAACCGATTCCTCCTGGAGAAGGAGATCACCGCGGTGCTCGCGTCCGCGCCGACCGCGCACTGGACCCGGGTGCTCGACGAGGCGGGCGTGCCCTGCGGGCCGGTGTACAACTACGAGCAGCTCTTCTCCGATCCCCAGGTGCGTCACCGCGAGATGGTGGTCCACGCCGACGATGCGGAGCTGGGCCGCGTGCCCCACATCCGGACCCCGATCCGCATGTCGCGGAGCGCGGTGGCGGTGCGGCGGACCGCGCCCCGACTCGGCCAGCACACCGACGAGATCCTGGCCGGGCTCGGGTACGCGCCCGCCCAGGTCGCGGAGCTGCGTCGCGAGCGCGTGATCTGAGCGCGACCGGCGCGGCCGCCCGCGGCCGCGAGAGCCCATGGCCATCTTCCTGATCCGCCACGGCGAGACGCTCGGCAACGCGTCGCGCACCGTTCAGCTCCCCGACAACCCGCTGTCGCCGCGCGGGCTCGCCCAGGCCGAGCGGCTGGCCAAGCGGCTCGAGCGGGAGGGGATCACCGCGATCCTGGCCAGCGATTTCGCCCGGGCGGTCCAGACCGCGGAGCAGCTCGCGCGCGTCACCGGGGTCGCGGTCCGGCACGACCCCCTGCTGCGGGAGCGCAACTTCGGCGACCTCCGCGGGACGGCCTACGCCGATCTGAGCTTCGACATGTTCGAGCCGGACTACGCGCCGCCCAACGGAGAGACCTGGGAGATTTTCCACGCCCGCGTGGGCCGCGCCTGGGCCCTCGTGCGGGCGGCCGCCACCGCGACCCCCGGCCACCTGGCCGTGGTTACCCACGGTCTCGTCTGCCGCTCGCTCGCGGCCCGGCACCTGACCCTGCCCGACGGCGCGGAGGTCCCGGAGCGGTGGGAGAACACCGCGGTCACCATTCTCGATCCGCTCGCCGCGGGCGCCGCCACGTGGCGCGTCCGGCTGCTCAACTGCATCGCGCATCTCGACGACCTCGCCGCGCGGCCACCGGCCGAGACCGGCGCGGCCTGACCCGCCCCCCCACGGAGAATGCCGATGACCCGGTTCACTCGCCCGTCGCCGACCCGGTACCTGACCGCGGCCCTGCTCCTGACCGCGGCGCTGCTCTGGCCCGTGGGCGGCGACGCCCAGCAGAAGCCGCTGCGCCCGTACACCTTGATCCTCGATTTCGTCCCGACCGGTGAGTACATCCCGCACTACACCGCCCTGGAGAAGGGGTACTACCGCGACGAGGGCCTCGACGTGAAGATCCTCCGGGGCCAGGGCTCGGGCGACACGGTCAAGCGCATCGCGGCCGGCCAGGGCGAGGTCGGCATCGCGGACATCTCGGCCCTCATCGCGGCCCGCGCCAACACCGACGTGGCGGTGAAGGCCATCGCGCTCTGGTATCGCCGGCCCCCGCACGGCGTCTTCGTGCGCGGCGACTCGCCGATCAAGACCTCGAAGGAGCTCGAGGGCAAGAAGCTCGCGATCTCGCCGGGCAACAGCCACCAGATCCTCTGGCCGGTCTTCGAGAAACTCTCCGGGCTCAAGCCCGGCTCGGTGACCTGGGTCACCATGGACGCGGCCTCGATGCCGCCCGCGCTCATCCGCAGCGCGGTCGACGCGGTGCCCTTCTTCGTGGTGCACGAGGCGCGCATCCGCAAGATCGCCAAGCAGCAGAACGCGGACATCCGGGTGCTGGCCGCGTGGGCCGACCTCGGGTTCGACGTGGCCTCGACCTCGCTGGTGGCGCGCGAGGAGACCATCGCCAAGGACCCCGAGGGGCTCAAGGCCTTCCTGCGCGCGACCCTCAAGGGCGCCGACTACGCGTTCCGGCAGAAGCACTTCGACGAGGGCGTGGGCTACGTGGTCAAGTCGCACCCCGAGGTCGATCCGGAGGGCGCGGTGGGCGCCGCCCAGGTGGGCGCGCGCTTCGTGTACGCGAGCGAGGTCACCAGCGGCAAGATGGCGGTCGGCCAGTTCGATCCGGCCCAGCTCGAGAAGACCCGGGATCTCTACACCCAGTACCTCGAGCTGAAGCGGAAGGTCGGCCTCGAGGAGATCTACACCAACGACCTGCTTCCCGCGAAGAAGTAGGGGGCGGGAGCACGGAGGATCCGATGGCTCTGCTGATCCGGGGAGGGCAGGTCTTGGCCGGCACGCCGGCCACGCTCACGCGGGCGGACGTCCTGGTCGAGGGAGATCGCATCGCCGCGGTGGGGCCAAGTCTTGCCGCCCCCGAAGGGACCCCGGTCATCGACGCTTCCGCCCATCTCGTGCTGCCCGGTCTGGGCAACGCTCACACCCACGCGGCGAGCCACCTGGCGCGGGGGCGGGCCGGCAACTGGACACTCGAGGACCTGCTCACCCACTCGGCGGCAAACTACGGGTTCAGAACGTCGGAAGACGAGTATCTCTCGGCCGCCATCGGCGCCATCGAGATGCTCAAGACCGGCTGCACCTCGGCCTACGATCTCTACATGGCGGTGCCGGCCATCACGGACGAGGCCTTCGAGGCGGTGGTCCGCGCCTACGCCGACGTGGGGGTGCGCGTGGTGCTGGCCCCGGCGGTCGCCGACGTCGTCTTCTACCAGACCGTCCCGGGCCTGGCCGACCAGCTGCCGGCCGACCTGCGGCGGACGGTCGAGGAGATGCAGCCCGCGCCGACGAAGGGGCTGCTGGGCCTCACCGAGCGGGCCATCCGCCACTGGCACGGCGGGGCCGACGGGCGCGTGCGCATCGGGGTCGCGCCGACGATCCCGAACCAGGCCACCGACGAGTTCCTCGACGGCTGCGCGGCGCTGTCCCGCGAATACGGCGTGGGCATCCACACCCACCTGGCCGAGTCCAAGGTGCAGGCGGTCGAGAGCCAGCGGCGCTGGGGCAAGAGCATCGTGGCCCGTTTGGCCGACCACGCCATCCTCGGGCCCGGCTTCGTGGGCGCGCACTCGATCTGGCTCACCGACGACGATCTGCGCATGCTGGCCGACGCGGGAGCCGCCGTCGCCCACAATCCCGGCAGCAACCTGCGTCTGGGCTGCGGGATCGCGCCGGTGCGCGAGATGCTCGATCGCGGGGTCGCGGTGGGCCTGGGCACCGACGGCTCCGTCTGCGCCGACAACCAGAACCTCTTCGAGGCCCTCCGCATCGCCTCCGTCATCAGCACGATCCGCTTTCCGCACGAGACCGCCCGCTGGCTCGACGCGGACACCGTCTGGGCCCTCGCCACCGACGGCACCGCGCGGGTGCTCGGCCAGGCCGGCGATCTCGGCGCGGTGGCACCCCGGCGCAAGGCCGACCTGGTCCTGCTGCGCGCGGACTCGGTTTTTCTGCGCCCCCTGGCCGACCCGGTCAAGGCACTCGTCTACGCCGAGACCGGCGGGGCCATCGACACCGTGCTGGTGGACGGCCGGGTCGTGCTCGAGCGCGGCCGCGTCACCACCGTCGACGAGGATCGCATCTACGCCCAGGCCCAGGCGGCGGCCGATCGCCAGCGCGGGCAGAGCGCCCAGGCGTGGGCGCTCGCCGAGCGCCTGGCGCCCTACGTCGCGGCGGCGTGCCGGGGCGCGGTGACCACACCGCTCCCCATCGATCGCTTCGCCGTGGGCTTGCCCTCCGCGTGATCCGGCTCGACGGCGTCGAGAAGACCTATCGCACCCGCACGGGCGACCTGGTCCACGCCCTCGCCGAGACGACCCTCACGGTGGGGGAGAACGAGTTCGTCACCCTGGTCGGGCCGAGCGGCTGTGGCAAGAGCACGCTGCTGAAGCTGGTCGCCGGCCTCGTGCCCCCGACCAGCGGCCGCATCCAGGTGCGCGAGCAGGTGGTGCGCGAGCCGTTCCCGGACGTGGGCTTCGTGTTCCAGCAGCCGGTGCTCCTGCCCTGGCGCAGCGTGCTCGACAACGTCCTCTTCTCGGTGGAGATGCTGGGCCTCGACCCGCGCCAGTACCGCAAGCCGGCGGGCGATCTCCTGGAGCTGACCGGGCTCGCCGGCTTCGAGACCAAGTACCCGCGCGAGCTCTCCGGCGGCATGCAGCAGCGGGTGGCCATCTGCCGCGCGCTGCTGCCCGACCCGAGCCTGCTCCTGATGGACGAGCCCTTCGGGGCGCTCGACGCGCTGACCCGGGAGGAGATGAGCCTCGAGCTGCTGCGCATCTGGGAGGAGCGGCGCAAGACCATCCTCTTCGTCACCCACTCGATCCCGGAGGCCATCCTGCTGGCCGATCGCGTGATCGTGATGACGCCGCGGCCCGGCCGCGTGGCGCGGATGATCACGGTCGACCTCCCCCGCCCGCGCACCATGGCCCTCGAGTTCGACCCGCGCTTCAAGGCGCACAGCGACGAGGTGCGCGGTCTCATCTTCTCGGGCCGGAAGGAGCGGCCGTGAGGGCGGCGCGCCGGCTCCTGGGCGAGACCCTCATCCCCGCCGCGACCCTGCTCGCGGCGCTGCTGGCGTGGGAGGTGGCCACGCGGGCCTTCCGGATCCCGCGCTTCATCATGCCCGCGCCGTCGGCCATCCTCGGCGAGGGCTGGGAGTGGCGCTACCGCTTCATCGGCCACACGTGGGTGACGCTCTACGAGACGCTCGGCGGCTTCGCCCTCTCGATGGTGGTGGGGGTGCCCCTGGCGGTGCTCATCGTCTACTCGCCGGCCCTCCGCTCCGCGATCTACCCGCTCGTGATCCTGGCCCAGTCGGTGCCCAAGATCGCCATCGCTCCGGTGCTGCTGCTGGTCCTGGGCTACGGCGAAATGCCGAAGATGGTGGTGGCGTTCCTCGTGGCCTTCTTCCCGGTGGTGGTGGACACCGCCACCGGCCTCGCGGCCACCCCGCCCGAGCTGCTCGACCTGAGCCGCTCCTACCGGGCGAGCGCGTTCAAGACCTTCCTGAAGGTGCGCCTGCCGATGGCCCTGCCCTTCATCTTCGCGGGCGCGAAGGTCGCGATCACGCTCTCGGTGATCGGCGCGGTGGTGGGCGAGTTCGTGGGCTCGGACCGCGGCCTCGGCTACGTGATCCTCTCGTCCACCTCGTACTGGAAGACCGAGGTCGCGTTCAGCGCGATGATCCTGCTCTCCCTGATGGCGATCGTGCTCTTCGCGGCGGTGTCGCTCGTGGAGCGGGTGGTGTGCCCCTGGCTCAACCCACCGGGAGAGGGCTAGCCCAGAGCTCCCAGCCAGTCGAGGATCCGCGGGTTCTCGTCACGCGGATAGGTGTGGGAGAGGTCCTCGATCTCACGGTAGACCACCCGCGCCCCCGCCCCCTCGAGCGCCCGCCGCGCCATCCGCGCGGTCTCCACCGGGAACATCCAGTCGAGCGCGCCGTGCACCAGGTAGATCGGCCGCCCGCGCGCGCGGTGGATGCCGCCCTCGGCCAGCAGGTACGGATGCAGCACCCCGCAAGCGGGGGCCAGGTGGGTGAACGGCGTATCCGCGGCGAGCCCGGCCAGGAGCGCGTAGGTGGCGCCGTCCGACATGCCGGTGAGCAGCACGCGCGCGCGGTCGACCGGGTAGCGCTGCGCCACCTCCTCCACCGCGGCGACGAGCCGCGGGGCGTCCACGTCCTCGCCGCCCATGATCGACCAGGTGCGATCCTGGGCGGTGGGCGAGAGCAGGAGCGCGCCGCGCGTGCGCGCCTCGCGGAGCCAGGCCCACAGGAAGTCGCGCCCGTGGCCGCTGCCGCCGTGGAGCGCGACGATCAGCGGCGCCGGTGTCCGGCCATCCGACGTTTCGGGCACGTAGAGCGAGAGCCCGCCGCGGCTGGCCCGGTCGTTCTGCGCGTGCAGGATGCCGCTCCGCACGCCGTCCTCCCGGAGCGCGCCCGCGCGCAGGCGTTCCACCAGGTCGTCGTCGTCGCGGCGGCCGGCCTCGAGGAACCACCGGCTGACCGGGCCCAGCACCGGGTAGAGCGGGTAGAGCGCCTCCTGCAGCGGGCCGAAGCGCCGCAGCGCGCGGTAGAGCCCGATCGGCTCGCCGGTCCCGGCCGCGGCGCCGAAGGCCTCGATCAGCTCGAGGGCCTGACGCGCCACCTGGGCCAGCCGCTCGCGCAGGAATCGCAGATCGTCCGGCCACGCCTGGGCCTCGAAGGCCGCGAGCGGCCCCGCCAGGCGCTCGGCGTGCGGCGCGAGCTGCTGGGCGAGCCGTCCGGCCTGGGGCGGAAAGAGCTGGCGCTGCACCCACTCCGCGCGCTCGAGGGCGCCGAGCAGCGACGAGAGCAGCGCCCCGGTCGCGTCGGCACCCGCGGGCGAGAGCATGCGCTAGGCGACGGAGGGAACGCGGCGGTCGAGGAACACCCGGAGCGCGCGACCGCAGGCCGGCTTGTGCGAGCAGGGCAGCCCGTGCCGCGCGTCCACGAACACGGCAACCTCGATGACCTCGAACTGCAGCGCGCCGCCCGACCGATCGTGTGTGCCGTTCACCCCGCGGACGGTATCAGAGGGATGCGCACCCGGCAAGCAGCCGGGCGACTAGCGGGCCGGCGCGAGCCGCAGGCGCTCGGCTTCCGCCGCCTTCCGCGCGTCGTCCGCCTTCCTC
>Ga0070699_100005355_pt1 | contig 11250 bp, 13 predicted proteins | sample KBSK1503metaG_FD_65473 | JGI IMG/M metagenome (GOLD analysis project Ga0070699, IMG submission 65473) | Corn, switchgrass and miscanthus rhizosphere microbial communities from Kellogg Biological Station, Michigan, USA - KBS K1-50-3 metaG | ecosystem: Host-associated > Plants > Roots >...
CCCGGAGCAGGCGGACACGGCACCGGCTTGGTCATCAGTCATCACCGGCTCCCAAACTCACCGGGCAACCTACGACAACCCTACCCGCCTCCGCCCTGACTTAACAAACTACCGTTAGTCCAGCCGGATCAAGATTGTCCAGCACCACCACGGCAGGACAATGCTTCACGAGACCATCGATGCCTAGCCGGGCGAGTTCGGCGAGCGCTTGTCCGCCACCGCGTGGCACGACAACAGCCGGATTGTCGGTGAACATGGCACGCAACGCTTCAGCGAGCGCCCGCGATTTCCCGGCCTTGGTGGTTCCCCACACGATTACGAATGGGTAAGGAGGCCCCGGCTTAGCAAGAAGGCTGCGAATCGCCCCGTCAGCCTCATTTCGCGCTACGTACGGCGCGGCACCCTCAATACTGTACCGAGTTGGGGTGGCCCCCAGAACGTCATTAGATACATCCGACAAACGTGGCAGTCGTTCAGCGGAACCCTGCGTCAGCAATTGGTCAACTTGCTGTCGCCTGGCTCGCTCATGTTCAGCCGCAAGCTCTAGCCGTGTCTGCTCGTGTTCGGCCTTGCGATCTCGGTCTTCTACCATGCGACCGGCCACGGGAAACGCGACAGAAAGTGCCAGCAATACCAGGAGGGCCGCGAGCAAGCTGCTGATGGCCTTGCCCGACTGGCCGGGAAGCGAGATCAGCACGGCCACCAGCGCCAGCAGTGCCGTGTCCACCGCTGAGGCGGCCAAGATCCATAGCACCAGGTGCCTACGTACCCACCGGGCCCACCGCTCAATTGTGCGGGTGACATGCCGTGACTTGTGCTTTCTTACTGCCATCGCCGCCCCTACGTTCCTGCCGAGGCTTACCAGCAGTATCGGCCTGTCTGGTAGCGAATTGATACTGCACAGTCAAGCTGCATCTCAGCGTTGGCCGCTGATCACCGCCCGGCGCAAGCGACTTGCGACTTTGAGGAGGCGAGATCGGAAATAACCTTGCTCGTCCCGGCCGCCTGCACCGACCTCGAGGGCGCTCAGGCTTCCCTCATCGCCCTCTCACGGACCCAACAATCCATAAGAAGCCGAGTCCGATTCTGGGAGCGGAATGGGAGCGGAGGGCGCTGTCAGGTGCGGTCAGAAGCCGTCAGCGTTCCCGGCTAGACGCCTCTGACGTGCGAGAACGTCCTGCAACAGCGGCTCTGCTGGAGTGCGCGCTCTGTTCGCGTCGAAGTGTCACGGGTTCAGATCTCTTGCGGTCGCGCGGAGGCCTTCGCCGGACGGCTGCATTCCGGTGGGTACACAGGGCCCGGGAAGCCTAATTGGCCGCCAACGGCCACTATCGCCCAGCCACACCCCGCCACACTGAACCTCGTAATACCTGGTCAGACGGCAACATTCAGCCATGTCTGCCAGCACCCAGCTACCCTGCGGAATTGCCTGACCGTCAAACAGGTCCACGAGGAGTGCCGTCCGAGGTTTGCAGACCCGCGACATCGACGCTATCGGCTTGGCGACCACCCGGGACGTTTGCGGGACGCTGTGTGGACGGCTATTCAGGTGCGTCAGCGCGGTCCGATCGCGGGATAGCGGGCGCCGTTAGCTGCTAGGAGAAACCGGCGGTCCGCCCCGAAGCTGGCTGGTGCCACTGTTCCCGGATGGGCCGGGCCTGATCGCGGCGAACCGTTCCCGGGCGGCGTCGAACTGGGCGGCGATCATGTCCTTGACGTCGGTCTCCAGCGGGGTGTCCGGGCGCAGGATGAGCTCGCGCAGGGCGGGTACCAGCGGGGCGTACTTGCCGACCAGCTTGGCCAGCTTCGGCCCGGTGAGGTGGATGATGCCCACGGCATTGTCGGTGAAGTCCGATGCCTTAATCACCCGGGCCCACGGGCTGGCGGCCAGGCTGGCCAGGACGTGCTCGCGGTACTGCTCGTGCTTGTCCCGGCCGGAATCCCAGACCGGGTTGCTGACCGCGGCGACCAGGGCGGCGGCGCGGTCGCCGAACCGCCCGGCCAGCACCGCCAGGGCCGCCTGCCGGGTGCCGCCGGGGACCAGGCCGGCCGCGTGGTCCTCCACCGCGTCGTGCAGCAGCGCGGCGCAGGCCACGTCGGGGTCGGTGACCCGGTAGTGGCTCAGGATCCGGATGGTGACGCGGAGCAGGTGGTTCGCGTAGGGTTCGCGCTGCCGCCGGTCGGCCGCGTGCAGCTGGCCTGCCAGGGCCAGCGCGTCCCGGGCCCGGCCGCGGTCGGTGGCGGGGAACCGCTCGATCTCCATCAGCAGCCGCTCCCGCAGGCCGGCCTGGCCGTGCACGGAGGTGATCGCGTGCAGCGGCATCGCGGCCAGCAGACGCCGTTCGGCCGGGTCCAGATCCGGCTCCGGGCCGGATAGCAGCCCGGCGGTTTCCTCGGCCACCAGCGCCTCCGTCTCTCCAAGCCAGCTACGCTTGTCATGCGACCCGGCGCGTCACGTCAGCAAGCGTAGGCCGACCGACCATGATCATGCCGGGAATACCGGAACACAAGCCCGGTTCCAACGGCCGGGCCGGCACGGTCCGCGCGGTCCCTGACGATCACCTCGTCATGGCATAGGCCCAGTGACTGCCGGCTTTCCGGGCTAACAGGTTCGGAGTTTCTCGCTGGTTTCTTACTCATCTGACCCTATAAGGGCCGGGCCTCTTCCCAGCTCAGCCCGGTAGCAGGACGCTCCGGGTGAAAGCACAAGCTCGGGAGAGGAGACCCGGCAATGTCTGTCTACGTCGGCATCGACGTGCACCGCAAGCGGTCCCAGGTGGCGGTAGTCGCCGAGGACGGCACGGTGCAGCTGAACAAGAACGTCGTGAACGGGTCGGAGCCGATGCTCCGGCTGATCGGCGACCTGCCCCCGGGGACACCGGTGGCGTTCGAGGCCGCGTTCGGCTGGGGCTGGCCGGCCTGCTGGAGGACTACGGCTTCGAGGCGCACCTGGTGCATCCGCTGCGGTGCAAGGCGATCGCCTCGGCGCGGCTGAAGAACGACAAGGGCCGGCGCCGCGATCCTGGCGCAGCTGCTGCGCACGGACCTGCTCCCGGAGGCCTGGATCGCCCCGGCGCAGGTGCGCCAGCTCCGCGCGCTGCTGCGGCACCGGGCCAGCCTGGTCCGCCTCGGCACCGGTCAGCGTAACCGGATCCACGCGGTCGCCGCCGGCCACGGCTATGACCGCAGCGCCAGCTACTGGGCCGGGCCGGGCCGCGGCTGGCTGGCCGAACTGGAGCTGCCCGCGGCATCGCGGGAGATCGTCACCGACTGCCTGGCGGTCACCGGCGGCCTGGCGCCGGTAATCGACCGGATCGACGGTGAGCTGCGCCTGCACGCCAAGGCCGACCCGCGGGTCAAGGTGCTGACCACGCTGCCCGGCATCGGCCAGTTCACCGCCCTGGTGATGCTGGCCGAGATCGGCGACATCACCCGCTTCCCCAGCGCCCGCAAGCTGGCCAGCTGGGCCGGGCTGACCCCGACCGTGCGCGGCTCGGACCTGACTGTCCGGCACGGGCACATCCCGGGCAGGGCTCGGCCTGGCTGCGCTGGGTGCTGAACCAGGCGGCGCAGACCGCCAGGCGGTCCCCGGAGTTCGCCGCCAGCTACGCCGCCATCGCCCAGCGGCGCGGCAAGAAGATCGCCACCATCGCGATCTCCCGCAAGCTGCTGACCCGTGCCTGGCACCTGCTGGCCGACATGCAAGCCACCAGCACAGACGAGCCGCCGCGACGGCCATGAAGACGGGAGGGGTCACCAAGCCCCGGGTGAGATCGCCCTTCGGCATGAGCCGGCGCCAGCGCCGCGCTCGATCATCTGACTGAGCAGCCCGGTCCCGGACACATGGTCATGGCAGCCGCCCGCACGCCGGAGCGGCGCCGGATGGGTGCTTGCGAGACCACTCCGCCAGCCACGCACCGGGAACACGCACGACCCCAGATAAGCCAAACCGCTGACGAACCCTTCCTCGCCCTCGAGGATCTCCCGCCGCTGGCCGGCGTCAAGCTCGTTCGTCCTCGCCGCTGCGCGGCTGCGGGCGCTCCAGCTTAACCCCCTGGCCGCGCGGCGAGAAAACCCCGGGCAGCTGCGAGGAAGGATCCAGAAGAACAGTCAGCCCCAGGCTCGGCGGCGCGCCTAGTCACCGGGTTAACTTCGTACGCCCTCTTGACACCGGTGGCCCTTATGGGTGCCGATGAGCGCGCGTCCCGTGTAAGCTAACTCGCCAGATTAAAGTAGTCGGCACGCTTCAGAGGCCGCTCCTCAGTGCCCAGTAAGCCAAACTCCTCGATATCTAGAGATTTTGGAGTGCCGTCTGAAGCCGGTCGAGAACAGGAATACCACGGTCGCCATCTACAAGGCACGATCTAGCGAATTTAAAAGGCGAGCTCTTGCGGACCATTTCAAGAACTGATACATATCTCGCGTCTGCCGTAAGAAATAGATCGGCATCGACAAGATAAGTACTGTGCTGCGCATCTGCGGGATTGCCGCGCGTAACCTTAACTTCCAATTGAACCAGGTTAACTGCCCAGCGAAGCCAGTTCCTGGGGATGGAGTCGAGAATAACATCATATAGCCAAAACCGCGTGAAATCTGCAGGGTCGAACCGTAGTTTTGACAGGTCAACATATGCGCCAACCCACTCGGCGAAAGTTGCATCCTCCTTTGTCAGGATAGCACGGCCGCCGATCACGGCTAGTTGATGCCAGAATAGAACGCAACAGAAGACCCGCCACGCCTCGACCGGTTCTCCCGGCCAGCCCGGAAGATGACTCTTCGGAATTTCCGGATTTGGCGTTACGGTAAGCGCGGTAAGAGGCAGTAGAGTAAAATTGCTCGCAATAAAGTCTCTCCTCTGAATTCGCTGAGTCTCAACTAGCTCATCGTTCAGGTGCGCACGGTGGGTTTCGTACTCATGCATCGGATCAGAGTCTTCTAGAGCTGCTCTCCAAATTCTCTTCGTCCAAAAATTATTAAGGAACCATACACGTGCCGTGTCTGGCATTCTGCGCATCCAAACGGGCCGGGTTCGTCGAACTTCCGCCACAATCTCGTCCGACATGGATTGCGCCTCGGTGGGCAGCCGGATTCGCTGTCCTCTCGCAAGCGCGCGTATGATCCGTTCTCGCGCCTCAGACTTTGGAAGATGCAAGACTTCCACGAGAATGCTCGGCGGTACGATTACTTGCAAAGACCGCGACTTCATCAACGAATCAAACGAAGGTGCAACCATCTCGTCTCCGATCGAAGACCAGAGATTTGTGTCCAAGATGATCCGCATCACCAGTATGGTACATCGTGCCGACCGTCAAAGGATCATTGATCCTATCCTCTTCTGCCTCAGCGGCTGCTGTCATGACCTTGTAGTTCGGCAGCTGGCCGGGGCGGGGAGACGGGCTCTTTTATCGTACGAACGGACCCGGCCGCGCTGCGGTGGGCCCAGGCCGGCGGTCCGGGCCGACTTGCGGACGTCCGGCCTGCTGGTTCCTCAGCTGCGGCCAGCGCGCGGCTTGTCCGGCCTGTTCGCCCGCGCTGGACATTACTGCCGCGGGATGATTTCCCGATGAAGCTCCCCCAGGGCCATCGTGCACGTGAGGGTGCCAGGCCAGCGTGGCAACCCATACCGGCCTGGCGGTGGATGCTCGCCGCAGCCGCCGCAGTCGTCATCACCGCTGTGGTGGTGATCATCTGGCTCTACACCATCGCGAGTCACGCCAGGCCCGGCACCGACCAGGCCAACGCCCGGCTGGATGCCGTCCGCACCGGGCTGGCGGCCGGCGCCGGCGCCGGGGCGGCGGTCGGGCTCATGCTCGCCTTCCGCCGCCAGCACCACCAGGAGATCGCCACCGACCTGACCGACCGTGACGCAACCGAGCGGCGCATCACCGAGCTGTACACCAAGGCGGTCGAGCAGCTCGGCAGCGACAAGGCCCCGGTCCGGCTCGGCGGCCTGTATGCACTCGAACGGCTGGCCCAGGACAATCCCGCGCACCGCCAGACCATCGTCAACGTGATCTGCGCGTACCTACGGATGCCATTCTCCGCTACAGAGCCAGTCAGTAAGCCTGAGCCTGAGGCCACCGAAGGCCGGGAAGCGCCTTCCGCTGAGACTGCCATGGGTGCTGAAGCGCTCGGCGACACTTGGCAGCAAGAAAGACAGGTGCGCCTAACCGCGCAGCGTATTCTCGCCGAGCATCTGCGTGATGACAGGGCCAAAGATAAGCGCTCGACCGAGCTTCCGAGCCCGCGTTTCTGGCCTGACATTAGCATCGATCTCGCCGCCGCCACTCTTATCGACTTTGACCTTGCAAACGGCGTCATAGCTGACGCCGACTTCTACGGGGCGACGTTCAGCGGTAGCGCTGGGTTCGGCGGGGCGACGTTCAGCGGTAGCGCCGGGTTCGGCGGGGCGACGTTTAGCGCCCTCGCCTACTTCAGCAGGGCTATCTTCAACAGCGACACCGAGTTTGAGGGGTCGACCTTCAACGACACGGCTCTGTTCGAACGGACGGCGTTCAACGCCTACGCGGGGTTCAGCGCGGCGACCTTCAACGGCAGTGTCGGGTTCCATGCCGCCTTTAATGGCCTCGTCTGGTTCTTGGAGACGACCTTCAGCAGAGACGCCTCGTTTGAAGGGACGACCTTTAACGGCGATGCCGAGATGCGGCAGGAGGGCCGCACCGACGTCGCCTGGTTCGATAAGGCGATCTTCCACGGTAGCGCCGAGTTCGGCGGGGACACCTTCGGCGGGGCCACCTTCGGCGGCGACGCCATGTTCAAGGAGACGACCTTCGGCGACGACGCCATGTTCGACGGGGTTACCTTCGGCGGCAAAGTCTTGTTCGACGAGGCGACCTTCAGCGGCGAGGCCAGATTCAGCGGGGCGACCTTCAGTAGCGGAGGCGGTTTGTCTTTCACGCGATCACGGGTCCTGTCGCAGGATGCTCAGCATGTCTGGCCGACAGGATGGCGCGTCGAGCCGGACGGCAACGACGGATACACGGTCATCCGCTCATGAGCCCTCAGGTCACCGCGGCGGTCATCGCAGCCATCGTCAGCGGCATCACCTGATCGTTACGAGTGTTGCGCAGTGGTTGAGCCGCCGTGGAACTCGCCGGGACCTCAAAGAGCAGCGTGAGCAGCTGGACAGGACGCTGGCGGAGCAGCGGACCCGGACCCTGAACGAGCGGTTCGCGACGGCGGCCGGGCAGTTGGGCAGTGATAAGCCGCCAGCCGTCCGGCTAGCCGGGTGTACGCCATGGCGGGTTTGGCTGATGACTGGCCCGAGAACCGGCAGACGTGCGTTGACGTGCTCTGTGCCTACCTGCGCTTGCCCTACGATCCGAACCCGGGCGACGAGGCTTCCCCGGCTGAACGGGCCCCTTACCGGGCCAGCCGAGAGGTCCGCCACATCGTCATCCGGGTCATCGCCGCGCACCTCCAGGCCGATATGGCCGAGGCGAAGTCCTGGCAGGGCCTGGACTTCGACTTCACGGGCGTGGTCTTCGACGGTGGCAACTTCACCGGCGCCGTGTCCTCCGGTGGCCAGGTCTGCTTCCGCGGCGCCGAGTTCTGCAGCGGGGACGTCCGATTCGGCGGCGCTGTGTTCTCCAGCGGTATGGTCAGCTTCGACGACGCCCAGTTCACCGGCGGCCAGGTCAACTTTTACCACGCTAAGTTCTCCGGTGGCGCGACCTACTTCAGCGGCAGCGTGTTCTCCGGCAGCAAGGTCAGCTTCAGCCATGCCGTGTTCTCCGGGGGCACGGTAGGCTTCGGCGGCGCCCGGTTCTCAGGCGGCGCGTTCTACTCCGGTGACCGCGGTTACTGCTCCGCTCCGCCCTTCCCCGCCGACTGCCGGGCCACCTCGCGGTCGGCCATCCTCTGGTGGATAGTGCAGTACTGGCTGCTGCTGGCGCGCTCCCAGGAGAAGTGCTCCGACCGGCAGGGCACGTCGGCGCGGGTCAGGTACCCACAGACCAGGTGCCAGCTGCGCGGGTCCTGGTGCCTGGCCGCAAACCGCTCAGCGCCGCCGCCGTCCTCGGCGCGGACCACCCCGTTGGCGTAGACCTCGCGGACGGTCAGCGAGGCCCGCCCGGCGGTGATCACCTGGCCCGGCTCGACGGGGACGGCCCGCAGCCGCTCGGACTCGGCCCGGTACTTGGCGGCGGCCCTCTCCCGCTCGGCGCGCTCCTGCGCCTCCCTGGCGGCCTGCTCCGCGGCCTCGCGGGCGGCAAGCTGCTCTGCCTTCGCCCGGCCCAGCTCGACAGCCTGCTGAGCCTCAGCGGCGCCGCTGGGCACGTCCTCCGCCGGCACGGCCAGGCTAGTCAGACAGCCACCCTCATGGCCGACGGCCAGCGGGCACAACTGGCCCGCCTCCTGCGCGTCCAACTCCCCGCCGAACGGCTCAACATGCATCGGCCGGAGCAGCTTGCCGCACCGGCCGACGGCCTTCAGCTCCGCGCTGACCACCCGGAGCCGGGCCAGGTTCTCCTCACGCGCGGCCCGGCCGCGCGCTATCCGCCCGGCGTGCTCCAGGCACAGCGGCACGCCGTCGAGCCTCGTGACGGCGGGCACCAGGTCCCGGCCGGTCCGGCGGTCGTAGGCGCTGCGGGCGTCGTCCGGCCGGGTGCACAGCGGGCAGGACCCCGAGAAGTACCGGGCATGCTTGTCGCACAGCAGCCAGTCCGGGTCAGCCGGGTCCTCGCTGAACGTCACGGCCCGGCCTCCGCAATGGCCCTTGCCCGGCGGCGTCCACTGGCAGGTGAGGTTCTCGCCGTATAGCTCCAGCATCTCGCGCAGGCGGGCTTCCCTTTCCTCGGCCGTCCGGACTTCCACGTACTGCCGGACCACCTGGCCGGTCTCGGCCGCCATCTGATCCTCCGCAGCCTCGGCCTCGTCGTAGGCTGCCCTGGCCCGCGCCTTGGCTTCCCGGTCCTCGTAGTCGGTGCCGGTCCAGGCCAGGAGGGCTTCGTGGCTTGCGCGGAACGCCTCGTGCTGGCGCTGGAGGGCCGCCAGCCACTCATCCCAGGTCGCGGTCGCGCCCGGCCGGGCGCAGTACAGCCGCTGCTCGCCGTCCCCGAGGTCGCGGACGTGCAGCACTCCCTTATCGTGCGATTCACCGGCTGGCTGCCTGGTGTCATTCACGGTGTCTCCCTAGTTCCCGGTCCGGTCACGACGTCACCTCAGCCAGTATCCGTCGCCCGTCCTCCCGGCCCAGCTCGACGCACGCGGCGCAGAGCACGGCCAGCCACCACGGCTCGTCGGCCGCCTTCGGTTTGGCGTGCCGGACGTCGGCCACCCGGGCCCCTGTCCGGCCGCACCACTGGCACCGTCCCTCCGCGCGAGCCTGAGCGAACGTCAGGCTGTCGTCCTCATCGTGCTGCAGCGCCATCGCTCGCTCCCGCACTCAGCCCTCCTAGCTCATCCTCTGCCGGGGTTCCCCTCAAACCGTGGAGGGTTCCTCATAGCCGATTCGTGTAATTTCGCCGCTTCTTCTGATGATCGAACACCCGTTCACTTCGTTCCCTGGCGTTCGCTGGTACGCCGCGGCCCCGGTGGTCACCGGACGCGCCGCGCCCCGGGGCGGGGCAGGCGGGGGCCTGCCCGTATTTCCTGCCTGAGGGGCCGCAGAGATCTCCGGGGTCAGGGCCGGCCGCAGGCCGCCGCGCAGCGGTGCGCAGCAGCCTTGACGCCGGAGGGGCGGCCCCGTACCCTCGCGCGGCGCGTCCCCCGGCCACAGCGCGGCAGCCCTTGTGGTGAAGGTGAGCGGCGGCGAAGCCGCCTCCTTCTGGTTTTGGGCCGCGCAGCGGCCGGCCCGCCCTCACGCGGCGTCCCTTCCCGCCAGCGCCCGCTCGTAATCCACCGGGGAGACCCGGCCCAGCGCGGAGTGCCGGCGGTGGTGGTTGTAGTCCTCGATCCACGCCGCGACCCCGGCCCGGGCGGCTGCCCTGGTCGCGAAGTGCTCGACTCGCCGCAGCTCGAATTCCAGGGTCGAATGCCACGATTCGATGACGGCGTTATCCAGCGCCGACCCGGGCCGCCCCATCGACTGGGAGATGGACAGTCGCTGGCAGGCGCGCCGGAACCGGCCCGCGGTGTATTCGCTGCCCTGATCGGTGTGCATGATGACGCCGGGCACGCGCCCGCCGCGCACCGCCACCGCCATGGCCAGCGCCCCGTAGGCCAGCTCCGCGTCGTGATGCCCGCCCAGGGCGAACCCCACGATCCGGCGTGAGCCCATGTCCAGCACCGAGGCGAGCTGAAGCTTGCCCTCATCCGTGGGGATCTCAGTCCCGTCGCCGTACCACTTGCGGTTGATGCCCTGGGCAGGGAAGTCCCGCTTGACCAGGTCCGGCGCCCGCCACCGGCCCTTACCCGGCCGGGTCGTGCCCGCCGCTTGCGCTTGGGCCGGGCGGCCAGGCCCATCTCGGCCATCAGCGCCGCGACGGTGTTCTTGCTCACCGTCCAGCCCGCATCGCGCAGGTCCGCGGTGATCATCGGCGATCCGCGCTTGCCCTGATGCGCGGCGAACAGCCGGGCGATCTCGGCTTTCAGCCGCTCCCGGCGCGCCCGCCGCGGCGAGCCATCCCCGTGCCGCCACTTATAAAACCACGCCTGAGATACCCCCAGCGCCTGGCAGGACACCGCCTGCGGGACGCCGTGATCTGCCCTCTGAGCTGCGATGAAGGCGGCCACGGCTACCTGCTGCCCATCGCGTCTTTGACCCAGAGGGCCACACTGCGCTTGAGGACATCGCGCTCCATCGCCAGTTCCGCATTCTCCTTGCGCAGCCGGACCAGCTCCGCCCGCTCATCCTCGCTCAGCGCCCCATCGGCCTCGCCGCGGCGGCGCCGGTCAGCATTGACCCAGTTGCCCAGCGTCCCCTCGTTGACCCCCAGGTCCCGGGCCACCTGCGCGATCGGCTTGCCGGTCTCCCGGACCAGCCGCACCGCGCCCTCTCTGAAGTCCTTGTCGAACTTCCTGCGCGTCTCTCCCATCGGAGAACTCCTCTCCCCTAAGAGGATCTCTCCACGCTGGGAGGGGAAACCCACTGCACCGTTATACGCCCGGATGGTTTTGTTCGCGAGACTTACTCACGAACGAAGCCAAACCCCAGTCTGGACGCGCGCTCATGCCGAAATGAGTTCTTCATCCGCACGCATATCTATGCAGGCCGTGGCATACTCACTCGCGCTCTTTCGACCTTGCCGGCGATCATGGTGCTGTCTTTCCCATCGTTCTGATAGGAAA
>Ga0070699_100005356_pt1 | contig 11250 bp, 10 predicted proteins | sample KBSK1503metaG_FD_65473 | JGI IMG/M metagenome (GOLD analysis project Ga0070699, IMG submission 65473) | Corn, switchgrass and miscanthus rhizosphere microbial communities from Kellogg Biological Station, Michigan, USA - KBS K1-50-3 metaG | ecosystem: Host-associated > Plants > Roots >...
GAAAGGTTAATTCTATTGTCGCTCTTTGTGCTCGTTCTGTGTAGCCCAAAGCGTTCCTCTCTGCGCCTCGATGAATTCGAGTCTCACCTGTTCTCTTTGGCAAAAAACTCGGGCAGCAAGATTTCGCAAAAAGCCGCAATAGTATGAAAGAACGAAGTTGCTGTGACGATTAAGACTGGCGTCGATCTTCGTCGCAGTCAAGATTTGGGTTGTGGAGTTTTTGTCCAGGGGCGCGTCTTTGTTCGTGTCGCCGAGATGTCGGAGCAGGCGTAAGAGATGCTCATAAATTGGATTCAGTTATGCGTCACAAAAGGAAAAGTACCGACATAGTTTCGGCAAATCGTGGTAGCAAATGCGGCCTGCGAAAGAAGAACAATCCGGACGCTTTCCAATAAGGAAGTCCAAGCCCCCACGCGTCCAATTTGCCACTTCTCAATTCACAACTGACGAGACACTTTCATCGCTTAGACAAGGAGGAAAGACTCATGCATCGATTAAGCCTGACGGCAGTCACGATAATTTGTGCAGTCGGGTTGGGAGCGATCTCTGCATTATCCGGATCAGCCCAGCAGAACGCACAAAACAAGAAGCCACCACCACCAACACCAATTTACAACCCCTATCCACCTGGGATTCTCCCGAATGATTTGAATCCAGAGATAGCAAGGGTCCTGCGGGAAATCGATGTCATCGAAGCCCGAGCGATTGCCCGATGGCACGCGTTGCCACCTCCAAACCTGACGAATCAGCCGCCAATCTTTCAAGGCACCGGAACCGAAATGATAGAAACACTCGGCGAGCTCATGAATTACGACAAGAACATCTCGCCCTTCAAAAATATGGCCTGCTCATCTTGCCACATGCCGTACGTCGCCTTTGGCCCACCGATCCCGTCGGTAAATCTGACGATGGTCGCGTATCCCGGAACGGCTCACTTCCGGGCCGGCAAGCGGAACCCGCAGCGATACACGTATTCACCCTTCTTCCCTGTACTACAGTACAACGAAGTACAAGGGCTTTTCTTTGGCGGAAATTTCTGGGATTCACGCGCTACCGGATACTTCCTGAGGAATCCCGACGCCGAACAGGCACAGGGTCCTCCCGTCGATACTCAGGAAATGGGTAACCCAGACACTGCATGCATCGGCTATAAGCTCTCGCTTGCTGTGTATAGACCTCTCTTTGAGCAGCTATACGGTCAAGGCTCCTTAGATATCAAGTGGCCACCTAACACCGCGGAGATCTGCGCAACCCCAAGAGGAGCTGCGGTGTTCGGCACCGACACCACTCCACTTAAGCTAAAACCGGAAGACCGCCTCAAGGCAAACGAGGCTTATAACCACTGGGGACAGGCGATTGACGCATATGAGCAGTCGGTACAGGTCAGCGCTTTCTCATCGAAATTCGATGCCTTCCTGAAGGGCAACTACACGATGACTCAAGACGAGAAGGAGGGTTACAAGCTGTTCACGGGCAAAGGCAACTGTAACTCATGCCACCTCGACGGAAGAGGAACCACGCTGACCCCAAATCTGACCGACACGAGCAAAGCAGCTAGTGCGAACCCTCTGTTCACCTGCTTTGGCTCAGCTAACGAGGGCCTGCCTCTGAATCCCAGGGATGCTTTCTTTTACCAGACCACGCCGGATCCCTTCGGGTTTACTGCCAATCCTTTAGGCTTCGGCTATAGAGATTTGGGATTAGGAACTTTCCTCAGAAGCGGCTTCGGCACCTGGGCCAGCCCGAACTCTAAGTGGACACAATTTGCTCCTAGTGTTGACGGCCAAATGCAGGTGTCTTCGGCGCGCAATGTGGCGATGACACCGCCACAGTGTCCCACCACCGAGGCGCCCGGACCTTACTTCCAGAAGGAGTTCTTTCACAACGGCTACATAAAGAGCCTGAAGCAACTCGTTCACTTCTACAACACGCGTGACGAAGCGGCATTCGCGTTCCCGGTGGCGTCAGGGCACTGTCCTGGAGGCACAGTCGAAAGAGTGAACTGCTGGCCTATGCCCGAGGTCAGGAACAACATCGACATGACGACTGGTAAGCTCGGCTTGACCGACCAGGAGGAGAACCAGATCGTTGCCTTCCTGATGACACTCACAGATGGTTTCACCAGACCTTACCCAAACAGAGATACCTTTACGGGTCAGTGCATGCAGGGCGGTACGGCTGCAACCCAAGGCAATGACTCCTTAATACTGACTCCGCCGCTTCCACCCTGCGCGCCGGCTGTCTGCGGCGTCTCGCCTACTCCCAGCCCGGCTATTCCATAGTGTGGGAGGTTAAGGGTGGAACAGAATAGACACAACGCATCCGGGGCCGTTCGCTCGGGCCCGATGCGCTGTTTACTTACTTCAGTTAACGCGCAGGAGAGGTCTGTCCATGAATAGACTGTTTCCGAAACTGGTGATGACGGTTATGATCGGTAACCTACTCTACTCAACTCCAATAGCCACGCAGGAGAGTCCTACTACTAAAAAGGCCGCGCGAGTCCGGATCAGTCGTGGGCCAGAGATGGAACGATTGGATCCCGACTTTGCGATTATCAGGTGGACAAGCAACAACCCTGGGGGTTCGCCCGTGCATTACGGCGTCGTACGCTACGGGACGGATCGGACGAAACTGGATCAGACGGCGAAATCTCCAATCAGGTTGAACCCAGGTCATTCCGAAACCGTCTTCCGCGTGCGGGTGTACGACCTCAAGCCTCGCACAACCTACTACTACACCGTTGACTCGATGGAGGCGAATGGTACGAGCGATGGGGTCAAGAGCACTGTCAAGAGTTTCACCACACCGCAATCGCCATAGCGCAAACGCAGGCGTTCACGAAACCCTGCATCAAACCTCGCACTCTCTCAAGCACGATCATGGTAAGGCATGTCAAATGGGTATTGGAGTGTCACAACTGCACCTGTAGAGAGAATGGTGACTTAACCTGTTTCTGTGTTACGCGGAGGGCTGGAGATGTTCGTTCCACAGCCGGCGCTATTCCCGATCCTCATCGTCTAACCAAATCTGCGAACTATAGACCCGGCTAATGAACGGTGTTGTTCGTGTTTCCATTTGTTCCGTGCATGCCATGCATGCTCATGTCCATCCTGCCGGGACGAATGCGGAAAAACACTTTCCAGGAGATGGGATGGTTACCGTAGATCGTGTCGAGTAATGAGGGCTTCGAGTAAAACGTAAGATCACTGCCGATGCCTAACTGCACTTTGTCGGTGGTCCACACATCTCGAACACCGCCGAAAGTGTACGCGCCTATGCGGAATGAAGGGTGGTCTTCTCTAATACCCAAAAGCAACCTGTCGGACGGACGCAGCAACTCGTCTTTGTCTACGAGTTCGAGTCGCGTGTAGACATAATTCTTGTCGAGAAATTGCACGGTTGATTCCGCAGTGTAGCCATTCAGATTGCGAGTCTCGCCGGGCTTGCTCGCATGATTCCGTCCCCACACAAAAGCCGAAGCCCAGTTTCCACGATTGAACGGTTTGTTGTACTGAACTGACGCGGTTGTTCGGCGGATATCAACGTCGGGTTCTTGGTTCTCGGGACTGCGGAGAAATCCGTGACTGACCTGGAAAGCCCAACTACTGTTTGGCATGAACCAAAGCCGCGCAGACCGGGAATTCCATTTATGAACATCGAAGTTATATCGATTCTCGTCAGGCTCACGTCCATTAAAGATCGATCCTTCCAATTTGAACCACCGATAAGTAAAGCCTGTCGTGAGCACGCCAAAACTGATGTGCGTCGAATCCTGCAAGTGATGCGCAAGCGTCGCGGAAGGATTCTCCGAAGCTGACAGGCGATGGAGAACCGTGACTGGTCCAAGCGCCGGCTCGCCCGGATATCCGAAGTAAGTGAACCAGGTTCCGCGTTCACCGAGTGGCAACGTGTACTGTGCCGATAGCTCCATAAACAGATCATGCGGATGCTGATGGTCGATCAGTGGCTGACCTTTGTAGGTTTCGCCCGTTTGGAAAAGCAGCGGTGAACCACCTGGGGAAACAGTGAAGGGTTCGGCGCTAAACATACCGCGCAGCTGCAAAGTACCCTTTCCCAGTTTGTGATAAGCCATTGGCATAAACCAGCTGGTAGATTCGAACTTCGTAACTCCGCGCGGTCCGCCTTGTCGATTCACGCCGGCGAACAAGTTGTAATGAAACATAAGCAGCCAGTCACCTTTGGTCCAATGGTGCATATGCATAGGCCCTGATGATGGTTGCCACGACGTCCCCGATCCCATCGCTCCCATCGATATGACGTTTGTGTCGCTTGAGCCCACGCGAATGCCCATCTCACCACCTTCCATCACGATGAGTGATCCCACGTCCACGCCCGTGCCTGCGCCGTGCATGTGTCCGGTAGCACTTGATGAGGGACTTGGCATCGGCGTGGGGGTATTCATCTGTTCGGGGGAGGGAGAAGCAGCCGGCACATCCATTCCCGGGCTGTGTCGATGCGTTTGTGCGCTGGATACAGACGGGCTCGGTGTCGCGGCGGGAGTAGGACTTGCCGTTGGTTTCGGCATCTGATGACCCTGATGTTGGGCGAGGGCGATCAGTGTTAGGGTTAAAAGTAAAAACACCAATGTGATCAGCCGCGATGAATACATAAGTCAATGGCCAGCTTATTGTGATAGCAATCTTGCGACATTGGCGCGCACTAGTTGTTTCGCTAGCTCCGTCCGGCATTCAACGTCGCTTTTTAATTCTGGTTTTAAATCAACGGACTCTTTAAGATCCTTTAGCGCTTCGTTTTCTCTACCAAGAACCAGGAATGCGAGACCTCGATTGCCGTAAGCTTCTGCGATACCGGGGTCAAGCTCGAGGGCAGCAGTAAAAGCAATCACAGCCGCTTCGTAACGGCCTTGCTTCATAAGACTTGTACCGCGCCAGTACTGGGCCCAGGCAAAATTCGGCCGCAAGTCGAGAGCTCGCTCGAGATCACGCACCGCGGCTGCAAAATCTTGCTTCTTGACTAAAGCACAGCCACGGCGAAAGTAGGCCTCAGCGGACTTGGGATCGATCGAAATCGCGCGATTGTAATCGAACACTGCTCGGTCATACTCTCCCTTGGCGTCAAAAGCGATGCCGCCTCCAACGTACGCTTCCGCCAGTTTGGGTCGAATTCTTAAGGCTCGCTCGTAATCCTCAATGGCCTGGTCGAAGTCTCCCAGATTCAACCGCGCCAGCCCGCGACTTGCATATGCGTAAGCCGTAAATGGATCGCTGACACTGATTTCGCTCCTATCACACGGCAGCGCGCCGAATGCATCGCCCTTCTTTTTTGGCAATTTAACTCTGCTCAACTGCGCGTTCGTTGCGATCGCCTTCGTGAAATCCTCGGTGGCCGAAAGCCAATCACCCTCCTGCATCTGTTTCTGACCAGCCTGAAAGTAGCGAAACGCTAAATCCGGAGTTTGCGCCTGGCTTTCGTGACTAGCGAAGCAAACGATAAGGAGGAGGAAGAGCGTTTGAGGCGGCTGAAGCAGCTCAACTCTGCGGCGCTTTAGAGCTCCTATCCCCGAATTCATGACATCCTCATTCCATCTAATTGTCACACCCGCATCATCCGCTTCCGTCGCAAGAGCATCTTCCTAACTATTCTTTTTCTTCTACTCACTATGCGGTCACCTCCCAAAGATACATGCTGGCCATGATCGCGAATTGCCGTCGCCCTTCTTCGCATGGCTGCGTCGGTTTCTTTGTTACTTCAGCTCACCGCAAGAACTAGGCCACTGCCAACCAATCAGGTTGCGCTCCGAACGCTCTGCTTTTTCATCTCTGAAACCAGTCTGCCTTAAACCTATTACGCAACTGTCAGGGGGCGCGTCCGTGTCGTTATAACGTCTCCACGTTGCTATATCGCCACGGCGAACTGTGACATTGAAGAGAGTGAATAAGTTCTCTCTTGCAAACTAAGATCAGTTTCTCTCTCTTTATGATTGCCTTGGTTCTGGTTGAAGGAGAAGAGATTATTCTTGGCGGAGATATAGTCTTGCGGATAAACGAAGTCTCGGTGGAAGAAGGTGGGAACTACGATGAGATCTACGGCAGTATCGCCAGGCTCAAGCCCGGAGACAATCTCGTGATTATAATCTTTCGTCAGGGACAGCCCCTCAAGTTATCAATTCCAGTAACCGAGACTAAAAGTCGGTTCAATCCGAGTAAAGAATGACTCAGACATGCGGTTAACGAATCTAGAAACCATAATGACCACTTGAGGCATTAATTGCTAAATTCGTCGCTGTACGTGACCTTCGTGCGCGTCAGAGATGAGACGGGAAACTTCTTCAAGCAATTTCTCATTACCAGCCGGCTTTGTTAAATAGCCTTGGGCACCGGCCGTTAATGCGGCACGCTTATCTTCTTCATAAGCGGCGCCCGAGTAGAAAAGGATGGGTGTGTCGTTATCAAAATTCCGCAACCAGCCACACAGCTCGATGCCTGATGCGCCGGGCATCCAGTTATCTATCAGATACAAATCGAATGATGCTGTCTGCGCGAGACGTGCAGCTTGCTCCGGGGTTTCCGCGACGACCACTTCATAACTTGCGCGAGCTAATACGTACGACACCAACTCTCGCGTATCCGCGTCATCTTCCACGTATAGAATTCTCGCGTTTGAAGAGCGCATGTCGGGTTCGCTACTGAGACCGATTCAATTCCTGTCGTCGTAGTTCTTAGTGAAATCTGAGAGAGACCTGCTCTCAGATAGTTGAGACAACAGATTGTCTATTCGCCCGCTGATGTCCTCCGATTAATTTGCGCAACATCGCTCGTCCTTTATGCAACTGCGATTTCGATGTGCCAATTGACCTACCTCTCCTTTCGGCTATCTCTCTGTGCTCCAGACCTTCGATATCATGCAGAATGATGGCTTGCCGATAGCCTTCGGGCAGTTTCGTAATTACTTCAGACAACAGAATGCGCTCCACGATTCTCATTCGTTTTGGATCTTCAGTGCCCGCGACGATGTAAGCCGGCAACTCTCCTTCTTCACTAATTTGATCTGGCCGCCGTTTGCGCTTTCGGAAGTGCATCAGTACGCGATTGACGGTCAAACGGTGGAGCCAGGTTGTGAAGGCTGATTCGCCGCGAAAGCTTCCAATGGTTCGGAACAACCCAATGAAGACGTCCTGAGTTAGGTCTTCAGATTCAGAAGCGTTCTGGGTCATTCGAAGGCATATCGAATAAACTCGTTCGTGATACTTCTGATAGAGCTCGTGAAAGGTTTTTTGATCACTGTCGGTTAATTGTCGAGTTTCGTCTGACTTACTCATACGGTCCTCCTTCACAAATCGCATCCTGGAAGAAGGCTCACGGCAAGAAGCGGGCCAAGCCTGATAATGATTTCCGCGGCCATGAAGGGGTATGTCGTTACAGTTTTCGGCATCAAGCAGATGGTTCTGCGTCGTTACTTGGCCACGGTGTCGCGAATTTCGACACGCGCAGTTGCATTTTCGTGGTCTAAACCGCGGTGTTACAAAGTGTCTTTTAAACCGCAGACGTGAGTTAGAGGCTGGGTGTTTCTATTCCTTGAGCAGCCTCGAGGGCTGCCTGACATTCCGCATCGTACTTAGCAGTTGGCACTGCCTTGAGTCGTTCCTCATCGAGCGGCTTGCCACAACGGGAGCACTGGCCATAAGTACCGTCTTCAATTCGGCCCAACGCTTCATCAATTTCTTCGATGAGCTGCGACTGACGGCTGCCGAGGGTAAGAGCAGTCGATCGATTGAGGTCCAACTCTGACATTTCGCCGGCATCCTCTACACCGTCATCACCTTCCAGCGCGGTGGCTCGATCGGCCCTCAGATCTTCAATTGCCTGACGTCGCAGTTCGAGGAGAAGGTTACGAAAGTATTCTAGCTTTTGTTTGTCCATTACTCACTCCTTCAAGTTTCGCCTGATTTCTCAATGCGGCTCTTCTTCAAAGGCGCGTCCAGACCACAAGAGTTATTACAAGAATCGGCCAATACCGGTAATCTAACTGAAAGACTGCCAAACGATCCAATCAATGATTAGCGCGCTCCGTGTGCTCCGGAGCCCTGCTGTCGTTATAGCGACACGCGGACGTTGCTTCGACACTCCCATAACGAAGAATCGGCGTCACTGCCTGACAAAACCAGTTTCGTGCCGCGCAAAACAGCGACTTCATTATTGGCTCAGTGCTTGCACTAAACCGCAGCCAAATGAAAAGAGCTGACAAGACGGGAAACATTCTTAAGCCGGCAGACTATCGAGATCGTTACCAGGCGCTGATGTTCGCAATGGATGCCGTCTTTCGGTTTTAGTGATCCTGAGGAGACGTTACCGTGAGAACGCCAACGTTTTCAGTCGAAGTGATCACAGTGCCGGTGAGCGATGTCGAGCGAGCGCTGCGGTTTCTATGTCGATCAGGTCGGCTTCACGCTCGACGTCGACTATTCGCCGAACGACGCGTTCCGCATCGTGCAGCAAACAGCCGAGTGTCCCCACAACGAACGAGTAGTGAGCCGACAAGTTCCGCCGTTGGAATTCTCTTTATATGACGCCGGGAATTGCTCTCGCTCATGACCGTTTTGCCGCGGGAAACGCCTCGGCGACTGTAAGGTCGCGATCGGGGCCGTGAGGGATTACAGTCTGACCTGGTGCCAGCCGGAGTTGTTTGCCATCGAGTTGGACCGAGACTATGTCGGGTTCGAATGACACAAGGTCAGAGATTCGGCGAACTTCGGGATAAGCGTCACGATACGACCATACCGCCAGATGTGCGTCACCAATGTCGTAATAGCTGCACAACCCTTTGTACGGACAGAAGGTCTGCTGTTCCACGGGAGTCAGCGCGGACTCGTTGACGTCGGCTCGTGGAACGTACCACCGCGGCGCGAAGCCGGATTCGTAGAGAACCAAGGGCCGCTTGGTATCGGCAATAATCCGTTCGCCATATTGGACCGCGATCCTACGAGAGGTCTGCCGGATGTCGATTCGATGGTAGCTGTCGGCGGCATGACCCAGGATTCGTTCGTCTTCCTCGTAGAAGGCTTCCATTGCCGGCCAGGCAAAGGCCACCCGTCCCTGTAATTCGCTCGCATGGTCCGGCAAGTTGACATGCTCCCACGCTCCTCGCGGTGCGCTTTGCTCGCCCGCTTGAACGATATACCACGAAGTCAGTCCGAGTTCGTGGTGCTGGGTCGTGTACTCGGAACGTTCTAAGGTATCTGCAGAGACATCGCTCTTCGGGAAGTAGGCCATAGGATAGCGACCGGGTTCGAAGAGCAGGAAGACGTCTTCGCTGTCAGCGATCCAGACGCCGCCGAAGCGTACACGCATGCGCCGGCGCAACGGCTCGGCGTATAAGAGTTTCCTGGGCAGCGGCTCGGGTACGAGAAATCGTCCGATTGCTTTTAGTGATAACGGACCTTGTTGCCATGAGAGTCCCATGGTTCTTCCTCCTTGCTTCTGCTAAAGATCAACTACTACATCTGCGTCTGGCTGCGAGCAACAAACAAGCACATTTCCCGGTGCGGGCTTCTCGAGTGGTTCGGGATGATAAGTGATCGACCCGCTAATCAGACCTGTCATGCAAGTGTGGCAGACGCCGGTCCGGCACGACCATCTCACTGGAACGTCACACACTTCAGCGAGTTCGAGCAAACTCTCGAACTTAGGATCCCATTCAACTGTTATCCCGCTACGTGCGAACGAAACTGATGGTCCAGGCCCCGCTGGTCCATGTGGTGGATGCGGAGTGTGAATAACCTGCGCCAAACCAGGTGTAATACCCTCAACAGCTCCGAAGATTTCCATGTGGAAGTTCTCACCGGGCACGCCCCAGCTTCGAAGACCCTCGCTCATGCTCTGTAAGAATGAAGCTGGGCCACACAGATAGAAGTTACTATTAGCTGGTACGCCAATCTTCTCCAGCAGAGCTACATCAACATGCCCTGAGGCATCGAAGTCTACCCCGACCTGGTCGGTTGCATCGGGTTTGCTGTACAGCACGTAGCTTCGTCCTTGAGGTAGCTGCTTTAGTAGAGCATGCGACTCTTCCGCAAAAGGATGATTGGCACGATTGCGCGCTCCATAGATCCACCAGACCCGCCGTTGCGATCTTTCTGCGGCGAGGGCGTGCAACATCGACATCACGGGCGTTGCACCGACGCCTGCGCTTAAAAGAACAACAGGATTATTGCCGGGTCGTAGCGTAAAACTTCCCCGCGGCGCGCTGATGTCCAAGACGTCGCCTTCGCGGACGTGGTTGCATAGAAACGAGCTTCCAATCCATTTGATTCACTTTTGACACTGATGCGGAAGTGATCGACTCCTGGCAGGTCTGACAACGAGTAGCTGCGGAGAACCGGCCGCTTGTCCCTCTCCACTTGCAGCCGCAAAACAATAAATTGACCTGGTTGCGCGACGGGAAGGAGCTGCTGATCGATCGGCACCAGAATGAAGGAGGTAACGCCATCGCTTTCCTTACGTATATGCGCGACTCTCATCAGTCTGAAGCCAGGCCATGCTGGCATTTGTTCCTCAATGGCGAGCCCGGGGTTTCCCTCCACGGTCCTTGTACTCGACTCTTGTTTGAGAATCGCATGGAAAGAACTTTGCCAGCCCTTGCTAAGGGCGGGAATCCGGAGCGCCCGTTCCACTTGCTCGCGAGAGTGTCCTGGCAAATACAGCAGAGCATCGATCTCCGCTACGGTCATCCGTTCTGGACCATCGGCAACTTTTAGGATGTCATCCCCCGCTCCAACTTCCCCTTCCTGCAGCACGCGAAAGTAAAATCCCGGCCTTCGGTGTGCGACGAGCAGCGCGGGCATCCGAGGGTCATTCAGGCGGATGCCCACGCGGAAGCAGGTCACGCGCGGCTGTGTGACTTCGAATATGGCGTCGCCGATGCGATATCGATCACCAATGCAGACCTCGTTATCGGCGAGTCCTTCAACGGTGAAATTCTCTCCGAATTGTCCGACACTAAAATCATTGCGCCCCAGGACGTGCTCCCAGTATCGGTACGAATCCGTCTGGTAGACGAATACGGCGCGCTGCTCTCCACCGTGACCGGCGAGATCGGCTTGGGCATCGCCTTCGATGTTCAGCTTGCGCACGATCCGTCGTCCCTCGACTGGAACCTTCCAGATCGCCGTTCGCACAGTCTTGCCGTTCCATGTGATGTCGCGTGGAAGACCGACATTTAGCGATAAGAGTCGAGCCATTTAGTACGTCCTTCTCAACAAGTGAGATGTTG
>Ga0070699_100005358_pt1 | contig 11246 bp, 10 predicted proteins | sample KBSK1503metaG_FD_65473 | JGI IMG/M metagenome (GOLD analysis project Ga0070699, IMG submission 65473) | Corn, switchgrass and miscanthus rhizosphere microbial communities from Kellogg Biological Station, Michigan, USA - KBS K1-50-3 metaG | ecosystem: Host-associated > Plants > Roots >...
GTCTAGTAAAGTTGCTGAGTCGAATAACTCGACTGAGCCGCAGTTTGGAAAACAGTACAAGTTGATCGGCAAAAACTACGTGACTGCCGATCTTGAGGCAAAGGTGACCGGCAAAGCGAAGTACGCCGAAGATTTTCGCGCCGAGGGAATGCTCTTCTGCAAGTTGCTGCTTAGTCCGCTGCCGCACGCGCGCATCAGACACATTGACGCGAGCGCGGCGCTAGCGATGCCCGGTGTCAAAGCAATACTCACGGCGGACGATCTTCCAGCTCCTGCCGATACCGTTACTGACAACGGAGCAGTCATCAAGGCCAGTAAGTGGGGTGAGCGGGGTCTCACCATGGAGCCTGTCTATCAGGGCGAGCCAGTCCTTGCAGTTGCTGCAGTCGACGAACTCACCGCCGCTGATGCGATCGAAAAAATCCACATCGATTTTGAGCAGCTTCCTTTCGTCATCGATCCGCTCGATACCCTGCGGCCCGGCGGGCCCAACCCTAGAACTGACGGGAATGTCTGGGTCACGCCGAAGTCGCCACCCGGACCACCCGAAGTCAAAGAACTCAAGTGGACCGAGGCAGACTTCTCTGAATACAAGGAAGGACGGCTGCCGATGGGTAAGACTCCAGACGATTGGTCGTACGGTGACGTTGACGCTGGGTTTAAGAGTGCTGCACTCGTTCTGGATGAAACCTTCATAACACCCGACACGAGCCATCAGACCCTGGAACCGCGCAGCGCGATGGCCTACTGGCAGAACGGTAAGGTTTACGTTCACTCGGGCACGCAGAGCACCTATCAAAATCTGCCTGTCCTGGCGCGCTGGATGAACATGGATCCGAGCAACGTTGTTTTCATCAGCGAGTACACCGGCGGTGGGTTTGGCAGCAAGGTAACTGGCGGCGTTTCAATGATTATCCCAGCGTTCCTCTCGAAGAAGGCCAACGCTCCCGTGATGATGCGCATTAGCCGTGAGGAGGAGACATATATCGGTCGCGCGCGGCCTGGGTTTCGAGGCCGCATGAAGATCGGTTTCTCGAAGGAAGGTCGCATAACGGCCCTGGATATGTTCGTCGTTTCCGACAATGGTCCTTACGACGCACAGGGCGATGTCCCCACTTCGGGTCGCATCGTTTCCTTGTTGTATCAGCCCCAGGCGATGCGCTGGCGAGGCGTAACAGTGATGACCAATACTCCGCCGCGCAGTGCACAGAGTTCTCCGGGTGGCCTGCAAGGCATTGCCATTATCGAGCCGATTATCGCGAAAGCCGCGCGCCAGCTTGGCTTGGACCAGGTGGCCATTCGGCGCATCAATTGTCCGGAGGGTAAAGCGCCGTTTGGACCATCGGTACAGGGTAAGTTGCAGCATGCTACGAGTGCGTTTCTCAAGGAGGCCCTTGACCGTGGCGCGGAGCAGTTCAAATGGACAGAGAGAGCGCAGCGGACACCGAAACGGATTGGCAGCAAGGCGCGTGGGATTGGCGTATCGCTTAGCTGCTACGTGGGCGGCACTATCGGTTTCGACGGGCTCCTGGTTATTACACCAGCCGGTCGGATTCAGTTTCAGTCAGGAATCGGCAACCTGGGAACTGAGTCCGTAATTGATGTGCATCGAGTGGGCGCAGAGATCCTTGGTGTGCCCTGGGAAAAGTGCGACGTGATATGGGGCGATACCTCCAAGAACTTCCCATTCACTTGTGTCTCCGGTGGAAGTCAAACGACGCACGCGATGACGCGTGCGGCCCATGCCGTGGCGATGGAAGCCAGGAAGCGGCTACAGGAGATTGCAGCAACGAGTCTTAGTGGCAAACCAGAAGACTATGAAGTCGCAAACGAACGAGTCTCGCGTAAGGGTGGAGGACGGGGACTAACTCTGGCGCAGGCCGCTCAACGGGCGATCGAGCTCGGCGGCATATACGACGGACATGAAGCACCTCAAGACGTCAATAATTATACGAAGGCGTCAGTCGCAGCGCTCGCGGGCCAGGGTCTGGTCGTCGCCGCACGCGACAACTACGGGCGCGACGGTGCGACGTTTTCCTATGTCGCCAGCTTTGCCGAGGTGGAAGTGGATGTCGAGACCGGCGCGTACCACATCGTGGATTTCCTTGCTTACGCGGATGTAGGAACGGTGATTCATCCCGCCGCGCTGGGTGGCCAGGTACTGGGCCGATCGATTCTCGGCATAGGGCACGCGATCGGTCAGAAGTGGGTATTCGATCATCACTACGGCGAGATGGTTTCAAAGCGTTTCTATCAGAATAAGCCACCTACCATTTTGGATGTACCGGTAAACATGCAATGGGGCGCGTTGGACATCCCTGATCCAGAAACGCCAGTGGGCGCTCGCGGCATCGGCGAACCGCCGGTGGGTGGCGGGTGCGCTTCGATTTTGAACGCGCTGTCGGACGCGCTGGGGGACGAAATCTTCCAACGTGCGCCTGTGAATCTCGACACGATTCTGACGTCGTTGGAAGCAGGCCGGCCGATGCAACATCCGCTAACGGCCCATATTTGATGTCTTGAGGTCTTGAGAGGAAAAAGCAATGGCTGTAATACGAGACGTCATGCCTGCATTTGAATTGGTTCAACCGAGTTCCGCGGTCGAGGCGCAGAAGGTTCTCGAACAACACGGCAGTGACGCCTGGGTATTGGCGGGCGGAATGGATAGCTTCGACTGGCTTAAGGATCGGATCAAGCGGCCGAAGATCGTAGTTGATTTGAGCGGCATCGATGAACTCAAGGGAGTTCGTACTATCGCCGACGGAATCGAGATCGGAGCGATGACCACGCTCACCGAGCTTTTCGCCAACGAAACCGTCAAACAAAAGTTCGGTGTGTTGGCCCAGGCTGCGGAGTTAGTAGCGTCTCCGCAAATTAGAAATCAGGGCACAATCGGCGGCAACGTTTCGCAGGACGCCCGCTGCTGGTATTACCGCGCAGGCTGGCCCTGCTATCGCGCGGGCGGGAACATCTGCTATGCCGACGATCCGGATGGGCGCAACCGGGAACACGCTATTCTCCATGCCGACCGTTGCGTCGCTGTGAATCCTTCCGACACGGCGCCAGCCTTGATTGCACTCGATGCTAAGTTTGTCATGCGCACACCGAAAGGGGAGCGGATTGTTGATGCCGAGGACTATTTTATCGGACCTGAGATCGATATTACTCGATTACATATCCTGCAGCCTGGCGATCTGCTGACGGCGATTCGCATTCCCTCGTCCTGGGCCAACGCTAAGTTCTATTTTGAAAAGGTTCGTGATCGGAACGTGTGGGACTTCCCGCTGTTGAATGTCGCTTCGGCAATGGTCGTATCTGGCGGAACCATTGAGCGAATTCGAATCGCCGTTAACGGCGCCGCCGCTCGTCCACTGCGATTGAAAGCCGTCGAGGATGCAGTGCGCGACAAGGCGCCCAATGCCGAAACCGGTGTGCTGGCCGGCAAGCTGGCTGTGCGCGGGGCCGTGCCGTTGCAGTTCAACGGCTACAAGATCCCGCTGCTGCGAAACCTGGTCAAGCGTGCTGTCGGCGGAGTAGAGGAGGCAGTATGGACCGCATAATCCAATGGGCTACCGACCCGTGGGGACAAAACGTTCCCATCCATATAGCGTGGTTTCTGATCTGGGTCGCGGCGATCGGAGGATTGCTATTCTTGATGGTCCATGCGACTTACGTGCGTTACTTCGCCAAAGCCAGGCAATTCGTTAACGACGATCCGGCCGACATTGCACCTCGCCTACCGAAGCGAATCCCCAGACACTCACTTGGCGCCCGACTATTTCACTGGATCATGGCGGCCTCGATGCTCACGCTTTTGTTCACAGCGTTTCTGCCCAAGGTGGGGATCCAGTTTGATTGGATAACCTACCATTGGATCGCAGGCGCTGTGTTGACGGCTTCCGTGATCTTCCATGTGTTCCATGCTTCATTTGTTCTGGACTTCTGGTCAATATGGCCGGATAAAATTGATCTGCAGGATGCATTCAGGAGAACTCTGCGTTTCGTCGGCCGAACTGCATCTCCACCGCGAAAGTTTGCGAAGTACCCTCTGGAGAATAAGCTCTATCACCTGGCCATCGTAGCGGCGGGTCTGTCGGTAATCGGCACGGGAGTGTTCATGCTGTTTCGCGTGCGCACGATCTTGTTTCCGCGCAATCCGTATCTCTTCAGTGACATGACTTGGGGACTGATATACGTGTTGCACGGACTGGCGGGGGTGGGTCTGATCGGATTGATATTAGTACACATCTACATGGCGGTACGACCAGAGAAGCTAGCGATCACAAAGTCCATGATCGTTGGCTCGATGAGTCGTGAGTTTTACCTGGAAGAGCACGACCCTCACCGCTGGGTCGTTGACACGAGTTCATCACCAAAACTGTAGTCGAAGGTGGAAGAAATGGAAATTGAAGAGCGCTGTAACACAATCGAAGAGTGCTATGAGTTCATGCTGGCCTACGCGGCACAGGGACTCCCGAGTGACCAAGGCAATGGTTCGGGTGGACAAGTTCGCGAGTTCTTGAATCGAACGGTCATTGCGTTGAATGGCCTCGCAGAGAGTTATTCAACCGCGGTGCGGAAGGAGGGCCTTGACCACGCTGAAAAATACCAGGCCTTCTTCGACGTGCTCAACCGCGACGCCCGCGACTCGCTCGCAGCCATTGAACTCGTCCTCATTCAGCCTGCGATCAGCTCACAGATGGTCGACAATTTGAACGCGTCAATTCACCTGCGTGCACTGCTGACTGATTTATTTCTGGTCGATGAGCTCCTGAAAACGCAACGTCAGGCAGCAGATCAGGTTGCCATTCCGTTTGGTTGCTAAGAACTTCGGTAGGCCCCATGAGCCAGGCGCAAGCTTTCAACGCGGGGGAGGTCACTAACTATCAGGACTGTGAATTTCTCGGACTGGTAACCGGCGACCTCCAATCTACCCGCTGACTCTGCATGGATTGTACATCCGTTGACCGTGTCCACGACTGCACCGGGAAGTTGGTTGCCCTTGGGTCGTATATAGATCGAGATTTCTCGCTGTTCGTTTTTGTAGACAAGATGTACGTACTGCTCACTCCCTAAGTCACACACACGCGCCCGCGCGAGTTTGTAGTCGGCGAGCGCGAGCTTTCTCATAGAGTCTGAATCACCAAGCTCTTTCCGGAGTAACTTTGAATCTGACACTCAAGGAGGGGCGCCCACGAAGGGACGCCCCTACAAATTAGCTCGTCTTAACGATCATCAGAATCGCGCCCCTCTGAGGCGGGCACCGCAGGGCTAACGGAGGCCAAAAACCCTGTCAACAACCAAGCGCGTTGACTGGGCGCAAATCGCGGCGCTAGCAAGCCATCGTTGATCTCCCGCGTAACCGCAAAGCGGTTGTATGAGGTTGCCGGAAGAAACAATCGATCATTCGTCGTAAAACCATCTGAGGCCGAATCAACGTCTCCTTCACTCGCTGAGATCACACCGTCGCCATTCTGGTCCACTCTGGCCACTTCTGCGGCATACGCATCGTATAGTCGTCGCGTTAAGTTGGTGACATGCGGCTCGAACGATGCGCGTCTCTCGTAAACATCGAGGAATATCTCATTAGCCAAACCGCTGGGAATAAAACGCTGGCGGAACTCTCGTTGCGAGTCGATGTCGGCATCGAACTTGTCAGGATCGCGCGGCAAATTGGGATTGTCACCGTGAGTGACTGGACTATTCTTGACACCCGCCGGCCCAGAACCAGGGACAATGGATTGGAGCGCCCCAATCTCGCCATCCTGAAAGGCATCCGGGGCCTCGCCAAAATTATCCGGAAACCCTCCGGTGAAAGGTAGCTCGTAAAGCGGATGAATCCAATTGGTCGTGTAATTAAATTCCCAGTAGTTGTGGGCATCCGTCTGTTGCATTGCGTTGTAAGCGCCCATGCTGAGTTGGATTGGAACCACGTTGGTCTGTTTGTCTGGGAAATGATCGTTTTCACTGGGGAGTTGTACCGCTTTACCATTAACGGTGAAGAAATGGCCGGGTACGTTATTGTGCGTTCCCATCTCAGCTAACTCTTCGGCATCCGCCGCGGTAATCGTCCCGAATTGCGCATGGCCGTCGCGCCGTGGGCGGGCGATCTCAGGTACTTTCAGATCGTGGATCATCCATCCTTCATACCAGCCGCTCTCATTGTTAATAACGAAGAGACCCGAGATGTCAGTGAATACATCGATGAAGGTCCGCACGTCATTTGGATTCGTCGGTAAGCCTGGCTTTGGCTCCACGACTAAGCGAACACTGCCAATAGTCGGAAGGCCGCAGTTTCCGCCGGTGGCGGTAAGCATGGCAGTATCATTGACCCCAGGGATTTGGCTGGTAAAGACGTTTGGTTCAAAGCCGTGTGTGTCCAGCAAGTAATATTGGAAGAGTTGACTGGGTTGATCGGCTTCTGAATAGGCTTGCACAGGCAGAACGCTGTGAGGTCGTCCGGCCAGCGTGCCGAGCAGATTTTTTAGCGGGTCCGGTAAATGGACGATGTCGCCGCGATTGCGAACGGTAGCTGTATCCTGAGCCGCAATCGGATTAGGGTGACAAGGCGGAGGCGGTTGCTGCGCCCTGGCAACTGGCGGAACGAGCGTCGCCAGGATAAATGAAGCCAGCGTCAGAAGCGAACTAAGACTTGCGATTTTTATTTTCATCTCTCTCACTCCCTTACCTACGACCAAAGTATTAAGACCTTATTCATTCTGTCGTTGTCGAAGTTGACGGGAAGACGTGGTCAACGGGCATCGCTCCTTTGGATATCTATTGTCGGATACAGTTCGAACTACCCCCCTGGAAAGCTGGGTTGTTGCGCATTAGTATCTTGCCGAAGCAATGCCTACAAACATAAATCCTCGTCAGGATTAATTTCATCCATGATGAAAAAACTATTTTCTATTGAGCCGACTTTGTCTTAGGTGCACTCCACTCGGCTTCGACCGTCGGAGGGAGATCCTGTGAGTTCTTAAGCAGACTTACGAGCTGCCAAATCTCATCGTCCGACAGCATGCCTCCCCAGGCAGGCATCCCGGTATTCCTTATGCCATGCTTTATTAACCAGAAGAGTTGCGAATCTGTGTACTGGGCCATTCCTTTCGGGAGTTGTGGCGCGGGAGGATAGAACGATTGTCCGTAAACACTCGCATTGCCATCAGGTGTGCTATGACACCTGGCGCACATTGTTTTGTAGGTATCTACTCCGGCCTTCAGGTTGTCTTCGTTGAGCGGCATTGGATTCGTTTCTCCAGACGCATGACGGACAATAGCAGCGTGCAGCACCACGGGCATGATCTGAGCTTCAAGACGTGAATGCGTCCCATCAGCGCTGACCGGCATCAGGCCGAGCCTTGTCACCGCCAGAGCTGACAGCGATAGCAGCGCTAACGTCAAAACCGCACCTAGCAGAATTTTTCTCACGTCTCTCTCCTAACAGATCAGTTACCGAGTCATTCAGTTACAACCACTGTTCCTGTCATCTCCTCATGGCCCTCGCCGCAGAATACGTCGCAGGAAAAGGTGAACTTGCCTGTCTTGTCAGGCGTGAATCGAACACGGCTGACCTTGCCCGGCAACACGTCGTTGCGCACGCCAAAGGCCCGGAGGTTGAATCCATGTTTGCGATCTCCGGAAGAGATCTCGAACACGACTGGCTCACCCTTTTTCAAGGTGATTGAGTCGGGGCTGAATTCGAAGTTCTTTGCCGTGATGTGAATTACTGTCTCCGCCGGCAGCGCGCTTGCCTTGATGTAGATAACCAACCCAGATAGGAGCGTGCTCGCCAGCAGGACGCCGGTTATTAAGAATCTTTTTTTACGACGCATCAATTCATCCTCCCGTAACATTGAGTTCTTTGATTTCATACTTCGCTTGTTTTGGCTCCGCTTCGATACTCCTTAGCCCCAGACCTTTATAGGGCGCTGTCGCGTCCCAAGGTATGGGCGCCTTCTTTGGTACTGAACCCGGCGCAGGCAACGGAAACATCAGCGACTTTGCCGAGTGATGCGCTATGTGGCCCGTCATGTGGTGGTTCTCCTGATGAATGTGCCCGTAGAACACGGTCACATTCCTGTGCGGCATTAACGCATCGATTACCGCGGCGCCGTCCTTGGTAGCCCAGTCCCAGTCGGGATAGAGATCGAACAACGGTCTGTGTGTCAGCACAACAATGCGCGCATCCGCCTTCTGTTGCTTCAAGTCGGCTTTGAGCCAGTTGAGTTGTGATTCGCCTACGATGGCTCCCGGATCCGAGACGTTATCGAGCACAATGAAATGCACGCTCTTGTGGTCGAAGGTGTAATTCAGTTTGCCGAATGCCTCCTGATACGCTTCGCCACGATCGAGCGAAGCGTCATGCTCGCCCGCCATGAAGTGCACCGTTGGGACTTTCAGTTCGCCGACAATGTCTTTGAACTGTGACATTCTGTCCTTGCGGACTTGTACGTCGTCGGTGGTGTGCGTGAGATCGCCGGTAAAGACTATGAAGTCCGGCTGTTCTGCAAGGCTGTTCACAGCCTGCACCGCTTTCTTTAACGTGCCTTCAGCATCAGGATTCACCTTTGGGCCAGCAAAGCCCCAGTGCGTGTCCGAGAGTTGGACAAAGTAAAAGTCGTTTTCAACTTTGGCATTTGCATAATCCACGAGCGAGCCGAGGGCGTTAAGTCCGAAGCCCCGGCTCAGACTTGAAGCGAAGACGATTCCACCGCCCAAACCGGCAAGTTTTATAAAGCCGCGCCTATCAATTTTCTTCATTCGTATTCTCCTGAACTGGAAGTGACTGACTCTACGGAATATCCGTTAATAGCGATACCGCGTGGGCTTCAGAAATATTCCCGCGGCCTTCTTGAAAGCCGAGTGCGAGGTCAATGGCGCTGGTTTATGAGATTGAGGGAATTTACCGACGTCTGGCTTTGCTGCTTTCGTCGGATAGCCCAAGTTGCTGTGCGCTTGCTAAGAAAACCGTACAAGAGCGGAGAAAGGATGGACGCCAGGATTATTCTCAGGATCCATATCGACTCGGCGTGTACTCGTGGCGCGCTGGAAATAACCATCAAGCTGGTAAATCGGATCAAACTCGTCACGCCACACATCGTAAGAGCAACAAACATGCGGATGATAATCTGCTTCATGATATTCCTTTCAGCTTGTAAACCTTCCAAATACTCGAAGCGTTCCTCTGATTTTGCCTCACACAAATTTCGGCTTTCTCCTGCTAAACTTCAGTTGCCTTTCCTTGCCTTCAACTATGCATACCGATAGGGCTGTCCAAATATTCCCGCTACTGCAGTTTCCGAGCGGAAAATTAGAAAAGCACGCTCATTCTTGTAGAAACGTTAAAGAGTGAAAGCAGAAGTAGGTTGGACCAGCTAATTATTGAGCCAGTATGATCGTTGTTAATTCGATTACTTGTCCGGCACGAAGTACTTTGCTTCTGAGTTTTTCGCCGGCACTGAGCTTGCTCAGACTGGCATAAATTTGATCGACGGCACCTTCAGCACCGGTCACGGGTATCCCATTTATTTCCAGAAGAACGTCGCCTCCAAGAAGCAGATCTTCACCGTCGACTGATGTGCGCAAACTTCCTGCTCGCACACCTTGACGCCATGCCGGTGAGCCTTCGGAGACGTGTTGCACTGCAATACCTGCCGGTTGAGGCAGATTCAGCGCTTTAGCGACATCACCCTCGATTAGGATTCCATCGAGACCGAACCAGAAGGATTTCTGCTCCAGCAGAACCTGACGTGCTGCTTTTGACGTCACGGCGAATCCTAATCCTTCTGAACCACCGGAGCGGCTTAGAATATTGGTGACGACGCCAATCACTTCGCCCTTCATGCTGAACATCGGGCTGCCGGAATTTCCGCTGTTAATTGCGGCGTCTGTTTGTAATAGTTCTGCGGCTCCGGGGAGAGTCACGAGGCTGTTGGGCGCGTAACGAGCGCTTACATGACCCACCGTGAGTGAATGACTGAGTCCGTACGGTGACCCAATAATGAAAATCTGGTCACCCACATCGACCTTATTGGAATCGCCGATAGCTGAAACCACAGCATTTGTTGGTACTCGTTCCAGTTGCACCAGTGCGACATCGGCTGAAGTCGATGTTGCGATCACATGAGCAGGAATAATTTGCCCGTTAAAGAATTCAACACAAATCTGATCAGCGGCCTGGACCACATGTGCGGCGGTCAGGATCTTACCTTCCGCTGAAATCAAAACACCGGAGCCAAAGCTCGGCAAACTAACGAGGCCTTTCTGCGGATCAGAAGATGGCGTTTTCTGTTGTACGCGAACAATAACCACTGATGGATTTACCTTGCGATAAGTCTCACTGATCTGCTGAGCGTCTACACGCGTCAAAATTCCTGAGCAGCAAAGGACGAAAACGAAAAGCATCAATCTTCGACTCATATTATTGTCTCCCCATTCAGATCAAAGCGTAGATCTCCGCAATAGAATCACCTTCAGGCTGCTGGACTTTTCTGTTCGTTACGCGCGTCCTTCATCCGAGAAAACGATAATGCAACTCCACGTGAGCGAATGTCTTTTGTCTTCACTCTTGACGCTCGCTGTAGCGTGCCGGCGACTAGTGAGCCCCCAGCGTATTTCATAAAGGCGAGCTTTCCTGTCTCACGATTCACATCCACATAAACCACGTCACCTGATTGCATCTGTCCAGTCGCGATTAGGCCGGACAGTGGATAAACAAGCAAGCGTTCAATGGACCGCTTGATGTGACGGGCGCCATACCTGAAATCGAGGCCTTCTTTGAGAAGCATCTCCTTAGCCGCATCGGAGCACTGCAAAACAAACTTCGCTCCCACGGAATGCATGATGCGATCCTGCACGGCTCGTAATTCGAGATCGACAATCTGTTGCAGGTGACGCTCTTTCAAGGGACGGTAAACCACTACCTTATCTATGCGGTTCATAAACTCCGGCGAGAACTTTCGCCGGGCCGCTTCGAGGGCCGTGTGATAGATTTTCTGCTCTACTTCGGTTGCGCCCGTATTAGACGAAACATGAGCGGGAGCAAAACCGATTCCGCCTGTAATCAGTTCCGATATTTCCCGAGCTCCGAGGTTAGCCGTCATTACGATCACAGTACGCGAAAAATCCACGTGCTGGTTGTCGCCCAGAGTTAATGTCGCCTTGTCGAGGATGCCCAGCAGGAGTTGCCACAACGCATCGGAAGCTTTCTCGATTTCGTCGAAGAGTACGAATGAAAGCTTGGT
>Ga0070699_100005359_pt1 | contig 11246 bp, 11 predicted proteins | sample KBSK1503metaG_FD_65473 | JGI IMG/M metagenome (GOLD analysis project Ga0070699, IMG submission 65473) | Corn, switchgrass and miscanthus rhizosphere microbial communities from Kellogg Biological Station, Michigan, USA - KBS K1-50-3 metaG | ecosystem: Host-associated > Plants > Roots >...
GTCGGCCGGGGTCACCTGCTTTCCCGCCTTGATCTCGATCGCCACGACATCGCGGGCTCGCTCGACGACCAGGTCCACCTCGGCCCCGGCCTCGGTCCGATAGCTCGACAGTTCCCATCCTTTGCGCAGGGCATGGTTCAGATAGATGACCTGCAGCATCACCCACTGCTCGAAGACCCCGCCGACCCGATCGGGCCCGAGTGGGTGGCGGTGGAGGCCGAGGAGCGCATTGCGGACACCGACGTCGAAGAGCAGTACCCGCTCGCGTTGGATGAGCCGGCGGGACGTCGACCGGGCGGGCCGGAACGGCGGCAGCCGGTGCGCCACGAGCGTGTCGTCGAGGAGCTGCACGAAGCGGCGGACCGTCTCCTTGGGCACCTCGGCGTCCGAGCTGAGCTTCGAGTAATTCAGCCACTGCCCGCTCGCCAGCGCGATGGTGTCGAGGAACCGCGCATAGCCGCCGAGATTGCGCGTCGCGGCCTCGGCCTGGATCTCTTCGCGGAGGTAAACCTCGCCATACGTCCCGAGGATCTCGGCCGCCTCTTCGTCGCCCCAATAGATGCCGGGGAGCATGCCGAGGCGGAGGGCGCGATCCCAGTCCACGTCCTCCGTTTCGAGGACGTTGAGCGGGTCGAGGTACTCGAGGATCACCCGGCCGGGCAGCAGGTTGGCGCCGCCGCGGCGGAGCTTGCGTGCGCTTGACCTGCTGAGCACGAATCGGATGCGGCGCGCGGCACGATCGACGAGCGACTGAACCGTGTTCAGGAGAGCGGGCACGCGTTGCACCTCGTCGACGACGACGAGCGAGCCGGCTGGCAACGCGTCGACTTCGCGACGAAGCCGGGCCGGATCCTTGGCGTAGCCGAGAAACACCGCTTCGTCCGCGAGGTCGACGTAGAGGCGGGCGCCGAGGCCCCGGCAGATCGTCGATTTGCCGACCTGGCGGGGACCCAGCAGGAGAACACTGCTCTTTGTCGTGGCGAGACGGCCCGCGAGCATCCGGGGGCGCATGGTGGGCTATTTACGACGTAAATGACCCACATGCAAGACGGCTGCCGTTTGGGGTGAAAATGACCTTGGGGAGCGCCGACGCGGATGGCTGGCGTCGCTCTTGCACACCGAGAGCACGCGCAGCGGTCCGGCAGCGACTCGTCCGGCCGACGGTCTACGATCTATCGGCGCGCCGGCGGCGCGACCTGCAACGACCTCGCCGCCGGGCGATGTAACAGTGTCCGAAACACATCTGAAACAACGCGACCGTGGGACCACCACGCGCACGCGCGTCACGCCGCCGCTCCCCCGGCTCACGTTCTGCGCCGCCGTCCGCGACGTCCTCGAGGACTACCGGGTGAACCGAAAACGCTCGCTCGTGGACGTCGAACGCCACGTGCGGTTGCACCTCGCGCCGTTCTTCGGCCGCCGCCGCATGGCCGCCATCACGACCACGGAGGTTCGACGGTACGTCGTCCGGCGACAGGACGAGGGCGCGAAGAACGCCACCATCAACCGCGAACTGTCGGTCCTGAAGCGGGCATTCATGCTCGCCATGGCGGCGGGGACACTCCCGTCGCGGCCGCACATCGCCCTCCTGCGCGAGGACAACGTGCGGCGGGGGTTCTTCGAGCGGAGCGAGTTCGAGTCGGTCCGCCGCCGGCTGCCGCCCGACCTGGACGACTTCGTGACGTTCCTCTACACGACGGGCTGGCGCTGGCGGTCCGAAGCCGCCCGGCTCCGCTGGACGAACGTCGCCTTCGAGGTCGGCGAGGTCCGGCTCGACCCCGGCACCACGAAGACCGGTGAAGGCCGCGTGTTCCCGTTCACAGCCGAGCTCCGCGCCCTCCTCGAGCGCCGCCGGAGCGTTACGCGCGAGCGCGAACGTGAGGTGGGACGCGCCGTCGCGTACGTCTTCACGCGCGCGAACGGCGACCCGATCGGGAGCTTCAACAAGGCCTGGGCGACGGCGTGCCGCGCCGCCGGGGTGCCGGGCCGCGTGCTCCACGACTTTCGCCGGACCGCCGTCCGGAATCTCGTTCGGGCCGGCGTTCCGGAGCGCGTCGCGATGCAGCTGGTCGGCTGGAAATCCCGGCAGATGCTCGACCGCTATCACATCGTCAACACGAGCGACCTTGTCGACGCCGCGAGGAAGCTCGACGCGGTGGGCGCGCAGTAGGAAGGCCTCGACGATCGGCCGCGTCACCCGCGTGCTTCATGGTGCCAGGCGCTCGACCTGGTACCTCGCGAACACACGGTCGGCCGTCAACACGGCGACACCCTCGATGAGTGCCTGCGCCACGATCATGCGATCAAATGGATCCCGGTGGTGCCGAGGCAGCACGTCGACGCGTAGCGCGTGAGCCGCCGAGATGGCCAACGCATCCGTCTGAGTCGTCTCGAGCCGAGACGGAACGAAGTCGAGCGGGGCGACGGGGAGCGAGATCTTGCCGAGCTGATACTTGATGGCGAGCTCCCAGATGCTGGACACCGACAAGAGACGCTCGGTTCCGGCGTCCCGCAGTAGCTCCTGCGTTTGCTTCGACAGCCGTTCCGGCGACGCGCTCATCCACAACCAGCATTGCGTGTCGATCAGCAGCCTCACTTCTTGCGCGTCCATCCTTCGAACGCGGCGATCACATCCTCGGGAAGCGGGGCATCGAAGTCCTCCGGAACCGTGAACTTGCCCCTGTCGGCGCCCAGGATCGGAGCCGGCCTTCCTGGCGCGATCGGCAGCAGCCTGGCGACGGGCTTTCCTGCCCGGGCAATGAGTATCTCGTCGCCACGCGCGACGCGCCTCAGGAGCTTCGAGAAGTGGGTCTTCGCTTCGTGGACGTTCACCGTCTTCACGCGCATGGGATGGACTAAGTCGTGGACTAACCTCGATGCGACAGAAGCTGCCGCTAACAAAGTGGTATGGTAGGTAGGAAAAGGCCTTCCGTAGTGGTAGAGTCGCGGTTGCGAGGCCAGCGAAACCACCCTCAACGAAAGGCCATTCCCAATGCGGTGGAGGAAAGCGGATTTGCGGGGCCGGGTCAATGGGAATCTGACGCTCCGATTCGGGCACGGCGGGCTCACGTCGTACGCGGGGCTCGAATTCGTGCGGCGCTACTTCGACGCGCTCGGACTCGTGCGGCTGGTGCGGCGCGAGCTCGCGGCCACTTTGCCGCGCACCGACTTCGGAGTACCCGCGATGGTGCTGGCGATCCTGGCGCTGCTGATCGCCGGCGGCCGCCGACTGCGGCACCTCCTGTATGTGGACGGCGACCCGCTGGTGCTACGACTGTGCGGGCTGCGGCGCTTGCCGACTCCGCGGACGGTAGGGCGCTGGCTGCGCGCGTTCCGGGCGGAACATCTGCTGCCGCTGCAGTGGGTCAACGCGCTCCTGGTGGCGCGGGCGATCCGGCACGCGGGCGTATGCCGGCTCACGATCGACGTCGATGGCTCCGTGGTGTCGACCGGGCAGCAGGTGCAGTGGGCGCAGCGGGGCTTCAACCCGCATCACCGCAAGGTGCCGAGCTACTATCCGATCACGGCCTATGAGGCGCAGAGCGGGCAGCTGCTGCGGGTGCAGAACCGGCCGGGGAACGTGCATGACGGCAAAGGGGCGCTGCGGTTCCTGCGCGACCTGTTCGCGCAACTCGCGGCCACGCTCGGCGCGGCGTACCCGCTCGAATTCCGCATGGATGGGGCGTTTTTCCGGCGTGAGATCATCGCGCTGCTGGAACAGCACGGGGCGGAGTACGCGATCAAGGTGCCGTTCTACCCGTGGGTCGGGCTCAAGGCCCGGGTGCAGCAGACGCGCGTTTGGACCCGCGTCGAGGCCACAGTGGGCTGCGCCGAGCACGAGGTGGAACTCGCCCAGTGGGGGCGCCAGTTCCGGATCGTGATCTACCGCCGGCACGTCCGGCACGAGACGGCGAAGAATTTCCAGCTCGATCTCTTCGATCCGAGCGACGGTCACTACGAATATTCCGCCGTTGTGACGAACAAGGCGCTCAGCGGCCCGGCCCTGTGGGCGTTCATGTCGGGGCGCGGCACCCATGAGAAGGTCTACGCCGAGCTCAAGGGCGGCTTCGCCTTCGATTGCATTCCGACGATGCGCTACGCGGCCAACAGTGCCTGGCAGCTGCTGAGCGTGCTCGCGTTCAACCTGATGCGCGGATTCCAGATGGCGACGACGGCCGAGCGCCGCGGCGCGACGTGGAAGCGCCGCAGCCGCTTCCGGTTCGAGACGATTCACACGCTGCGCTACCTCTGTCTGCACCGCGCCGGGGTCATCGTCCGCCCGGACGGCTACGCCACTTTGGACGTCGGGCGGTCGCCGGCGGTGGTCGACCGCTTCATCAGCCTCGACCGGTGCCTCAAGGCGGCGTAGTTTTTGTCACATCGAGGCTAAGTCGATCTACGTCATGGCCGAGGGTTCTCCAGCCGCAGGCAGCGGCCGCGAACGCTCGAGGAGACGAAGGAGCCGTACGCGGCTGCGTCAGCGGATGGCGAGCGAGCCGTCGACGCCGGCAACCTGCCGCTCGGCACGCTCGACCGCAAGCTCGGCAAGCGTTCGTAGACTACTCAGCGGCACAGGCTCCGGGGATAGCAGTTGTAGACGTCGAGTCCGAAGGGCACCAGTCCAACCTGCCCGGCATACCCCAGATGGTCGAGTCGGAAGAGATCCTCGACGCTCCGCAGCAGCGAGTAATGGTTGTACGGCGTGTCGTTCACCGAACCCGGGCGGATCCACTTGGAGATGAGGACCGCGCCGACACGACCGCCCCCGGGTCCGAAGATCCCGGGCGACGCCGTGTTGGGTCCGGATTGCTCGTTGCAGCACGCGGAGCTGTCGGCACCGCTGCCGGAGATCTCCCCTTCGTCGAAGATGACCATCAACAAGCCGTCTCGCTGAAACGCGCGCGAGCCGAGGATCATGGGCACCCACTGCTGCAGAAACGCATCGGCGGACACGAGACCGCCGGGCCGGCCGTCGACGCAGGGTGCGTCGTGCCCGTCCTCGCAGAGGTTCGGGGTGATGAACGCGTAGTTCGGGGTGGTACGAGTCCGCTGCAGATCCGTGGGTAGCGCGGTCAGCGGAACCACGTTGGTATCGCAGATCGGCGAATCGATGATCGAGTGGAAGTATACGAATGGGTTGTGGCGGGTGGCGTACTGGTCCCCCATTCTGGCGCTCTGTGTCTGGTCCTGGCTGTTGAGCGCGGGATGACGGCAGGTCGTCGGCGCGCTCGGACTGTTCCCCATGTCCTGCATGTACCCTTTCCAGCTGCGGCGCCTGGTCGGGAGCTGGTCGGCGATCGTGTGCACGAAGGCGGGATACACGCAGCCCTGGCCCGTCGCCTGACCGTTGGCGTCGAGCGACGATAGCCCGGAGAAGTCGGTGTAGATCTGGCAATCCCCTTGCGTCTGGGGGTTCGGCGCCTGGCCGCTGACGAGCGAGACGTAGTTGTCGAGGCTCACGTGGCCGGTCGCGTAGTACTGCCGCAGCAGCTGCCCTTGCTGCGTGAGCTGTTGCGAGAGGTAGACCGCCGGCGACGAGGGGCCGAACGTCTCGTTGAAGCCCTTGTTCTCGAGGACGATGATGAAGACGTGCCGGATGCGCGGCAAGCGGATCGTGGTCGTGCTCGCGGACAGCTGACCCGAGCCGACGACCAGGGCGACGACGAGTGTGAGAATCCTCATGGCGCGGAAGATTCGAAGAGATGCCGGTCGGGGTCAACACACGCCGTTGCGTTAGAATGCCGGCGGGAAAAACGGGAGCATCCCGATTGACGGCCGCCCGTCGCGCGACTACCTCAAGTCCATGCGCCTCGAGCTGATCCCGTGGCCCGGCCCTGGCGCTGCCACCCAGTCCACCCTTCGCGAGCGCCTCGAGCGTGACGGCTTCTCCGTCTTCGCCTGGACCGACGATCCCGGCGCGCATTACGCGCCGCACTCGCACGACCACGACGAGAGCATCTGGGTCTTCGCGGGCGAGATCACCTTCGGCGCCGAGGGCCGCCAGCTCCGCCTCGGCTCGGGCGACCGCCTGATGCTGCCGCAGGGCACCGTGCACACCGCCGACGCGGGACCCGAGGGCGCCTCCTACCTGATCGGCGAGCGCTGACCGACCCCGGCACGCCCGTTGCTCCCCAGGGATGGGCAGGCGACGGGCGCCGGAAGGGGCAGCACGCGAGGGACGGCCGACTGACGCGAGGTCAGCGTCTTGACCCGCCTCGCCGTCTTCGCGCTTCTCGCCGTGGTGAGCGCCGCCCGGGCGGCTCCCCTCGCGCTCCTCGACCCCACGCCCGCCGACAACGACTTCTTCGGCTGCGCCGTCGCGCTCGCCGGCAACAACCTGCTCGTCGGCGCGCGCTTCGCCGACACCGCGGCCGCCGACGCCGGCGCTGCCTACCTCCTCGACCCGGCGACGGGTGCGCTCCTCACCACGCTCCTCGAGCCCGCGGCCGCGGCGAGCGACCAGTTCGGCTCCGCGGTCGCCGCGCTCGGGTCCGACCTCCTCGTCGGCGCGCCCCACTTCAACAGCGGCGCCGCGCACTCGGGTGCCGTCTTCCTGTTCCGCGGTGGCAACGTCAGCACGCTCACGAAGCCGACGCCCGCCTTCGACGACCTCTTCGGCTTCGCGCTCGGCGCGGCCGGCGACACGGTCGTCGTCGGCGCGCCGTTCGACAGCGCCGGAGCCCCGGGCGCCGGCGCCGCGTATCTGTTCGATGCGCAGACCGGCGCGCTCGCCCACACCCTCGCCAAGCCGACGCCCGCCGACTACGACCTCTTCGGCAACGCCGTCGCCGCGGCCGGCTCGATCGTCGTCGTCGGCGCGCCCTTCGACGACACGACCAAGCCCAACGCCGGCTCGGCCTACGTCTTCGACGCCGGCACGGGCGCCCTGCTCCACGCGCTCCAGGCGCCGCATCCACGGGAGGGTGACCTCTTCGGCTCGGCCGTGGCCGCGAGCAAGACGCTCGTCCTCGTCGGCGCGCCGTACGACAGCACGGTCGCCGCCAACGCCGGCGCGGCGCACCTCTTCGACGCGTCGACGGGCGTCCTCCTCCACACTTTCCTGAACCCGCTCGCGAATCCCGACGGGCGCTTCGGCTCTGCCGTGGCGCTCGCGGGCGGCGGCGTCCTGATCGGCGCGCCCTTCGACGACACGGGTGCGGCCGACGCCGGCATCGCCTACCTCTTCGACGCCGGGTCCGGCGCACTCGTCACGACCTTCGAGAACCCGACGCCCGCCCCGGGCGACCAGTTCGGCGCATCCGTCGCCGCGGGCGGCAACCTCGTCGTCATCGGCTCCTGGCTCGACGACACGGCGGCACCGAACGCCGGGACGGTCTACGTCTTCAGCGACCAGGTGTTTCCGCCGCCGCCCCCGACGTTGACGACCACGACCACCACCACCACCACGACTTCGAGCACGGCTTCCTCCTCCTCGAGCACGCTGCCCGGGCCGTCCACCACGTCGACCTCGACGAGCTCCACCACGGTCACCACGAGCAGCACGGCCGTCACCGGCGCCGTCACGACCACGACCCTCGGTGACGCCGTCACCACGACGACCCTCTTGCCGCCCGTCGTCGCCTGCGTCGCGACGTGCGACGACCACGATCCGTGCACCGTCGACACCTGTGCCGAGACGGGCTGCAGCCACACGCTCGAGATCGGCTTCGGCGCCGTCCTCTGCCGGCTCGACACGCTCGACGCAGTGCTCCACGGTTTGCCGCGCCTCGCCCTCGGGGGCCGCCGCCTCGCCGCGACGCTCGAGCTCCGCGTGGCGCTCGCGCGGCGGCTCGTCGACTCGGCCCAGACCGCGGCCGGCCCGCGCGCCGCCCGGAAGCTCATCCGCGCCGAGCGCCTTCTCGCGCGCTTCGCGTCCGCCGTAGGACACGGGACGATGCGGGGGAAGATCGCGCGAGCCGCCGCCGGCAACGTGCTTGCGCTCGCCGCCGACGCGGCTCAGCAGCTGCCGGCGATCCGCGCGACGGTGCGCTGACGGTACGAACGAACCGTCGCGGTGCTCGCGGCCCAGCGGCGCCTCCGTTCGCCCCGTGGTGTGGATGACTCACACATTTTCGCGGGCACGCGACGTGCAGTGATGTATTCCCCGGATGCACGCCGAGCCCTTCAGATCGGATCGCCAGGTTGTGGAGAAGACGATGGAGGCGCCCTGGGCGTCGGTCTTGAAGGAACGCGGGAGCGGGGAGCGGGCGCTCCTCTGCGCCGTCCTCGCGGATGCCGTTCGCTGCCTCACCCGCACGATCGGCGGCCACCCGAAGGACCAGAGACGGCTCGCGATCCAGGCCCGCCGCTGGGTATTGAAGCGCGGGGAGGACTGGCCCTACTCGTTCGAGAACGTGTGCGCCGCGCTCGGACTCCACCCGAGGCTTGTCCGCCGCCGCCTCCTGGCCTTGGCACGGGAGTTCGAGCGCGGTCGCTGAGCGGCGGACGCCGCTCGTTCGCTTGCACGCACCGCGTCGTGACCGGTACGCTGACGCATGCTCATCCGGCCCGGCGTCTCGGCGGTCATCCTCGGCCCCGGCGGCGTCCTGCTCCAGAAGCGCGACGACAACGGGCTCTGGGGCCTCCCGGGCGGCAGCGTCGAGCCCGGCGAGTCGGTCACCGAGGCCGTCGTCCGGGAAGTCCGCGAGGAGACCGGGCTCGAGGTCGAGCCGCTCCGCCTGGTCGGCGTCTACTCGGCACCCGAGCACCACCAGATCGTCACCTACCCCGACGGCAACGTCATTCACTACGTGAGCTCCTCCTTCGAGTGCCGGATCACGGGAGGCGAGATCGCCTGCGGACCCGAGTCGCTCGCCTGCGAGTGGTTTCCACCCGACCGGCTGCCGCCCGGGCTCATGCCGATCGCCCGCATCCGCATCACCGACGCCCTGGCGCGCGAGGTGCGCGCCTTCATCCGCTAGTGCTGCCCGCGCTCCTCCTCGCGGCCCGCTTTTTCGTCATGGGCGACGGGAGTCTCGCGCTCGTGAACGCCCACAACGACGAGCGCGCCGCCGTCCACTACCGCCGGAAGGACGGCACCTACGACCCCGCAGAGCTCGGCCGCATCCGCCACCTCGTCCGCTCGCAGGGCGACGCGCGCGAGACCGACGTCTCGCTCCGCCTGGTCGAGGTCCTGAGCTGGCTCCAGCACACCGCGGGCGGCAAGCCTCTCGTCGTCCTCTCCGGCTACCGGAGCCCGGACTACAACCAGGGGCTCAAGACCCAGGGCAAGGCGGTGGCCGGCGGCTCGCTCCACACCGAGGGGCTCGCCACCGACCTCGCGTTCCCGCGCGCCGAGCTGCCGCGCCTCTGGCATCGCGTGCGCGACCTCGACTGCTGCGGCGCCGGCTACTACGCCAAGGAGGGATTCCTCCACGTCGACGTCGGCCGGCCCCGCTTCTGGGAGGCGACCACGTCGCGGGTCGACGAGAACCTCTCGGCGGGTAACGCGCGCATGTTCGCGCGCACGGAGTTCGACCGCTATGCGGCGGGCGAGCGGATGGCGGTCACCCTCCACGCCATCACCGTGCCGCCCGTGCTGATCCGGCGCGAGGCGAAGGTCGGGGGGGAGACGCTGCGCGTCGACGCGGAGCTGCCGGAAAAGGACGGATGCTACGAGGTCGGCAGCTCCGGTGCCCACCTCCGTCTCGCCGGGGCGCGTCCGGTGCGGCGGGCGCCCGTCGTCCTGTCGACCTGCGAGCCGCGCAGCGAGCGCACGCCCGAGACGGTCGAGACGAACCCGGTCGAGGTCTACGGCACCGACACGGCGTTGGAAGGCCGCGAGCGGACCGTGCCGCGGGCCGCCCGCACCCGGTAGTACGCGCCGCCCGCTGCCGGGTACGAGGTGCTGTCGGGCGCGAGGGGCGATGCCTGCCCCACATGCATGCCTTGTGACAACAGGGTAAGCAGCGAACAGTCTTGCATGACTCTTGACACGGTGATTATATTCGCCTAATCTTCGCCTCGATGCTCGAGCAAGCGGAGCAAGCGGAGATTGTCCCGCCCGAGATCCTCGAGCCTCCGGCGCGCGACGAGTATCGACATCTCCATCAGGCCGACTGCGCGCAGGTTCTCGACGGCTACCTCCACCGCCTCGCCCGCCAGGACGCCCTCTGCCGCCGCGTCCTCGGCCGGCTCGCCGTCGCCTTCCTCCGGCGCCGCGGACATCACAAGCTCGGCTTCGCGAAGCTCGGGGACTACACCCGCGAGCGGCTCGGCATCTCGGGACGCGAGTTTCAGAAGCTGGCCCGGGTCGCCCGCCGCCTCGAGGAGCTGCCCGGGATCGCCGCCGCGTTCGAGGACGGCACGATCTCGTGGACGCAGGCGCGCCTCCTGGTCGGCGTCGCCACCGCGGAGACCGAGCGCGAGTGGCTCGTGCTCGCTCGCGATCGAACGGTGCGCGCGCTGCAAGCGCTCCTCACGGCGCGGGGCCAGGCCTCGGTTGACGACGAGGTCGTGGAGGGCGAGCCGCGCCTCCGTTTCTGGATGCGCTGCCCCGGGCGTGTCCGATCGCTCTGGCGCGAGACCGTCGAGCTGGCGCGCCGGATGGCCGGCGCCGAGCTGGCGCCCTGGCAGGCGGCCGAAGCGATCGGCGCGGAGGGCCTGTCGGCACCCGAGAGTGTGCCGAGCCCTCGTCCCCGGGCGACGCCGCCCGCCGCCGGCGATCCCGACGAGCCGCCGCTCTCGTGCGCCGACTGGCGCAACGTCCGGGAGGCGATCCCGGAGGACGTCGGTCGGCTCGTGAACGACTGCGACTGTGTCCACGTCTTCCGGCTCGACGAGAACCTTCGAAGGTGCCTCCGGCAGATCCAGCGGATCGACTGGCAGATGGGCCGCCTGCTGCGGCTGTTCGTCGACCTGCGCCTCCATCGGTTCTTCGGCTTGCCGTCGTCCGCGCGGTACGTCCGCGAGCGCCTCGGCCTTTCCGCACGAAAAATGCGAACCCTAGTTGCGCTCGAGCGAAAGACGTGGCACGTCCCGGCACTCACAGACACATATCGGGAGGGCCGCATCTCATGGCTCGGAGCACTCACGCTGCTCCCGGTCATGAGCGAGGCACACGGCGAGGCCTGGGTCGCGCGAGCGGGAGAGGTGACCCTGCGGCGGCTTGTGGCGGAGGTCGAGTGGGCGCTCGAGAGCCGCCGCGGGTCGCCTCCCCCGCTCGGCACGACCCTTGTCATGCCCGAGGTGCAAATGCGTGCGCACGAGGAGGGCGAGCTGGCCGACGCCGAGCTTCGCTTCTCGGG
>Ga0070699_100005362_pt1 | contig 11244 bp, 12 predicted proteins | sample KBSK1503metaG_FD_65473 | JGI IMG/M metagenome (GOLD analysis project Ga0070699, IMG submission 65473) | Corn, switchgrass and miscanthus rhizosphere microbial communities from Kellogg Biological Station, Michigan, USA - KBS K1-50-3 metaG | ecosystem: Host-associated > Plants > Roots >...
CGGGCGGTCATCGTGGGCGCCCCCACGTTCGGCGACGCCGCCACCCAGTCGACGACGCCGCTGGCGGACGGCTCGCGCGTGTCGCTCACCACGTCGCGCTACGAGACTCCCGGCGGCCGGCCGATCACCGGGCACGGCGTCGCGCCGGACGTGGTCGCGAGCGAGCCCGCGCCCGACGCCGCGCCCGCGGCGGGCACGACCGCCTCCACCGCCGATCCCGCGCTGCAGCTCGCAGTCGACGTGGTGAAGGCGGCCGCGATCCTCCAGCCCGGGGCGCCGGAGCCGGCCGCGCCCACCCGCATCCAGACGACCGCGCCGCGCTGCTCCGTCTCGCCCGCCTGACGTCCGGCTGCGGCCCGGAAGCGGCCGGACGCGCGTCGCCCGGCGGTGATACGATCCGCGCCACCATGGCGCCGCCACTCCGCCCCTGGCAACGCCTTAGCGTCCGGCTGGCGCTGCTGTTCGCCTCCGTGACCCTGCTGGCGGTCGCGGTGGTCGGGCTGCTCGTCTACGAGTGGCAACGCCGCGAGGTGGAGGAGGCGGTGGGCAGCCAGCTCCTCAACATCGTGCGCACAGCGGTGCTCCTGGTGGATCCGATCGCGCACGCGCGCGCCCAGCGCGAGGCCGAACCGGGGAGGCCCGCCTTCCGGCGGGTGCGGAAGACCCTCGACACGATCCGCGAGGCCGACGTGCTCACCACTCCGGTCTATACCCTGACCGGCTTCGACCCCGCGACCCGCGTCGCGCGCCTGGTCGTCAGCAGCGACGAGGCGCGGAAGCCGGGCGAGCCGGTGCCGATCGCGCGCGAGATGGTGGAGCCGCTCTCGTGGACGCTCCAGGACGGCTTCGCCCGGGCCACCCCGATCTACCGCGACGCGGACGGCACCTGGATCACCGCCTTCGCCGCGGTCACCAGCGACGCGGGCGGCGTGCCCACCGCGGTGCTGGTGATCAACTACCCGGTGGAGATCTTCCTGGACCGGCTCGTCGCGCTCCGCCGCGGCGTGCTCGAGGCCTCGGTGGTCGGGGGCGTGGGGGCCTTGATCGTGGGCCTGCTCTTCGCCCGCCGGGTCACCCGGCCGGTGACCGCGCTCACCGCGGCGGTGAGCCGGGTCGCGGCCGGAGACATCGGGCAGGCGGTGCCGGTGCGCTCCGCCGACGAGCTGGGACGCCTCACCCGCGGCTTCAACGAGATGCTCGAGGGCCTGCGACAGCGCGACTTCATCCGCAATACCTTCGGCCGGTACGTCTCGCCGGAGGTGGCGAAGACGCTGCTGGAGTCACCCGAGGGCCTCGCCCTGGGCGGCGACAAGCGGGAGGTCACGGTGCTGATGTCCGATCTGCGCGGCTACACCCGCTTCGCGGAGCACGGCGACCCCGCGCTGGTGATGTCGCTGCTCAACGATTACCTCGCGCGCATGACCGACGTGATCATCGCGCACGGGGGCACCGTGAACGAGTTCATCGGCGACGCGGTGTTCGCGATCTTCGGCGCCCCGCTGGCCCAGGGCGACCATGCGGAGCGAGCCGCCGCGGCCGCGCTCGGCATGCAGGCCGCGATGGCCGAGATCAACGCGGGCCAGGCCGCGCGCGGGCTGCCGCGCTTCGAGATGGGCATCGGCATCAACACCGGGGAGGCGGTGGTGGGCAACATCGGCTCCGAGCAGCGGGCGAAGTACGGGGTGGTGGGCAACGCGGTGAACGTGGCCGCGCGCGTCGAGGGCGCCAGCGTGGGCGGACAGGTGCTCGTCAGCGACGCCACGTGGGCCCACATCCGGGCGGTCGCGGAGGCGGACGAGCCCATCACGGTGGCGGTGAAGGGCCTGAGCGAGCCGCTGGTGCTCCACGCGCTGCGCGCGTTGCGCGGGCGCTGGCCTGGCGCCCTGCCGCCCGCGGAGGACGGCGGCGACACGGACGTGGACCTGGCCGGCCGCGCCTGGCTGATCGAGGGCAAGACGGTGAGCCGGGACGCGCTGCCGCTGCGGGTGGTGCGCCTGGGCCGCCAGCGCTTCGACCTGGCCCTCGCCACGAGCCTGCCGCCGCTCGCCAACCTGCGGCTGCGCGTGCGGTTCCCGGGCACGGAGCGCGAGTCCGAGGACATCTACGCGAAGGTGCTGGCCGCGGGGCTCGTGGACGGCGGGCAGCGCGCCCGCGTCCACCTCACCTCGGTGGACCCGGCGGACCGCGCGGTCATCGAGCGGATCCTGGGCGTGTAGCTCGGAGACGGGTGGCGCCGAGGTGTACAGTACGGCCGGGAGGAGCCCGCGCATGCGAATCGCCAACGACGTCACGGAGCTGGTCGGCAACACCCCGCTGGTCCGAATCCGCCGGCTGACCGAGGGCGCGAAGGGGCAGGTGGTGGCCAAGCTCGAGTTCTACAGCCCGGCCCACAGCGTGAAGGACCGGATCGGGGTGGCCATGATCGACGCGGCCGAGAAGGCCGGTCTGATCAAGCCCGACACCATCATCCTGGAGCCCACCAGCGGCAACACCGGCATCGGGCTCGCGTTCGTGTGCGCCGCGCGCGGCTACAAGCTCGTGCTCACCATGCCCGACAGCATGAGCAAGGAGCGGCGGATGCTCCTGCGCGCCTACGGGGCCGAGCTGATCCTGACCCCGGCCGCCGAGGGCATGCCCGGCGCGATCAAGCGGGCGGAGGACCTGGCCAAGGGCGACGCGCGCTACTTCATCCCCCAGCAGTTCCAGAACCCGGCGAACCCCGAGATCCACCGCCGGACCACCGCGGAGGAGATCTGGCGCGACACCGACGGCCAGGTCGACATCCTGCTGGCCGGCATCGGCACCGGCGGCACCATCACCGGGGTGGGCGAGGTGATCAAGGCGCGCAAGCCCGCGTTCCGCTGCGTGGCCGTCGAGCCCGACGCCTCCGCGGTGCTCTCGGGCGGCGCCAAGGGCCCGCACCCCATCCAGGGGATCGGAGCCGGGTTCGTGCCCGCCATCCTCAACACCAAGATCTACGACGAGATCATCCGGGTGAAGAACGACGACGCCTTCGCGTTCGCGCGGCGGGCCGCGCGCGAGGAGGGCCTCCTGGTCGGCATCTCTTCGGGGGCCGCGCTGTGGGCCGCGGTCGAGGTGGCGCGGCGTCCGGAGAGCGCGGGCAAGCTGATCGTGGTGATCATCCCCTCGTTCGGGGAGCGGTACCTCAGCACCCCACTCTACGCCGATCTGGCCGACTAGCCGCGGGGCGGACTAGGCGGGGCGGAGGTACTTCGCGAACCACTCGAGCAGGATGCGGAAGCGCTCGAGGCGGTGGCGCGGCTTGCCCGAGCGGGTCAGCTCGTGGTTCTCGTCGGGGAAGCGCACGAACACGACCGTCCGTCGGAGAACCTTGAGGGCCACGAAGAGCTGCTCGCCCTGCTCGATCGGGCAGCGCAGGTCGTCCTCGGAGTGGAGAATCAGGAGCGGGGTGGTGATCTCCTTGGCGTAGGTCAGCGGCGACCGCTCGACGTACTTGCCGAAGTCCTCCCACGGGAGCACCCCGCCCAGCTCTACCTGGTTGAACAGGAAGCCGATGTCGCTGGTGCCGAACATGCTGGTCTGCACGTTCACCGCGCGCTCCGAGCAGGCGGCCCGGAAGCGCTTCGAGTGCCCGACGATCCAGCTCGTCATGAACCCGCCGTAGCTGCCGCCCAGCACGCCCAGCCGCTCGCGGTCGATCCAGTCGAAGCGGCGCAGCGCCTCGTCGAGGGCGGCCTCCACGTCGGCGGCGTCGCCGCCGCCCCAGTCGCCCACCACCGCGGAGGTGAAGGCCTCGCCGTAGCCCTGGCTGCCGCGCGGGTTGGCGTAGAGCACGCCGTAGCCCGCGCCCGCCTGCACCTGGAACTCGTCGAAGAACGGATAGCCGTACTGGGCGTGCGGGCCGCCGTGGACGTTGAGGAGCAGGGGATAGCGCCGGCCCGGCTCGAAGCCGTGGGGCTTCACGATCCACGCGTCGACGGTGAAGCCGGCGCGCTCGAAGCGGAACCGCTCGGGGCGCGCCAGGGCCACCTCCTGGGTGAAGGCCCGGTTGAGATCGGTGAGCTTCCGCTCGCCGCTCCCGTCGGGGCCGCACACGAACACCTCGGCGGGCGCGCCCGGCTCGCTCGCGGTGAACGCGAGGACCGCGCCGTCGCGCGAGGCGGAGTAGCCGCCGACCGCGCGCTCGCCGCCCACCACCTGCCGCGGCGCACCCGCGCCCGGCTCGACGCGGTAGAGCCCGAGGCTCCCCTGGTCCTCCGCGGCGATCGTGAGCGCCCGGCCGTCGGCGCTCCAGATCGGGGCGACCCCGAGCGGCCCGCACGAGCGATCGAGGGCGTCGGTGCGGCACTCGGACGCACCGCCCTTGGCGGGCACGGTGAAGAGGCGGATGTTCCGGCCGAACGCGTTCCGGGTCGCACGCCCGAGGTAGGCGATCGCGTCCCCCGAGGGGGAGAACGCGGGATGGGCGGCGGGCCGGTCGGCCCCCGTCACCCGGCGCGGGGGGCCGCCCTCTGCGGGAACGAGCCAGATGTCGCTCACGTCGTCGTGGTCGCGCTCGTCGTGGCGCGCGGAGGTGAAGGCGAGGGTGCGGCTGTCCGGCGACCAGGCCGGATCGGCGTGATCGTAATCGCCCTCGGTCACCTGGCGCGGCTCGCCGCCGTCGGAGGCCACCGTGAAGATCTGGGGGCGCCGGTCGTAGGTGAAGCCCTCGCCGTTGAACCGGTACTTGAGCGTGGTGATCACGCGCGGCGGCCGCGACTTCCGCTTCTCCTCCTCCGGCTCGGGCTCCACCCAGCCGCCCACGCGCGCGACGAAGGCCAGCCGGGTCCCGTCCGGAGACCACACCGGCGCGCTCACCCCGTGCCGCAGATCGGTGAGGCGGATCGGCTCGCCGCCGGCGGCGGGCATCACGTGGAGCTGGCCCTTCTTCTTGCCCTCGCGCTCGGAGACGAAGGCCAGGCGCCGGCCGTCCGGGGACCAGCGGGGCGTGGTGTCCCGCCGGGGTCCGGTGGTGAAGCGCCGGGGCTCGCCGCCCGGGGTGTCCACGAGCCAGATCTGCGACAGGTACTCGTCGCGCTCCTCGGAGAGCGTGGTGACGACGAAGGCGACGACGCGCCCGTCGGGCGAGACCTGCGCGTCGCTGACGAAGCGGATGCGGGTGAGGTCGGCCGGGACCATGCCGCGGGAGGTCGTCATCGCGAGCGCATCATATCGCTCGGCCGGGCGAGGGGCTACTCCGCTTCGCCCTCGCAGTCGCGGCCGCGGAAGAGGAGGCCGTAGGCCCGGACGCCGCAGGCCGGGGCCTCGACCCGCCAGGCCGCGCGCCACCCCTCGACGGCGCGGCGGGCGTGCGCGGTCACCACCGGGTTCATGCTGAGCAGCCAGCCGATCAGCGCCCAGGTCGCGCAGCGAATGAGGAAGCCCAGGATCGTGTGGTGCAGCATCGATGGGCGATGCCGCAAGGGCGATGCCAGCCTGGCGCCTCCGCCCGCCTCGCGCGGGGGTCGCAGCGCCGGAGACTTGCGCGACGCCGGGCGCCCGCGCGTTGACGCTCTCCGTCACCGGGTGCCCGTCTTGACAACCAGCGAGAGCGCGACGTATGTTCCCGCGCACCGGGCCGCGGTGGGCCCGCATGTCCTGCGTGTCCTAGCCCGCGTGTCCTAGAAGGAGGCGACTATGCGGCCGGTCAGCCAGCTCTCCCTCGTCGTGGTGCTCGCGCTCGCTCCGGTCGCTCCGGCGTTGGCCCAGGCGCCTCCGCCGTGGAAGCAGGGGCAGCCGACCGACCTCGCCAACTCCACCCTCGCGCCGATCGCCCAGCCGCCCGGTCCGGCCGCGCCGGGCGAGATCCCGGTGGACAAGATCAAGGTGCCGCGCGGCTTCACGGTCTCGCTGTGGGCGCACGGCATCAACAATGCGCGGGCCATGGTGTGGGGCGACAACGGCACGCTCTTCGTGAGCAGCCGGGTGGCCGGCAACGTGTACGCGGTGCTGGACCGCGGCGGCCGCCGCGAGGTGAAGGTCATCGCCAAGGGACTCAACCTGCCGAACGGCGTCGCGTTCAAGGACGGCACGCTCTACGTCGCGGAGGTCTCGCGGATCAGCAGGATGCCCGGCATCGAGGCCAAGCTCGACAACCCGCCCGCCCTCGAGACGGTCTACGACATCCTCCCGCGTGATCTCCCGCACGGCTGGAAGTACCTGGCCTTCGGACCGGACGGCAAGCTCTACTTCAACATCGGCGCGCCCTGCAACATCTGCCAGCCGCCCGATACCCACGCCAACATCTCGCGGGTGAACGTGGACGGCAGCGGCTTCGAGTACGTGGCCCACGGGGTCCGCAACAGCGTGGGGTTCGACTGGCACCCGGTGACGAAGGAGCTCTACTTCACGACCCACGGTCGCGACTGGCTGGGCGACGACGCGCCGAGCGACCGGCTCGACGTCGCGGCCCGCAAGGGCCTGCATTTCGGGTTCCCCTACTGCCACCAGGGCGACATCCCGGATCCCGACCTCGCCCAGGGCCGCTCGTGCGGGGAGTTCGCGCCCCCGCTGCTCAAGACCGGCGCCCACGTGGCCGGCAACGGGGTGCAATTCTACACCGGCTCGATGTTCCCGCCCGAGTACCGCAACCGCATCTTCCTCGCCCAGCGCGGGTCGTGGAATCGCTCCGAGAAGGTCGGCTTCCGCATCATGATGGTCACCCTCCGGCCCCGCGACGTGCCGAAGTACGAGGTCTTCGCGGAGGGGTGGCTGCAGGGCGACCAGATCTGGGGCCGACCGGTCTACACCCAGCAGATGAGGGATGGCTCGCTGCTGATCGCGGACGACTACGCGGGCGCGATCTACCGGGTCGCCTACAAGCCCTGACGTCCATCCGCCTCATCGCCGGCGTCGCGGCCGCCGTCCTCCTGCTGGCGGCCGCGGCGCCCGCGGCCGACCTCGAGGCCGGGCGCCGCAAGGCGCAGGCCTGCGCCGGCTGCCACGGCCCCGACGGCAACGCGACCATTCCGGGCACGCCGTCGCTCGCCGGGCAGCCGGTGTACTTCACCCACTGGCAGCTCATCAAGTACCGCGACGGCCGGCGGAAGGACCCGCAGATGTCCCCGCTCGCCGAGAAGCTCGCCGACGCGGACATGGCGGACCTGGCCGCGTTCTACGCCGCGCAGCCGCCGCGGGCGCGCCCGGCCGCGCCCGACGCGGCGCGCGTGGCGGCGGGGCGGCGCCTGGCCGAGGCGCACCACTGCACCTCGTGCCACCGGCCGGGCCTCACCGGTCAGCAGCAGGCGGCGCGTCTGGCCGGGCAGGACTTCGACTACCTCCTGCGCCTGCTTCGCGGCTTCAAGGCGAAGACCGCCGCGGACCTCGACGGGACCATGACGGTGGCGGCCCAGCCCCTGCAGGACGACGAGATCGTGAGCCTCGTGCACTTCCTGGTGAGTCTCACGCCCGAGACGGGGCGCTAGGTCGAAAAAATCGAGTGGGCGACAATACGGGGACAGGAGGACTCCCCATGCTCGCCTTGCTCATGGCCCTGATCGCGCTCGCGGCCGCCGCTCCCGCCGCCCACGCCCAGGTGCAGGTCCACGTGGACATCGGCTTCCATCTGCCCGCGCCGCCCCGGCTGGTGGTGGTGCCGCAGGTGCCCGCGGTGGAGTACGTGCCGGATCCCGCCGCTCCCGGTAACCTCTTCCTCTACGGGGGCCAGTACTGGGCCTTCTCCGGTGGCGGCTGGTACGTGAGCCGGGGCTACAACGGCCCCTGGGTGGTCGTCGCGCCCCAGGTCGTGCCGCGGCCGGTGCTGCTGGTGCCGGTGCAGTACTATCACGTGCCGCCCGGCCACTGGAAGCAGTGGGAGCGGGCGCGCGCCCCGCACTGGAAGGAAGAGTGGGGCCCGGAGTGGGCCGACAAGCGGGGCTGGAAGGAGCGCGATCGCGACCGGGACGACGACGACCATCCCGGTCACGGAAGGGGCAAGGGGCGCGGCCACGGCCGCGACTAACCGCTCGACCAGTACCCTGCGCTACGCCTCCAGCAGCACGCAGTGACGGGGCTCGACGGTCAGATAGACCGTCGAGCCCTCGGCCACCGGATCCGCGCTCATGTCCCGCACGACCAGGGCGCGCCCGTCCCAGTCGAGATGGTACTGGGTGAAGTCGCCTGATCTTGGGGAAGTCCTTGCGGAACCCGTCGAGCAGGGCCGCGATGCCCGCCGCGCCGTCGTGGCCGTAGTAGAGCACCCCGGTCTGCAGGTGCACGCAGTTGGTCTTGGGCGGCGGCGGGCCGGGTCGCCCCCAGGACGGGCGCGGCGGCCAGCAGCGCCCCGGTCCTCAAGAGCTAGACGACCTCGCCTTCCTCCTCCGCCTTCGCGACGTCGGCGGCGGTCTGGAAGTCGAGCACCTTGGTGCTCTTGACCGGGCTCTGCAGGCCAGTGGGCTCGCGATCGGACATGGGGGCTCGTCCTCCTCGACGGGAATTGAGCGCGGGCGACCAATGCTCCCGCGGCATAGTCGGTAGTCTATGCCAGATCGGGCCGGCCTCCGCGCGGTTTTTGCCACCGGCCGCCGGATGCTACCGGTACCAGCGACGGAAGATCTCGAAGACGTTGAGGTCGCCACCCCGCCAGTACCGGTTGGCGGGGAGCGAGAAGGTCCGGCGCGTGCGATCGTAGGTGAGGCGCGCCGGGCGCTCCGGCTCGTTGGGGTCGTAGGCGAGGAAGCTGGCGCCGGTCTCGGTGCGCGTCCCTTCGAAGACCACCATGCCGTGGTTGATCGCGAGGGACGGGAAGCGGAGCAGGTGGATGAGCGGCGCGCTGTCGTCGCGGACCGAGTCGAGCAGCTCGCCGGCGGTGCGGTGCTGGTGGCGCCGCGAGACCGGCACCACGACGCGCCAGTGGCTGCGGAGCACGTAGGAGCGCCACGCGCCGCCCAGCTCCCGCTTCAGCAGGGCCTCGCGGGCGAGGCTCATGTCGCGCAGGCCGGCGAAGCCGGGGATCGCGATCCGCTCGCCCGGCGGCGACGGCCGGCGCGGGCTGCGGGCCAGCACCGCGCGAACCTGGGCGCGCGCGATCTCGTCGGGGGCGGGCGGGGCGGCGGGGTCGAAGCGCGCGTGGTAGAGGAACTGGCGCGCCGCGCGCACCAGCACGAAGCACCGCAGCGCGTAGTCGGGGGCGGGGACGCGGCGCCGGGCCGCGGTGGCGCCGGTGGCCTCGTCGAAGTGGTACTCCCACACGAGCTCGTTCGCGAACGCGAAGGTGTCGCGCTCGAACTCGAAGCGCCGGCCCACCGCAAGCATCGTTCCGACAGGGTACACCCGATTACCTCCCGCGTAATTGCGGGCATGACGTTTCCCGCCGAGGATGACGCTCGAAAGGAGACTCACCATGAGCCACGCAATCGTGAAGGAGCTTCGCAGCAAGAACGACGCGGCCTGGGAGCGGCTCGGCCGGCAGCTCGCGGGCATGGAGGCCCACCTCGAGCGGACCCACCGCCCGGGGGAATGGACCACCCGGCAGGTGCTGTGTCACCTGCTCTTCGAGCCCGGCTTCCAGCCGACCGGCCTGCTCCGGTGCTTCGCGGCGGCCGACTTGCCACTGATCGAGATCGTTCCCGGGGTCGCCACCGTGACCTCGGAGCGCGAGCGCATGAACCTGGCCGAGCTGACCGCGGCCCTCGATGTGCAGCGGCGTCAGGTCTTCGCCTACCTCGACCCGCTCGGCGAGGCGGAGCTGGGCCACAAGGCGCGCATCCCGCTGTTCGAGCCGCTCGTGGGCACCGACGAGATCACGCTGCCGATCTTCGTGGGCGCGATGTTCGACCGCCACTGGAACGCCCACGCCGACCAACTCGCCCAGATCCGGCACGCGGTCGGCCTGCCCGCGATGCCGTAAACTGACCGGACTTTCGAGGAGAGCGATCATGGACACGAGCTTCCTGCGACGCAGCCTGCAGATCGACGGCGTCACCTCCGGGCTCTGCGGCCTCCTGCTGGTGGCCGACGCCGCCTCCATCTCGGCCCTCATCGGCCTGACCCGGGTCGACCTCGCGCGCGCGGTCGGCGCGCTGCTCATCGTCTACGCCGCCGCGCTCCTGTGGAGCGGGGCGCGCGCCACCGTGAGCCGCGGCGGGGCCGTCGCCGCGGTGGTGCTCAACGCCGCGTGGGTGGCGGGGAGCGCGGCGCTGATCCTGGCCGGGCCGCTCACCGGCCTCGGCAACCTCGCGGTGGCCGCGGTCGCGGTGGTGGTGCTCCTCTTCGCGGTGCTGGAGGCGGCGGGACTGGCGCGCCTCCGGCGGGCGGCGCCGTGAGCGCGGGCGCTCACGCCTACGACGTCGACACCGCGGTGCAGCCCGTCGCGGACCGTCCCGGCGAGACCGGCTCCGCCACCGTCAAGCTGACCGTGCACGTGCGCGCGCGGCCGGCGCCCGGCTGGCTCGCCTGCCGCTCCACCACGCGCTTCGTGAGCGGCGGCTTCCACGAGGAGGATGCTGGTCGCCCAGTCGCGTCAGCTCGCGCGGCGGCCCTGACCGCCCGCCCCCCCTTCGCCCTCCATACGGATGATATGATCCGGGCGCGTCATGGATCAGCCGGAGGACATCGCGGGGCGCATCGTGCTGGTAGTGGACGCGGCGCTCCCGGCGGCCGCGCGGGAGACGTGCGAGGAGGTCGCCGCTGCCCTCGCGCAGCGCACCGGCGTTCCGGTCACTCTCGCCAGCGTGCCGATCGAGACCCTCGACGCGGCGCAGCCCGTGATCCGCCGCGGCCCCGCCCGCATCCGCGAGATGGCCCCGCCCGACGCTTCCGCGATGGCCGCCGCCCCGTTCGTCTGGCGCGACGGCCGGCCGGACTGGGGCGCGATGTGGACGACGTTCTGCGATCTCGCGCTCTACGGCGGCCCCCCGCAGCGCGGCGCCGAGCAGGCGCTGCGCGCGCCCGGGCCCGGTGAGGCGGCGGCGGGCTCCACGCCGGAGATGCTGGCCGAGCTCGCGCGCGGCATCCAGGAGACCACCGGGCTCTCCGCGGAGCCGGCCGGCCCGGGCCTCCTCGCGGTTCGCTGCGAGAGCGCGCGCATGGCCGCGTGGCTCTGCGCGGCCATCATCCTGGAGAACGTCGAGGCGCGCCTCGACGGCGACCGGCTGCTCCTGCCCGCCGGTCCCGACTTCCGGCTCGAGGACCAGGTGAAGAGCGTGATCACGGTGGTGGCCAAGACGCACCACTACTGGCGCGAGCACCTGGAGACCGGACGCCGGGCGTGACCGGCGGCGACAC
>Ga0070699_100005363_pt1 | contig 11243 bp, 8 predicted proteins | sample KBSK1503metaG_FD_65473 | JGI IMG/M metagenome (GOLD analysis project Ga0070699, IMG submission 65473) | Corn, switchgrass and miscanthus rhizosphere microbial communities from Kellogg Biological Station, Michigan, USA - KBS K1-50-3 metaG | ecosystem: Host-associated > Plants > Roots >...
CAGGCGATCGCGGACGGCATCCTGGAGAAACTGCGAAAGGACGAAGGCGTCAAGCCGCTGCTGGTCGAAGGGACGACGCCCGGCCGGTGGATCCTGCTCGACTTCGGAGATTTCATCTTTCACATCTTCACGGAGGACTGTCGGCGATACTACGGCCTGGAGAGGTTGTGGGGGGACGCACCGAACGTGACTCCCGAATTTGCCGGAGAGGCTGAAGCGCCGCGGAATGCCCGCCGCAAGAAAACTTCGCGTTCGTGATCCGCATCTGAAGGACTTCGTTCGCACGAAGAACGCGTCGATGCGAGCGCTCCTGCAGACGGTCGAGAAAGTCCTCGACCACGACGTCAACATTCTTCTCCTCGGCGAATCGGGAGTCGGCAAGGACTACTTCGCCGAGACCATCCACGCCTGCGGAGTGCGCCGCGAAAAGCCGCTGGTGCGCATCGACTGCGCCGCCATTCCGGCCGACCTGTTCGAAGCCGAGATTTTCGGTTTCGAGAAAGGGACGTTCACCGATGCGGTCGCGCGCAAGATTGGAAAACTGGAGATGGCCCAGGGCGGCACGATCTATTTCGATGACGTCATCGCGCTGACGCCCAACCTGCAGGCGAAGCTCCTTCGCGCGATCCAGGAAAAAAGATTCACGCGCCTCGGCGGCCATCAGACCATCGGCTTTGACGCGCGCATCATCTCGTCGTCGAGCAGCGTGGTCGGATCGCTGCGGGACGACTTGCTGTATCGGATCAACGTCGTCACGCTCACGATTCCGCCGCTGCGCGAACGCCCCGAGGACATCGAGCCGCTTGCGAAGAGCTTTCTGGCGCGGAGGAAGCGCGGCATCGACGCCGACGCGCTGCAGATGCTTCACGATTACCGATGGCCGGGCAATGTTCGCGAGCTGCGCAATGTGATCGATCGCGCGGTCCTGATCGAAGAGGGGAGCTTGCTGACGCCGAAGTCGCTCCCCGAATTCTCGAGCGATCCAGTGCAGGCCGCCACCGAGGGGCAGTGGACGCTCGAGGAGCTGGAGTCGCGCTACATCCGGGAAGTTCTGCGCAAGACTCGCTCGAATTACTCCCGCGCCGCCGAGATCCTCGGCATCAACCGCAAGACGCTTCTCGAGAAGCGGCGGAAGTACGGGATCGGGTAGGAGAGCGGCCGTCCCGGCCGCATTGATCGGGCGTCTCGCCCGATCAACCTTTGCTTGCCGAGCGGGACGCTCGGCAAGTGCGGGCGAGACGCCCGCGCTCCTACTGCGGTTCCGGCATCTCCAGCTCGCGCCATAAAAACGCGTACACGTCCGTTTGTCCCGCCACCGCCTCCGACAGCGCCGTTCCGATTCCGTGCCCCGCGCTCGACGTCGTGCGCAGAAGGATCGGCCGCGGCGAGCTGGTGGCTGCCTGCAGCCGAGCTGCGAACTTCCGCGAATTCATCGGATCGACGCGCCCATCGTTATCGCCCGTCATCAGCAGGACGGCAGGATATGCAGTGCTGTCGACGACATGGTGATACGGCGAATACGCCATCATCGCGCGAAGCTGCTCCGCGTTGTCCGGCGATCCGAATTCGGTTGTGTTGAAGACACCGTTCGGTGTGCGCAGGAAGCGGGGCACGTCGTAGAGGCCGACATGGGAGACAACGGCCCGGAACAGCTCCGGATGCTGCGTCAGCTCGACGCCCATCAGGAGTCCGCCGTTGCTTCCGCCTTCGATGGCAAGCTTTGACGGGCTGGTGTACTTGCGCGCGATGAGGTGCCGCGCACAGGCCTCGAAATCGTCGAAGACGTTCTGCTTCTGCAGCATCTTTCCCGCTTCGTGCCACGCATCGCCATACTCCGCTCCGCCGCGCAGATTGGCGGAGGCAAAGACGCCGCCGGAGTCAAACCACAAACGATTCCGCAGCGACGCTCCCGGCCGGATGCTGATCGAGTATCCGCCGTAGCCGGTCAGAATCGTTGGATTCGTTCCGTCGAGACGTGTCCCTTTGCGATACAAGATGTTGATCGGGATTTTGGTGCCGTCCTTGGACGTCGCGAATTCACGGACGACGACGATGTCGCTGAAATCGACCGGCGACACCGTGCGCAGCGCAGACGGCTGCACTTTCTTCGAGGCGGCGTTGTATCGGAACCACGCCGGTGGGGCTGTGAATTGGCCGGCACGGAAGAGAAGGTCGTCGTCACCCAGGCGGGCGAGCTCATTGACTGCGGAAATCGGTGGGATGGGAACGCTGCCGAGCGGTTTGCCTGAACGATCGAAGCGCAGCAATTCCGACGGTCCGCCTGCCATCATCGCGACGTACACCACCTTGCGGCCGGCCACGAAGTTGTCGATCGACATCGGACGGTTAGCTGCCGCTGGGGCGCGGGAAACGGGCTTCAGGCCATCCGGCGGCGGAGGAGGCGTGTTCTTCGTCGTGTCGACGAGCACACTCGCGCGGGCGGGTTGCGGGTCCTCGAGAGGAACGCGCAGCAATTTTCCGTTTGGCGCTCCGTCGTGAGAGAGGAGATAAATCGCGCCGTCACCGCCGAATTCGGCGCGCGGAATCTTGTCGGCGAAATGCGTGAACTGCGTCCACGAACCATTGGCTTTGCGCAGCCAGTGGGCGACCTCGCCACCATCGCCGTTGCGCACCGTGGCGATGAGATTCCTGCCATCGTCCGACGTGCTCAGCGTCGTTTCAGCGATGCGAGGAAATTCCTTTCCGAGCGCATACGTGTCCTCGGATGCCGGAGTGCCGAGAGTGTGAAACCAGATCTGCTGGTAGAAATCGATGTCTTCTTTCGGGCGCTCATTGCCCTGCGGGTAGCGCGTGTACCAGAAGCCCGAGCCAGCGGCATTCCACGCCACGCTGCCGCCGGCAGTGGCGAAGTTCACGCGTGGGACGACGTCTCCCACCTCCTTCGCGGTAGCGACGTCGAAGACATGCACCGATCCATCTTCGCTGCCTCCCTTCGAAAGTGAGATCGCAACTCGTTTCGCGTCGAGCGAGGGGACGTAGAAGTCGATGGAGATCGAGCCCTTGGCATCGGCAACGTTCGGATCGAAGAGGATGCGCTCCGACTTCGCATCGGACGGATTCTCGAGAACGACCAGAAGCGACTGCTCTTTTGGCGGAGCCGTTTTCAAGGCGAAGAGTTTTCCGCCCCGAGTCACGACGCCGAAATAGCTCAGTCGTTTTTCCTTGAACAGGGCTGTCAGCCGTTGCGCGATGGCATCGCGGCCGGGGACGGCGTCGAGAATGGAGCGCGTCAGGCGGTTCTGCTCGGCGACCCAGGCCTTGACGGCCGGATCGTTGGCATCTTCCAGCCATTGGTAATCATCGTCGAAGGTCCGGTCGCCATAGTTCTGCGCGACCGGATGCTTCGCGGTGGCCGGATACGGCAGCCTGCTCTCCGAGGCAGCGAGAAGAATGAGACAGGCGAAGCTCGCCAGTCGGCGCATGCCGGCATCTTACTTCGAGTGGGAGCGCGGCCGTCCCGGCCGCATTGATCGGGCGTCTCGCCCGATCAACCTTTGCTTGCCGAGCGGGACGCTCGGCAAGTGCGGGCGAGACGCCCTCTCTCCTATTTCTTCACCGCGCGCTGACGCAGCGGCGACGAAACGACGAACAATTGCCCGGCCTTCTCGGCGTAGACGCGGCCGCTGTCATCAATGGCCACCGGCGTGTACGCCTGCCCGAGAGCCTCGGTGAGCATGATGGATCCGCGCATCGTGCCGTCGGGATTGATGGCGTAGAGAAAACCATCCTCGGCGTTGATGTAGGAGACTCCGTCGCGGTCGACGGCCGGCCCGTTGACGCACCATTCCATATTGTTGGGATTGCGTAACTGCCACTCGACCTGCAGCGACGCATTGAGTCGAGTGACGAAAAAGCCCGGCGGATTGGTCGCGCGCCGCACGTCCGGACAGGCATTCGCGTCGTCGCAATAGGAGCCGACCGGATAGTGATTTTCTTTGGTCACGATCGAGTAGCTGTTGCCACGCGCAAAAACAGCGGGCGTGATGTCCCATCCGAACGGATAGGCGCCGAGGTAGGTGCCGGTCGTGCTGAAGTGCATCAGGTGGCCCTGGTTGTAGTTGAAGCGGGTGAACGCGCCGTAGAGAACGCTTCCGTCCGGCGCAATGAGCGGCGAAGAGCTCGAATCATCGATCGCACGTCCCGCGCCTGCGGTGTTGTCTGACGGGTCGACGCCTTGAAGAGCGCCGGCGCGACAGCCGCCCGGGGTTCCATTGGGCGGCAGAAGGACATTGCATCCGTCATTGAACCGATCGCGCAGCGAGACGCTCCATTTCGGTGTGAGCGTCGAATCGAGCGCCACGAGATACGTCCAGCGGCTGTTCAGATGCGCGCGGCTGACGGTGTAGATCGTCCCGTCGGATGCGATCGCGGGCGCTACGTTGAGAGCTGCGCGCTGCGATCCGCAAGTCACGCTCGGCGGCACGGCAGCCGGCGACGGCGGCCATGGAAGATCCGAAGTGCCGAATGCGCCGAGGCACTGCGCGGACGCGCCCGGCGCCTGAGGAACGAGATTGCGATAGTGTCCGACGCTCACAGCGTTCTGCGGCGTGATGCGAGTGATCCACGAATCCCGGACATCGCTCACCCACGGCGATGAACCCGAGAGCGCGATCACGTTGTAGTACAGAATGCCGGCCGAGTCGGTCGCGATCGGCCCGGTCACAAATGTCAAATTGTCCAGTGGCGATGACGCGCCAAGCCGGCCGAGAATCTGACCGGTGACGCGATCCACCTGCATCACGCTTCCGCCGGCGCCCGGCATGTAGAGAAAACCGTTGGCCAGGACAGGTTGAAAAACGGGCTCGAATGTCGGTCCGCCGATGCCGGTGAACGGAACAGGCTTCCAATCGCTCATCACCGTCCAGCGACGCGTTAGAACCGAACCTTGCCATCGGAAAGCCTGCACGCCCCAGGTCTGGGTCGACCAGTCGTTGATCGTGAACGTGCCGCCCTTCAGCTCAATGAAGACGTCGTCGCCGTCGATGAGCGGGACCGCGTAATGCACGAACAGGTCATCGCCTGAGAACGCCCTCTCGACGTCGGCAAATGGGTCGATCACGATCGACGCCACCACCTTCTGCAGCGGCTGCCCGGCGACAGTCGTGGTCCCGGTGTGGCCGGGATCGCGCCCAAATTGCGGCCAGGCGATCGCGAGGAGGAGGCTCAGGGCGGTTGCGAAAGGCATAATTTCAGGCGTCAGTTGTCAGGCGTCGGACGTCAGGGTGCATACCTGACGCCTGACGGACTGACGCCTGACAACTGGCACTTGACATGAAATTTCGGCTCCTATGGCCCCGTTCTACCGCCGACCCTGAGCTTGGGGCCGTCATCGACCGTTATCTCAATCGTATCAAGCACTTCTTTCCGATTGAGGTGACAGAAGTGACACCGCCGAAAGGTAGACAAGGCTCGAACGATGGGTCTATCATGCGCGCCCAATCCGCGCGCCTGATGGAAGCGATTCCGAGGGTCGGATACACGGTCGTTCTGGACGAGAGGGGGCGGCCGATGGATTCTTTGAAGTTTGCGAAATTGCTCGAGCGGCTGACGATGGACCAGCCTCACGGCGTCACGTTCGTGCTGGGAGGGGATGTTGGGCTTACGGAAGCCGTTCGAGAACGCGCCGATCTGCTGCTGAGCCTGTCAGCGATGACCCTCCCGCACCAGTTAGCCCGAGTGGTGCTGTTGGAACAGATTTATCGCGCGTGCACGTTGATGCGGAACATTCCGTATCACAAGTAAGGAGAACCGGCTCGACCATGGCACGAACCAAGACCAAATCGAACCCATACCAGCCACACATCGACGCTTTGCGCAAAAAGCAGCATGAGCTTCTCGACTCTTTCGAGCGCGACAAAGCCGCCGGCAACGCCCTTCCCGACGATGGCATTCAGGATCTGGCCGACAAAGCGGCCAGCGCATATTCGAAAGAGCTCAATTTCTCGCTGTCCGATACCGAGCGCACTCTGCTGATGCAGATCGAAGAAGCCTTCAATCGCATCAAGGACGACGCTTTCGGAAAATGCACCAATTGCGGAAACGTCATCGGCGAGAAGCGACTGCAGGCCGTCCCCTGGACGCCGTACTGCATCGATTGTCAGGAGCTGCAGGAAAAGGGATTGCTGGGGTAGTTGAGAACACGTTTGTAGTGATTTGATTGGGAGCGCGCAAGCGCTCCCTTTTTTTGAATGCAGAATGCAGAATGCAGAATGAAGAATTGAGAAGCGCGTCGCTATCCTTTCTTAATTCTGCATTCTGCATTCTGCGTTCTGCATTCATCTTCGAAACATGCCAAAGCCTCTAAACGCCGTTCTCGCGCAGATCGCTGAAAAAAATCCTCCCCGCGCGATCCTCGTCGGCGGCTCCAGCGAGTTTCTCTCTCAGCGCGCGTTTCGTGATCTGCGCGACGCCATCGTGGCCGCGAATCCAAACATCGCGCTCGAATCCTTCGATCCCGGCACCGACCTCGCCTCGATCATCGACTCTTACCGCACGATGTCACTCTTTGCATCTGCGCGATTGCTGATCGTGCCGGAAGTCAACGCGTTCGTCTCCGCGAAGGAATTGTTGTCCCTGTACCAGAAGGCCACCGCGGAGTGGAAGAGCGCGAAGACCGATCGGAAGCGAACCACCGCCACCGCCAAGCTTCTTCACGTCCTCGGACTCGTGGGCGCGGATCTCGACATGGAAGATCGCGAAATCGCCGATGCCCTCGGCTTGCCGCTCGATGCGCTCCTCAGCGACATGCTGGCGTTTTGCCGCGCCACTGGAAAAAAAGCGGGGCGTGGGGAGGACGACGCCGCGTTGCTGACTGAGGCCATAGGGCGAGGTGGAGCGGCGGGAACCATTCTGCTGATGCGCACCGGGGAGATTCCGGAAGATTCCGCGACCATCGATCTGATCGACCGCTCTGGCGCCGTGATCGCGTGCGACGTCACCCGCGACACGTTCAACTCTGCGCTGCAGTCGGCGATCGAGGAAGTCTCCGAGGAAGCCGGAGTGCGCTTCGACGCCAAAGCGATCACGGTGCTTCGCCAACGCCTCGGCATCGATCGCATGCTCGGCGACAAATTCTCGCGCGATGTTCCCGACCTGCGCCTGGCCGTCTCGGAGGCGGAGCGACTCGCCACGCTGGCGGGGGAGGGTGGGGTGGTGACGGCGGACGCCGTCGAGCGCGAAGTCTCACTCGTCGAAGGCGGCGCGCGCTACGAGCTGGCCTCACTTTTTTCGGAAGGCAAGATGATCGAAGCGGTCGCGAAGCTGCGCGACCTCGTGGCGCAGGCACGGCGCGAGGACGCCCGGGCGTCGGGCGATATCCTCTACGGCCGGTATCTCTTTCCAATTGCGGATGAACTGCGGCAGACCATCGGAATCATCTCCTTCGCGCGCGCAAACAAGATCGATCTGCAGAAGCCGATGCAATACAACCGATTCAAGGACACCCTCGCCGATCGCGTCGGCGAGTATCTGAAGGATCACGGTATCGTGCGCCAGAAGCCGCACCCCTTTCCGCTGCACAAGAAGTGGGAAGCGGCGCGCGCGCAGAGCGAGGAAGAGCTGTTTCGCGCCCTAGCCGCCATCGCCGATCTCGATATCAAGCGCAAGTCGGGAGGCGTGCCGGTGGACGTCGGTCTGGAGATGTTTCTGTTGTCGCGCAAGTAGTCTATAAACTCGCGCAATGTCCGTCCTCGCGGTCGAACGTCCGGCATGGCGCGCGCTCTTTGCCGCGCAGCTCGGCTGGATGCTCGATGCCATGGACTTTCAGCTATTCACGTTCTCCATCGTTCCGATCCAGAAGGAATTCGCGCTCGCCGGCAGCACCATGGGCGGATTGACATCGGTGGCGCTGATTGCAGGCGCCGTGGGCGGCATCGTCTTCGGCAAGCTGGCGGACACCATCGGACGCGTGCGCGCGATGAGTCTCAGCATCATCCTTTTCTCGTTCGCGACCGCCGGCCTTGCCACTTCGGTGGCGCTCTGGCAACTGATCGCGTGGCGAATCCTGGTCGGATTGGGGATGGGTGGGGAGTGGTCGTGCGGATCGGTGCTGGTCGCGGAGACATGGCCTGCCGAACATCGCGCGAAAGCGATGGGCATCATGCAATCGGGCTGGGCGATCGGCGCACTGATGGCCGCTGCGCTTTCCGCGCTGATCCTCGGCCACTACAGTTGGCGCGTTCTGTTTCTCATCGGAGCGCTTCCTGCGCTGGCGGCGTTTTTCATCCGCCGGACGGTCGATGAGCCACCACTGTGGCGACAGCGAAAGCACGAGCCCTCGCGATGGAGCGAGATGTTTTCGCAAACGTTCATCAAACGCACGGTCTTCGCGACGCTGCTATCGAGCAGCGTGTTGGTCGCGTATTGGGGCGTGATGACCTGGCTGCCCGCATTCCTGGCTTCGCCGATCGAAAAAGGTGGCGCCGGTCTGACCGTCACGAAATCGGCCGCCTGGTTGATCCTCTTGCAGGTCGGCGCGTTTGCGGGCTACATCAGCTTCGGATGGTTTGCCGATCGTTTCGGCCGCCGTGCCGCGTTCACTTTCTTCATGATCGCGGCCGCCGCGCTCGTGCCGCTGTTCGCGTTCGGCGCCCGATCGAAGTTGACGCTGCTGACGATCGGTCCGCTCGTCGGCTATTTCATGCACGGCTATTTCTCGCTGTTCGGCGCAATGCTGGCGGAGCTTTTTCCGACGCGCTTCCGCGCGAGCGCACAAGGTTTCTGCTACAACGCCGGCCGGCTGGCCTCGGCCGCCGCTCCGCTCGCGATCGGCGCCGCGGCCGCGCAGCATGGGTTGGGATCGGCGATCGCCGTCGACGCGCTTTTCTTCGCAGTGGGCGGCGTGCTGGTGTGGTTTCTCCCGGAGACGAAAGGAGCTGAGCTGTGATCCCCTCACCCGGCGCTTCGCGCCACCCTCTCCCGCCGGGAGAGGGCTCTCGCGACGCCGTGCTCCCTCTCCCGCTGGGAGAGGGCTAGGGTGAGGGGCACGGCAAAGGAGGACCTCGATGATCGACCTCAGCGCAGATCTCGCCGAAGGCGCACCGGGCGAGGACGAAATCTGGTCGATGGTGTCGTCGGCGAATGTTGCCTGCGGCGGTCACTATGGCGACAAAGAGTCGATGACGGACGCCGTCCGGCGCGCCCGCGACCGCAAGGTCCGCCTCGGCGCCCATCCCTCGTATCCCGATCGCGCGAATTTCGGACGGACATCGATGGCCATGGCGCCGCCCGCGCTGCGCGCTTCGATCGTGGAACAGATCGAAGCGCTGCTGGAGATCGCAGAGCGCGAACGCGTTCCGATGGTTCACGTCAAGCCCCATGGCGCGCTCTACAACGACGCGCACAAAGACATCGCGTTGTCGAGTGTGATCATCGAAGCGATCCGGGAAGTCGATCCGAAGCTGGCGATTGTCTGCTCCGATCGCTCGCAGATGGCGAAGGCGGCGCGCGCGGCCGGCACGGCCGTGATTCGCGAGGCATTCGCCGACCGGCGCTACAACGCCGACGGCTCACTGGTGATGCGCAGCATCGCCGGATCGCTCCTCAGCGTGGAAGAAGCAGCCGAGCAGGCGGCGATGCTGGCGAAGGAGCGCGCCGTGATCGCGCGCGACGGGACGCGCATTCCGGTGCCCTATGACACGATCTGCGTGCACGCCGACATGGAACACGCCGTGGAGCGCTTGCGCGCGATCCGGCAGCGATTGGGAGGAGCGGAATGAAGAAGTGGTTTGCGATTGTGCTGTTGGCTGTCGCCGCGCAGGGTCAGAACTTTGATCTGACCGTCGACAACATCATGCGCGGGCCGAATCTGTACGGATATCCGCCGGAAGAAGTGCGGTGGACGCCCGACAGCGCAAAGGTCTACTTCAGTTGGAAGCAGTGGAACGATCCGCTGGAGAAAGATCGCGACACGTACGTCGTCAACCGCGACGGCAGCGGCCTTCGAAAACTCTCGGATGAGGAAAGGAAAGACGCGCCGCCGCCGAACGGCGATCGCACGCGCGACAGGCGCCGGATCGTGTACGCCGAGGATGGCGACATTTTCTTGTGGGACGGGAAACGACAGGCGCTGACCCAAACGACCGACATCGAGTCTTCGCCGCATTTCACATTCGATGAACAGCGCGTCACGTTTGTTCGCGACAACAATCTGTTCGCCATCTCCCTGCGAGACGGCTCGATCGTCCAGCTCACGAATGTCGCCGGTCCGGACGACAAGGGCCCGAACGTCACGCTGTGGGACGACAAGAAAGGCACCGACAGCCAGGAATACATCAAGCGGGAAGAGCGGAAATTGCTCGCGATCGTCGACGAGCGGGCGCGCAAGCGCGAAGAAGACGAGGCCAGGAAAAAGAAGGAGCATCCGCTGAAGCCGTTCAAGCTCGAAAAGCGACAGACCGTGACGGATGCGCAGCTCACGCCGGACGGAAAGTTCGTCGTGGCGATCGTTCGGACCGAATCCGAGAAGGCAAAACGGGCGGTGGTTCCGAATTACGTCACCGAGAGCGCGTACACCGACACCATTCCTTCGCGCGAAAAAGTGGGAGATGCCATCCCCGCCACGCGCATTGCGATCCTCAACGCCGCCAATGGCGAAGTGAAATGGTTCGAACACGGTCTCAAGCCCGCCGAGAGCGCGACCACGGAAAAAACGGAGAAGAAAGAAACTCCGAAGGAGCGCGAGGTCTCGCTGCGCGTGCCGGTGTGGTCCGAAGACGGGAAGCGCGCGTTCGTGGCCATACGCTCGACCGACAACAAGGACGCCTGGGTCATGGCCTTCGATCCAGCGACCGCCAAGGGCCGCATGATCGTCTCAATGCACGACGACGCCTGGCTGCGCGGCTTTGACACTCCGCAGGCCGGCTGGCTCGCCGACAACCAGACGATCTTTTGCGTCTCCGAGGCCACCGGCTACATGCATCTGTACGAGGTGCCGTTCGACGGCGGCACTCCACGGCAAATGACAAGCGGTAAGTGGGAAGTAGATTCAGTTGCATTATCTAGTGATAAGAAAACATTCTATTTTACGACGAGCGAGGAGAGCCCGTTCGAGCGGCACTTCTATCGGATGTCGGTCGCCGGTGGAGCGCGAACGAAGCTGACCTCGGCCCCCGGCAATCACGAGGCTGTGGCATCGCCGGACGGCGCGCTCCTCGCCGACGTCTATTCGTACACCAACAAGCCGCCGGAGCTGTACCTTCGTCATCCTGAGCGAAGCGAAGGAT
>Ga0070699_100005364_pt1 | contig 11243 bp, 14 predicted proteins | sample KBSK1503metaG_FD_65473 | JGI IMG/M metagenome (GOLD analysis project Ga0070699, IMG submission 65473) | Corn, switchgrass and miscanthus rhizosphere microbial communities from Kellogg Biological Station, Michigan, USA - KBS K1-50-3 metaG | ecosystem: Host-associated > Plants > Roots >...
CGCGTCGGTCGAGCCGCTCATCCCGCCCGAGTATACGCGCGGATACTCGACGGGGAATACCTAGAGACAAGTCTCGAAATGCAAGGGTCTGACCCCAGCCGTTCGAAACGTGACTCCAAGATGCACGTCCCCAACTGCAAGGGTCTGACCCCAGCCGTTTAGACGGAGATGCCTTTGGCGCGCAGCTCTGCCAGGGCTGATTCGGACTTCTCGATGTCGTTGAGACCCATCGCGCTCAGCACGTTGTCCGTCTTCGTGAACTGGACGTCGCGGTAGTCGACGATCTGGATCAGGTTGCCGGACGGATCGCGGAAGTCGAGGCCACGGCCGGACGACACCGGGATGCCGAGCTCGCGCAGTCGCGCGCGCACTTCCTCCTTGTCGTCGACGACGAGGCCGAAGTGGCGGTGCTGGTCCGGCGCCTGCGTGCGTCCCCGCGCCAGCGCGATGAACTGGTCACCCATGTCGATGAACGCCATCTGCGTACCTCGGCCCCGTAGCTGCAGCGGCCCGAAGATCGACTCCCAAAAGGCGAGCGCCTCGTCGATGTCGTCGACCTCGAGCGCGATGTGGTTGATCCCCACCAGGCTCGGCATGGGTTCAGCGTAGACCGCGGGCACGGGCTGTGGGAACTCCGGACGCGCGAACGGTGTAGAAGCAGGCGGTGGTGGGCCGACCACTCGACGAATCCGACCTGATCGGCCGCGCGCAGCGCGGCGACACTCACGCCTACGAGGAGCTCGTGTACGCACACCAGGGCATCGCCTTCCGCACCGCCTACCTGATCGCCGGCAATGCCGCCGACGCGGAGGACGCCGCGCAAGACGCATTCGTCAAAGCGTGGCGTGCGCTCGGGCGGTTCCGCGAAGGCGCGCCCTTCCGTCCCTGGCTGCTGCAGATCGTCGCCAACGAGGCCCGCAACCGCCGCCGCTCTGCCGGCCGGCGAGCGCACCTCGCGCTGCGGGCGGCGACGGAGCAACCCTCGGGGGACGCGGCCCCGTCCCCCGAGGCGTCGCTGCTCTCCGCAGAACTGCGCGACACCTTGCTCGCGGCGGTGAACGAGCTGCCGGAGGATCAGCGAACGGTGATCGCGCTGCGCTTCTTCGCCGGCCTGTCGGAGCACGAGGTCGCCGAGGCGCTGGGCCTGCCTGAGGGAACGGTGAAGTCCCGGAGCGCCCGCGCGCTTGAACGGCTGAGGGAGCCCTATGACTGAGCTCGAGCGGGCACTCGTCGCGCTCGGACGCGAGCTCGACATCCCCCCGGAGCCGGATCTGCGCTCTCGCGTTCGCGAGCGGATCGAGCGGAGGGCGCGTTATCGACGCGCGGCCGTACTCGCCCTCGCCGTTCTCGTCGTCGCAGTAGGTATCGCACTGGCCGTGCCACCTGCGCGCAGCGCGATCCTCCGGTTCTTCCACATCGGCGCGGTGACGATCGAGCGGGTCGACACGCTGCCGGCTGCGCGGGAGCGCTCGCTCGTTGCAGGGCTCGGCTCGGCGCTCTCGTTGCGCGACGCCGAGAAGAGTTCCGGTGTGCCGCTGGTCCTGAATCGACCGAGGCCACGGCGTTTCTACGCACAGCCCGGGCTGATCGCAACCGTCCTCCACTACCGCGGGAAGTCCGTGCTCCTCGCGGAGTTTCAGGGCGACCAGATGGGGCTCACCAAGAAGTTCGTCTCGCCCGACACCAGCGTCGAACCGGCGCCAATCGGCTCGTTCGGCGTCTGGCTCGAGGGTGGCAAGCATGTCCTGATCTGGCAGGGGGCGTCCGGGGAGATCCGGCAAATGGAGCGTCGGCTGGCCGGAAACGTCCTCATCTGGGCCGAAGGCGACCGCACCTATCGCCTCGAGGGCAGCTTGAACAAGAGCGAAATGCTCGAGCTCGGACGACAGATCACCCGGTAAGGGGACAAACCACAGCGCCGCTTCGTCCGAATAGAGAAGCATGACTGTGGCGGAAACAGAGATCAGGGAAGAGATCGAGCTGGTCGAGGCCTGGCGGGCCGAGCAGCTCGAGATGGCGGGCTACGGCGCACAGACGGCGGCCGAGATCGCGATGCGGCAGGACATCGACCTGCACCTCGCGATCGATCTGCTCTCGTCGGGGTGCTCGGCCGAGCTGGCTGCTCAGATCCTGCTCTAACAAGCAGGTGACGACGGCTACCGGCAGAATCTCCTGCCGGTGAGCTTCCTTGCGTTCATTCCGTCGCCGTCGAGCGGCACGATCGACCTCGGGCCGCTCACGATCCACATGTACGGGCTCATGCTCCTGGTCGCGATCGCGGCGGCCTGCGCGCTGACGGGATACCGGTGGGTCAGCTGGGGAGGCGACTGGGATCTCGTGTTCCGCGTCGCCGTGTGGGGGGTCGCCGCCGGGATCGTCGGGGCGCGGCTCTACCACGACGTCACGAGCTGGAACGAGGTGCCCGACAAGTGGTGGGGGCCCTTCGCGGTCTGGCAGGGCGGGCTCGGCGTCTGGGGCGGAATCCTCTTCGGCGTCCTTGCCGGAGCCTGGATCATCCACCGCTCGGGCCAGAGCGTGCGCCTGTTCATGGACGCCGTCGCTCCGGGGCTCCTGCTGGCGCAGGGCATCGGCCGCATCGGCAACTGGTTCAACCAGGAGCTCTTCGGCAAGCCGACCGACCTTCCGTGGGGCCTGAAGATCGATCCGCAGCACCGGCCGCCGGGCTACTTCACCAACGAGACCTTCCACCCGACCTTCCTTTACGAGCTCACGTACGACGTGATCGGGGTGGCGATCCTGCTCTGGATCGACCGGCGTTTCAACATCCGCCGGCCTGCGCTCTTCGCCCTGTATGTCTCCTACTACTGCTTCGGACGCTTCTTCGAGGAGCTCCTGCGGATCGATCCGGCGCACCATTTTCTCGGCCTGCGCATCAACGCCTGGGTCTCGATCGTGCTGTTCGTGCTGTCGACGGCGTTCTTCATCTGGTGGCAGTTCATCCGGACACCAGGCGCTAACGAGCGCCCGCGCGCGACCAGGACGATCGTGCCGACGGGCCCTGCGATGACCGTCCCCAAGGGGCGCGTCCGCTCCGGACGCTAGGTTGGCTCACGATGATCGTGCGTGAGCTCGACCTGGATTTGGACGCCTTCGAAGGTCCCTTCGACCTGCTGCTGACCCTTGTCCTCAAGGAGGAGGTCGACCTCGCGGACGTGGACGTCGCCGGGATCGTGGTGCGCTTCCTCGAGCGGCTGGCCGAGCGGGATGCCCTGGATCTGGACGCCTGCGGTGAGTTCCTCGTTCTCGTCGCGGCCCTGCTGGAGCTGAAGGCGCGCGGGCTCTTCGAGGACGAGGCCGCGGAGCTGTCCGAGCTCGAGCCCGAGGAGGCCGCCGAGGAGCTGGCGCGCCGCCTCGCCGAGTACCGGCGCATGAAGGAGGCGGCGGGCTGGCTGGCGGAGCGGCTGTCGTCGGAACGCGACCGGTTCTTCCGGGTCGGGCCGGCGCCGTTCGCGCCTCAGCCCGAGCGTCGGCTCGCGCAGCAGGATCCGGAGTCGCTCGCGAACGTGGTGCGACTGCTCGCCGCGGAGCCGCCCGCGGTGTCGCTCGCGCACATGGAGCTGCGGTTCCCGCCGGTGGCGCAGTTCCTGGAACGATTTCGCGCGCTGCTTGCGCGGCGTTCCGTCTTCGACTTCGATTCCGAGCTCGAGGGGCTGTCGCGGGCCGAGCAGGCGATCGCCTTCCTGGCGTTGCTAGACCTGCGCCGTTCGGACGAGATCAGGATCAGCCAGGCGGCTCCATTCGCTCCGATCCGTGTCAGTAAGGTGGGGCAGGAAAGCGCCGCCGTGAACGAAAGGACCAACGCGTGGAACGTCCGCTCCGCCTAGTCACCGCCAATCCGCTCGACCAGCTCGCGCGGACGCTTGAGGCACTGCTCGTCGTGGCGAGCGCGCCGCTGCCCGTGGAAGAGCTCGTTGCTGCGACGGAGGACGACCGCGAACGCGTGGAGCTGGCTCTGGGTCTGCTGGGAGAGCGCTATCACGAGGGCCGTAGCGGCATCGTGCTCGAGTCGGTGGCCGGCGGCTGGGCCTTCCGTGCGTCGCGTGACGCCGCCGAAGCCTGCGGGCGGTTGTTCGAGAGGCCGGTGCAGCGGGGGCTGTCCCAGGCGTCGCTCGAAACGGTTGCGATCGTCGCGTACCTCGGGCCGTGCACCCGGCCGGAGATCGCGCGGATCCGCGGCGTCGCGGCCGACTCGGCCGTGGCGGGATTGGTCGAGCGTGGCTTGATCACCGAAGCGGGCCGCGAAGACGGCGCGCATGGTGGCGCGGTGAAGTACAAGACTACGCCGATGTTCGAGCGCGTGTTCGGGCTGGAGAGCCTGTCGCAGCTACCGCGCCTCGACGACCTGCCGGGCGACGTCGACGACCTGCGTGAGCGTTTGCACGCGGTCGCCGAACAGCGCAGCGCCTGAGTCACACTTCCGGCTCCCGTTAGTTGAACACGCGTGCGCTCTTCGGCACTAGGCTGAAGAGCGCGGGGAACCTCGTGGGGGGTCCCCCGGGGGAAGCACACGCGTGTAACTAAGAGACCCGTTTGCGACCGGTCGCTTCGACCCAGCGATAGCCGGGGATCGGGACTCCGAGCGCCCGGCGCGCGCCTCGCAGGCGGTGCGGTAGGCGCAGATAGATCTCCGGCAGCTGCTCGCGCTTGATCACGTGCGCAAGCGCCGCGATTCGGAACAGCGGATCCGTCAGCGGGAACTTCAGCTGCGACGAGCGAACCACGTCGAGCTCCAACGCGGGATGCTCGAGCACCGAGCGAAAGTGCTCCTCCGATTCGTATTCGCGCATGTGCGTTGGATCGAGCTGCCACCGCGCAGGCGCGGGCGGCTTCCCCTTGTAGAGCCAGAACGCGCGCGGCCCGCGGATCACGCTCGCGACATAGAACCAGCCGCCGGGCTTGAGCAGCCGCGCGATCTCCGGGGCGAGCACGCGGTCGTCCGGAAGATGCTCGATCACCTGCGACGAGATCACCGCGTCGACGGAAGCGTCCGGCAACTCGTCGACCTGCGCGACGTCGGAGACGATCCCGGTGACCTTCGGCGACAGCCGCTCGCACAGAGCTACGTGCTCCGCAGAGATGTCCACCGCGTAGATCTTCTCGCCGACGAGGCCGGCGTTGTCGAGCGGCCACAGCGTCCCGCCGTCACCCGCGCCGAGATCCGCAAGTACGCGCGGCGGTGACCGCTCCGCCGTCTCGCGCAGGAGCGGCGGCATCCACTCCGTCAGGAAGTAGCGCGAGTGCTCGAGATCTTCGACCGACGGGCCGCTAGCTTCCAAAAGCCTGCCGCCGCGGCAGATCGTGCTCCACATCAACGAGGTGTCCGTCGCGCTCGACGTAGCCGTCTTTGCCGCCGACGACGAGCAGGACGAGATCCTCGGTGTCACTCGCGTTGGAGACCAGCCGCGGCGTCGTCGACTCGACGTGGAGCAGACCGCCCTCGCCGAGCTCCCGCACCTCGTCACCGACCTCGACGCGCGCCCGGCCGCGGTGGACGAAATAGAGCTCGTCCTGCTCGTCGTGCCAGTGCTTAAAGCCCACGTAGCCCGGCGGATACACGATCACGTTGACGCCGAAGGCAGTCACTCCGAGCGCACGCCGCACCTTGCGAAAGCCGAAGCCCTCGCCGAGCTCATCCACGGAAGTGAACGCGTATCCACTCATAGCTTGCGCACGATCTCCTCTGCTTCCTCGCGGGTGAACGCGCGAAGGGTCTCGGTGTGCTCCGCGCCGTAGCGGTTCAATTTCATCAGGATCTCGATCGCGGCGTCGTCGTCGGGCGCCTCGAAGATCTCGACCACGTCGTAGCGCCCGAGCGTGACGTAGACGCCGACCATGCTGCCGCCTGCCTCCGTGATGATCCGCTCGCCCTCCTCGATGCGCTCGCGCCACTTCGGCAGGCCGGCGTAGCCTTGCGTCGTCCAGCGCATCAGGGTCACGTAATGGGCCACGCGGCGAATATATGACGCCATGCGCCTGAACGCCTATCTCGCGAGGGCAGGAATCGCCTCCCGGCGCGGCTCGGACGACTTGATCAAGGCCGGTCGCGTCCGCGTCAACGACGCCCCCGGGGAGCTGAACACCTACGTCCATCCGGGCGACCGGGTCGAGGTCGACGGCAGACCGGTCTCGCCGCAACAACTCAAATACGTGCTGCTCCACAAGCCCGCCGGAAGGGTGACGACCGCCCGCGATCCACAAGGCCGCCCGACCGTCGTCGAGCTCGTCGAGGAGATCCCGGAGAGAGTCGTCCCGGTCGGCCGGCTCGACGCCGACACAACCGGCGCCCTACTCCTGACGAACGACGGCCCGCTCGCCCATCGCCTCGCGCACCCGCGCTACGGCGTGGAGAAGGCCTACGAGGTTGATGTCGAAGGCGAGCCCGACGACGCTGCGCTGCAGCAGCTTGCGGAAGGCGTCGATCTCGACGACGGTCGGACCGCGCCGGCGAAGGTGCGCCGGCTCGGCACCGCGAAGCTCGAGCTGACCCTGCACGAGGGGCGCAACCACCAGGTCAAGCGCATGTGCGAGACCGTCGGTTACCCGGTCGTACGACTGCACCGAAGCCGTTACGCGGGCCTGACGGTCGAAGGGCTCGAGCCCGGCGCCTGGCGCGAGCTCGACCAGGCGGAAGTCAACGAGCTTCGTCGCTACTCGTAGGGGTCCTTGGGCGCCGGGATCTGCGCAACGCTCGTCGCGACCAGATCCGGAATGTTGCCGCCGCCCGGCCGGAACTTGCCGGTCACGGTCACCCACTGGTCGCGCGACGGAGGATCGCCCGACGTCCCGAGTACACGAACCACGATCGGCGCTGCATCCGCTGCGCAGCAAGAGATCGTGTAACGCGCGAGCTCGAACCCGCCGTCCACATCACCGGCGACGAAGCCGATCAGGTTCACCGGAGCATTGTTGAAGCTCGTGCCGTGATGGTCATACGCGCGCTGGCCGAACTCGAGCAGACTCATCGCGAGCGGCTCCTGACCACGCGGCAGCGGTTTGAAGACGCCGCGGCCCGCCTTGATGTTCACGTTCGCTGCGCGACCAACCCCGTAGCTTCCAAGTGTCGGCGGGGCGACGAGCAGCAGCGCCGCGATCGGCGCAAGGAGCAGCCAGCCCACTCCGATGCCGTGATCGTGCTCGTGGCTCGGCCGGCTCCGGCGGATTGCGCGGACGAGCGTCACGAGCCCGAGCAGCACGATCGCGATGCCGGCGATCGTCAACCACAGACCGAGCCCGCCTTTCACATAGCGGCGGTACGTGTCGGTGACCGTGAGGCGTAGCAAGACCGCACCGACGAGCATGGTGATCGTCCCGCCGGCGGCGCTCATAGCAGCCACCAACCCACGAGAATCGCCGAGCCCGCCGCCACGACGAAGGTGAGCGGCGCGAAGCGAAGTGCGAAGCGGCCGCCGAACGTCCCGGCTTGCAGCGCGATCAACTTAACGTCGACCATCGGGCCGACGACCATGAACGCCAGGCGCGAGGTGAGCGAGAACTGCGTCAGGCTGGCGGCGACGAACGCGTCGGCTTCCGAGCAGATCGCCATCACGACGGCAAGGCCGGCGAGCGCGAGCACCGATGCCGCACCCGATCCGGCGACACTGTCGAGGATGCTGCGCGGGACGGCGGTCTGCAACGTCGCCGCCGTCGCCGCGCCCACGATCAGAAAACCGCCCGCCTGCAGCAGGTCGTGCTGCGCCGTCTCCACCATCACGGAGAGCGGCGGACCGTCGTGACTGTGCCGCCGCCGGGCTCGCTCGAGGAACTTGTCGTTGCCGAAACGGGCCCACACGAGCCCGACCACGGTCGCAGCGAGCAGGCTCGCCAGCGCGCGGGCGGCGACTACCCCGGGCTTGCCCGGAAAGGCAACCGCGGTCGCGACCAGCACGACCGGGTTGATCGCGGGCGCAGAGAGCAGAAACGTGAGCGCTGCCGCGGGTAATGCACCACGGGAGACGAGCCGTCCGGCGATGGGAACCGAACCGCACTCGCATCCTGGCAGTGCGGCTCCGGCTACGGCTGCGACCGGTACCGCCAGAGCGGGCCGGTCCGGCAACACGCGCGGGAGGAAGTCGTCCGGAACGAATGCCGCGATCGCTGCGCTGACGGTGATGCCGAGCGCGAGAAACGGCATGGCCTGCACCGTGATCGCGACGAAGATCGTCGCCCAGTGCGCGACCGCCGGTTTGTCGAGCAGATCCTGGAGGAGCGGACGGAGAGCAGCCGCCGCCACGATCACGAGCACGACGACGGCAACGCCCACGTCCGCCCGGCGGTCTTGCCGGTGCTCGTGCAGTTGGCCCCGGGCGGCTTCGCTCAAGGCAACATCGTCGCCGACCCCGCCCATCCGGCGCCGAGCCTAGCACCGCTTTGCTCCACGGTGTTAACCAAAAGCCGACGCATTGTCTGGCGGGAGGTGAGAACATATGCGCCTCTGTACTGGCCGGTCGAATCAGGGGAGGGCAACAGGCATGGGGAGAAAGAAGGCCCGTAACTGGGCAGCCCAAATTTTGCTTGCCGGCATCGCGATCGCGGTCGTGCTCGCGGCGCCTTTGGCATCACCGAACAAGGCAACAGGAGGACCGATCATCTCGGGGGCGAGCTCGCTCTCCGACCGGATCGTCGTCAAATTCGCGGCAAGCCCGCCGGAGCGCACGACGGACGTGCACCTGCTGGCGTTCAACGACCTTCACGGGACGCTCGAGCCCGGCACGAACAATCTCTATGGCCACTTCGCGGGCGGTGCGGCCTTCCTCGCGAAGGTCGTCAAGGCGAAGCAGGCACAGTACGGCGCCCGCCAGGCCACGATCTTCGCCGGGGATAACATCGGCGCGGCTCCGCTGCAGAACGGGCTCTTCCATGAAGAGCCGATCGTGATCGCGTCCAACTTGATGCATGTCGACTACGCGTCCGTCGGCAACCATGAGTTCGACAAGGGCGCAGCAGAGCTCCTGCGCATTCAGAACGGCGGCTGTCACCCGGACGGGTGCACCGGCGCTCCCTACGCCCTGCCGGGGGGCGGCTCGACGAACGTCTACCCGGGCGCAGACTTCCAGTATCTGTCCGCCAACGTGATCAGGAACTCGACCGGGCAGCCGCTCTTTCCCGCGTACGCGATCAAGGAGTTCACCTCCGACAGCGACGTCCACAAGCGGTTCAAGGTCGGCTTCATCGGCGAGGTGCTCCAGTCGACCCCGACGATCGTCACGCCCACCGGCGTCGCCGGCCTGACGTTCCAGGATGAGGCCGACGCGGCGAACCGAGCCGTCGCGGAGATGGCCCTCAAGGGCGTCAAAGTGCCGGTCCTCGTGGTCCACCAAGGCGGTTTCCAGTCCGGCTTCCCGGCGGGCCCGAACGGCTGTGCCGGCAATCTCGCCGGCAGCGACATCGCGGCGATCGCGGATCGCCTCGATCCGGCGATCAAGGTGATCGTCTCTGCTCACACGCATGCCGAGTACCGCTGCACGTTCACGTCCAACGGCGTGACGCGTCTGATCACGAGCGCATCGTCGTTCGGCCGCGCCCTCAGCGACATCACGCTGACGATCGACGATCGCAACGATAAGCTCATCTCGGCAAGCGCCGACAACATTGTCATCGACAACGCGAAGAACCTCCGCGCGAGCTCGGCCACGGTGCGCGATCCCGACCCGGCCAAGGCGGATCCGCAGGTGCAGGCCGTGGTCGACCAGTACACCGCCGCGGCGGCCCCACTGGCGAACCGCATCATCGGTCACATCCAGGGCGACCTGACGCGGACGGCATCGCCGTACGGCGAGAGCGCACTCGGTGACGTGATCGCCGACGGCCAGCTGGTTGCGACCCAGCCGGCGGGCCTTGGCGGTGCGGCCATCGCGTTGATGAACCCCGGCGGCATTCGCCAGGACCTGTTCGTGGCGACCAACCCCGGCGGCGCAGTGACCTATGGCGACGCGTTCACCGTCCAACCGTTCGGCAACAGCCTCGTCACGAAGACGATGACGGGCGACATGATCAGGCGTTTGCTCCAGCAGCAGTTCGCGGGCTGCGGCGGCACAGCGCCGGCGGGAGGTCGGTTCCTGCAGATCTCGTCGACCTTCAAGTACGAGGAGGTTCCCGTCGGAACTGCGGCTGCCTGCGCGGACAGGATCGGGCGCATGTGGGTCAGCGGTGTCGAGGTGACACCGACGTCGAGCTACCGCGTGACGATGAACAACTTCCTCGCCACGGGCGGCGACGGGTTCACGGTGTTCCTCGAAGGCACCGAGGCCCTCGGCGGTGCGCAGGACATCGATGCGTGGGTCGCTTACTTCCAGTCCAAGGAGCCGGCCGGGATTGCAGTGCCGGCGCTGGACAGGATCGTCGCGAAGCCGTAACTACGGACGGGCGACGAAGCCCATACGCTCGTACATGAGCGCAAGAGTGGAAGCCGAGGAGGCGCGTGCCTTCTCGGCTCCCATCTTCAGTAGGCGCTGGAGCTCGGTCGGGTCTCCGCGCAGTTCGCGGTAGCGCGACTGGATCGGCGCGAACATTTCGACAACAGCCTCCGCGACGTCCGCCTTGAAGTCGCCGTAGCCTGCGCCGTCGTAGCGTGACTCGATCGCTTCGGGCTGTTGGCCCGTGGCGACCGACATGATCGAGATCAGGTTCTCGATCCCTTCCTTGCCCTCGCCGCGGCGCACTTCGCGGCCAGAGTCGGTCACGGCGCTCTTGATCTTCTTCCGGATCACGTCCGGCTCGTCGAGCATCTGCACCGTCCCCTGTGCCGTGCCGCCCGTCGTCGACATCTTCTTGGTCGGCTCCTGGAGGTCGAGGATCTTCGCGCCGAGCTTCGGCGTCACGACCTTCGGGACGGCGAGGGTGTGGCCGTAGCGCGAGTTGAAGCGCTCTGCCACGTCGCGAGTGAGCTCGACGTGCTGGCGCTGGTCCTCCCCGACCGGGACCGCATCGGTCTGGTAGAGCAGGATGTCCGCGGCCTGAAGGACGGGATAGGTGAAGAGGGCAACCGAGACGAACTCCTGCTGGTCGGACTTGTCCTTGAACTGAGTCATTCGCCTGAGCTCGCCGAAGCTCGAGACGCTCGAGAGCAGCCAGGCGGCCTCGGGGTGATCGTGATTGTGGCTCTGCACGAAGAGGGTGCAGCGGTCCGGCTCGAGCCCGGAGGCCAGTAGGAGGGCAGCGACAGAGAGAGTGGATTCGCGCAGGTCCTCGGGGTCGTAGGAGACCGAGATCGCATGCAGGTCGAC
>Ga0070699_100005365_pt1 | contig 11242 bp, 12 predicted proteins | sample KBSK1503metaG_FD_65473 | JGI IMG/M metagenome (GOLD analysis project Ga0070699, IMG submission 65473) | Corn, switchgrass and miscanthus rhizosphere microbial communities from Kellogg Biological Station, Michigan, USA - KBS K1-50-3 metaG | ecosystem: Host-associated > Plants > Roots >...
ACGGCACCGCCAGCGTGACCATCGCCGGCACGGCAGCGCAGATCAACGCGGCGCTGGCGGGCCTCGCCTATACCGGCAACCCCGACTTCAACGGCGCCGACACGCTCACGGTCGCGACCAGCGACGCGACCTCCACCGACACCGACACGATCGCGATCACTGTCAATCCAGTGAACGACGCCCCGATCAACACCGTGCCGGGCGGGCAGACCGTCGCCGAGGACACGACGTTGCCGATCGTCGGCGTCTCGGTGGCGGACATCGACAGCAGCACGCTCACGACCACGCTGTCGGTCGCTCACGGCACCCTCAATGTGACCGCCGGCCCCGGCGTCAGCGGCAAAGGCACCGCCAGCGTAACCATCGCCAACACCACGGCAGCGCAGATCAACGCGGCGCTGGCGGGCCTCGCCTATACCGGAAACCTCAACTTCAACGGCGCCGACACGCTCACGGTCGTGACCAATGACGGGACCGCCATCGACACCGACCAGACCGCGATCACTGTCAATGCAGTGAACGACCCCCCGGTGCTCAATCTCGACTTAAACAGCTCGACGATCGGCGGCGTGGACTATCTGACCACCTTCACCGGTTCAGCCATCGCAATCGTCGACACCGATGTCTCGGTCGTCGACAACGACAGTCCAACACTTGCCTCGGCGACGGTGACGCTGACCAACCCGCAAGCGCTCGATAGTCTGACGTTCAATGGCCTACCCCCCGGCAGCATCATCGTTTCGGGCTCGGGGACAAGTGTAATTACGCTCACGGGCACGGGCGCCGCATCGGCTGCCGACTATCAGACGGCACTGCAGCAAATCACGTTCAACACTACCGCCCCTTCGACCGAGACCCGCATCATCGACGTGGTCGTCAACGACGGGACGGCCGCAAGCAATATTGCGCACGCGATCATCGAGGTCGTGGAAGACAACGCCAGTGCGCCCACAGTTGATCTCGACGGCGACAACTCGACGCTCCCCGGCACGAGCTACCGCACGACGTTCACCGAGAACGGGCCGCCGGTCGCAATTGCGGACACCGATACCCTCGTCGGCGATCCCGATATCGGCAGCACGACGCTCGCTTCAGCCACCATCACGCTGACGAGCCCGCAGATCGGCGATCTGCTGACCGCCACCCTGCCGTTGCCGGGCGGTATCATCGCTTCCGCTTACAACCCGGTCACCGGAACCCTGACGCTCTCCAACGTCGCTTCGTTCGCCGACTACGAGACTGCGCTGGAGGCGATCCGCTTCAGCGCGGCTGGCGGGAATCCGGTTGCGGGGACCCGCATCATCGAAGTTGTCGTCAACGATGGCGTAAACGACAGCCAGGCCGCGATCTCGCTTGTCACGGTCGTGGCGGCCAATAGTGCGCCCGCGCTCGTCGTTGCGGACGCAACCTACCACGAGAATGCCGCCCCGGTATTGCTTTCGCCATCAGCCAGCCTCACCGACGCGGACGACACCGAGCTCAACTTCGCCGCCGTGCAGATCACCGCCGGGTCGTTTCCCGGCGACGGCGACACCCTGACCGTCAACGGCGCCACCAGCGGCACGGTGACTGGCATCACGTTCACCTGGAACCCAACGCTGCATGCGTTGGTCTCACAGGTGCGAGTTTGGTCGCGAACTACCAGGCGTTGTTGCAGCAGGTCCAATTTCAATCGACGAGCGACAATCCCACCGACTTCAACGCAAGTCCGCAACGGACCCTGACCTGGCGCGTATCGGATGGCACGGCCGTCACGACCGCAACGACGACACTCGATATCACCGCCGGGAACGACGCCCCGATCAACACCGTGCCGGGCGCGCAGACCGTCGCCGAGGACATCATCCTGCCGATCGCCGGCGTCTCGCTAGCGGACATCGACAGCAGCGCGCTGTCGATCGCGAGCAGCACGCTCACGACCACGCTGTCGGTCGCTCACGGCATCCTCAATGTGACCGCCGGCCCCGACGTCACCGGCAACGACACCGCCAGCGTAATCATCGCCGGCACGGCAGCGCAGATCAACACGGCGCTGGCGGGCCTCGCCTATGCCGGCAACCCGAACTTCAACGGCGCCGACACGCTCACGGCGCGACCAGCGACGCGACCTCCACCGACACCGACACGATCGCGATCACCGTCACGCCGGTCAACATTTTCGAGGCCCCGACCTTCGAACTTCCTGCCTTCGGTCCAGACGCCGGCAATTGGATCAGTGACGACCTCTACAAGCGCGAGCTGGCGGATGTGAACGGTGACGGGAAGGCCGACATCGTCGGATTCGCCCAACCCGGCGTCCTTGTTTCTCTCGCCACTGGAGACGGACACTTTGCGCCATCCACCTTCGAACTTCCTGCCTTCGGTCCGAACGCCGGAGGTTGGAGCAGCGATGACACCTATCCGCGCGAGGTTGCCGACGTGAACGGTGACGGGAAGGCCGACATCGTCGGATTCGCCTCGACCGGCGTCTTTGTCTCTCTCGCCACTGGAGACGGACACTTTGCGCCATCCACCTTCGAACTTCCTGCCTTCGGTCCGGACGCCGGAGGTTGGAGCAGCGATGACACCTATCCGCGCGAGGTTGCCGATGTGAACGGTGACGGGAAGGCCGACATCGTCGGATTCGCCTCGACCGGAGTCCTTGTCTCTTTCGCCACTGGAGACGGACACTTTGCGCCACCCATCTTCGACCTTCCTGCCTTCGGTCCGAACGCCGGAGGTTGGAGCAGCGATGACACCTATCCGCGCGAGCTTGCCGATGTGAACGGGGGGAGGGCCGACATCGTCGGATTCGCCTCGACTGGAGTCGTTGTCTCTCTCGCCAACGAATTTTTCCATTGATCGTGGTCCGCACGTTGAGGTGAACGCCACGCGACGCGGGCCGCCTCCGCCGGGACGACCCCACCTGTTCAAGAGAATATCCCCATCACGGTCTATCCGTGCATGGTGAGCCCACCCGAGACGCTGATCGTCTGGCCGGTGATGTAGGCGGCGTCATCGGACAGCAAGAAGGCGACGAGCCCGGGGTAGTCCTCCGGCACGCCAAGCCGCCGCATCGGGATCGCACGCTTGAGCCCTTCGGCGATGCGTGCGCCGTCGGCGCCTTCCAGAAAACTGCGCAGAATGGCGGTATCGGTTGGGCCGGGGCAAATCGTATTGAGGATCACGCCCTTGCCGACGAGCTCGCGCGCGAGCGTCTTGGTCAGCGCGATGATGCCGCCCTTGCAGGCGGAATAGACCGCCTCCCCCGAGGAGCCGACTCGTCCGGCATCGGATGCAACGTTGACCACGCGTCCGAAGCCGCGCGCCGCCATGCCGCGCAGGACGACGTGAGTGACGTTCAGCGGCCCGAACAGATTGATGTCGACGACCTTGCGCCAGAAGTCGGGCGCGGTGTCGAGGAAATTCACGGCGCGATCCCATCCGGCGTTGTTGACGAGAAACGAAACCGGCCCGAACGACGCCTCGAAGCGCTCGACCGCGCGCGCCACCGCGCCGTAGTCGGTGATATCGACGTCGTAGAGTTTTGCCCGCCAGCCGCGCGCCTCGATCTCGCCGGCGACGCCCTCTCTCGCCGCGATATCCACATCCAAGATCCCGACCCGGCAGCCCTCCTCCGCCAGGCGACGGGCAGTCGCCGCGCCGATGCCGTTGGCGCCGCCGGTCACCAGCACGGTGCGATCCTTCAATCCACGCATCTGGGCTCCATGCTTATTCCGTCTGCGGCATGCCTTGATCGGCCGATCGGCCGGCGAGCATTCGGGTGGCTTCATAAGTCATCACCACCTCGTCCTGCTGGTTCTTAACGTCGATCCTGGACACGACGATGCCGCGATTGCCCTTCGAGGTGGGGCGCACCGACGTGATCTCGATTTCGCCGTGCACCGTGTCGCCGACGCGAACCGGCGCGAGAACCTGCTTGTTGAGCTCAAGCATGGCGAGCCCGGTTCCTTGGATCATGCTTTGGCACAGCAGGCCCTCGATCAGGCTATAGGTCAATGCGGCCGGCACGAACTGCCCCTGGATCGCGCCTTTCTCGGCGGCGAATGTGCGGTCGATGAAAATGGTCTCCAGCATGCCGGTCACGCCGGTGAAAAGCACCAAGTCGGCCTCGGTGATGGTGCGATTGAGCGTGCGAAAGCGCTGTCCGGGCGACAGCTGCTCCCAGGTGAATCCGAGGCCGAGCGTCTGCATGCAAGTCTCTCCAAATCGTATTCCGAGGTCTAGTCAACGTATGGCAGCACATCTTCGACCAAGCGCCGGAATTGCACCATCGGATCGCCCATGGTCGAGATGCGAAAGGTGATGCGCCGGCAGCCCGCCGCCTTGAAGCGCTTGAGGTGCGCGATGCAATCCCGCGGCGAGCCGTAGGTCAGCCAGGATTCCAGCCGCGCTTTGGTGTAGTCCGCCGAATAGTAGAGATCGAGGAACTTTTTGGAATCGGCCAACGCCTCCTGCTTGTCCGCATTCACGTTGATGTGGTGGTAAAGAACGTTGTCGAAGGCGGACATGTCGCGTCCGTGCTCGCGGCCGAGCTTGAGAATGAAGTCCCATGAGCGCTGGAACCCGTCGGGACTGACCGAATGCGTCATCCAGCCGTCCGCGATCGTGCCGACGCGCGTGAGCGCAAAATCCGAGCCGCCGGAATCGGCCTGCCCTCTCGATAGCCGCTCGGCATTCGTCGCCAGCCAGATCGGGCACGGCGACTGCAGGGGCTTGGGTTCGAGCGTGACGTTCGAGAAATGCGTGAATTGGCCCGCGAACGCCTGGTCGTCCTTCGTCCACAGGTGCCGCAGGACATGGATATTCTCGATCATCCGCTTGCGCCGTTCTCCCGGAGCGATGTTGAGCGCGGCGCTCTCCGCCTCCCACAGCGGGCCCGCGCCGCCGCCGGCGCAGACGACGAGCCGCGTGCGGCCGTTCGACAGCACGTCGAGCGAGGCCCATTCGTAGGCGAAGACGAGCGGATTGCGCAGCGCGAACGAGCCCATGCAGGCGGGGCCGAGCAGCACCCGCTCGGTCCGCCCCGCCACCGCCGCGAGCAGCGTCAACGCGTCGAGGCGGCGATTGACGAACAGCGCGTCGCCGCACCAAACCGAATCCATCACCGGGCATGCCTCGACCGCATCGGCGAGCGCGAGGAGATCGCGGGCGCTGCAAAGCCCGACCGGTACGCCGCGGTTCGACAGGGTGATGCCGAAATTCATGTCACGGTTCGATCACAGCGATGAAATCGCACTGCACGAGCACGCCGGCCTCCATCGGGACCTCCATGATCTGGCGCGCGGGCCGCGATGCCGGGTCGGAAAACATCTTCACCCATTCGTCATTGACAGGCTTGCGCTTAAGCTCCTTCATCCACACCGTCACCTTGACGATGTCTTCGACCGTGGCGCCGCCGGCCTCGACGACTTGTCGCATGTGCAGGAACATGAACGCGCACTGCTGTTCCAGCGTCGCCGCAAGTCTCGAAGTGGCAGGGTCGGCCCCGCGGATGAGACCCGAAACGATGATATTACCGATACGGCTTGCGTTCGGAATGGGTGACTGATGCGCAATCTCACCGACGTAAATGCTGCTGCGGGGCATCGCTGGTTCTCCGTTCCTTCGCCGGGCTGCGTCTCGTTGCTGCAAAGACGTGCGCCCTGGCTCGTCTCGATGCAAGATCGCATCATCTGCTTGGCCAGTTGGCCTGGATTTTTGACAGCGGCACGCATGTGGCCATAAACAAGCTTAACCGTCCATCGCGGACACCCGCTGCTCTGAGCAAGGGTTGGATGATGACGCCAGCCGCGACCATTTCCCGTGCCGCCACGCATCTGAAAGTCTTGTCCGCCGGAGCGGTGAAATACGTCGTCACCGACGTCGCCGCGAAGTTCATCCGCGATACGGGCGACGAGATCGAACTCAGCTTCGCGACGATCGGCGGCGTGCAGAAGCGGCTCGAGCACGGAGAGACCGCGGATATCATCATGGGCACGGCGTCGGTGATTGCGCAGATGGAGCGAGCAGGCGTGCTCGTCGCGGGGAGCCGGACCGAGCTCGGCCGCACGCTGACCGGCATCTGCGTGCACGCCGCCGCGCCGATGCCGGACATCTCGACGCCGGAAAGCTTCAAGCAGACAATGCTCAGGGTCCGTTCGGTCGCTTACACGAACCCGCAGGCGGGCGGCACGTCGGGGATTTTTCTCGCCGGCCTGCTCGAACGGCTCGGCATCGCCGCCGCGGTCGGCAACAAAGCACTCCTTTGCAGCAACGGCGACGAGGTGGTGGAAAAGGTATCCGCCGGCGATGCGGAGATTGGCTCAACCTTCATCAGCGAGATCGTGCCGTCGAAAGGCGTCAAAGTCGTGGGGCCGCTGCCAGCAGCCATAGCAAATGCCACCGCCTATGCCGCCGGCATCATGGCCGGAAGCCGCAATCGCGAAGCAGCCAAAAGATTCATCGCCGCGCTGACCGCGCCGGCGCAGCGGGCCACCTGGATCGTGATGGGATTTGAGCCCGCCGGACGCGACTGATCGCGGAACGGTGCAGTAAGGCCCTCGATTCCCCTCAAGCGCAACGAGCGCGGCCGCTCCCGATGCCGTGGTAATCAGCCCAGTCATTGCTCCTGTTGCCTGCGAGCGCAGGCGCCGTCATTCTCGGCTGCGCCCGCCGGCAAATGCCGCCCTAGGTGCGGTAGGCGCTGAGCTCATGATCGGGGGGCAAGCGTGTACGGGATGACGACATCGCCTCGGATCGACCTCGACCGCCTGCTCGGCCGCCTCGATGCATTCAATCGGATCGGGGCCTTGTCTGGCGGGGGCAATTGCCGGCTCGCGCTCAGCGACGAAGACCGGGCCGGCCGCGATTTGCTCGTGCGCTGGATGCGCGACCTCGGCTTGACGGTGACGGTTGACGCCATCGGCAACATCATCGGCGTGCGCGGCGGCCGCGAAGACTTGGCGCCCGTCATGTTCGGCTCCCACATCGACACGGTCGGGACCGGCGGCCGCTACGACGGTCTCTACGGCGTGCTGGCAGGGCTCGAAGCGTGCGCGGCGCTCAACGACGCAGGCCGCGCCACGCGCCGGCCGCTGGCACTCGTCGCCTTCACCAATGAGGAGGGATCGCGCTTTCCGCCCTATGCGATGGGGAGCTTGGTCTATGTCGGCGGCCTTGCGCTCGAGGATGCCTACGCGGTCCGCGGCATCGACGGCGCAACCGTCGGCGAGGAATTGCGGCGCATTGGCTATGTCGGCACCGCGCGCCCCGGCTTTCTCACGCCGCATGCGTATCTCGAACTGCACATCGAGCAAGGACCGGTCCTGGAGAGCGAAGGCGTCGTCATCGGCGCGGTCGAGGGCATCACCGGGCTGTCGTGGAAGGAGGTCGCGATCACCGGCCGGGCGGCCCACGCCGGCACGACGCCGATGCATCTGCGGCGCGACGCAGCCTGGGCGGCCGGCGAGATCGCGGGGTTCGTGCGTCGCCTCGCGCAAGGCATGGGCGGCCATCAGAAGGGAACCGTCGGCCGCATCGAGCTTTACCCCAATCTCGTCAACGTGGTCGCGGAACGGGCGGCGTTGACGATCGATCTGCGCAATACCGATGAAACCCTGCTGCAGGACGCCGAGCGACAAGTCGCCGGCTTTCTCGACCGCCTCGCCGCACAGGAGCAAGTCGCGATCGCGACGCGCAGCCTCGCGCGTTTTGCGCCAATCTCTTTTCCGAGCGAGATGGTGTCGCTCATCGAAGCAACGGCGCGCGAACTTGCCTTCTCCTGCCGCCGGCTTCCGTCCGGCGCCGGCCACGACGCGCAGATGATGGCACGGCTCTGCCCGGCGACGATGATCTTCGTGCCGAGCGTCGGCGGACTGAGCCACAATGTCCGCGAACATACTGAGCCCGCGCACCTTGAGGCCGGCGCCGCCGTGCTGCTGCATTCGGTGCTGCGGCTCGCGGAGTAGCGTTGACCCGGCATTGGGCTGTCATTGCCGGGCATAGCGCGTCGAAGACGCGCGTAAACGCGCTTATGACCCGGCAATCCATCATCTTTGCCAAAAGAGTCTTTTGCGAAGAAGGATGGACCCCCGGGTCAAGCCCGGGGGTGACGCGCATGCAGACATACGACGCTGGATCCACCTCAACGCCAACCACCGCCGCCGTTCACATAGACCGTGTCCGCGGTCATAAAGGCGCACGCATCCGAGCACATGAACAGCACCAGTTCGCCGATTTCCTCCGGCTCCCCAAAACGTTTCATCGGCACGTCATCGAGAAACCGCTGCACCAGTTCCGGCGACGTCTGCGCCGCGCTCTGGAACGGCGTGCGGACCGGCCCGGGCGAAATCGAGAGGCAGCGGATGCCGGCCTGCGCGAATTCACGCGCCACCCCGAGCGTCATCGACACGACGGCGCCCTTGGCCGCGGCATAGTGCACCGAAGACCCCGGACCCCCGCGCCGGTGCGCCATGCTCGCCATGTTGACGATCACGCCGTGCCCGTTCCGCAGCATGTGCGGCAGAATGGCTTGCATGCAATAGAACGTGCCCTTCACGTTGAGCGAAAACGCGTTGTCGAAGAGCGCATCGTCGATGTCGAGGAACTTCGATCGCCGCAGCGCCGCGCCCGCCGAGTTGAATTGAAATTGTACGGTGCCGAACGTGTCGATCGCCCGGCGTACCATGTCGTTGACGTCTTCCCGCGAGGTGACGTCGGTGCGCAGCGCGAGCGCTTTCCCTCCTTGGGCAACGATCCGTCCGGCGGTCTGTTGCGTGCCATCGGCGTTGACGTCCGTGCACACGACGTTTGCGCCCTCGCGGGCAAAGATCATCGCCGCAGCGCGGCCAATGCCGCTGGCCGCGCCCGTGATGATGATCGTCTTTCCACCGAAATAGTCCGGGGTCTTGGGCATGGCGCGTGTCCTCGTGCCTGCAGGAAAATCCCTCTCCGCTCGTCCCCGCGAAAGCGGGGACCTAGATGGGGATGATAGACTGGATTCCCGCTTACGCGGGAGTGAGCGGTGGAGTGGAGGGCGGCTGCATTGCATCGGTCTCGAGGAAGGTGCATCATCCTTTGCTCGCAAGGCCAAGGAGCGGCTCCATGCACGACATCGTCATTCGTGGCGGTACCATTATCGATGGTACCGGGAGGGCGACGTTTACCGGCGACGTGGCAATCGCGGGTGAGCGTATCGCGGGAGTCGGAGGCAAGCAGGGTCCTGCTCGGCGCGAGATCGACGCCACCGGACTGTTGGTGACGCCCGGCTGGGTCGACGTGCACACCCATTACGACGGGCAGGCGATGTGGGACCCGCTGCTCGGTCCTTCGTGCTGGCACGGCGTGAACACCACGATGTTCGGCAATTGCGGCGTCGGCTTCGCTCCGGTTCGCCCGCAGCATCGCGGCGCGCTGATGGAGTTGATGGAAGGCGTCGAGGAGATCCCGGGCTGGTGCTGGACGATGGATTGACCTGGGAGTGGGAGAGCTTTCCCGATTTCCTCAATGCGCTGGAGCGCCGGCCGCACGCGATCGATATCGCCGCCCAGATCGCGCATCACCCGCTGCGCGTCTACGTCATGGGCGACCGCGCCATTCGGCTCGAGGCCGCTTCCGCCGAGGACATCGCGGAGATGCGCCGTCGACGATCGAGGCACTGCGCGCCGGCGCCTTCGGCTTCACCACCTCACGCACCGATTCCCACAAAACGCCGGTCGGAGAGATGGTGCCGTCGCGATATGCCGCAAGTGAAGAGCTGTTGGGCATCGGCTCCGCGCTGGGCGCCGCCGGTGCGGGCGCCTTCGGCATGAACAGCGATTTCGACGACGAAGCCGAAGAACTCGCCTGGATGACGCGGCTGGCCAAGGAGACGGGCCGCCCGGTCTGGTTCTTGCTGACCGACCGCTACGAGGATCCGGATCGCTGGCGGCGGTTGCTGGCTGCGGTGCATGCCGCACGCGCCGAGGGCGCGCACTTGACCGCGCAGATCGCGGGTCGGCCGATCGGAGTCATGCTCGGCATCGGTACCGCGCTCAATCCGTTCTCGGTCCGCCCGAGCTACCGCCAGCTCGGCGGGCGGAGCATCGCCGAGCAACGCCAGCGCCTGCGCGACCCGACGCTGCGGCGCAAGATCCTCGACGAGAAACCGTCCGAGGAGGAAGTGAGCCGCCTGGCGCAGTTCCGCCAACTCATCACGACGCGTTGGGACAAGTTCTTCGTCATGGGGGACCCGCCGGATTACGAGCCGAGCGACGAGCTCAGCTGCGCGGCGATCGCCGCCCGCGAGGGACGCACACCGGACGAAGTCGCCTACGACTACCTGACCGAGGCTGAAAACCGATACCTGTTCTTCCCGGTGGTGAACTACGTCTACGGCGATCACGAGCCGATACGCGAGATGCTGACCGACTCGGCGACGCTGCTTGGCTTGAGCGACGGCGGCGCGCACTGCGCCTCGATCGTCGATGCGGGAGTGCCAACCTACATGCTTCCTGCACTGGGGCCGCGATCGACGGCGCGGGCCGCGACTACCGCTCGAACTGCTGGTCAAGCGCCAGACCAGCGAGACGGCGGATTTCTTCGGCTTGCGGGACCGCGGTCGACTCGCCCCGGGGCTGCGCGCCGATGTGAACTTGATCGATTTCGAGGGTCTGCGCCTCTACCAGCCGGAACTCGTCAACGATCTTCCGGCCGGCGGCCGCCGCTTCGTGCAGCGGGTCGACGGCTACGTCGCCACGCTCTTGGCCGGAACGCCGACCTTCGAGCGGGGCGAGCATACCGGCGCGATGCCCGGCCGCCTCGTGCGCGCCGGCCACGCGTAGCGGGGCTGCGAGACGAAAGCGCCGATCACTGCGGTAGCCCGGCGCGCGCGAGCGCAGCCGCACGAATGTCGCCGTTGATCACCCTGCTCACGTCGAACGGCTGCGACAGGTTCCCCGCCTTGACCAACTGCTCCTGCAGCCATTCGAGCTTGTCCATGGCAATCGGCATCTTGGGGTCGATGCCGGTGTCCGCACGCGCCGCTTCCGCGAACATGAACTCCGGGCGCGGATCGCCTGCCTTGATGCCGGCAATCTCGCGCGTGATTCGCAATTCCTCGTCGCGGTTGGCGAGGGCATAGCTGTAGCCCTGCATCTGCGCGGTCAGGAAGCGGATGGCATCCTCGCGCCGGGCGTCAAGCAACTTGCCGGTGGTCACCGTGCAGAGCCGCAGATATTTCGGCATCACGTCGCTGCCGCGCGCGACGAGCTTGATGCCGTCG
>Ga0070699_100005367_pt1 | contig 11241 bp, 9 predicted proteins | sample KBSK1503metaG_FD_65473 | JGI IMG/M metagenome (GOLD analysis project Ga0070699, IMG submission 65473) | Corn, switchgrass and miscanthus rhizosphere microbial communities from Kellogg Biological Station, Michigan, USA - KBS K1-50-3 metaG | ecosystem: Host-associated > Plants > Roots >...
TCTCAGCTCTTCATGACACACCCGCCCACGTACAAGCGGATCCTTATGCTAAGAGAGATCGAGCAGGACATGAACTCCGGAAACTTCCAGCAAGACAACGCGTACGATCACGTCTAACCAGCCAGCTGTTCTCGGTGATTACAATAGAACTATAAACTGGGAACAGCCCCGATCAACCGGATCAAAGATGCCTCGTGTTCCATGGGCACCGCTGAACGCCGGAATATTTCTCATAGTCTTCGGCACCACTATGCTGGTTTCCCTCATTCCTGGTACTGGGCTAAATCCGTTTACAGGCATACCGCTCGTCTTTCTGGTATTCGGGCTCTGGCTAGTCATAGCCGCGCTCGTTTTGCCAGGACCGGACGATCGATATGCGCCACCGCGGTCAATGATCCTCGCTTGGGGCGGAATGGTAGCTTTCCTTGGAGCCATATGGCTCGTCGGCACCATCGCTCTCACCCTAGTGCCCATCGTCCTTCTAGTCGTACTAGTCGTGGTCGGCATCGGCGCAGTTGGCTATGCCTTGACACGAGCCGAGGCTAGAAAAGCACATCCTCCAGTCGCATAGACCGTGTACGATTCCAAGGCGCGCTACGTCCGCAGCCTCTTCTCCAAAGTCCCGCTAGAATACGACCTACTGCTTGGGCTCCTTAGTTTTGGCCAAGACCGGAAATGGCGAGCCTTTGTGGTTGAACAAGCCGCGCCTCTAGCTGACAGCACGGTCCTTGACGTTGCAACAGGCACAGGGCTCCTTGCGGCGGATTTTGCGAACGCGATCCACAACGAGGGCTTGGTAGTCGGTGTCGACTTGACTCTCTCGATGCTTCAGACCGCGAAGGAGAGGTTGCGACGAAGAGGCCTGACCGGAAGGACAGATTGGGTTTTGGCTAGAGCTGAGAACTTGCCCTTTCGAGAAAACTGTTTTCGTTCTGCGTCGATCAGCCTTGCGCTCAGAAACGTCTCGGATGCCCGACTAACTTTCAGAGAAATGGCGAGAGCAACAACTCCCGGAGGTGTCGTGATCTCTCTTGACTTCGCGCGGCCGCCAAACAGAGTATTTCGATTATTCTACTACGATTACCTCCTCGGACTGTTTCCTATCTTCGGAAGAATCGTGTCAAGAGCCTGGGGGAGAACATTATCGTACCTAGGTCGTTCCATACTGAAATCTCGAACAGGGGAACAGATCGCGACTCTGATGATCGAGGAAGGTGTACCGGGCACTAAGCCTGTGCCTCTAACACAAGGAATAGTTTACGCCGTCTACGGAAAGAAACGGTAGTAATCAAGCGCCAACGTGAACAAACTGACCGAATGGTACAGAATCTGCGTGACGCTCCAGACTCTTAGCCGTGGGCGATGACCCTAAACTCACTGGTTCTGACTTCGATTCGACGGGAGCCGACCCACCTCTTCCGCGAAAGCCCAGGGCCGCGAGTATTGCCAACGCGAGGAACAAGGCCGATGTTGTGTAGAACACGATTGTTGGGTCTCGAGTATACAGGAAGCCTCCGACAGAAGAGCCGGCTACAAATCCGAGGTTTTCCAGAGTTAGATAGAACCCGTATTGTCCCGCTCTTGATGCGTCGTGCCGGTTGGTCGATAGAATCGAATAGGCGATGGGGCTAGGCGCCCGAGCGCCACCAATCAGAAATACCATTGGAGCGAGGAAGAATGGGTTTCTGGCTAGCAGAACTCCGAAAAGGCCAATGGATGATGATGCTAAACCGAGGGCTATTGCGCCGCCTCTACTATGAGCATCCGCCCTCCGACCTAGGATGATCCCAAAGACCGCCGCTCCAAGGGCTTGTCCGGCTCCCAGGAGCTGTATGATTGGTGGCTGCAGGCCCACGGTGTCATGGAGGTAGAGCGGTATGAAAGGGATAGTGACGCTGTATGCGATTGCGGCTCCCACAAGATAGAGGAGAAGCGTTCCTTCTTTTCGTGATCTTGGGACTTCCAGCCTAGGAGTCTGCGGGTTCCTCACTAGTGGCGGCTGGGGCTTCATGAAAAATAAGAAAAACGTGGAGACCGTAAAGAAGATGAACGTAAGGAGAAATATTTGACGTACTGGAATCAAAGAGACTAGGGCGCTTCCAACTAATGGCGAAAAGACCAAGCCTAATGGAAAGGAGGCCCAAGTTATTCCGAAGTTGGTAGCTCTTTTCTCCCGGCTAGACGCGCCAGCGATGTAAGCGTAGAAGGCAGGTAGGTTGAAGGCTGATACTTGGAGAAGGATGACCCCTGGAATTACGTCAAACCAGCTTCTTGCAAAATAGTACATCAGAGGCGGCGGTATGCCCATTGCCCATCCTATGATGAGCAGCGCTTTCAGTTCGTACTTGTTCGCGAGTATGCCACCAGGTATCATGGTTAAGGCTACAGCCAAGAATCCTATCGAGAACACTAGGCCGATGTCGCTCGGGGTTGCGTCGAGATCTTTCAGGTATAGAGGCCAAATGTAGTTGTAGAGCCCTAGCCCAAATGTCCAGAGAAAGAGTGATAGAAAGAGGAGCTGTAGATCTCGAGGAAGATCCTGGACTGAGGCTAAGAGATTCAGCCGGTTTGCGGCGATCAAGACCCAATGGCCTTTCTAGCTCAAAGACTCTGAAAGATGGCGAAGGTCTCCTGTCAGGAGATAACGCCTGTCGCGATCAGTATTCCTGAGATGAAGAAGTAAGAGCCGAAGGATAAAAGAACGATGCCCGCGATGAGATCTAGCAGCCATCTTGGAACCTGCATCAAGTAGTCATAAGAGAATGCGCATACAACGACAAGGAGGATAAGGCTCGCTAGCGCTCCCACAAGCGTCCATTCTATGTTGAAGGCTCCGGCTGCTGCGAGTATGAGGCTTGCCTCAAATCCCTCTGTCATTGTGATGCTGAAGACCGGTAGTGAGTTTCGGATCGAGAATGGTATCTGTCCTTCCGAAGTTGTGAGGCCTCCGCCATGCTTCCGGTCTTTCTCAACCACTTCGTCGCTCCATTTTTCCATCTTTGCCCTGAACGATTTGCCTCTGAAATAGTACTTGACGAATCCTCGAAGAAACCGATAGGAAAAGTAGAGGATCACAACACCAGGTATCAGATTGATCAAGGCATCAGAGACTGTCTTGAGGGCAAGGAAGGCTTGTTCGACAATTAGAAACGTAACAATCGATCCGAGGCCTCCCAGTGCAACGCCAAGTAGGACATTCCTTCTACCGATCTGCTTAATGGTAGCAAGGGATAGGATCGCAACCTCGCTGCCTTCTATGAGGATTGCTTTGAAAGCCAGAAGGAATGACGCGATTATTACAACGTCTATTCCAGCCAGATATTCTCCATCCAGAATGTTATTGGTAACTCTAACCCATTCGAACTAACGTGCCCTCATATCCTTAACTGTAGGTTCACAGATTCTGTTGCCTTGCTGGTCGGCACGCCTATCGTTAAACGAGAAATAAGGCTAGTCTTTGTCTTCCGCAGATGCTTTGTTTTGATCGCTTTTCTTGAAGTTTAGGGAAAGAGAGTTGATGCAATACCGCAATCCAGTAGGCTGGGGACCATCCTCAAAAACGTGGCCCAGATGGCCACCGCACTGCTTGCAAAGAATCTCAACCCTCTTCATGAAGAGGCTGCGGTCGGATTTCTCTTCAACATTCTCTTTTTCCGCCGGAGACCAGAAGCTGGGCCAGCCAGTCCCGGAATCAAACTTTGTGTCAGACGAGAATAGGGGTGCTCCGCACCCTGCACAAACGTACATTCCCTTCTCCTTGGTGTGGAGGTATTTCCCGGTAAAGGGTCGCTCGGTTGCCTTCTTTCTCAGAACCTGATAGGTTTCAGTGTCAAGCTGCTTCTTCCATTCTTCTTCTGTCTTCTTCATACCTACTAGAGGGTAACTGCGGTAAATATCCTAATCGTCGTTCACGTTGCTATTTCGTCTGACGACGATCTACTCTGGCCTGGTCTCGCGCGAGGAGAGCCTTGCCAGGGTAACTCACGACATCGGGGCTGTTTTGTTGGAGATGCGTCCTACGAACGGGTTGGCCATCTTTTCGTCTCCAATGCTTGTCTCTGGACCGTGACCAGGGTAGACAACTGTATCATCAGCCAGGCTGAACAAACGCTTCGTTATCGATTGGATCAGCGTGTCGAGGTCTCCTCCAGGAAGATCTGTTCGCCCGATCGACTGGTTGAACAGTGCATCTCCAGTAAAGACATAGCCTAGACCTGCCAGGCTGATACTTCCAGGCGAATGCCCAGGTGTGTGCAGCACCTTCACAGTATCATGCCCCACAGTTAACAATTCTCCGTCGGTGAGAAACCGATCCACTCTGGGTGGTGGAGGGACAGTCATACCCATGAACTGCCGAACACGACTCTGCATGGACTCGAGCATCGACAGATCGTCATGGTTGATCAGAAACGGAATGTCGAGTTTCTTGCGAATCTCATCCACGCCGAGCACGTGATCGAAGTGTGTATGAGTGGCTATGATCTGGATGGGCTTGACCTTGAGGTCGTTCAGGAACCGGAGTATTCTCTCCGGCTCATCGCCGGGATCGATGACCAAGGCTGTCGAGTCGGATTCCAGAATGTAGCAGTTGGTCTGTAAGCGCCCAACCACAAGCGTGTGTATTTTGGCCATTCGAGGCTCGGTTGCAATACCCTGTGGGCAGAATATGAACTTGGAACGCCGGTTGGTCCCTATAGGTCCTCTGGAGGATAAACAAGGCCAGCTTGTATTCTGGGCTGTTTGTCGGTTTCAGCCTTGGGCCAGACCTGAAAAACGTAACTTGGCGAATACGGGAACCCCTTCCTTTGTGTTTAAGCGGACGAACAGTTGAGAGTAGCTTAGGCTAAGGATTTCATCTCATGGGTATCTGGGTCTATCTTCGAGAAGCCAAGAACTTAAATGGGTAGTAGGTTTTAGTGCGTAAGCATGAAGAAAATACTAACCCTATCAGCTCTAGTTGCTACTGCCTTAATGCTCGCAACTCCTCTCGGAGTTGGAGCTGTCGTCAGCGACTTTCACTACAGTCCGAGCCTGAGCTATGTTCAGCTCGGGCCTTTGACAACGAACCCCGATGGCCTACCTCTTTGCAAGAGCGCCTCCCTCGGTAACATTGTCTGTTATACGCCGAAGTTCGTCAAGAAAGCTTACGAATTTCCCTCTACCGCCACTCTAGACGGTTCGGGCCAGACAATCGTAATCGTTGACGCATTCGGAAGCCCCACAATCGCAAGTGACCTCGCCTTGTTCGACAGCGCATTTGGAATCCCACCGCCACCCTCCTTTACAATATTCTGCGGCAACTCTCCAACACCACTCGACCCTAGCACATGTCCCGTGGTCAACATTAATACAAATCCGAAACATGGCGTATTCGGCTGGACCATTGAGACAAGCCTCGACGTTGAATATGCTCATGCGATGGCTCCAGGCGCTAACATTGTCTTGGTTGTCGCGTCGACCTCGTCCGGCAATGCGATCAATGATGCTGAGGCCGCTGCCATCGCAGCCTACCCAGGTGCCATATTCTCCCAAAGCTTCGGCATCCCAGAAATCTTCCTCACCGGAAACGGAAATGCAGGCCAAGTAAACCAAGCCCAAGCGAACTATGCGAGCGGAGTCGCCGTGGGTGACACATTCTTCGCGTCGGCTGGAGACACAGGAGCAGACTTCGGATTCGGCGTCGCTATGAACAATTTCCCTGCCTCCGATGTACACAATACGGGTGTAACTGGAACTCAGGGATTGCCCTACAATGCAACAGGCACCCTCATGCCATGCCCAACTTCCACGCCGTTCTCGTGCACCTCAGGACTATCCTCGTACCACGGCCCATGCGTTCTCGGGCGGACCGTCCCACCGAACTGCGTACCCGATGGGTATGGAGGCGAACAGGTATGGAACGAGGCTAGTTTTGGCGCCGCGACCGGCGGCGCCCCGAGCTTGCTCTTCGGCGTCCCGTCATACCAAGCTGGGCTCGGCCTAACCGCACGAGGTCCAGACGTAGACTACAATGCAGCAATCGACGGTGGAGTCTTGGTTGTCTACGGAGGCTTCGGATCCCCAGTCCTCTTCATAGTCGGAGGGACCAGCGCAGGTTCTCCACAATGGGCAGGGATTACCGCCTTGGCAAACCAGGCCCGTGCCAACTTGGGTAAAGGTCCGATCGGCGACCTAAACCCAGTCCTCTACTCGATCTACCACAGCGCGCGCTACGCGACAGACTTCCACGACATCACAGTAGGCAACGACCAACTAGTCGGCTCGTCCGTTGGCTTCTCAGCAGGCACAGGATACGATGTCGCATCAGGCATCGGCTCCCCTGTCGTGGACCAACTGATCGTCGACCTCGCAGCAGCATAAACTCGAGCTGAAATTTGGGAGGAACGTCCTCCCAAACCCCTCCTTTTTCATAGTTCTCTCTTCAAAGATGCAGACGTTCTAGCAAGAGTGATGCTAGGAGTTGCTCAAAACCCGTTTGCCGAATATTTTTCCTAGTTTCACAGCCAGCTTGATCACAGGGGCTGCCAGCGAACTTCTACTAGGGACTTAGAGACCTGCCCTAACAAAACAGCCGTTGCGCAAAATGATCGAGGAACTCTATTCCAGCAGTCTGATCTTACAGCCTGCGGACAGGCCTTCCACCACCTGAAGTCAGAGATGGTCCCGTAGTGACAGGGGAGAAAACCTCGACCCGGCTGTTGTTGACTCCGGAGGGACTCCCAGTATCAGCCACGTAGATGTTACCTGAACCGTCTAGGCCCAAGCCGTGCGGATAGGCAAGCTGGCCGTTTCCCGACCCTGAGGTTCCGAGAGATGAAAGAAACGTCCCGCTGCTAGCAAACTCTTGGATGCGGTTGTTGAAAGTGTCTGCGACAAAGAGATCGTTAGCGGAATCCGTGGCCAGATGAGCAGGGAAATTGAACTGTCCGTTTCCCGAACCTAGTGTTCCCCAGGCAGCAATAAGGGCGCCAGACCCAGCGCATTTCTCAATTCGATTGTTAGCTGAGTCGGAGACGTACACGTTGCCTGAAGTGTCTATCGCAATGCCTGTAGGACCATTGAACTGGCAATTACCAATTATGGAGCTCCACTGTGTAACGAAGTTTCCTGAACTGTCGAATTTCTGAACAGTGTTCGCGGAGTAATCGGTAACATAGGCGTTGTTTGAGCTATCAATAGCAACTCCGAATGGATTGCTGAACTGTAGATTGCCATTTCCAAGGTCTCTAGCGAAAGTGCCATCGGAAAGGAATTTTTCGACGCGGCTGTTCGAAAAGTCACTGACATACACGTTCCCACTGTGATCGACGGCAACTCCAAAGGGATCGAACAGGCCTCCTGCCGATTCAGTAACCCCCCAAGCTGTTAGAAACGTTCCTGTGAGAGAGAATTTCTGAACCCTATTATTTCCGTGGTCGGCAACATAGATGTGACCAGAACCGTCCAGAGCGACATCATACGGGCCTGAGAACAATCCAGGTTTTGGATACGTAAGACTTGAGATGTAACTCCCTGTGCTGGCTGAGAACTTCTGAATCCTATAGTTGTTATTGTCTCCAACGTATACGTTCGACTGAGAATCGACAGCCACCCCGATCGGACTGTTGAACTGTCCCTGAGAAGCACCGGTGGACCCCCAAGTCAAGATCAGGCTGCCGGTTGACGTACTGAACTTTTGAACGCGATTAAAGGAATTGTCACTGACATAGATGCTGGATGCACTGTCAACTGCCATCATCGTCGGGGTTGCCAAGGTTCCTCCTCCACTCAGCCCTCCCCAAGCCATCACGAAACTGCCCATTTTCGTGAATTTCGTAATATTGTCCGAATTACTAGCACTGTCGCTTACGTATACGAATCCCGAAGAATCAACCACTACACCATACGGGCTCAGGAATTTGCCAGGAGCCGTACCTACGCCGCCAAAAGAACTTACGAAGGTTCCATTATTTCTGAAGATCTGAACGCGCTGGTTTCCCTGGTCTACTACGTAGACGAAACCGGTCGCGTTAACACTAAGCCCCAAAGGGGTTGTGAACTGACCAGTTCCGGACCCGGTTGTTCCCCAAGAAGTGATGAAGCCTCCTGAAGAAGTAAACTTCTGGATGTTGTTGTTTACAGAATCAGAAACGTACACGTTTCCCTGGGGGTCCTGAGCGATACCTTCGGGGTTACTGAACTGTCCGGGTCCAGTCCCATGTGAGCCCCAAGTGGTCACGAGTGATCCATCACTTGCTAGTTTGTAAACGGCGTCATTCTTGGCATCGGCAATGAACACATTGCCCTGAGAATCCACCGCGACTCCGTTGGGCTCCACGGGCCCACCATACGCGCCCCATTGGGCAGAGTATGCGAAGGAGTTGGCTGTAGATGCGGCAACTAGGCTATGGCTTCCAGCCAGTTTGACTGAGATCGGGGGACCCTGAATGATTGTCATCGTGACTAGAGTAAGAGACAAGGTGAGAAGAGTGATCGCCCACACGCGCTTTGGCCTCTTTCCTTCAACAGGTACTCGAGATCGTGCCCAATGATTCTCTTGCTTTCGAGAATAGTATCTTTGGGACGAATGGTAGCTGGGTTGACGTCGCGTGTTGTCAACTGATGTTTCGTTCTGGGCAATGGCCATCGAAGGAAGCAGCATCGCTCTTTACCTTGAAGCGCTATATCTAGAAAACACTTCCCTAAGATTCGCGCCTTTCAACAATATGGAAATATCCAGAGGCAGCCTAGGCCGGCTCAATATTTCCATGGGCAAGAGCGTTCAGAGCAATCCAAGGAATCACGGCAACATAGCATGCGAGGGCGCTTCGCTAGTTATTCCAATACGGTCTCGTTGCGATGAATTTGAGCTTGGCATCGAGAAGGTCCTCATAGAATTCTGCGTCTTCGTCGTGCATTGTAGCGAGTACTCTGCTGGCGGTTTGTGGTCCTATTCCATAGACAGACTGGGCAATTATGGCCCGTCTTCCGTATGAGATTACCAAGTCAGCTGACCTTCTAGCTCTCGCCAGTACTTTCTGCTCGTTTTCGTCAAGATTCTCTTTGTTCCGCTTCTTTTTGAGGACACCTGCGGCGTAACTGCTGGACCAGAAGAGCGGGGCGAGAAGTCTTGACCCGCATGTGGCGCATTGAGGGTGTTCAGGAAGATCGGCGATCATAATCTGGGAGTTTAGGACTCCGCAATCGAAGCATAACATGTCTATCACCCGTCCCTCGATAGAAATACGGAGCCTCGCGAGATTGTCAGCAGCAACGTTCTCAGGGGCTATGAGCTCGGGAATGTCCACGTGACGGTAGAGAATATGGTAGGCTAGAGGAGTCGGATTGTCCTTTGACTGGAAAAATTGAACCTCCATAGATCCGTTTTTGACCTGTTGGAATATTTCTTTGACGGCATCGAAGTCGGAGTGCTCCATCAGTGCTTCCCTGATCGTCTCGTCGTAGATGGGAGTAAGTCGAAATCTCAGCATCAGTTCCTTCATTGCATCTCCATACATTAGCCGTCCGCGGTTCAGTGCTCCAAATCGCTCGGCGATGTGTTTCATGTGGAGCTGCCATGGAAAGTGACGGTGAAGCACGCCATGGCACGCGCCGCCTAGTACCGGTTCCTCGACCCCGAAGATCTGTTTTCTGAAGAGGTTTTCCATGTCAAGGTCGGAAGTGTCAGCGGTCATCTCGAAGAGAATCCGATAGGCGTCCGACCACCACATCCGGACAAGACCTTCGCGGCGGAATAGCTCCTCGATTACTTCGCCAAGGGTGAAGTTGACGATGTCTCCAAGGTGTGCGTGGATGATGATGTACCGGTCAAAGCCTTCGATCAGGACGCGTTGGTCTGTTGGGACGGCCGCACCCGTGGCGATGTGTGCCTCAATCTCTTCTACAACCCGTTTAAGCCCGTAGACGTCAGCCGGCCACAGCTGAGACAGTTTCTCAACCGAGATCGACTTTGAGGTATGCTGGGCAATGTTTTCTTCAACAATAGCCCTATAGGCGCCGACCTTGGTTGCAAGTGCCCGGGGCACTGGGAGTACTTGCCCATCCCACCCGGGGATCGCGGCGGTGGGATCGTTGACGGGAAGAACGTAGACCTTTCCATCATCTGTTATCTGTTTGATCTGCCACACTCGGCCCTTGACGATGAAGTTGAGACCAATGCGTGCCTTCGTGATCATGAATTCCTCTCCGAGGATGCCGACGTTTTGCTGGCCTGTGAGGTCTACGACCAAGTATCGGCGTTCGTCGGGGATCATGCTTAGGTTTTCGAAATAGTAAACTCTGGTCCTTGAGGTGCGGTAGAGGATGTCGATCTCTTTCTTGAGGTAACCCATCTTGCGCATGAACTCAATGACCTTGTCAAGTGCGTCATCCCCCAATTCTCGATAGGGGTATGCTTGTTTGATGATCCTCTTCGCTTGTGAGAGTTCTAGGCTTCCTTCCGAGTCCATGAGCACTCCAGCGATCTGATGGGCGAGAACGTCCAATGCTCCAACGTGGATGTTGGTATGTTCTAGTCGGCCCTCTTTCGCAAGCTCGATGACTCCAACAGATTCCAAGAGGTCTTCGGTCGAGACGGAAACGAGGACCCCGTGTGAGGTTCTTGTGAGGGTGTGACCGGATCGTCCCACTCTCTGCACAAGGCTGCTCACCTGTCTAGGGGACATGTATTGGACGACAAGGTCAACGGATCCAATGTCAATTCCCAACTCTAAGGTGGATGTGCAGACGAGACCCTTGATCTCTCCAGCCTTGAATGCCTCTTCGGCTCTAACCCGTTCTTCTCTTGGGAGCGAGCCGTGATGAACCATTATTTTTCGGTCCATCATGTTGAATTTCGACCCGAGTAGCTCGGCATTGACGCGGCTGTTGACGAAAATGAGAGTCGAGTCGTGAGCTTCCACCAAATCATCGACAAGTGTGAGTCGGGCGGCGGCTTCTGGCGTAGTGTAGAGCCGCCGAGCTAGCTCGCGATCCTCTTCTCCGGGTAGCGGGTATTCGACCTTGTATCTGGTCGACTTGTTGAGTGGGATCTGTACTATCTTGACAGGCTGATTGCCTCCGAGGAACAATGCTATTTCTTCGGGGTTGCCAACTGTGGCTGAAAGTCCTACTCTCTGGAAATCGTTGACGCAGATCTCTCTGAGGCGTTCGAGGCCCACGCTCATCTGAACTCCTCTACGGTCACCCGCGAGCTCGTGAATCTCGTCTACCACAACCGATCTGACGTGACGCAAATGTTCC
>Ga0070699_100005368_pt1 | contig 11239 bp, 2 predicted proteins | sample KBSK1503metaG_FD_65473 | JGI IMG/M metagenome (GOLD analysis project Ga0070699, IMG submission 65473) | Corn, switchgrass and miscanthus rhizosphere microbial communities from Kellogg Biological Station, Michigan, USA - KBS K1-50-3 metaG | ecosystem: Host-associated > Plants > Roots >...
CGATGAGCCTCCCTGCCACTCCGAGCTTGCCGGCGATGGAGCTCCCGAACGCTCCCAGTCGCTCCGCCCCGGCCCCAAGCCCGCGCAGGAGCGCCCCGAACACGGGTTTGGCGAGAGCCCTGATGGCCGGTGGCACGAGGACCGCGGCGAGACCGAGACCGGCGAAGGTCGGGTCGACCTTGGCGCCGGTGGCAGGATCGGTGCCGGTCAGGAACTGGTAACCGAAGACGAGGGCCGCGCCGACCGGGTTGAAGGTCATCGCGATCTCGACCACCGAGAGCGGGTTGTCGATGATCGTCTGGACGAAGTGGCCCGAGGGGTCGGTGAAGCGCAGCGGGTTGGCGGTGGCGTAGGCGTAGCGGTTGCCGGTCTGGGGTGCGCTGGCGACGCCGGCGAAGGTGTCCCGCCCGATGAACCGGCCGAGGACAGGGTCATAGCTCCGGGCCCGCAGGTTGAGCAGACCGGTCGCGTCGCGGTACTCGCCGGCATAGCCGACGCCGACGCCTGCGGTCGAGCCCGGCCTCGGCACGCCGTACGGGTCGTAATGCACGAGGCCGCTCGTGGCGCCCGATGTGTCGACGTACTCGACGGGACCACCGATGAGATCGGTCACGGCGTTGCGCCAGGTGCCGCCGGCCTCGTAGCCGGCGCCGGGGCTGCCGGCGAGGTACTTGGCCGTGCCATCGGCGAGGATCGTCGGGTTGGGGCTCTGCAGATCGAGGTCGAAGCTGGTGGAGGCGGCGCCGGTTGTCTGGCTCCAGCGGTTGCCCGAACCGTCGAGGGAATAGGTCGTGGTCGCGCCGCCGGAGGTGACCTGGGTCAGCCGGCCGAGCGTGTCGTAGGCGTAGGTCCGGTTGCCGTACGAGCCGTCGCTGGTCATGTTGCCGTTGTCGTCGTACGTTGGCGCTGCGGGCGTGCCGGGCACCGTGTAGTCGACCTTGACGCTGACGTTGTCGAGGCTCGCGGTGAAGGCGGTGTTGGAGTTTCCGCGGCTGGCCCGGACCTGCACCTCGAACGCACCGTTCAACAGGTCCGCCCGCGTCAGGCCGGAGACCGAGTACGACTCGGTGGTGTCGGACGTCGGCTCCGCCGAGTCGATCAGCTCCGTGCCGCGGGCCGTGTTGCTGACGTAGACCTGCGTGCCGAGCGTGGCGATCGACGACGTCGTATCGACTTTCCACTCGACGGTGACCGTGACGTTGGTGATGGTCGCGTTGGCCGGGATCTGGGCATCGAAGCCGAACGTACCCAGGCGCACACTCGTCGTCCCGTTCTTCGCGGGTGCCGCCGTCGCATACGCGTTGTCCGACGCGTATGCGTTCGCGCTATTCGTCCAGCCGGAATTGTTTGTTGACGGAGCGCGCGTGCTCGAGGCTGGCTGCGGGGTGCTCGGACCATTACTCGTGATGCGGTCGGCGAGATCGTAGGTGTACGCGGCGGTGCCGGTCGGCGTCACCGCCTGGGTGATGTTGCCGACGGCGTCGTAGGTGTAGCTGTACGTCTGGCTGGCGGGGTAGGCGGCGGTGAGCAGGCGATCGAGGTTGTCGTACGAGAACGACGCCGTTCCTGTGTCGTCTGTCAGCGTGGCGATGTTGCCGTTCGGGTCATACGTCCAGCCCTGCGATAGGACGGTGCTCCCCGACCGCGTGCTGACGGCGGTGAGGGGTCGATCGACGTTGTCGTAGGTGTACGCGGTGGTCAGCCCGCCAGGACGATCAACCGACGATACCCGCGACGAGTCGTCGTAGTGGTACGTCGTCAGCCGGCTGGCCCAGTCGGTGATCGTCGAGAGACGGCCGGCGGTGTCGTATCCGAACGTGACCGTGCCCTGGCTGGCCGGGTAGACAACCGTCCTACGCCGCCCGGCATCGTCGTAGGTATACGTGGTCGTTCTGCCAGCGCGAGCCACCGAGCTGAGCCGGCCGGCCCCGCCGTACCCGTACGTCGTCGTGCCGTTGCCGTCGGCCATCGTCAGCACCCGGTCGCTCTTGTCGTAGGTGTAGGTGATCGCCGGGGTGGGTGAAGCCGGGGCCACGGTCAGCAATCTTCCGGCGAGGTCGTAGCCGTATGTGGTGGTCTGGGTCTTCCCGTCGATGGTGTGATCGATGGCACCGTCGTCCGTGTAGAACGTGCGCCAGACCTTGCCCGCAGCATCCGTGAGTTTCGTCGGACGCCCGAGGGCGTCGTACTCGTATGTGTCGAGGCCGCCGCGAGCGTTCTCGCGCTTCCAAAGCCTGCCGCCGTCGTCATAGGTGTACGTCGTCACGAAGTTCCCCGAGTCGCCAGGTTCGGTAACAGTCAGCAGCTGGCCATCGGGGTTGTAGGTGAAGCTGGTCGTCTTGTTGCGGGCGTTTGTCACGCTCGCGACGAACCCCTTCGAGTCGTATGCAATTGAGCTCGTCTTGTTTTCGGCATTCGTCACCGACGTTTGCCGGCCGAGCCAGTCATAGCCGTACTGCGTGGCGTGATTGAGGGGGTCGGTCATGCTCGACAGCAGCCCGGTAGTCGGGTCGTAGGCATACGTCGTGGTCTTGCCGGCGCCATCCTTCGTCGTCGCCACCCGGTCGAGGCCGTCGTACGTCGTCTCGACGCGGACGCCAGTCGCGTCAACGGTCGCCGTGATCCGACCCTTGGCGTCGTACTCGGCGGTCGAAACCTTGTTCGCGGGATCCTTGACGCTCGTCGGTCGGCCCGCGAGGTCAAACGTCGTCTCCGTGCGGCGACTTTCAGGATCGACGACGGCCGTGAGGTTGCCGTCGGCGTCGTACTCGAAGCTCGTCGTCGCGTCGACCGATCCAGTCAACTTGACCACGACGCTGGTGAGGCGCCCAGCCAGATCGTAGTTGTACGTGGTGAGTGCGCCGGACGCCCGGCTCTCGGTCTTGAGCCGCCCGAATGAGTCGTAGGTGTAGGTCGTGCGGTGCGCCGAAGGCGTCCCGCCCGCCATGTTGCCGAGAGGATCGGTGATGGTCAGAAGACGTCCAGCGTCGTCGTAGGTGTACGTCGTCGTGTGATCGCCTGGCACCCCGCCAGCCACGGTTCCGAGCGGATCAACGCTCGAGCTCACCAGCCCGGTGTTCGAGTTGGTGACGAATGTCGTCTTTCGGCCCGCGGGGTCGATGACGTAGTCAACATAGCCGTAGGCGTCGTAGTGGTAGGTCGTGACCGCCCCACCTGGTCCGGTCGTCGTGGCGAGAAGGTTGGTGCCGCTGTAGTACGTGTAGGTGGCGGCGGTCTGAGAGTTCGCGCCCGCCGAGTTGGTCGTGGACATGGGCAGGTGCGTTGTCGGATCAAACGCCGTGGTCGAGGTGGTACCGGCGGCGACGACGGTCGTCGGATGACCGAAGGCGTCCCAGGTCATGGTCGTCGTGTGCCCGACCGCATCTGTGAGCGACGTTGGCTCGCGGAACGGGTCGTACGACGCGTGCGTGATGAAGCCAAGCTCGTCTGTCGACCGCACAACGTTCCCCGCGCCGTCGTACCCCCAGGTCTTGATGCCGCGCTCCGGGTCCATCTCACCGATCAGCGACCCACGCCTGTTGAAGCAGGCCATGGTCGAGGCGCCACGAGGACCGATAACGACTCTCGTTAGGTCGTTGTCGGCGTCTTGCGCGTAGATGGCGCCGGCGGTCATCGCCCGATCGTCGTAGTTGAAATACGTCGCGTGGCCCAGTGCATCCGTTTGGCGGAGCACGCGGCCATAGAAGTCGAAGACGTTGGCGAGAAGCGTGTCCGCGGCGGCGTTCTTAACCGCGGTGATCCGACCGCGAACGTCGACCACGTATGTGACTACGGTCCCACCGAGATCTCGGAACGAGGTCAGGTAGCCGTGCGCGTCGTAGGTGTATGCGACGTACCGTCCGCCCGGAACGTCGATGCGCGTGATTTCCCCGCTGACATTCGTGGTAATCGACGCAGATCGATTCGCAGCATCAGTAAGGCCGGTTAGCTTTCCCGACGTCCATGTCAGGCTCAGTTCGCGTCCGTTTTGATCGAAGATCGCCGCGAGCAGGCCATTGACGTCGAATCGGAAGCCGGAGCCGTCGCGATGCGTCAGTTTCCAGCCGCCTCCGACCTGCAGCAGGGTGTCGGTCGTGGGCACGCTCGCGTGCCACGCACCGGCCGTGTCCTGGTTGAACTCGTAGTACCCGTCTTGCGTCCGGACATGCGCTTTCGTTGCTGACGGGAACTCGAGATTCGTATCCAGGAGGCTTGCCCAGCCAGCGCCAAAGAGCAGTTGCTGAGCGTGGGCGCCAGCCTTCCCGCGGAAGAGAGCGTCTGCAATCGTGGATCGGTAGGAACGCGTGAGGCTTAAAGACGGCGTGAGACCGCCAAGCGTGAAATCGGTCGTCTCCGCGGTTTGTGAGCCCGTAAACGCATCGACTGGGTCGCCAAAGAGCGTGGGCGCCTGGCCCCAGAATGGCGCGGCGAAGGGGTCGACGGTGAGCGGGGTCGAGTAGATCGAATCATCCGCACCCGACAAGGTCCGGTAGTCCCAGCCACCATTTGGCGCATCGCAATAGCCCGGGGGAGCATTGCCTGCGGGGTAGCCCACCCACAGGTTCCTGAACCCATCTCTGCCGCTTGCGGGATCGGTATATATGACGTTAAGGCTCGGCAACGCCTTGCCGCCGCCGGCATCGCACGCCCAGACGAGATCGTCGAAGCTGACCCGAGTCGTGCCTGCACCGACGACCCGCTTCTGCAGCTTCGGATCGATGGAGTATTGGGTCACAAATGGCGCTTCGGGTTGGCTGAAACCGACGATCCGTGTGCTCTCATAGGCAAACAGCTCGACGGTCAAGCCATTGGGTACGACGTGGAAGTTGCTGCCCGATTGGGCCGGCGAGGGAACGAGGACGAAGCCGTACTGACGATCGACTGTGGTGGCGTTATTGGCGGCGAGCGGGTCGCCCTCATCGAGCATCTCAAAGTTTGAGGAGCCCGGAATGGAGCTGAAGCGCCGATATGCGGCCTCGCCGCCCTCGGATGCATTAAGGCTCCACAAGTGGCCTGACGTGTCGGTGATGTATGCCGTCGGCCAGTTGTATGACTGCGAGCCGAGGATGTAGCAAGTCACGTCCTTGACCCGCACACTGAACTCCGTGTACGAGTCCGTGAGGTTGCGGTTGACTGCGGTGACCTGCGTTGGGCCGCCGTTGCAAGACGTGGACACTTCGACGACCGTGAGCGGCTGGCCAGATGTGTTCTTGATGTAGTAATCGAATACGTGGCCGCGCTCCCATTGCACCGAGTACGCCGCGACACCGGTTGGTAGCGCGATCGCGCCGGGCGCCGCCAAGACATTTACCTGGACCTGATCGCTGTTGCCGAATTCATCCGTAACCGTGACCGTCTGGAGTCCAACAGTTCCAAACCGCAGACTGAAGGCCTGGCCGTCATCACACGCACAAGACAGGCGGGCCTGCCGGTTGGTGTCGATGTTCCCGCCCCAGGTCACGGCTCCGTCGGACGACGAGAAGGTGACGTTGCCGTTGTAGTTGGGGATCAGCCTGCCCGCGGCATCGCGCGCCCCGACGCTTACCGCAGTGGGGATACCGACGTACGCGGTTTGGGGACCCGTCGCATCGAGCGACGTCGACGTCACGCTAACCTGGGCCGTGCCCGAGGCGATCCCAGTCCCAGTCACCGTGAGCGTATGTGTCCCGGTGTTGCCGAATAGCACCCGGAAGGCATTCCCGCTGACGCCATCTGGCATCGACAAAGAGGCGCAGGTTCCTTCGGGGAATACAGCGCCGGATCCGGCCGAGGCAGAGACGCAGACCGATCCGTGGTAGTCCGGGTCGATTGTGGGCTGGCCGCTGTCGTCGTACACGCTTACCACGAACCACACAGCTTGGCCGATGCTCGCCGACGGTTGAGCACTCGCCTCGAAATGAGATGGCGTATCCGGCGGTCGGTTGTAGCCACCGCTCAGAACGTCGATCCAGAGGTAGACGCCGGCGCCTTGAGCGCATGACCCACAGTTGTCATACGCGTCTCCCGTGTACAGCTGCCAGATGCACGCATCGGCGCAGACACCGCTCGTTATGGCCTTGTCCACCGTTCCCGAATGCGACAAGCCATCGCAGAGGTTGATGGGGTTGCTGTTGATCGTGAACTCGGTACCGGAGATCCACCCACCGCCATTAGGGATGAAGGCGGTGCTCGAGTAGCAATGGATGCCATTTGGCTCTGAGAAGTAGTGCAGGCGCAGGGAATCACCGTTGTAGATCGGGAAATTCCTGCCGTTGCCGAACGCGCCATCGCTGTAACAGTTGGACCCTTGTCCCGTTCCCCCGACTGGCGGTCGGCAGTACATGGCATTAGCCGGGATCATGAGAACGCTTCCAGAGGTAACGGAGGCGGCATTCCCAACAGCGTCCGTCCCGGTAAAGACCCAGCGGTAGCAGCTCCCTGAAGACAGCGTCTGCTGACTCGTCTGATTGACGACCGTCCCCTGCCCGGTAACGAGGTTGCCCGAGGTAGCGTCGTTAGAGAACGATCCGCAGCCGTTAGCGGCGGTTTGAGCGGTTTGACGTTGGAGCGACCAACCGCCGGAGCCGCCGAGGCCAGCGCCGCTGTCGCTCGCGCTGAAGGTCACGGTAAACGGGTTCGTTGTCACGCCCGCAGGACCGCCTGCGCTGGGCGCGCTGAAGGACAACGTCGGTCCTGTCCCATCGGCCGTGAAGGTGATGACGGTCGCCGCAGAGTCGAGGCCGAGGTTGTTGCGGCTGGTGACGCTGGTCGAGGTGTTGGCGGCACCGGCGGTCCAGCTGTAGGTCACCGAGTACGGGTTCGTGGTGTTGGTCTGGGCGGTAGACGGGCTCCAGCCGGTGGGCGTCCCGGTCAGGGCGCCGAAGGTGTTGGATGCGATGCCCGACGTGGCGTCGGTGCCGGTCGCGGTGAGCTGGACGCTGCCGGCGCCGGCCGAGCCGAAGTAGACGGTGTTGCCAATGCGGTAGGCATTGGTCAGGGAACCGGTGTTGTCGGTGACCGCCACAGTCGGCGGGTTCCCGATCTTGATCGGCTGGGAGTACGTGTATGCCGCTGCCTTGTTGCCGACGTTGTCGACCGGCCGGACGCCCATGCGGTAGCAGTTGCCGGTGGTCATGCCGCTGTACACATAGCTCGTGCCAGTCTGGGTCGCGGGGGTGCCGCCGCCGAACGTGCCGCAGGTCGACCCGGTGAGGGTCGCGCTCTCCTTGACGTACTCGTAGTTGAGGAGCCCGGCACCCGCGTCAGTGGCCGTCGCCCATGTGAACGTGTAGCTCGCGCCGCCCTGGACAACTGGTGCCGCCGGTGCGGTGAAGCCCGACCAGGTGGGACTGCCATCATCCCCGCGCAAGGTGATGGTCGTGACCGCGCTCGGATTTCCGGCCCTGTCCGTGGCGTTGATCCCGATCGTGCTCGACTGCAGGTCAGTCACGCTCGAGGTCCACGAGTAAGTCCGAGCTCCCGTCTGGGTAACCGCAGTGGTGGGACTCCATCCGGTCGTCGTTCCCGCCATCGCCGCGAAGGTGTAGTCACGAATTCCCGAGTGGGCATCAGTGCTCGAGGGCGTCAAGGTGATGGATCCCGCAGTTGTCCCGCGAACCCAGATCGTGGTTGCCGTCGGCGACGCGGCGTACGAGTCGGTCCCTGCGTTGTTCGTTACACCGGGCTGCGTGGGCGCAGTCGTGTCGTACCAGAAGCTCTGGCTGGTCCCCGTCCCGTCCTGGGTAAGAGCACCGCCGCAGTTCGCGCCAGGCTTCCAGCTGATCGCCGTCGTGTCACCAACGACGTTGTCGAGGTCGCTCTTGGGCACACCCGTCTTGGTGACCTTGCCGGTATTCGCGGAGCTCTGGTAGAAGGTCGAGCAGGAGTCCCAGACGAACTCGAAATCGCCGGCAGTGTCGAGAGCAATGTCGTTGTCGAAATGAAGATTCGCCGGCGAGAGAGCGATCGATAGGACTCGGTAGTTGATGCCGGGGTTGCCGCCCGCAGCCCAGACACAAGTCGTGCCCCAATTTGCGTGCATGTAGTCGTTCGTGCCGTACACCAGGTAGCAGGCTGACGAATTGCCATTCGCGGTGAAGGCGCCCCAGTTAATCGTTGCTGTCGTGGTGTTGGTGAGCCAAAGCAGGCCGCCGTAGCGGTAGACGGGGTTACCGCAATCCTTATCGCCCGATGAGCCACCGTCGTTCGTACCGTTCAGGGTGCTGATATACGCGTATACCGTCGCCGAGTTGATGTCGCCCGCTTGAGCTGGTCCGGAGGTCCCGTTGTAGGTGCCATTGGCCGTCAGATAACCAGTTGCCCGCGGATCCGGGTTGCAGATCGCCTGGGTGATCGTCGGTCCAAGCGCGGGAGCTGATCCGTCGCGCGGCAAAGCGACAATGAGGACCGCGGCGGCGGCGAGGATCGCGGCAGCAACGACCCTTTCGACGCTGCGGAGCACGTCTTTCCTCGTCATCGGGCGCCGGCGGAGGTTCGGAGTGGCCCGATCCCGTCCACGTCGAGGCGCCACGAGATCTGCCAGGTCTGACCGTCGAGTGACGCGAGACGGTGGGCATCGGCCGGCTCGAGACGGCGATCGATGTCGGTCCACATCGACTTCACAATCGCCAGATCCGAGCCACTGATCGTGACTCCGTCTGGCCGTTCGGCGTCCGTCAAGGGAAAGCCGACCGGAAATGTCTCGGCCATGCCCGCGTTCTGGCCGGCACGGGCCGCATAGAAAACGAACGAGCTCACTGCAAATGGGGTTGTGGCGACTCCGCGATCAGCTGCCGACAGCGAGCGAAGCACGCGCTCAAGGTCATCCGGTACCGCGGGATTCATGCCTGGGTTCGTGATGGCCACGCGTCTCGCCGCTCGTCCGCCGAAGGCGAGCTCGATCCGCTCTCCTGTTACCCCTGCTGCGTCGTACGTGCCATGCCAGTCCTGTGCCCCGGTGCGAACCGTCGCGAATATCGTGTCGGTCGTCTGGCGATCGAGGATCCCCGCCCTGTAGCCGTCTTCGGACAACGCGAGGTATCGACCATCGGCGAAGAGCACGCGGCGGACGGCCCCGTTCGCTGATGGGTTGGCGGCGTCCTGCTCGATCCAGACGATGCGCTCGAACCGCGGGTTCGCCGACTCATACAGGGCACCGCCGGCGAGCGTGCCCCCTACGAGAACGAGCGCCACGATCAGTGCGTAGGCAACTGATCCGAGCGACGGGGCGCCCACCTTCATGGCGCTCATCCAGGGTCACTCGGCACTGGGGCGGGCGTGGCGCTGAATTGGAATCTGATTCGGTCGACGCACAGAAGCTGGTACGTGGTTTCGTTGATGTTCCGAGCCACTGCGAACAGGCCGACCAACCGATCGGAGTCGTCAAGCCAGAATTCGATCGAAACCTGCGGGCCGGTGAATGAAGCGCCATCGATTGCAACAGCGCCGGGATACCAGAGCGCATCTGAGATTCCGCTCCAGTGGCGCCCATCCGGGTCAACCCCGAGATAGGTCGCTCCCTGGAGGTTCCGCAAGAGGTGCGGCAGTTCACGAATACTGGCCGGGTCCACGCCAAAACCCGGTATGTCGGGCGCTGCGATCCAACCAAGCCCGGCATCATCACTTCGCTCGTCGCGTCGCCACAGCTCGCCGTCGACGACGAGCCCCGTGTAGGCAACGTCGCCGTCGAAGGCCGGGAGGCCCTGCGGATCGGTGCCGTTGAACCACTCGGCGAAGAAGCTGTCCTCCTTCGCCGACCCGCGACCGGACAGCGAGCCCAATACGATCTGCTCGACAGCTACGGGTGGCCGGTCGGGGTTCTGGCGATCGGGCTGGAGGAGCAGGTCGGGCCCGTTTGGATCTCGTCTCAGTAGCTGGATCTGTGTCGCCGTGAACTCCAGCCCACCCCCTCCTGTCGCCAGGCGACCCTGAAGCTGATCAGCGGCGTGGAACAAGGCGATTCGAGGATCGCCCGCAGGCGGTGGGGCGGGGTCTGCCGCGAGGGCGCTCGGTGCGGGGATCTGCCGGAAGTAGCCGAATGCGACCGAGCCGCAGAACGCGAGGAGGAGGCCAAGAATTCGGGCCCAGAGCCCGGCTCGCTGCGCTCGGGTGCGCCGGGCTCCGCGGGATGTGCCGGGAGGCAAAGTTCCCTCGGCACCCGACCGACGTGGGAAAACACGTCCTCGATTGAGGCGCGCGAGCGAGGCCCGCAGCCTGTACCGCACCCGGTCCCCTCCCGAACCCCCTGCCGGTCACCCGCGAAGCCAACTGACCAGCAGTCCTCCCACCCAACGTAACAAAAGTCACACCGACCCTGCTGGGCGGTTTCGCAGCCCATCCAACCGCGAGAGGCTACGTCTCGCGGAACGCCGCCAGGAGCATCGCGAGGTCCTCGGCTAGTCGGCCCTCTGGGACTCCCGCAGCGATGGCCTCCGCCCTTGTGACCTTGCCGGACAGCGCAAGAAATGGGCGGAGTCCGGCCCGGCGCGAGGCGGCAAAGTCGGCCATCGGGTCGTCCCCGACCATCGCCACCTCGCCGATGCGGAGGCGAGCGCCGCCGCTCCCATTCGATCGCGCGGCGAGCTCGCGCCGGAGCTCGGCGACGGCCTGGCGGAACACCACCGGCGAGGGCTTGCCACAGATAACCGCGCGACGCCCCAGCGCGAACTCGAGGCCGGCGACGAGGGCGCCCGCGTCGAGCGTGTATCCCTTCGGCGTGACCCACCACGGGTTGCGATGCATGGCCACGAACTCGGCGCCGCCGCGGAGCTGGCGGTAGGCAATGTCGAGGTTCCGATAGTTGAGGTCGTCGCCGGCATCACCGATGACGACCGCGCCGACCGGTTCGGCGCGAGCGTCCGCATCGTCCGGCGAGAGCAGCACCTGGCCCGCCCACTCCCGGCGCGCGTCCGGCGCGGCAAGCACCAGCAGCGGCGCGCCCGCGTGGCGTGCCGCCGTGTAGGCAGCCGCCGCGGACGCAGCCGTGATGATCTCGGCGCCGTCGACGGCCAGTCCCGTGGCCCTGCCAAAGGCGGCCGCGAGCGTCTGCCGGTGGGCGGACGAGAAGTTGGTCACGACGCGGTAGGGAATGCCTCGGCGCCTGAGCTCCACCACCGCCTCCGGCGAGCCCGGGATCGGCAGGTTGCGATACATCAGGACGCCATCGGCGTCGAGGACGAAGGCGCGCACGCCATCGAGGGCGCGCCGAAGGTCGTCGAGCATCGGCCCGATGGTATGGTCGCCAGGCCTCGCGAGCGTCGCG
>Ga0070699_100005369_pt1 | contig 11239 bp, 5 predicted proteins | sample KBSK1503metaG_FD_65473 | JGI IMG/M metagenome (GOLD analysis project Ga0070699, IMG submission 65473) | Corn, switchgrass and miscanthus rhizosphere microbial communities from Kellogg Biological Station, Michigan, USA - KBS K1-50-3 metaG | ecosystem: Host-associated > Plants > Roots >...
ACATATTATTGAAGTTTGGTTAAAGCATCCTAACCCTCCGCTTGTAGCATTGCACTGTGTGCTTGGATTAACGCTTTGCGCCATAAACAAATTGACTTGTAAAATGGTAAGTGCGTCTCCAGAGCTTGCATTTACCGTGAGATTCCTGTTAGGATTTCCCCATCCGGCGCTTCCTGGATTTCCAGTCGGAGCTAAAAGCTTTTTCTTTGGATTCATGTAAAACACGCCCGGGCTTCCCGTCTTATATGTAAGATTGGAATAATAATAACTCTTGTTTGTAAATATGCTTAAATTATACCATCCTTGTTTTGTGCTTAATGTTGTTCCCAGCTCGCAGGAGTATGCATTTGCCCCTACTAGGTCAATATTTTCAGTGCAGTTGTAAGTTGCTTGTGGATGTATGGCTGAAAATCTAGTCTGATTTGTGATATTTGTTGTATTTAATGTAAGAGCAAGGTTGCAGTCATCTGTTGTTGAGCCTAAGAAGCTTATTGTCTGCTCCTGGGTGAAATTCACCCCCCCAGTTTCATATTGATATTTTGGCTTTGTAAGGGTTGGCTTTATGTCTCCCCAGACAAACAGCCTTCTCGGAATTGAGCTGTAAGAGTCATTTTGGAAATAACAGCCAAGATGTGAGTCATTTACAGTTATTTTCCATTGCTGCTCTCCAACTTCAAATCTTTCAGCTCCACTGTAATCGCCGGAGCATGTTGGATTGAAGCTAAGGCTTGCATGGCTTGTGCTATTAACGCTCGCTTCAAAAGTGCTGTCAGAAACGTACGTGCTATTATCTTTTGTGACATAAAACTTTGCAGTAAGATTTGTCAAATAACTTCCATTTTGGTCTTTTGCCCTGAAGCTTAGCAAGTTTGTCTGGCTTCCGCTTCTGTTTTGTACAGAATCCTGCCCTGCAAGATATTCCCATGCCACATTATCTTTTTGTATCAGGAAATTCCCAGTTGTAGCATTATTTACCTCACTATCATTGAATTTGATAATGTTATTTGCCCCCGTCGGCAGATAATCGCATGTAGAGTTCCAATTAAAGGTAAAATTCTGCCATCCGCTTCCTGCAGTATATGTCCTGTTTCCTATAAGAGTATAGCTTGCTCCGCTGTCCTTGCTGACCCACGCTTTTACATCAATAAACCCGGAAGGTTTATTTGAGAACGCGCTTACATTGAAGTCCCATGATGACCCCCAGCTTGCATTTTCATTTCCAGATAGTCTATTTCTTGTTGTAGCATTTTGCAATGCAACGACAACTCCTGCCTGGGAAATAGTTATGTCGCTGCAGCTTGAGACAACCGAAGTATTTTCAGTAGCATTCGTGTTTATGCAGAATGTATAAGTTCCAGTGCTGACTCCATTTGAATTCACAATCCATGTTGCTCCTGTGCTTCCTATTCCGAAAGTTCCAATAGTCGTGTAATTTGTTTGTGAATTAGAAGTATTTGTAACATTAAAACCTGTTCCAGTGTAATTTATCCAGGATTGAGTATTTGTTGCGCTTCCTGGGCCATTATTTCTAATAGTTGAAGAAACATTGAATATGCTGTTTTCTGTTACTGGAGATGCAGGTGTAAATGCAGGAGATGTCAAAGACAAATTAATTCCGCACGCAATATTAATCGTGTAAGGCTCATCATAGAATAAATAAGTGCTGTTTCCAGAAATGCCTTGGAATCTAAATGTCCCATTTGTCTGGAAAGTTACATTTATGGTATAGTTGTAATATTGCGAGCCAGTTTTACCGATTGCAGGGAAAAGATTGCTGCTATTCCATGTAATATTTTGGCCATTTACTATATATGCCGGGCTTGAATCGCTAGACCAGTTATTTAAGAATTTTAAATCTACTGGGTGGCTGACAGTTATATTCAGCTTATTATCTGTAATGTTAAAGCTTCCTGCTTGGATATTTCCTTTATTCCAAACCTGAAGAGATGTATTCAAGATTCCGCAGGCAAAACTGGATGTCAGGCCATTTAAAATTCCACTTCCATTGTTATAATATCTATTTACCTTTAGCCATGGGCCATTTACCACGATAGGAACATTTTGTTTGCTCCACCAAGACAGCTTGTTGGCTTCACCATGTCCCAAAAGATTTTGATAGAATGCCTTTCCACCTGGAGTAAAATCTCCAATCTTCCCTGTTGTAAAGGTTATATTTGATATCTCTGTAATGCCATCTACTACTACAGAAGTCAAGTTTCTTCCTAATGTCCATCTTACTAAATATCCTTCGTATATAGAGCCAACTGGAAATCCCTCGTCAGGCACTCTTGTAAAACCGCTTCTTGTAACATTAAATCCTGGAGGAATTTTCAAATCAATCATAAACATGCTTCCAGCTACAGTTCCTCCAGTTCTTTCAGAAAATTGCACGCCAAAAGTCGTCCCAGAAGAGATATTTGTCAGATTAAATGTCGGATTTGGAGAGCCAGAGTTTGCGGAGTTTACAGTGCCTCCGCTAACTCCCGTATTATCTGTTTTAGATATTGCCTGGGCCGAGCCGGTTGCTGGGTCTGTCCAAATTGCTTCAGTATACAAGCTTCCTGTTAAGCCAACTTCTTCAGGCCCCGCTATCTTTAAAGTGGATGTAAAACAATCAGAAACAGAAATATTTTGTGCGCTCCACGTTACTTGTGAAATGCTTGTGCTGGTATAATTTCTTCCTGCAATTACAGTCGGGGCCGTTGCTACCGATTTTCCTGTTACGAATGTATTTACTTCTATGCCCGTTAAATTATAATCTCCATAATTACAGACGCTAAGAGTATAATACTCCCTGGCTGCTCCAGTATCTGTTGCGCCAACTTTAGGGGCAGAAGTATGAATAACTAAAGGAGTCGGATTGTCCTCTTCAGATGCTCTTAAATTAAATTCTTCTATATGCGAGATTAATGATGAGCCATTTGCAATTGTAACATTTATGGTATATGTTTTCTGCGCCGCATCATCGGGAACCTCAAAGCGCCATCTTAAAACTGACTCATTATAGTTTGGCTGGCTTGTAGAAGCAGGTATTGAAAATAACTGCGTTGAATTGTCCCATAAGAACCAAGTTAAAGGTGTTGCATCGTCTAACAATGATATAGTTACATTTCCAGAAGTTGCGCTTGTTGTATTATAATTAGCTAAAGGCACAGCAATTGTTCCTAAATGCCCTCTAAGAACGCTTCCATCCTCTCCAGTAGGCGAGTATATTTTTATCTTTCTGGCAATATTTGTGCCAGTGCAGTTTATTACTTTAAGATTAAATATATTGCTTAAATCTTGGAAAGCTCCCGGATATACGCTGGATGTTAGCTTAATTTTATAGTCTCCCAAGAGCGAATTGTTTGTTATATTTAGCGTTCTTTGATGGGTAAAGCATTGGTCAGCAACTCCATTTGCGCAGCTATTGGTAGTTCCTAGTTCACTAGCAACTGTTAAAAGATTTTGGGTCATATTTACCCAGCCTCCAGAGGGAAGGTCTTGATATGCAGTCTGTCCAGGAGCCAATAACTGCAGCCTCATAACCTGCGAGCTTGCAGCAGTGTCATCAGCATTATCAACAACTAGTATGGTAACATTGTAGTATTCATTTTGGCATAAAATCAGCTGGTCTGTTGCATTGTAAGTGTCTCTCCATTTCCAAGTGGATTTAGCATAAAAGAAGAAAGCCGCGTCTATTCCAATAGTCCATTGCCTTGATTCTTGGAAATTTTTGTTGCCATCATAGCTAACATTAGCCGGGCCTATTAAAGCCAATAGTGGAGTTATATCTGGAGGGTCAAAGGAATATGCAACTGAAAAAGCTTCTTCTTTAACAACATCTCCAACAAACCAAGTTATTTTTTTGCTGTCATTCTCCTCTGAAACAACTCCATCGGTGGTAATATTCCAGCTTTTAGGAACATACTCAACTACGCTGACATCTTTTGCATTCCCTTTAGGAACTAAAGAAAGCTTTACCTGCTCCCCTCCAAGGTACGTAACAGTTGAAGTAAATCTTGTTATGTCAAAATCAACAAATTCCCTAACTTCAAAGTTAGTTTGATAATCTGTCCTGACTTCAGAAACATTTGAATATACATAAACGTAAACAGTATAATTTCCAATCTCGCTTGTATTATAATAATATAAAGTATAAGTTCCATCTCCGTTGTTTTTCAAATCCTTATTTGAAAATACCTCTGTTTTATTTCTAGGAGAAGTTATTTTTACATCCAGCTCTCCATCTGAAACTCTAAGCCCTTGGCTGTCTAGAACTCCAATAATTATTTCAGCTTTTTCCCCTGGCAGATAAATGCTTTTTCTTGTGTTTATGTTAACCAACCCAACAGCAAAAGTTGCTTCTTCCTCTGCCTCTATTGTATTAAATGATTGCGAGCTTAAATTCACTTCATCATAAACTGCCTCAACTTTCAATTTGTAAATTCCAGGCCTGGATTCCCTGTCAGCGTCTAATTCAACAAAATATTTGCCTTCAATGACTCCTTCTTCATTTCCAGAAGAACTAGTTTCCATTTCGCCCAAAGCACCAAGGGCAGTTTCATTATCTTCTATTATGGAAGGCTTTTCAGTTGTTGCCGCTTCATATTCTATTTCAGTTAGATTGCCCTCCGGGCTTTCCAAGAATACCTTTATTGTCGCATTTGGATACAATTCCTCGCTCTCTTCATCAATAGTAGTAATCTCAAATCTAATTTTTTCTCCAGCCAAGTAATCCTCTTTCTCCTCTTTAATTTTTACTTTAACATTTAAATCAGTATCAAGGTCAAATCCGATTGTTTTAGATGCGGTTCCATTCTCTGTAATTGCATTAATTTCAGCAGTATAATTTTTCGTATCTGGAAATAAGCTGAAATTAAAGGAAAATTGCTCTGCATTTGATTCTTCTCCTTCAAATACTGTCTTGCCATTAAAGTCTCTTACTATTAAAGAAACATTTGAGGAAACCAAAGAATCTCCCAGCTTTACTTCTCCATTAACAATTACTTCTTTCAATGAAGAATTTTCGGCATCTTTTATTTTGACAGAAGCATCAATTGATAGGCTGTTATTCGTCTCATTTGCCATAGTTGAGTTTGTCAGGTTTGTTTCAATGCTCTTATTAGGAGAAGCGGTTGAATAGTTTTGTTCAATTATTCTAATTTCTTTCAAGCCGTCTTTTTCTATTACTTGGATTTTCTTCTCATTAAAACTGGGATTTAAATAAAGTCCTGAATTCCCGGAAAATACTGCTTTAAGGGTATAATTTCCCGCATCTCCAGGATTAAATTCCAGGACTCCCTCAAAGTCTGTTGAGCCTTTTGAAGCCAGATTTCCGTCTAAATAAAATTCAACTTCCTGCCCTGGAAGCATTGTGCCGTTATCTAAAGTCAAAGATGCAAATAATTCATCTCCTTTCATTCCTAAACTTATTAGCGTATTTGCCCATACTTCTATCTCATCTGTTTTTTCCACAGACCCGTCATCTGAGCTTGCTACCAAGCCCGTAATTAATTTACTTATCCCCCTGGCTTCCCCATTCGAGCCCCCTATTAAGCTCATGATTTGGCCATTAGCAAACAAAGCAGAAATTAAAGCAGCCGCTGATAAAATTGCTACTAAGCATCCAATTATTATTTTTTTATTCATTTTCATAATTCACTATAGCTTTTATCTTATTTTTTCCAAGTGAAGCCGAAAGAGATGTCTGGATTTTTATTTCAACAGCGCAGCTTTCTCCCGCATTTAAGTTTCCGCAGTTTTCTCCATTAGATGAAATAATCTTGAATTCAGCAGGCAGTTCCCATTTTATCAAGACATTTCTGGCCGCTAAGTTCCCTTTATTAGTTGCCAATGCCTTCAACTCAATGGCATCTCCTCTAGTTATTTTTTCAGCATGCAAAAGTTGTATCCCTATATCAGGCCCTTCTTTCTCATTGCCCGTACTATCTTTTGCAGCATCTTCATTTTCTTTTATTTCTTCTTCTGCTCCGCTTTTATTATTTTCCTCTAACGCCTCTGTTTTATTTTCTTCAGCGCTATCCGTCTTGTTCTCTTCCGTTTTTAAGCTATCTGTTTCTTTCTTCTCAACCTCCTTTTTATCTTCTGTCTTTTCTCCAGAAATCCCTATTTTTTCCGTGCTTGTTGGCTCAGACCCTTCTGCCGGAATTTCTTCTGGATTATTATCACCTTCTTGATTTCCAGGATTCTCGCTTCCTGGCTGCGCTTCCAGGGACTCCTGCGCCCCCTGGGTTTCAGGAGCATCTTCCGCAGCAGCGATTACTGCTATTAGAATTAAAACTAAACATATGCTCAACAATGTCCAAAGCCCGCTTTTATCTTTTTTGATTATTTTTTTCATTTTTCACCTCTTTTTTTGTCATTAGAATTATCAGGAAAAGCATCTCTTCTCCACCAAATCCAAACTCCTTTCCCAGGCCCGACAAATTTTCCCTTTATTAAGCCATCGCCTCTAAGGTTATTAAGCCTTGAAAATAATTTTGTTCTTGTTGTCTTGTCTAAAGAAATTTGAATTTCTTCCAGTATCTCTTTTGTTTCTAATACACTATTAGTTCTTTCTATAATCTCTAAGATCTTTTTTGAAATTAGATCATTCATAAGCACCTCTTTTAGCAGCTCATATTGCGTTATTAATGGGTAACTTTATTTATAAAGGTATTTATTAATTAGCCTATTAATTAATCTATAAATTAATAGGTTAATACAACATTTCTAAAGCCCGGCAAGCAAAAATCTTTTCCAAAACTATTTAACCCTCTTTTTACCAGCATAATTATGCCTCTATAGCTCAGTTGGTCAGAGCGCAAGTTTCGTAAACTTGAGGTCGGGAGTTCAATTCTCCCTAGAGGCTTTCAAATGAACCATATAATTTCAGAAAGGCCTTTAGCCCTTCACGGCACATCTATTGAAGCGGTGCAATACTTATTTCATAAAGGCGTTTTGCCTCCTTCAACCCAGGAAAACTTGGAAGGCCAATTTTATTTTACTCCCGTCTCTAGGAATTTTAATTCCTCAAAATACGCCGCTTCCTTGAGAGGCAGGTATACTAAATCCCAGGCAATTTCCGCCGCCAAATATTATGCAGAATCTAATTCCAGGGAGATATTTCTTAGAAAAAGATTTGGATTCCTCCCTGAATGGTTTTATTCTGCCGTTGATACTAAAAGAAATTTAACTCTCTGGTTCGAAGAGGATAAAAAACTGAATCTTTCTCATCAAGAAGCCTCTAAATTAGTTGATGAAATGTTTGCCCTTAAAGGAGTTATTATAGAGCCTTCTCCTGCACTTTTTGAAGAATTTAATTATTCTGCCGGAGATGATCCGGAGGTATTAAGGGTATTTTGTCGCAATGGCTTGCCGGTTGAATGCATATCAGCTATTCAGCCTCTCGGCTCCCGTGAACATTCTTTATTGGAAAGGGAAAGAAAAAGTGCGAGGCACCCTATTTTTTTGTAGCAAATAACAATAATAATATTTATAAAACTCTTTTTCCAGTTTTTGATTAGAGGTATAAGGTGGCGAACCAAATAAAGAGGAGGTTAAGCAATTGAAAGGAAGGTTGAACGTTCAAGACGATGTTAGGAAAGTTGAACACCGAAGAACATATGTTCTTCTGGTCACAGAGAACCGAAGGTTGCTCTGTGTTCAAGAAAACCTTAGGTTGTCTTAAGTTACGATGGGGAGCAATATAGATTTAAGGAAATTCCAGGACTCTGACTCAATTCAGGATGCATTTTCAAAAGTAGTTTCCGGCGGAAAGCTCGGGTATAAAACTATTATAGAGAAGAAAAAAATCCCTCCAAAATGCTCTAAATGCGGAAGAGGGGGAGATATAGACCAAAAATTCTGCCCCCAATGTGGAGGCAAGATGGTTGTGCCGTTAACCAACTGCCCGGGATGCAAGCAGCCAATTCAGGAAGGCGAAAAATTCTGCACAAACTGCGGCCATACCCTCCAGCAAAATTGATATCTTTTATCAACTCATTATCACTTTTAGCTATTACACTATCACTTGCTGGCCGAGATATTTAGCATATTATCATTAATCTAAAGTCTAAATATTTATTAACATCTTTTTCCCAATATCACAATGAAAGAATTAATCGTAGACTTATTATCTAAGCATGTATCTCTTGAAGCCCAGGAAATTGCAAAACTTTTGGAAATTCCAAAAGACTCTTCAAAAGGAGACTATGCTTTTCCTTGCTTTGCCCTTTCAAAAGAGATGAAAAAATCCCCCAATCATATAGCCCTTGATTTAGCCTCAAAAATTAGATCTCCGGGCTTTGAAAAAATAGAAGCCTCCGGACCCTACCTTAATTTTTTCATTAACAGGAGTTCTTTAGCCCAGGAAGTTTTGGCAAAAATAATAAAAGAAAAAAATAATTATGGCTCTTCCAAGATCTTCAAGAGCAAGACCCTTGTGATTGAAATGTCCTCGCCTAATGTTGCAAAGCCTTTTGGAATCGGCCATTTAAGGTCAACCATTATTGGAAACTCGCTGGCAGAGATATCATCTTTTTTAGGGTTTAAAGTAATAAAAATAAATTATCTTGGAGATTGGGGCACTCCATTTGGAAAAATAATCTCCGGATACATGGATTTTGGGAGCACCCAGGAATTTAAAAAAAATCCAATTAAGCACTTATACGAAATATATGTCAAAACTTCCCAGAATTTAGAATACGAGCAAAAAGCCCGGGACTGCTTTAAAAAAATGGAATCCCAGGATAAAAAGATAATGGCCTTATGGAAAAAGTTCCGCTCCGCCAGCCTGGAGGAATTTAATAAAATTTATTCTCTTTTAGGAATAAAATTTGATGTTCTTTCGGCAGAATCAGAGTATAGGGAATTAGATTCTACTGTTAATCTATTAGAAAAAAAGGGGCTTTTAAAAGAAAGCGAGGGGGCATTAATTGTTGATCTTGAGAAGTTTAATTTAGGAGTTTGCTTAATAAAAAAATCAGACGGAACAACTCTTTACTCTACCCGAGACATCGCCGCCGCCTTAGACAGGCATAAGAAATATAAATTCCAGGGAATGCTGTATGAGGTAGGCTCGGAGCAGAAGCTTTATTTCAGGCAGCTTTTCAAAGTTCTTGAGCTTCTAGGCAATGGCTGGGCAAAAGATTTGAAGCATGTTGAGCACGGGCTTTACCTGGACAAAGACGGGAAAAAATTCGCAACCCGAAAAGGCAAGACTTTTTTTATGGAATCTATTTTTCAGGAAACCAAAGATTTGGCAAAAATTGAAATAAAAAAGCGGGAAAGCCAAATTTCTGAAAAGGCTCTTGAGGAGAGAGCAGGAAAAATTGCCCTTGCAGCTATTTTTTACGGGGATTTAAAAAATTATAGGTCCAATGACATGGTTTTTGATATAGAGAGATTTCTCTCATTTGAAGGCGATACCGGGCCGTATTTGCTCTATACATATGCCCGAGCGAAGAGCATTTTAAAAAAGTCACAAGAAATAAAAGATAAGTTCAAGATAGAAAACATATCAGAAAAAGAAAAAGCCCTCATCTTGCATCTTGATTCTTTCCCAAAAATAGTCAGAGAAGCATATTCCGGATTAAATCCCTCAATAATAGCGCATTATGCTTATCATCTTTCCCAGGCCTTTAACGAATTCTACCATTCAGAAAAAGTCATAGGCTCCAAAGATGAGCCGTTTAAGCTCGCCCTTGTTTCTTCAGTTGCGCAGGTCTTGAAAAATTCCCTCTCTCTTTTAGGCATTCAAGTTATAGAAAAAATGTAATTTCCTTTTATCACCATAAATATTAAAAACTCTTTTTTAAGCACAGATTCATGGAAATACAGACCCTGCTGATGGCCACTTCATTTTTATTTGCTTTAGTTCTGGTTGCCCTTCTCGTAAGCCTGGCTTTTGCTTCACGCTCGCCTTCCCCTTCACGCCATTCTGGAAATAAAATCAAGGTCTCCCAGGATTTGAAACGAATAAAGGAGCAGATTGAGGAATAATGGTAAAGGTAATAGGATTAACTGACAGGGAAAAAGCTGATAGGGAAAGGCAAAGCAGGCTTTTAGAAATAGCTAAGAAAACTTTTCCTTCTGCTAAAGTAATGGCTATAGAAGAATTAAATTATCTACGGGTTAATTTAACCTATGGGGTTTTATCTGTTCATACTTTAGGTGATAATGAAATTAGAGTTGATCAGCCTGCTACTTTAGATGGTGCCAAACGCCTGGCGCAAGCCTACGAAAAAAGCGGAGAAAAGGAATTTACTGTGAAAAAGATGTATGAATAATTTTTTATTTATGTTTAAGCCCTTGAGCCTGCACAATAAAATGAAAAGCATTAACTTTAAAAATCCATAAAGCTCGTCTATAAAGTAGACGAGCCGGCGCGCTTGCCCTGCGCCATTCACTAGCGGGCATTAAGTGGGCTTAAAGGAGCAAGTGAGGGCAAAAGTGTGCTAGTCTTCCATCTGACGTTGACGCTTTGTCCTGTTCGATCTTGCTCCTGCGAAACGGGTCAGGTCAGGAATGAAGCAGCCCTAAACAGGAAGCTGGGTGCTTACAGGGTCGCAAAGCCGAGAAGGGCGGGAGGTTTCCTAGCATATTTTTTCCGAGCAAACTCCCCGTCTACACTTTTCTATTACTACTAAAAAAGATAAAAATTCTCAAGAAAGCTTAAATATATTTTAAATGCCTCTTTTAGATGCAAAGAGTGCAAAAAGCAAAGCCGAGATTTCCTCCAGCAGAGAGAGTTGTTTATAATCATGGTAATTGGGTAATTCCAAATGAAAAAGGCGATTGGACTTTGCTTCAAGAGCTTCTGCCAGCAATGACTCAAAGCAAGGCTGCAAGATATAATTCCTCGCACGGATATTATCCAATCTCAATGCCCGAGCATTTTGAACTTTTTTCAGGGCTTTTTGCCTTAAGAAGTAAAAGCCAAGAGGCAGAAAAGGCAAGGCAATTTATACAATCCGGAATGGAAAAATATCTTCTTACCTTAACCAGGGTAAAATACTCTCCCAGAGAAGATTTAATTATTCATAATTATAAAACAGCCAATCAAAGAAAAATAAAAGAAGAAATTGTTGGCTTAGATGGAGAGATAGGCAAGGTTTTATCTTCAAATGCATCACTGGCATTAACAGGAAAAACTCCTGAAGAAACAGAAGAATTAATAAAATATATAAATAAAACTCCTGCTTTTATTTGGAGGTTAAATTCTAAGCCTTTTAAAATAAAGGAAAGAGTCGCGTGG
>Ga0070699_100005370_pt1 | contig 11238 bp, 8 predicted proteins | sample KBSK1503metaG_FD_65473 | JGI IMG/M metagenome (GOLD analysis project Ga0070699, IMG submission 65473) | Corn, switchgrass and miscanthus rhizosphere microbial communities from Kellogg Biological Station, Michigan, USA - KBS K1-50-3 metaG | ecosystem: Host-associated > Plants > Roots >...
CAAGAAGCCGCGCGCGACCATCGGCCAGATGGCGGTGGCCGGGCGGGCCGCGCTGCTGCCGCTCATGATCCCGATCATCATCATCGGCGGCGTGGTGACCGGCACCGTCACTCCCGCGGAAGCCGGGATGATCGCGGTGGTTTACATCCTGGTGGTGCTGCTACCGCTCATGAATCGCGGCCACATCCGTCATCTGCCGCGCGATTTCATGGAGGCGGCGGTGCTCTACTCGCTGCCGATGTCGGCGGTGGCGGCGGCCTCCGCGGTCGGCTGGTTACTCGCCTACCTCGGAGGGCCGGACATCGTGCGGGGCTGGATCGAGGCGGTGGCGGGCGACAACCGCATCGCGATCATGTACCTCATGGTGGTGGTGCTGACCATCGCGGGTGACTTCCTCGACGGCGTGCCCGCGATCGCGATCTTCATGCCGATCATCGTGGCGCTGACCCAGCTCGCCCACATCAATCCGGTGCACATGGGCGTTCTCATCATCGTGAGCTTGGCCTTCGGGCTGATCACGCCGCCCTACGGGCTGATCTTGCTATTGGCCGCGACGCTCGCCGGGGTGCCGTTCACGCGGGCCCTGCGCCAGTCGGTGCCGCTCTACGGGATCTTCTTCCTCGTCATCACCCTGATCATCCTCTTCCCCGACGTCGTGCTCTGGCTCCCCCGCCTGGTCATCCCCCAGTCGGTGGGGTGCTTCCCGAACCCGAGCGGCGCCGGCTTCATCTGCCCGCCCAACTAGGGCCAGGTGCTCCGCGTCCCCCGGCTCGGGCCACGCGCGCGGATCGAGCCGGCGATCATCCCCCGTAGCCCCAGTTCCAGCACGGCAGGCGGTCCTTCCAGAACCAGTCGTCGCAGAGCGCCTCGTCGCACCGGCGGTGGCAGTCCCGCTCGGTGAGATCGGCGGTGCACTGGAGCGCCTCCGCCATGCGGCAGTAGCAGGCCCCGTGCAATGCGCCGGGCCGCGCGGGCTCGGCCGCGCGCCCGTCGGCGGCCGCGCCAGCGAGGAGCCCGAGCCCGAGTACGACCAGCCAAGCCCTCACGATCATTGCGGGGTCCTCCCGATCTTCTTATACTCCCGGCGTATGCGCGTGCGCTCGTCGGGCGTGGTCCGGCTCTGGGTGTGCCTGCTGCTGACCGCGCTCGCGTCCGGAGGCCCGGCGCACGCGGGCGAGGCGTACACCCTCCGCGCGCTCGCGCGCACCGGGGACGCGGCCCCGGGCGGGGGCAGCTTCGATCGCTTCGGCCAGGAGACGCTGCCCATCGTGGCCCCGGTCAACGCGCGAGGCGACGTGGCCTTCTTCGCGACGGTGAGCCGCGGCGGCTCCGACGAGGGCATCTTCCTCCAGCGCGCCGGCCGCCTCGTGCCGGTGGCGCGCGAGGGCGACCCGGTCGCCGGGGTCGGCCGGCTCTCCGGCTTCGGCAAGCACCCGACCCCGGCGCTCAACGACGCGGGCACGGTCGCCTTCGCGGCCGCGGTGACGGGCGGACGTGCGGTCGAGGGCATCTTCACCTGGTCGGCCGGCCGGCTCCGCGCGATCGCGACCACCGGCATGCCGATGCCGGGCATGCCGTCGGCGGTGCTCGCCGGCGTCGACGCGCCCGCGGTCAACGCGCGCGGCGACGTGGTCTTCCTCGCCACCGTGCGGCGCGGGCGCGAGGCGACCGAGGCGGTGGTGGCGAGCCGCGGCGGCGCGCTCCACAAGGTGGTGGCCCAGGGCGACCCCGCCCCGGCGGGCGGCACCTTCGCGGGGTTCGGCCCGCCCGCGGTCAACGCCTCGGGCACCGTCGCGTTCGCGGCGGTCGTCGAGGGCAAGGCGGTGCCGGGCGGCATCTTCGTGGCCGGCCCCGACCGCTTGCGGATGGCGGTCGCGGCCGGTGAGGAGACCGAGATCGGCGGCATCTTCGCCAAGTTCTCCGAGCGCATCGGCCTGAACGACGCGGGGGCCATCGCCTTCCACGGCATGCTCAAGTTCGCGCCGGTCGACGCGGCCGTCTTCGTGGTCGAGAGCGGCCGGCCCCGCGCGGTCGCGAAGCTCGGCGATCCGGCGCCGGGCGGCGGCACCATCGCCCACTTCGGCCTCTGGCCGGTGATCGGGCCCGCGAGTGCCGCCACCTTCGCCGCGTCCGTCGCCGACGGCCCGACCTCGGTGGCCATCCTGCAGGCCGACGGCGCCGGCCTCACCCGGATCGCCGCGGTCGGCGACCCGCTCCCGGGCGGCGATCGCATCGCATCGTTCACTCTGTACCCGGTCGTCAGCGTCGGCCCGCGGGGCCACGTGACCTTCGCGGTGGCCCCCACCGCGACCAGCGAAGGGCCCGAGGGCCTCTTCACCGCCCAGCCCGCCTCCGCCCGCTGATCGCCGGCCGCGCTCAGTTCATGTCGTAGGGCGGGTACTCGACGAACACGTTCGCCGCGGTGACCAGGACGTGGCGGGTGGCCACCCGCGCGGGCACCGACTCGCCTCGCAACATGCGCATCGCGAGCGGGAGCACGTCGTAGCCGCAGCGATCGAGGTAGAAGGCCACCGAGCCGATCACGATGCTGCCGCGGTTGGCCGGGTCGATCTCCTTCCGATCGTTCATGCCGCCGTGGATGGACCGATCGACCCCGTGGCTCACGATGGCCGCGTCGTGCACGCGCCCCGCCGCCTCCACCGCCGACTTCACCGCGAGCGCGGTGGCGTCGTCGGTGGCGGCGAGCAGGAGCTTGCCGCTCGGACGCGCGGCCAGGAACTTCCCGAGGAGCGGGGCGACCTGGGCGGGGTTGCCGTGGGTGTCGAGCGAGGACACCTTCACCGCGGGCAGCCGCTGGGCGAGCGCCTCGGTGACGCCCTGCGCGCGCTCGGGCACGCGATCCGCGGCGGCGGAGAGGTTGCCGACGATCACCGCGGCCGTCGGCTGCCCACGCCAGGAGCGGAGCGCGAACTGGGCGAGGGCCTGGCCGGCCACGCGCCCGGCCGCGAGGTTGTCCACCGTGTAGAGCGGCGCGCCGGGGACCGGATCGTTGAGGGCCAGGACCTTGACGCCGGCCGCCTTGAGTTTCTCGGCGATCGCGGCGTTGGCCGCGCCCTGGTGGTACTGGATGTAGAGGTCGACCTTGCGGGCAATGGCCGCGTCCGCGTTCTGCAGCGCTCGCGCGTCGTCCCGCTGGTTGTCGTAGAACACCATCTCGACCGGATGCGCCCGCGCCGCGAGCACGAAGCTCTCCCGGATCTCGCGGCCGGTGAAGCCGGTCCCCTCCACCGTCACCCCGGGCTCCTCGGTGAGATTGGCGAAGGCGACGACGTACTGGCGCTGAGCCGGGGCCAGCTCCGCCGAGAAGAGCATGACCGCGAGCACGCCCGCGGCCAGCTCCCAAACGTACGGGCGCCGGCGTCCCCTCGGGGAGGACGCCGGCGCCCGGTGCTTCACGAGCGATGCTCCGTTCGAGCGATCTAGCGGATGCCCTCGATCCCGACGAAGTTGCCGGTCATGCCGACGCCCTTCGGGACCGTCATGCTGAAGAAGAAGGTCGACCGCCCGCTCGCAGCGGCCTCGGCCGCGATCAGGTCCGTGCGCACGTTCTCGATGATGTGGATGCCGTTGTCGGTGAGCAGCATCTGGTGGACCATGAACGCTTCCTTCGGGCTCTCGCCGGGAACGACCTCGACCGCCCAGGTGTCGCTGCCGACCGCGACGATCTTCTGCGAGATCAGCCACGCGGCCGCTTCCTTGCCGAGGCCGGGCTCGCCCGAGTTGTAGAGTGCGTTCTGGGCCGGGTACTGCTCGAAGAGGTCACCCCAGCCGGTGTGGATGACGACGATGTCGCCCTCGCGCAGCGTCACGTTGTACATCTTGAGCCCGGCCTGGAGGTCGGCCGCGGTGATCACGGTGCCCTTGTCGAGGCACGGCTTCTTGCACGCCGCGTTCGTCTTCAGCTTGCCGGCCTGCTGGTAGACCTTCACCATGTCGATCACCACGCCCCGGGTCGCGAAGGGCTTGAGGTGCTCGAGGCCGAGCTTGGTCATGTTGTTCTGGTTGATGAACTTGCCCATCGCGATCTGGTTGAAGTAGCAATCCCCGCGCCCGATGTGCCCCATGCCATCGAGGTGCGTGCCCACGTGGCTCTGGCTGAGCCAGGTGTCTTCCATGTAGGTCAGGTTGTTCTCACCGAACGCGGCGCCGGGGGCGAGCGAGGTCGCGGTCAGGATGGTCTTGGTGAAGCGACTGCCGAACAGCGGGACGCCATCGGTGAGCGGATACGACATTGTGACGACCTTGCCGTCCTTGATCTCGGCGGCGGCCGCCTTGGTCACGGCCGGGGTGACGCGGTTGGTCGCACCCGTCTCGTCGTTCGGTCCCCAGGGAGAAGCCGGGACGAGCTTCTTGCAGTCCGACTGGGCGAAGGCCGCCGAGCCGGTCGCGAGGACCATCAGACCTGCTGCCACCGCTACGATCGCTCGAAGCTTCATGGCCGGGACTCCTTCTCGTCGGTGAGAGGGGCACGCCTCGCGTCGTGGGGCCGACGCCGGGGGCATCCTAGTGCAGGGCGCACTACCAGGTCAAGCATCGGGCGTAGCGCAGAGCGTCAAGATCCTACTCGGCGAGGACCTTGTGGACGAGCTGGATGGCGCCCGAGCCCTCCCCGACCGCGGAGGCCACCCGCTTCATCGAGCCCGAGCGCACGTCGCCGACCGCGAACACCCGCGGCAAGCTGGTCTCGAACTGCAGCGGCCGGCGGCGAAGCGGCCACTGCGCGGCCTCGAGGTCGGCGGGCGTGAGATCGAGCCCGGTCTTGACGAAGCGCTGTGGATCGAGGGTCAGACAGTTGCCGAGCCAGCCCGTGTTCGCGTCGGCGCCGGTCATGGAGAAGACGTGGCGGATGTCGCGGCACTCCCGCGCCGCCGCGTCCGCGGATCGCCACCACACCCGCTCGAGCCGCCCGTCGCCCTCGAGGCTCTCGATCTGGGTGTGGGGTCGGAAGGTGATCGCGGGGCTCTCCTCGATGCGCCGGATCAGGTAGCGGGACATGCTGTCCGCGAGCCCGGCGCCCCGCACCAGCAGGTGCACGCGCCCCGCGATGCCGGAGAGAAACACCGCGGCCTGGCCGGCCGAGTTGCCGCCGCCCACCACCGCGATCTCTTCGCCCGCGCAGAGCTGGGCCTCCACCCGCGTGGCCCCGTAGTAGACGCCCGCGCCCTCGAAGCGGCCCAGGTCGGGCACGGTGAGCTTGCGGTACGACGCGCCGGTGGCCACCACCACCGCGTGGCCCTGCACCGTCCCGCCGTCGGCGCACACGATGCGCATCCGGCGGTCCGCGCAGGTGAGGCCGACCGCCACCCGGGCCACCGCCAGGTTCGCCCCGAACTTCTCGGCCTGGAGGTACGCGCGGCCGGCCAGCTCCTGTCCCGAGATGCCCATCGGGAAGCCGAGGTAGTTCTCGATGCGGGAGCTCGATCCGGCCTGCCCGCCGGGCGCGCTGGTCTCGAGCACGAGCACGTCGAGCCCCTCGGAGGCCCCGTAGACCGCGGCGGCGAGCCCGGAGGGCCCCGCGCCCACCACCACGAGGTCGTGCACGTGCCCATCGTCGGGCGCGCCGCTCAAGCCGAGCGCAGCCGCCACCTCCGCGTTGCTCGGGTTGCGCATCGCCCGGTCGCGGCCCCGGCATATCATCACCGGGATCTCCGCGGGACCGATGTGGAAGTGCTCGAGCAGCGCGTCCACCTCCCGATCCCGCTCGACGTCCATGTAGACGTGGGGCTGGCCGTTGCGCACCAGGAACGCCTTGAGCCGCAGGGTATCCGCGGAGTGGCCGGAGCCGATCAACACCACGCCGCCCAGGGTGTTGGCGATGAGGTGGGCGCGCCGCAGGGCGAAGGTGCGCAGGAACAACTCGCTCAGCTCTGCGTCGGTCTGCACGATGCGCCGGAGGTCGGCCAGGTCGATCTCGAGCATCGCGGAGGCGTCGAGGGCCTTCGCCTGGACGAGGCTGTGGGCGCCCGAGATCATGTCCAGCTCGCCGAGGAACTCGCCGGCCCCGTGCATGGTGATGCGCTCCTCGCCCACCCGCGCCGGGCTCACGGCCTCCACGCGTCCTTCCAGCAGCACGTAGAACGCGCGCTTGGCCAATCCGCGCTCGTAGACGACCTCGCCCGCCGCGAAGCGGCGCGGCCGGCCGAGCGCGCGCAGGCGGTCGAGCTGCGCCGGGCTCAGCTTCGGGAACATCGGATCCATCCGCCCGCCCGCCTCCAGCGTGGTGTCAGCCATGGTGTTCGAAGGATAGCATCGCCGTCCAGCGCCGGGGCCGTGTGCTAGGCTGCGGAGGCCATGCAGAGCGCCCAGCTCGTCCTGGCGCTGCTGATCGCGGTCGCCGCGCTGGTCACGATCGCGCGGCGGCTCGGCATCGCCTATCCGATCTTCCTCGTCATCGGCGGCCTCGCCCTCGGCCTCGTGCCGGGCACCCCCCGCGTCGACATCGACCCAGATCTAATCTTCCTGGTGGTCCTGCCCCCGCTCCTCTACATCGCGTCCTTCTACACCCCGCTGCGCAGCCTGCGGGCGAACCTGGGCTCGATCGGCTCGCTCGCCATCGGCCTGGTGATCGCCAGCGCCCTCGCGGCCGGCGCGACCGCGCACGCGCTGATGCCCGGCATGCCGTGGGCGATCGCCATCGCCCTGGGGGCGATCGTGGCCCCACCCGACGAGATCGCGGCCACCGCGATCGCCGCGCGCCTGGCGGTGCCGCGGCGGATCGTGACGATCCTGGAGGGCGAGAGCCTGCTCAACGACGCGACCGCGCTCACCATCTACGGCATCGCGATCGCGGTCGCGGTCGGCGGCGCGTTCCGCCCGTCCAGCGGTGTGCTCACCTTCGCCGGCGCGCTGGTGGGGGGCACCGCGATCGGCCTGGCGGTGGGCTGGATCATCGGACAGGTCCGCCAGCGGATCGAGGACACGCCGGTGGAGATCACGATCTCCCTGTTGACGCCCTACGCCGCCTTCCTCCCCGCCCAGCAGCTCGGCGCTTCCGGGGTGATCGCGACGGTGGCGGCCGGGCTCTACCTCGGCCGCCGCAGCTCGCACATGGCGGGCCCCGACGTCCGCCTGGCCGGCCGCGCGGTCTGGGAGACGATCACCTTCCTCCTGAACGGCATCGTCTTCATCGTGACCGGCCTCGAGGTACCCCTGCTCCTGCGCAACCTGGCCCCCGCGACCGCCATCCGGCTCGTCGGCATCGGCATCGTGGTGAGCCTGGTCCTGGTCGCGGTCCGGGCCCTCTGGATCTTCTCGACCTCGTTCCTCGCGTGCTTGGTCCGCCCGGAGACCCGTCCGCCCCGGCTCTTCGCCCAGTCCCTGGTGCTCTCGTGGGCCGGGATGCGCGGGGTCATCTCCCTCGCGGTGGTGCTGGCTCTGCCGCCGACCCTGGCCGAAGGCGGGCCCTATCCCACGCGCGAGGCGCTCCTGATCGTGACGCTGACCGTCATCGTGTTCACCCTCCTGGGCCAGGGGCTGACCCTGCCGTGGATGATCCGCTCGCTCCGGCTCGGCTCCGACCCCGAGCTGCACGAGGAAGAGGCCCTCGCGCGCCAGCAGCTCGTCGAGGCGGCGCTGCGGCGGATCGATCAGCTCTACCCGGTGTGGCCGGGCCATCGCCCGCTGCTCGATCGGCTGCGTGAGACCTACGAGCATCGCTCGGAGCACGTCGAGCGGCAGCGGGACGCGGCCGGCTCCGGGGAGGAAGACCGGGAGATCATCGAGCACCGCGAGATCCATCGCACCGTGATCGAGTCGGAGCGGGAGGCGCTCCTGCGTCTGCGCGCGGATGGCTCGATCGACGACGACGTGCTGCGGGCGCTCGAGCGAGAGCTGGACCTCGAGGAGCGTCGAGTCGACGCCTGAGGCTTCGAAACGCGTGCCGCAGGGCGTTACCGTATTCGCTTGACCGGCGGCACGGCTTCCTCCACCATCGCGGCGCGCATGCACACCCTCGGCCGGGTCGCGCTGCTCCTGCTCGTGACCACCACTCTCGTGGCCGCCGGCATTCCCCCGGCGCTCGACGAGGACCGGAGCGTCCCGGGATTCTGCAGCCCCGATTGCCCGCTCCAGCAGGACGCGACCCATTCGCTCGCGGTGGCGCCCCCGCCGCCGCGCCACGACTGGACGGTCCAGGCGACGGGAGAGCGGCCGGCGGCCGCCACCGCCTCGGCGCTGCTCGTCACCACCGCGTCACCCGACGCCCCGCGCGCCCCTCCGCCGGCGTAAGCCGCCTCGTCGACCTGGATCGGCGGCATTTCCTGCCGCCCGGTAGTTCACGCCGTGTTCCGAGGGGACGCTCATGCGCGTGTGGCTCGCCTCGACGATCGTTCTGCTGCTGGCGGCTGCCCCCGTCGCGGGGGAAGCCGCCGCGCCAGCCGGCGTCGTGGCCGGCGTCGTGAAGGACGCGCTCGAGCGGCCGCTGTCCGGGGCCCGCGTGCGGCTCGAGACCACCGACGGCCGGGTCGCGGCGCGGACCACCGCCGACGACCAGGGGCGCTTCAGCTTCACTCTGGTCGCGCCCAGCACCTACGCCGTCGTCGCCGAGCAGCCCGGGTTCGAGCCGGCCACCGCCATCGTCACCCTGACCGAGGCGGAGGGCGCGAGCGCGGACCTGGCGCTGGTCTCGCAGCGGCCGCTGGATATGCAGGTGGCCGCGAAGCGGCTCGAAGAGGAGCGGATCAAGATCCAGCCGCGCGTCGGCGCGTCGACCTACGAGTTCTCGAACAAGGCCATCGAGAGCCAGCCGGGCGGAGAGAACAATCCGCTGCCGCGGGTGCTGCTGCAGGCCCCCGGCGTCACCCAGGACTCCTCGAGCGCGGGCGGCATCCACGTGCGCGAGCAGATGGGCAACGTCCAGTACCGCATCAACGGGATCGTCCTGCCGGAGGGCGCCACCCTCTTCGCGCAGAGCGGCGGCCTCAGCCCCCGGTTGGCCAGCTCGATCACGCTCCTCACCGGCGCGCTGCCCGCCGAGTATGGCTTGCGGACCACCGGCATCTTCGACATCCAGACCAAGACCGGCGCCTTCGAGCCGGGTGGGCACGTGGGCGTCTACGGCGGCAGCCACGCCTGGCTGCAGCCCAGCGCGGAGTACCGCGGGGCCGTCGGCCGCTTCAACTACTTCCTGACCGGCGACTACCTCCAGAACCGCATCGGCATCTCGCCGGCCACCCCGAACGGTGCGATCCACGACGACACGCGGCAAGGGCACGGCTTCGGCTACTTCGAGTACCTCCTCGACGCGACCAGCAAGGTCAGCGCCATCGCGGGGAGCTTCGTCGGCCACTTCCAGATCCCGAACCGGCCCAACGTCTCGCCCAGCTTCACGGTCAACGGCATCTCGGAATTCGACTCCCGGAAGATCGACGAGACCCAGCGGGAGCAGAACCACTTCCTGGTCCTGTCCTACCTCAAGACCGCGGGCGACTTCAGCGTGCAGGCCTCGACGTTCGCCCGCTACAGCACGATGTCCTTCCGCCCCGACTCGCTCGCCGACCTGCTCTTCAACGGCATCGCCCAGCAGGTGGATCGGAGCAGCATCGCGACCGGCCTGCAGGTCGACTCCACCTACACCCTCACCCCGACCCACACCCTGCACGGCGGGGTCTATCTCGCGGCGGAGCGCACGAGCGTGCAGGCGACGTCGTCGGTGCTGCCCGCGGTCGACGGGGTGCCCACCTCCGACCAGCCCTTCAAGATCTTCGACAGCCGGGGCAAGACCGGCTACACCTACAGCGTCTATCTTCAAGACGCGTGGCGCATCCTGCCCACCGTCACCATCAACGGCGGGCTTCGCCTCGACGGGCTCGAGGCCTTCACGAGCGAGTGGCAGCTCAGCCCACGGCTGAACGTGGTGTGGGAGGCGACGCCGACCACCACCATCCACGCGGGCTACGCGCGCTACTTCACCCCGCCCCGCCAGGAGTTCGTGGCGACCGGGAGCGTGGCGCGGTTCGCCAACACCACCGCCGAATCGTCGGTCCCGGTCAACGCGCCGGTGCGGGCGGAGCGGGCTCATTATCTCGACGCGGGGGTCACCCAGCAGATCATCTCCGGCCTCAAGGTCGGGCTCGACGCCTACTACAAGCAGTCGCTCTACCACCTGGACGAGGGCCAGTTCGGCGCGCCCACCTTCCTGACCCCGTTCAACTACCACCACGCGACCAACATCGGCATCGAGCTCACGACGTCCTACACCGCGGGCGGGTTCTCCGCCTACGGCAACCTCGCCGCCGCTCAGCAGGTGGCCAAGGGCATCGTCTCCGCCCAGGCCCTCTTCGACGCGGAGGACCTCGCCTACATCCACCAGCACTACATCGTCACCGACCACAGCCAGCTCATCACCGCCTCGGCCGGGCTCTCCTACCTCTGGCGCCAGACCCGGGTGAGCCTCGACCTCCTGGTGGGCAGCGGACTGCGGCGCACCGTGCGCCACCCGAACGACGCGACCAACCCGCCCTACCAGCAGCTCGACTTCGGCATCGCCCAGCGCTTCACCCTGCCCGCGATCGGGGCCATGGAGGCGCGCTTCGACGTGATCAACGTGCTCGGCCAGAACTACGTGCTGCGCGACGGTACCGGCGTCGGGATCTTCGCCCGGCAGTTCGGACCACCCCGCGGATTCTTCGCGGGCGTGAAGAAGGAGTTCTAATGGATCTCTCGGGCTTCGTCGCCGCCCTGCGGGCGGGCGGCGCCATGATCTACCCTCTTCTGCTGCTCGCGGTCATCGCGGTGGTGGTGATCCTCGAGAAGGCCTTCGTCTTCTCGACCCGCACTCGCCTGCCCGCTCCCGTCCTCGAGACCCTCGAGACCTACGCCTTCGCCTGGGAGGATCTCGAGCAGCGCGTCGGCCAGATGGACCCGCGCAACTACTTCCGGCGATTCTTCCGCGTGATCCTGGACCAGCGCGCGCGCCCGACGTGGTGGGTCGAGTCGCGGGCCGCCGAGGAGGCCACCCTGATCGAGCAGGCGCTCGGCCGCTGGCTCTGGGCCCTCGAGACGATCGTCACCGCCGCTCCGCTGCTCGGCCTGCTCGGCACCATCACCGGGATGATCCGCGCGTTCCACCTCTTCGGCTCCGAGGGGCTGGTCGATCCCCGCGGCGTCACCGGCGGCGTCGCCGAGGCTCTCATCGCCACCGCGGTCGGGCTCTTCATCGCCCTCATCGCGCTCTTCGCCTTCAACTACTTCTCGAACCGGCAGGCCCAGGTCATGGAC
>Ga0070699_100005371_pt1 | contig 11238 bp, 12 predicted proteins | sample KBSK1503metaG_FD_65473 | JGI IMG/M metagenome (GOLD analysis project Ga0070699, IMG submission 65473) | Corn, switchgrass and miscanthus rhizosphere microbial communities from Kellogg Biological Station, Michigan, USA - KBS K1-50-3 metaG | ecosystem: Host-associated > Plants > Roots >...
GTCATGGGTAGTGCCCCAACCGCTCTCAGTGCTGAACTCCGCTCGCTTGCGACGGCCGTCTTTAGACTGAAACGCTGCAGATACTACACCTGACGCAAGTGGAGCAAAAACGCATTTGTCCGCAAGCCTTGTTTCGCCGGCACGTGACCGCTCAATTGGCCAGACCTGTCATCCCCTGTATCCCCGTTTCCGGGGGAGATCTTTAGGTGCGCGGTCTCCTTAACCGTGCCACAACAATGGCGCAGACCACCATGTGTTTCGGAAGCCCGCGGGTGGTCCGCTAGGCGAAGAACCGATTCCGCGGCCGCGGCAGGCCGAGGGTGTCGCGGAGCGTGGTGCCGGGATACTCGCGCCGGAACAGGCCGCGCCGCTGCAGCTCGGGTACGACGCGGCCCACAAAGTCGTCGAGACCCTGGGGCAGATACGGGAACATCACGTTGAAGCCGTCGCTGCCGCCGGATTGGAGCCACTCCTCCATCGCGTCGGCGATGGTCTGCGGCGTGCCGGCAAACGTCAGCCCGGAATAGCCGCCGAGGCGCTGGGCGAGCTGGCGCACCGTGAGGCCCTCGCGTTGGGCCAAGTCGATCACGCGCTCGCGCCCGCTCTTGCTCTGGTTGGTCTCCGGGATCTCAGGTAACGGGCCTTCGGGATCGAATTTCGAGGCGTCGGTGCCGAGCGCGATCGATAGCGAGGCGATGGCGCTGTCGAAATGCACCAGGCTGTCGAGCTGCAGCCGCCTGGCGCGCGCCTCTTCCACGGTATCGCCGACGATAACCAGTGCCCCCGGCAGGATCTTGATGTGATCGGGGTTGCGTCCCGCCCTTTCCGCACGGTCCTTGACGTCCGCGTAGAACTGCTGGGCGGCGCGCAGCGGAAGCCCGGCGGCGAATACGACCTCCGCTGTCTCGCCCGCGAGCTGCCGCCCGGCATCGGAGGCACCCGCCTGGACGATGACCGGCCAGCCCTGGACCGGGCGCGCAATATTGAGCGGGCCCCGGACGGAGAGATATTGTCCTTTGTGGTCGAGCACGTGCAGCTTGTCGGGGTCGAAGAAGATCCCGCTTTCGGCGTCGCGCAGGAACGCATCGTCGGCCCAGCTGTCCCACAGGCCGGTGACCACATCGTAGAACTCGCGCGCCCGCGCATAGCGGTCGCCGTGCTCCATGTGCTCCGTGAGCCCGAAGTTCAACGCCGCGTCGGGATTGGAGGTGGTGACGATATTCCAGCCCGCGCGCCCGCCGCTGATGTGGTCGAGCGAAGCAAACCGGCGCGCGATATGGTAGGGCGCATCGAATGTGGTCGACGCGGTCGCGACGAGGCCGATGCGCTCGGTGACAGCGGCGAGTGCCGAGAGCAGCGTGAGGGGCTCGAACGAGGTGACCGTATGGCTGCGCTTCAAGGCTTCGATGGGCATGTTCAGAACGGCCAGGTGGTCGGCCATGAAGAACGCATCGAACCTGCCGCGCTCCAGCGTCTGCACGAACCGCTTCAAGTGCGCCAGGTTGAAGTTCGCGTCGGGAAAAGCGCCGGGATACCGCCAGGCGCCCGTGTGAATGCTCACCGGACGCATGAAGGCGCCGAGATGCAGTTGCCGCGCGCTGCTCATGTCACTGTCCGCCATTCGGTTGCATCCTGCGTCTCAGGCGATCATGCGCGCCAGATGTGGCGCTGCGCGCGCCGCCGCGCAAGAGGCCGGCCGCGCCGGGAGAGACCGAGGCGGCGCCGTGGGGTAACGGAGCATGAAAATAATTTGCAATGCATTTGAACGCCGCTCCCCGGACAGGTCTCCACGATTTGAACGGTGTGCCATGGCCGCCCGGAGTAAGCTGCATGGCCAAACCGACTCGATGCATCCCGCCGAGGCAAGCCAGCTGGAGGCGATCCATGACCATCACGCTCAACCACACCATCGTGCCCGTCCGCGACAAGGACGCCGCCGCACGGCAGTTCGCGCAGATCTTCGGCCTCGTCTATAAGGGCCGGGGCCAGCACTTTGCCCCGGTCAAGGTCAACGACACGCTGACCTTCCTGTTCGACGACGAGGAGCGGTTCGAAAGCCATCACTATGCCTTCCACATCACCGATGCGGAGTTCGATGCCATCTTCGGGCGCGTCAGGGAGGCCGGCCTCGTCTACGGCAGCACGCCGTGGAGTGCCGAGGATGGCAGGTTCAACGACTGGGGCGGCGGCCGCGGCGTCTACTTCAAGACGGCGGACGGCCACCTCATCGAGCTGATGACCGTGCCGCAATGAGGATCATTGCCACCGAGGCCGACATCCGCGACGGCGTGCGGGCGCTGCGGCGCAAGTGCGCCACCATGCGCCACGTGCACGACACCGCCGGCGACCCGCCGCTGCGCCGCCGGCCTGCCGGCTTCGAGGGGCTCGCCCGGGTCATCGTCGGCCAGCAGCTCTCGGTTGCCAGCGCGGCGGCGATCTGGGAGCGCACCGCCGCCGCCTGCCAGCCGTTCGAGCCGGCCACGCTCCTGCGCCTCTCCGACACGAGGCTCGCTGGCGCCGGGCTGTCCCGTCCCAAGATCCGCACCTTGCGGGCCATCGCCGCGGCCTGTGCCGACGGCCTCGACCTGACGGCCCTCGAAAGCGCCAGCAACGAGGAGATCCACGCCACCCTCACCGCCGTGGTCGGCATCGGCCCATGGACGGCCGACGTCTTCATCATGTTCTGCCTGGGCCGCGCCGACGCCTGGGCGCCGGGCGACCTCGCCCTGCAGATCGCCTTGCAGCGGGCGTTCGCGCTGGCCGAACGGCCCGGCAAGGACGACATGATGACGCTGGCCGAGCGCTGGCGCCCCTGGCGGGGCGTCGCGGCACGGCTGCTGTGGGCCTATTACGCAGCCGCGAAGGCGAAGGCCACCGCAGTGCCGGTCTGACACGCCCCAGGCCGAAAGGCCGCATTGCGCCGTTTGGCCGCGAGTCTCGGCAGTCCCCCGCAATGGCGCCCGACTGCCGAAACCGCTGCCACCGATCCTGCAAGCTGATAATCTCGCGCCGGGGATCTATCACAGAAGCGTGAGGGAGATGCGCATGGTTCTGAAAGCACCCGGAATTCTGACGTTCCTGTTGTCGATCGTGCTGGCTCTCGCGGTGCTGTTCGCCAGGTACTTCGGCACCTCGGTGCCGCTCCTCACCGGCGACGTTGCGCATTTCTATGGCCTCCTCGCGGCCTACGTCATCCTGTTGCTCGGCTGCATCATGCGCGGGCTGTAGCTCGGCTTCCTCCCCCGTCGCCCTCGGAATCGTGGCGACGAGGCTCGTGCTGTGGATGGCCCGCGGGCGGTGGGAGAGAGGGGCGCAAAAACTCTGTGCTCTTCTGTCGCGCGGCCAACGGCACCCTGGCGAGGGGCGTGCCGCCGGTGTGCTTATGAGCGATGGGAATTCTTCGCGTCGTCTCCGGCCTCATCGTCCGGTTCCGCGCGCAGCGCTGGAGCAGGGAGATTCTGCTGGCCATCGCCCTGACGCTCGCCTCCGCGGCCTTCATTGCCGCCGCCCTGGTGGGCGAGGGTGGGCACGTTGGAGGCGCCCCGCCGTTTAGCGCGAACCGGTAAGGGCGCCGTCGCCGGTGCATGCGGTTTGGGCCGGCGTGCAGCGGCCCTCACCAATCCGTTCTGCAATCCATGTCGGCCGTCGTGACAGCAGCCGGCGGCTGCGAGCCCAGTCTGGCGCGCTATTTGACGTAGGACCTGTTCGAAGACACCGCCGTCTTCAAAATGCGTCGTCCGCGTCTTCGTCGTTCACAGCTACCGCGCCATTGTGACCGCGCGCATGATGGCGGTATCGCGGCGGGCCATGAGGATGCGGACGATCTCGACGCCTTGCGTTTCGATCCCGCCCTGATGCTCGCCTGCAACCGCGAGCTCGGTGCTCGTGAAATTCGTCTGCCGTTGTTGAGGAGCTGAAGATCAGGGTCAAGCTGGCGGAATAGGAACCGCACTGCACCGTTTACAGTCAAAGCTGCACCGTTTACAGTCAAAGACGTTTTGCAGCGTTCCGACCGAACGGAATGTGCAGCCGGGCGCGCCGAGAAATCACAGAGTAACCGCGTAGGTCACCTCGACGACGGTGCGGTTCTCGATCGAGCAACGCCGTCGTGAGCGAGCATGAACGGTAGAATTCGGGAGGTTAGTCTATGTACATCTCAGACAAGGCTTCGCGCATCCGGCAGAGGGAAGCGCAGAGAGCCCGCGACAACCGAGCCGAGATCGTCAAGGCGCGATCCCTGGGTCAGGTCACGCGGCGTGACCTAGTCAAGTGGGGCGCCTTCACGGCCGGTGGAACTCTGGTTTGCAAGAACGGCTTGAGCCCGTTTGCGCGCAGCGCGTTTGCCGACGTGCCCACGGGAACGCCGCGCAGCCCGTTGTTCGGCGCCGCCAAGTTCACCCAGCGCCTGCCGCGGCTGCAGCTGCAGTCGCCGGTGCCGATGACCCCGGTCCCGAGAGGAGCTGAGGTCGATGCTGCGTTCGGCGGCCAGTTTGCCAATGAGCGACCCGCAAGACGCTTGTCCTACCACAACGACTACAACGACTTCATCGCCAACCCGAACAACGATCCGGAGCAGAACCCGTTCCGCAACCCGCTCTCCCATCGGGGCCCAATCGAGGGTCGGCCGCCCACCGAGTTCTTTGCCTTCCAGCGCTGGTCGGAATTCTTCCCCAAGGTTGGCTACGTGGCGTCGTGGGGCCAGTGCGTGCCCGGCACCAAGTTCCACCCCAATTTCCCCGACCAGGACCCCAACAGCGTGTGGTGCTACGGCAGGGGCGCGTTCACGCAGGGAAGCCTGCCTCCGTTCCTGATCAAGGGGCGCTACGGCGAGCCGATCCTCACCCGCATCTACAACAACACGCCGCTCAACCGTGAGGACAACGGTCCCAACAACTTCGGCCGCAACGAGCAGCAGCTGCATTTCCACAACGCGCACAACGGCGCGGAGAGCGACGGGGCGACCGGCGCCCACCACTTCCCCGGCACCTTCTACGACTACCTCTGGAGCACGACACTCGCGCGGCGCGACAAGATCAATACCAACGCCACAGATCGACGGGCGTCAGGACCGGACGGCAACGGCGGCCTTGTCAAGGTGCCGGGCGACTTCCGTGAGATCCAGGGCACCATGTGGACCCACGACCATCGCTTCTTCTTCACGGCGGAGAACGTCTACAAGGGCAATCTCCACGCCATGATCAACTACTACAGCGGCCCGGACCGCGGCAACGAGCAGCTCGCCGACGGCGTCAACCTGCGGCTGCCCAGCGGCAAGTTCCTGGACTTCGGCAACATCGATTTTGATGTCAATCTGATCGTCTCCGATGGCGCGACGACTCAGGACGGCCAGTACTTCTTCGACATCTTCACCACCGACGGGTTCCTGGGCGATCTGATGTTCGTCAACTTCGCCTATGCGCCGTTCTTCGAGGTGCTGCCGAGGAAGTACCGATTCCGCATCCTGTCTGCCGGCATGTCCCGCTTCATCCGGCTGGCGCTCAGCTATAACGGCGCGGCGGTGCCGTTCAAGTTCATCGCCAACGACGGCAACCTGACGGTCAATCCGATCCCCCTGACCGTGCTCGACCAGCAGGGCACCGCCGAGCGCTACGACATCATCGTCGACTTCTCGGCGTTCCCCGTCGGCTCCAAGATCCACCTCGTCAACGCGTTGACGATGAGGGACGACGGGCGCGGCCCGAAGGATGAGCTGTCGCTCGCCAAAGCGCTGGCGGGCGATCCGGACGATCCAGCCGTCGGCAAGATCATGGAATTCCGTGTCGTAAGCTCGGTGCCGAGCGTCGATGCGCCGGGCCAGACGCTGACCATTGCCAACAGCTGCGGTCCCAACGACAAGAGTCAGGTGCCGGCGGTGCTGACCCAGCAGATCCCCGTGGTCGCGCCGGTGCGCACGAGGCTGGTCGAGTTCGGCCGCTCGGGGAATGGCGACTCGCGCGATCCGGTCACCGGCCAGTGCACGCCCGACTGTCCCGAGAACATGCCGTTCCCCTGGACCATCCGGGTGAACGGGGAGGAGGCGCACTCCTTCAACGTCAACCGGGTCTCGATGATCATCCCGAAGCCGGGCGAGATCGAGCACTGGACCTACGTCAATGGCGGCGGCGGCTGGGACCACCCCATCCACCTGCACTTTGAGGAAGGGGTGACCATTAAGCGCGGCAGCGAGCCCATCCCGGCGACCGAGAAGTTGGTGCGCAAGGATGTCTGGAGGTTGCGCTCGTCCGGGCAGGTCACCTTCCAGGTGCAGTTCGGTGAATACGGCGGGTCCTACGTCCAACACTGCCACAACACGGTGCACGAGGACTTTGCACTGCTGATGCGGCACAATCTTCTGTCCGCAGTCGGCCCGCAGATGGTGGTGACGCCGACACCCAACCCGACGCCGGATGGCGTTTTCTTCACCACACCGGAAATCCTGCCCGAAGGAGATCCAAGAACCTCGAGCTGATCGGCGAGCTTGGTGGTGAAGGGCAGAAGACCTACGGAGGAGAAGATGAGACAGATGCACACCACATTGAAGCGGGCCGTGGCCGCCGGCACACTCTTGGCAGCCGCCTATGCCATCCCCGGCTTGTCCGCATTCGCCCAGGACGCGACCACCTCGACCTCACCGACCACGTCGACGACCACGGTGAGGGTGCCGCGCACAACGGCAACACAGCAAATGATAGATGATGCGGTCGAGAGATCGAAGGCGCGCCACAAGAATTTTCTCTTGAACGGCAAGCCGGAGCAGTGGGGCAGTGAGGAACCGTTCATTCCCACTGCAAAGTAGGTAGCTCCTGCTGGTGACCGGCCGAATGTGTGTCCCAGGACGCCCGTTCGGCCGGCGCCGTGAGCGGCCCGCGCTCAGGCATCTGTGCCCGCGCCCAGTGCCTCCACCAGGGCCTTGGCCAAGGTGTAGATATCCTCCTGGATCTCTGTCGGTGCTTTATCGTGGACAGCGCGCAGAGCATCGAGAAACTCGCTTCTGGTGATTGGCTCTTCCGGCGCCTTTTCCAGCCTGGAGAGCTCCTCATCCATCAGCCTGGCAAACAACTGGCTTTTGCTCTCAGCCATAGTCGTTCTCCTTCCCGCTGACGCAGCAGCCCCGTCACGCGCCGCGCAGCCGGCTCACGGTGGCGTGGTGAACCCGATAGCTCCTGGCGACGGCCCTGCAGCTCTCGCCGGCGGTGAGCCGCCGCAACGCCTCTGCCTGCTGGTAGTCCGTTAGCTTGGGCTTCCTGCCCATGTGCGCGCCGCGGCGCCGGGCCGCCGCCCTGCCGTCGTGCGCGCGCCTGGTGATGCGCTCGCGCTCGTCCCCGGCCATCGCGGATAGAAAGGCGATGAAGCCCCGGCCGAGCGGCGTGGTCAGGTCGAGGTGCGGCTTGTCCAGGACCTTCAGGAACGCGCCACGGGCGTGGATGCGCTCGATGATCTTGATGCCGTCGAGCATCGACTTGGTCGCCCGGTCCCACTCGGCCACCACCAGCGTGTCGCCGGTGCCCAGGAGATCGATCGCCTTCTCGAGCTGCGGCCGGTCCTTCGTGCTCTTGCCCGACGCCTTCTCGGAGAAGAGTTTGTCGACTCGCTCGACTCGCAGCGCGCCGATCTGGCGGTCGAGGCTCCGATGCTCCCCCGACAGGCGCGCGTAGCCGATTCGCATGGGGTTTCTCCGCACCAATTTGTTGACCACCGCGGGCACTGGAAATGCGCTGCTTCGCGCCCATGGTCAAGAAGGCAGGAATTTCGATCCATGGAGGTCGTTCAGACCCACCTCGGTTTGGCAGCTTTCGGGCGGTCTTGCCGCAAGCTCAATACGCCACGGGAGGCCCGCGCCAAGGCCGCCTGTGCCTCCCGCTCGCGCAAGCATGTCGTCTACGTGACCGCATCTCACGAGTGGCGACTGACTGCAGATTTGCTAGTTGACGACAAACGAAAGGGATAACCCAAATAAGATCTCGGAAGACCGCTCGCTAACAAGCCTTCCGCGCCGCTCAGCTCCTCGCCGTCGCAGGGCGGGGCAGCGTTCTCGGGCCCCCTTCTTGGCGGGCTGCGGCAGGACCTCGTCGCGGGGCTTTCACCTTGCTCCGGCTGCAGAGCGAGCTCCCGGCGACCGGGCCGGCGCGTCAATCCTCCTCGTCCCCCAGGGCGAAGCGGAGGCCGGCGCGGAGAAGGAAGCCGTCGCCGCCACCACTTCGCGCCATAGCCAGACACGAGGCTTCTGGGGCAAAGGGAAAGCTCAAGGGCTGAGCGTTCGCCTGACCCGGAATCCGTTGCTGAGGATGCGACGATCGGGCTGGCTCTTGATGCGACTTGCCGAGCGCAGGAGGGTCGGGGCGCTGTTCCAGGAGCCGCCGCGCAAGACGCGGTAGGCGCAATCCAGCGATGTCGCAGCAGAACCGTCGAGCGGCGCCCCGGAGTAGCTGTCCGTGTAGCAGTCCTCCACCCACTCCGAGACGTTGCCCTGCATGTCGTACAGCCCGAAAGCGTTGGGGGCGAACGATCCCACTTCGAGGGTTGTGCTTCGGTACATGCCCCTCGCACTGCCACCATACATGAAGGAGCCGTCGAAATTGGCCTGCTCCGGCACGATCGTCCTGCCTGTCGAGAAGGGCTTCGTCGTGCCTGCGCGCGCCGCATACTCCCATTCCGCCTCGGTCAACAGACGATAGGCCCTGTCGGTCTTGCGTGAGAGCCAGGGCAGGTACGCGTTGGTGATGTCATGCCAGGAGACGTTGATCACCGGCCGCCTGCCACGTCCCCACCCGGCGTCGTCAGGCCGGTGCAGGCAGTCGCCGGCAACCACGCAGGCGTCCCACTCTGCGAACGTTACCTCGAACCGGCCGACCGCGAATGGCCGAGCGATGATGACCATGCGCCGCGGCTCCTCGTTGTCGAGGCGGGCTTCCTCGCTCATCGGCGACCCCATGATGAAGCTTCCCGCCGGCACCATCACCATTTCTGGGCATTCTGCGCAGTCCCTGAACGCATCCTTCGGCCTGAGGCACCGCATATCGCTGCCGACCTGAGCTTCCACGCCGTCGCATCCAGCATGTGCGAACGACGCCGCAGGGAGCATTGAAAGGGTCAAGACGAGCGCAACCCACCACATCGTCACCGCCGCTCCCTCTGGCACCCTACACGTCGCATCTCAGCGCAGGATAGCGGTGTGTGTTCGCGACACGCCGGAACGTCTTCGCCCTTGCCCTTCACGCGATAGAGCCGCTCACCGGCATCGGTGCGTGGCAGCGCGCTCCGATGCGAGCGCGGAAAGCGCCCGCCGATCGCTCGTTGCCGAAAGAGGGCCTCATGAGAATGGTGCCGCACCCCGGTCACTCCGCCGCGGCAAGTTTGCCATGACGCGCCGTATGGGCAGCCGGCCGGGAGCGACGGGGCCGGAAGCTTGCCGGACGCCGCGGCTTACCCTGCGTTCGTGCGGCAGAGTTGCCACGGGTCTCGTTTCGAGGCCGCGCAGCATCGGAGCTGCGGCTCGCCCCCGGCTCCGCCTGCCCGCTACCCCTCGGCTGGCGCCGATCCTCGGCCGGGATGATCTGCCGGATCAGGCGCTCGATGTCGCGCAGCTGTCCGCGCTCCTCGGCATCGCAGAGCGAGATGGCGATGCCCGCGGCACCGGCCCGCGCCGTGCGGCCGATGCGATGCACATAGCTCTCCGGAACGTACGGCAGCTCATAGTTTACAACGTGGGTGACCTCATCGATGTCGATGCCGCGCGCGGCGATGTCGGTGGCCACCAGGACGCGCACCTTCGAGGCGCGGAAGGCCGCGAGCGCGCGCTCGCGCTGCGGCTGGCTCTTGTCGCCGTGAATGGCGGCGACGCGGATGCTGGCGTCGTCGAGATAGCGGGCGACGCGATCGGCACGGCGCTTGGTGCGCGTGAAGACGAGCGCGCGCGACATCTGCGGGTCGGCGAGCAGCTGCACCAGGAGGGAGAGCTTGTTGCCGCTCTCGACGTGGATCACGCGCTGCGTGACGCTGTCGACCACGGTGGCCACGGGAGCGACGGAAATCCTCGCCGGATCGCGCAGCAGCTCATCGGCCAGCTTGCCGATCTCGCACGGCATGGTGGCGGAGAAGAACAGGCTCTGGCGCTTCGATGTCAGACGGGAGACGATGCGGCGGATCGCAGGCAGGAAGCCGAGGTCCAGCATCTGGTCGGCCTCGTCGAGCACCAGCACCTCCGTGCCGGCAAGAGCGATGTTGCCTTCGGCGAGGTGGTCGAGGAGCCGGCCCGGCGTGGCAACCAGCACATCGACGCCGCGTTGCATTCGCCGCGCCTGCGAGCGATGGTCCACGCCTCCGAGCACCACCGCGAAAGTCATGTCGAGATGGCGGCCGTAGTCACGGAAGCTGTCGGCGATCTGCGTCGCCAGCTCGCGGGTCGGCGAAAGGACCAGGACGCGGCAGCCCCTGCGCTGCAACGGCCGCCGGTCCTCTGCCAGCCGCTGCAGGATCGGCAGGGCGAACGCGGCAGTCTTGCCGGTGCCGGTCTGGGCAATGCCGAGAACGTCGCGTCCGGCCAGGACGACGGGAATGGCTTGGGCCTGGATGGCCGTAGGCGTGTCATAGCCGGCGCTCTGCAGCGCCTTCAGGATGGGCGCGGCGAGACCGAGGTCGGTGAACTTCGTCAATTGTCGATCTTTCTTGCGACCGCACAGGAGGGCCGAGCCGACATCGTGTCGATGCACGGCAACCAAGGTGCGGCCAGTTGTTGAGGACACCCCGCGTGTCTGGGCTGTCGGATGGAATGCCTCGGGGCGCTCAACAGGAGGGCAGATTGGCCAGCAGGCCGGTGTTTGCCCTTCACGCGGCTGGAGCGCCGCAAATCGCTCACGATTGTTCTTGGGAGCGTGGCTGCTTCTCACACGTCGAGGGGTATAAGTCAAATTCAATCGCGCGCTCGTTCAGCCCCGTGCGACCGCGACGACGTGGTGCGTTCGCTCCGGCCCGGCGCGTATGCCGGACCTGTGGACGAGGACAACGCGAAGCGCCAACACCTCCAGCCCCGTCGGCGGCGCCGGCGAGGTGCGACGGGTGCGCGAGTGCCTACTCCGCAACCATGAATGGGGCGGTTGCCCGCCCGCAAAGGGGTTGCCTTTCGGCACCCGCGCCCGGCGATTTTCCGTCCCGCTGCGAGCGCCGCCGCGCACTATGGTCAGCTGGTCTGACCCCGGTCATCGACGGCGCCATGAGCCCCCGGATCGGACGCCATCGCTG
>Ga0070699_100005375_pt1 | contig 11236 bp, 5 predicted proteins | sample KBSK1503metaG_FD_65473 | JGI IMG/M metagenome (GOLD analysis project Ga0070699, IMG submission 65473) | Corn, switchgrass and miscanthus rhizosphere microbial communities from Kellogg Biological Station, Michigan, USA - KBS K1-50-3 metaG | ecosystem: Host-associated > Plants > Roots >...
ATAATCAAAAACGTAGGTCTGCCCCAAGCCCGGCTCGACCGTCATCACGTTCGTCACGCCGAGATCGTGGGTGTCTGCCTGGTTGCCGCGTCGAAACGCACGCGAGTAAAGAGTTGCTTCGGGAAGCGGCCACTTGCCTGTCAACATGGCGGGAAATTCCGGCGGTGCGTTGGCAGCGGAAGGTCGCGTCTTAACGTAACTCGGAAACACGAAATGAAATGCCTGGCGATGTGCGAGCATGATAGACGACCGGCCGTCGCTCATGCCGATGAGATTTTGCGTTGTTACCGAGTCGCGTCGGGCGTCCGGCAGGTAATCGTCCGGCAATCTGTCAAACCATTTTTGTCCGCCGCGTAACACCTTGAGATTCTGCGTTCCCACCGCAAACGGAAATGCGAAATAGTAGGAGTCGTGCCAGTTTTTTCCTCCCGCAAAAGGCAATTTGCTGCTGTCGATCTCATTGTGGATTTCGACTCGGTCCAGGTCGTCGTGGATCGTGAAGGTCGTGACGGGAAAAGCCGACCGTTCGCGCCTCACCGTCACTCGTGTCAAATGCGTGCCGCGTTTGATAGTGATTGTCGCTGGAATGGGCATCGCAAGAACCGATGGTTCCGGACCCTCTACTCGCAGCAGTTGATTGAATGGCAACTCCGCTTTGTCGTTGACAATCTCCTGCCCGCTGCGGAGTGCGATAATGCTTTGCACATTACCGTCCGGCCGAAACTGCAAACGAAACTGCCGGTTTTCGACGCGCTTGGTCGCTGGCACATCGCGCAGAGTCGTGACCATTTCACCCTTTGTGGTTTCGACTTGAAACGTTGAATAACCGACGGATGGAATATCCTTGACGACAAAAACTGCGCGTCCGAGTTCGTCAACATCGAATGGCACCAGTTGATTATTTGCTGACCTCCGAATCGCAACGATCTTGAGCCCACTCGCCGGCGCAGGTACCACTACAACATCATCGCGACGCCACGAAAGTGCGTTGTAAACGAGCAATGGCCAGACATCGCTTGACGGCAACGAACGCGGCTGCTCGTAGCGCGACGGTTGCGCCAATAATTGGAGTGCTGCGTCGAGCAAATAGTCGACTCCGGTCTTCGCCTTTTGCATGTAGGCGACGTATTGACGGTTCTGTTCTTCAAGTTTTGCTTGCTCGTTAAGTTGGGGCCAACCTGTATTCCCTGCCCCACTATGCTCGTCGTACGTCAACATTAGATCGTAGAGCGTGGCCGTGTTGCCTGCCGGGAATGGAATTCCACGTGTTGCCGAGATAATGCTCCAGAGAGTTTCTGCCGCCGGCGTGTGATTGTGAGCATAACGAGCGAGTGCGCTGATCTGCGGCGACATCGTTTTCGCTTCTGACCACAGACCGGACCACTCACCGCGGAACGTCGGAATTCGATCGGCATATTTGTCTTCGATGTACTGAAAGAATTCCGGCGGCGTCGCAATTCGCAACTTTGGAGACTCGTGTTTACTGTTCCAGAGCTTCACGGCACGTTCGAGATTCGCGACGTTCGTCGGCTCAACAAAGTCGTGTGCATACAGCGCCATCACCGCATCGTATCCATACCCGGCTTCTCCATATCTCTTTTGAAGCGCTGCGACTCCTTCTTCCATGATCTGAAGATCAGTCTTCTTACCCGACTTCGGATTAAACATTTCGTAAGCCGTTTTACCGGTGTAAGGATCGACCGAGTAAGGATCGAGATAGAAGTCCGTCAGGGCTTCAGGGTAGCCACCGCGCTGGCCCTGGCTTACCCAAGTCAACACGCGGCTGCCATCCGGCGATTCCCAGTAGAACGGAACCTTTCCGGGAGCAAGCGAAGTTGCCGTGTTGATAAAAATGTTTGCACCTACGACGAGGTAACGCATGTCGCTGCGTGCAAGTACAGAAGGAACTGAGGATGGGTGGCCCGGCACATCATCCATCATCGCCATCTGCGTCTCTATACCGTACAAACGTTTGAGTGTGGCATAGTCGTAACAAAGACGGTTCAGCTCCTCAGCACCCATAAAATCGGTATGCATACTGCCCCAGGCCGAGGAGAGCGCGATACGCCTACTCTTAATGAGATTAATGAGTCGCGCGATCTTTTGGCTGTCGTTAGGAAGTACAGAGGTCGGGGCTTTGGCGCGCTTCAACCATTCGTTAACTTGCCAAACGCTTTCGATGGTCCAGCGAAAATCAGGATCAGCTTCAGCGATGCGGATAACTTCATCGATGTGACGTGCGGCACGTTCGCGAATAGCTTCCGGCGGATCGACGAAACCGAAATCGTAGTGGCTCGTCGGCACGATGTAGATCGTCTTGATCGATTGCGCGTAAACGTTCAGCCGCAAAAAGGCACAAAAAGCACAGATGATTAGCAATGAAAATTTTGGACGAATCGAAAAAAAAACCATTTGTGCCTTCTGTGCCTTTTTGTGGCCCTGTTTTGTTTCCCTCAGAAAAGATATCTCAACGAAAACTGAATTTGACGCGGGCCGCCGAAACCGAGCAGTCCGCCAAGTTGATTCCCAACGGTCGAAATACTCTGACCGAAGAACGCCGTTGGCCGTAGCGAGTTATTATCACCCCGCACCAACCCGCCGGACGGATCAGCGAAATTTGCGTGGTTAAAGAGATTGAAAATCTCCGCACGAATCTGGAGCGAGCTAGTCTCTGTCAGCCGCGTACTCTTAAAGACTGAAAAATCCACCTGGGCAAAACCAGGCCCGCGCAAAAGATTGCGGCCGGCATTGCCGAAAACTCCGTCGCCGGGATTTGAAAATGCAGCCGCATTAAATTGACATCCGGGCACACTGAAATTCGGACATTGGGTATCGACACCCGAAACAACATCAGGACGGAAAGAAAAACCACCGAAGACGCCACCCTGCCTGGTAACGTTTACCGGCAGGCCGGTTCTGATTTGCGTTATCGTATTGAGTTGCCAGCCATCGACTATCCAACCTGGACCACCGCCAAACCAATCGCGCAGCGGTAAATCATAACCGGCATCCATGGTGAAGTTATGACGAACGTCCTGATCGCTGCTGGCGCGTTCCGCGCGAGCATTATTTTCGTCCTGGTAATCTTTAAAGAACCCAACCACGTCGTCGATTGTGTGAGACCAGGTGTAGTTAGCATTGAACCGCAGACCCTTGGCGAGATTTCTCCTGAATGTCACCTGTAGCGCGTTGTAATTCGACTGCGGGTAGTCACCGACCACGAAGATGTCGCCGAAGTTTGAAGACAAGGGTCGAAGCTGAGTGACAGGATCTCTACGATTTATATTTCGCGGTGTAACGACACCATTTGTCAAAAGGTGTGTCACATGATTACCGACATACCCAACCTGTAAAGTGGCGAAGCCAAGGTCATGCTGGACATTGAGCGACCAATGCTGAGCCATTGCCGTTTGCAGATCTTTTTCGATGTGAAAAGCAGCGGGAACGGCACACGCATATGCCGCCGGATCGACCGGAAATTGCGGGAAGATTCCACAAACAAACAATGCCGTAAACAAATCGACCGATTCCGAAGGGAAAGTGTTTGCCTGGGGCGAGCCGAAGCTGGCTGGCAAATCACGGTCATAGAAAATTCCATAACCGCCACGCAGGACCGTTTTGTGATTGCCAAACATATCGAACGCAAAACCGAAACGCGGGCCGAAATTATTCTTATCAACATCATGCAACTTCTGCCCGGTTGGCGTGAAGGTCAACGTGTTAAGGTCGAAGTTTTGTAAACGCCCATCTTTTTCACGACTCACACTGCTCACGTCGTAACGCAATCCCAGATTCAAGGAGAGCCGCGGATGTGCCTTCCAATCGTCCTGTAAAAACAGAGAGAAATTCTCGTTTGCATAGTCGAGTAACGGATTGCCGCCGCGGGAAACAACAAACGGGACATTGTCTCTGAAATCATTCAATGCAAAGAAGGTAAGTGTTTCCTGGTTCGCAGAACTGGCCGAACGACGGTTGAGTCGAATGTCAGTGCCTGCTTTGAGCGAGTGATTGCCTCGCACAGAACTCACCGTGTCAAGAAATTGATAGACCGTACCGGTGCGGAACTGTTTGAACTGTGCCGGTCCCGGAACCGCGATGGCCTGATCGACAAACGATAGATCGAATCTGGGAAGCGTCGATGGTCCGGCGCCGACATCGGTCACGTTACGATTAATACCGAATGCAAATTCATTGATCGTCTTATTCGAGAAGGTGTAGTTGTGGGAAGCCTTAAACAACTGGACGCGCAACGTTCCATCTGCTGTTTGATCAGTTCCGACGCCATAGGGTGTCGTTGTTTTGGAATCGTTGATGTTGTAGCGAACTGAGAACTGGCTTCGTTCCGTGTGTAGCCAGTCGATTTTTACAGAACCCGTATCCTCGCGCAGATCGCCATCCTTTTGAATTGAAAATATCCCGACGTTCGGATCGGGAACATTGCTTCCTGCCGGTATAAATGGGGCGGACGGAAGCGGGATTGTCGCAAGGACGGGAGCGATTGCAGGAGCAAATGTGGCGCGAAAAGCTGCCGTCGGAACCAATGACGTAAAAGTCGTTCCGCGTGTCTGCCTGACCCCTTCGTAATTCGTAAAGAAGAACAGTTTGTCCCGGACCAGACGCCCGCTGACATTGCCGCCAAACTGATTCAACCTGAATTTTTGCTTGCCGGCAAAAAAGTCCCTGGCGTCGAGCTTTTCGTTCCGGAAATATTCGAAAAGGCTGCCGTGAAAATCGTTTGTTCCCGACTTCGTAATCGGGTTGATGACTGCACCGATAGCCTGTCCGTATTGCGCACCGTAGTTTTGTTCGACAGTCTGGACTTCCTGAATACTGTCCATGCTGACACGGTTGACGCGTGATTCGATCCGACCGAGAACGTTTGACGTGCCATTGAGATCGACACGACCAGCGTCGATACCATCAACTAATACACTCGAACCACCGAAGGTCGAAGGGATGCCGTTAATGCTCGTTTGAAACTGGTTAGTCGTTTGCACCGAACCGGGAACGGTGGCCAGCAGTCCGGTGAAATCCCGTCCGTTGACCGGGTTGTTGGATATCCGTTCGGTTGCGATCGTATCGCCGACCACTGAAGTTTCGAGATCGATTCTCGTCTGGTCAGCTACCGTAACCGTTGCATCGACACCGCTGACATTCATCATTACATCCGCACGGGCCTTCTCGCCGACGGCCAGACGCAGGTCCTTGATCGATGTTGTCTTGAATCCTGTCGCGGTAGCTTCGACCGTGTAAATGCCGTTTGGGAGACCCGGCACTTCGTAGCGGCCCTCACCGTCTGACTGAACGGTGCGTTTTTCGTTCGTTCCCTGATTGGTGATGGTTACAGTCGCATTAGGCACGACCGCTCCATTCTGATCGGTGACAACTCCCGTAATCGAACCGGTGTTCGATTGGGCCAAGGCGCTAGTGGCGAATACTAAAAGCAGGGATAGGGAGATCAAAGTTCTACTGATCTGGGTCGTAGTGTATTTCATTCAAACCTCCGCCTGTCTTTCTCTAATATTGAGCGTCGCCGGTTCTGGGCAGGCGACGCGACAACGCTATTCCTGAGTGCATGAAACCGATGTATGTAGGCTCGCGACCGCTAGTAAGTCAGGCGTCCAGACACCGTCAATTTTTGGGTAATACTTCGGCAAAGTGTCAGCAGTGACTGGAATTGCAGGAATCACGTCACGTCGATTAACTTTGTGATCGGCGTAAATCCGCATCACGTTGTCGACACAACGAGCCGCGACATACTCCGGAAACATCGCGGCCCCAACCTTGAGAGGGCCTCCAGCAGTCAGCAGATTCTTTTCGTTATTGCCGGCCAACCCGAAAGTTGCCAACGTTATTTGGTTCGGATCGCGACCTGCATCCAAATATGCTTCGAGTGCTCCCTGGCCCGTTTCATCATCCATGGCAAAAATTACGTCGACCTCGCCAACCTCGTTGGCCGCAAACACTCGTGCAGCGAGACGCTTCGCTATGATCTTGCTACCCTCGCCGTTCAACCTCGCGACAGAAGCAGCGTCGGGCTGAATCGCGTGCAAGCCATCGATAAATCCTTCACTTCGAAGCAGACACGGGCGTAAAGTAGGCAGCCCCATGTCAAGGACTTTTAACGGCTTTCGGGTTCGGATGTGCTGGCCCACCCACATTCCTAATGCGAAGCCCGCGTCGTAATCACAGATTGCGACCAGCGTCTTCATCCCCTTAACCGGATTTGCCTCCACGACTACAGGAATTTTTCGATCCGCACCACGCTCGACGATCGACTCAAGTCCTTCAGTCGCAGCCGGCGTCAGGATCAGGGCGTCTACCTCGCGCAGTAGTTGGTGGGCCTGTTCAATTTGCCGTTCGACGCTCAAGTCGGCATCAAGCACTGTGACGGTTGCCCCATATTGCGCAGCTCGCCGTCGGATAATCTCGATCAAGATTTGATACCAGATATGAAAGCTGTAATTTGTTAAGTATCCGATTCGCTTTGGCGCGCCCGCGCCGACCTCAACGAGCGGAAGATGGTCTAACGCCGCGTCGAGTCCTGGAGGTGGTGTGTAAACGGCCTGCGGATGATCGCTTAAGCCATCACTTGCAGCGTCGTGGCTCGCGGAAGTTACTCCTTGTTTCGCTTCGTCGACCATAACCTCAAATAAGTCCCTCTCTATTCCAGATTCGCTCGCGGCGTGCCGCCGATAAGAGTCAACAGTCCTCCATCAACCGTCCAGACAGCACCGGTTACAAACGACGCTCTCTCGTGGGCCAGGAAAGCGATAACCTCGCCAACTTCCTCCGGCTTGGCGATGCGGCCCAGTGGATGCATCCGCGCGCACTCGTCGTAAACTGATTGAGGATTCGGATCGAGCGAGGCCGCCCATCGCAACATTGGTGTGTCGACAGTGCCAGGGCACACGGCGTTGACACGCACGTTTTGCGCGGCGAAATCCATTGCCATTGAGCGCGTGAGTCCGATCAACGCGTGTTTGCTGACGGTGTAGGCTAAGACGTTGAACTGGCTCGCCAGCGACTGCACCGAAGCGACGTTCACGATCGATCCACCACGACCGAGCATGTCAGGCAGACAAAACTTCGCCGCGTAACGCGCACCATTCAAGTTGACACCCATAACTTCTGCCCATTGATCTTCATCAGTTGTTAGCGCATTGCCGTAACGCTGTATGCCGGCGCTCACAACAAGGATGTCAATTGGTCCAAACGTTGAGCGCGTTCCGTTGATCGCGTCCTGCACTTGTTGAGGTTCAGAGACATCAACCGAAAAGAAGAGCGCCTTTCCGTCGCGCGAACGGATAACATCAAGCGTCTCACTGCCGGCATCGGGCGAAACGTCAATTAGCGATACGGACGCACCACGCGCCGCAAGTATTTCCGATGCCGCACGTCCAATTCCCGACGCGCCTCCTGTCACAACTGCTACTTTTCCATCGAATCTCATAAAAACTGGTTGCACTCGATCAATCAGCCGTGCCGCGTACTGGCAGCGTCGGTGCATTTCCTTCTGACATCGTGTCCTCTTCGTTTACTACAGGCGCAGGTGCCGGCAGGTTTTTGTACCAGGTGAAATACAGCGCGACGCACATGACTGCCGTCGTCGAGAAACATGCGAACGCCACTGTATGGCGGTTGAGAATCAGGTATAGCGTACCGACATAAAGCGAGCAGATGCCGACCAGTGCCAGCAACGTGTTCAGCGCTTCCAATTTAAAAGGAGTTTCGCGTTTGAATCGCGGATTGCGTGCCAACACTCGTCCGCGAACGGGCGACCAGGCACCCGCCGGCTGCACGTTTTCGTAAAACTTTTCAAGTGTGGTGAGGTCAGTCGGGCTTGTCATCAGAGCGACGGTTATCGTGATGATCGTGGAGGCAATCGCGATGACGGGAAAACCTACATACAACGGAAGCGGTGTGCTAAACAGAGATGTATCCGCGACAGCCTGGCCCAACGACAACGCCATGCCACCCAAAACACCTGCAGCGTATCCCCAGCCATTGAGTCGCCACCAATACCAACGTAAAACATTAGGCGGCAGGATTCCTGCGGCCAGCGTTCCGAAGATCCATAGGAAAGCGGTATTGATTGATGTTCCAAAATAGGAAATGACGATGCCGGTAATAATGAGTAGAGAGGAAGCGAGGTAACTCGCGCGAATCAACGTCTTTGGCGCTGCCTCCGGATTAATGTAGCGCTGGTAGACGTCTTTTACGAGGTACGCTGCGCCCCCATTCACTGTAGAACTAAATGTCGCCAGGAATCCTGATAAGAGCGCAGCCAGCATGAAGCCGACGAGGCCCACCGGAAGCATTGCACTGATAATGACCGGCAGAGCTGTTTCGGGATCCTGTTTAAGTGCAGCGTCCAGCGCCGGGTTCCCGAGACCCATGATCGCCATCACTGCAATCGCCATTGCGAACGGCCACCGAACCGTATGAATGGCGCCCCAGAGCGCGCCCAGCTTCGACGCATCACGCGCATCACGTGCTGCCAGGAACCGCTGAAAGTCGTACAACTGCTCTGGCCCGCTAAAACAAAGCAGCAGTCCTTTCGCGACCCACACGGCTACCAGCGCCCCAAAGAATGAATAATCCGTACCGCCGGCTACGATACCCTGGAGTTCAGCAGGTCTCGTCTCAGGCCAGATACTCATCCAGTTACCTGAGACCTTCGAAGCAAAGACAGCAGCATCAAAGTGTTTGTAACCAATTACTGCGAAAGCGATCGCACCGGCACTCAAGATAATGGTCTGCACGATCTCCACACGAACAATCCCATGAAAGCCGCCCGCGACCACGTATAGACCAGTCACTCCGAGTATTAAGACAGCGCACATGAAAGGCGAGAACGGAAGAAAGATTGCTCCGAACTTACCCATACCAATAGCGCCGTACCCGAGCAGTGCTGTGATAGTTAGAATTGCGAAAAGTGTGTAAGCAAGGCGCGCTGTGTCGCCGGCACCTGAGCGGCCAAAACGGGTGTACATCCACTCCGCACCAGTCAGTACACCGCTGCGTCGAATCCACTTCCCCATGAAAGCCAAATAAAAAGCTGTGATCGGAAAGCCCCACAGCCAGTGCACCCACATACCCTTGAGCCCGAGTACGATGAACGTGGAGACAATCCACATGGTGCCGGTGATGTCGAAGTACGATGATGAGCCTGACATCGCGAGTGCCCACCAGGGTAATCGGCGGCCGCCGAGAAAGTAGGAGTCCATGCCTTTGGCGGCACGACGCTTCATCGCAAGGCCGATGCCCATGATGGCGGCGAGATAGGCAACGACAATCAGTTGATCAGTTAAAGATAGCTTCATCTCTAATCAGACCGAGCTTGCACGTACGGCTGGTCCTTCGAGTTCCTACCCTGCAGGAAAACTCTCAAAAAGGGAGACCTGGAAAATGCAGAATTAGTGGGCGACTACTTTCTCAACGCTATTGACAAAGTGGTAGATAGCACGGCTCGCGGGCGCCTGTCAATAAACTTCTTGCTGTTGCCTTTGTTGTTTGCGGGATGCTGTTTAAGAAATCAGTTTTGTTCGGGCGAAAGATCGTTCAGCGAAATGAATTTTTTGAATTTCGCATTTTGTCTGCACGAAGCACGAACTCCTGACTGCTAACTGCTAACTCGATTCAACGTAATCCCGTCACGTGCCGCGTGGTGAGATCCGCATAGACTCGTAAGATTTCCCTAACCTGTCGGTCCCAGTATTCCCAGTTGTGTCCGCCTGGGAGTTGCCGGTACTGATGCGCGATCTTTTTAGCCAGCAGGATCTCCGCGAGTTCCCGATTTGTTCCAAGAAACCCGTCCTCTAAACCGCAGTCAAGATATAAATACGGAAGCGAAGAAATATCTGCTGCGGTGAGGTTGCGCGCGATTTGATGAATGTCATTGACTTGTCTGGCACGACTATTTGGGGGACCGAAAGCCGCAGTTAACGATGGACGGAGAATGTCCCAGGCGAATCCAGGATGCTCTTCGCTTCTGTTTGCAGGATCCAGGGCTCCGCTCAGTGAGCCTGCAAATGCAAAGTAATCACGGTATTTGAGTCCATATTTCAGAGCGCCATAACCTCCCATCGAGAGACCGGCGACACCCCTTGCCCGTCTATCTTTTATGGTGCGATAGCGTGCATCAACGTCTGGGATCAGTTCGCGGATAAAGTAAGACTCATATTTATCGGCAGCTAGAGTCGCACTATCGATGTACCAACTGTCGTGCGCTTCTGGCGTAACTATTATCAAATCGTAGCTCGCTGCATATTCGGCCAGATTCGTGCGCGTGATCCAATCGTCGTGGCGTCCGAATAGACCGTGTAAAAGATAGAGGACGGGATAACGTCTGTTGGATTTGAAGTAACCTGGTGGTAAGAGTGCGTCGTAGGGAAGAACCTTTCCGATTAAGTCGCTTTTGAATTGAATTGTTTGTTGATGAACTTTGCGGGGTTGTTCTGCCAGCGCTGTCGTTGCCAGAAGAGTGAGTAGTATGAGAAAGGAAATGAACCGACCAAACCACTCGAGCCCCGTCTCGTGGCTACTGTCCAGCTGACGTGCACGTGCTCTCAATTCTCTTTTACTCCGATCGCTTAACTTAGTTATTACCGATGACAAAGAGTTATTAGCACGGGGACACTTGTACCGCAATAACCATTTTACGGAAGACTCGACGGGATGCGTCGTATAGTGGGTATCGACGCATGTGGAACTTTGACTTGATTGCTTCGTTTGTTGCGATCGTCTCTAAAGCAATGTTGAAGTGCGATGGGTATCGCTCCAAAGAGACTGGGTCGCAGGACGCTTGATGGACGTACTTTGAAACTGATCGGCGGCACTATGTAGTTACTCTTGATACAACCTTCAACAATAGGTTTGATGGTGGGCCAGGCACCCGTAATCTCACCTCCGATGACTACCACTTCGGGGCTCAGACCATGTACGAGGCTGGCAATCCCCTCACCCAAATAGCGCGCCGTTGTTTGCACGGTCTCAAGCGCAGCAGCATCTCCCTTTGCGGCCAGCGCAATCAATTCGGTTACGGTACGCACCGCGCTCTTTCGTTTAACGAGGGAATTATAACGATCGAGGGTGGCTTGGTTTGAAACGAAAGTTTCCCAACAACCGCGCCGTCCACAAGAGCAGGTCGACCCATTGGGATCCATGGTCATGTGTCCGAAACCTCCCAGGCCGATACTCGTGCCGACGTGCAACTCTCCGTTAATGATTAAGC
>Ga0070699_100005377_pt1 | contig 11233 bp, 12 predicted proteins | sample KBSK1503metaG_FD_65473 | JGI IMG/M metagenome (GOLD analysis project Ga0070699, IMG submission 65473) | Corn, switchgrass and miscanthus rhizosphere microbial communities from Kellogg Biological Station, Michigan, USA - KBS K1-50-3 metaG | ecosystem: Host-associated > Plants > Roots >...
GGGGCCGGGATGACCGGTCCACACGCTCCGGAGGATATTCTGGACCATGCCCTCGAAGTTCGGATCGCTCCGCCAGTATGGATGATCGGCGCGCGTCTTGTAGACCGGCCCGGCCTGGCCGATGCACGCCTTCATGTACTCCTCGAAGCGCTTCTCGTCCTCGACGTAGCGAATCAGATCCTCGCAGAGGTCGGCGTACTTGGACTTGCTGAAGATGCCCCAGTTATAGGCACCCGTGCCGCTGAAGGAGCCGGCGGGCCCGCCCGGATTCAGGATGACCTGCGTCTTCTCGGCGAGGGGGTGCTTCTTCGCCACCATGGCGTAGTAGAGGCTGGCGCCATTGTTGGTGCTGACGAGCTTACCCGCGAGATAGGCCTCGTTGTTGGAGACGTCGTTCCATCCCATGACGCCGGGAGGCTGAATCTTGTGTTTCTGGATGGTGTCGATGGCGAACTGGAGGGCCTGGAGGTTTTCTTTGAGGTAGGTGGTGCCGAGCGCGGGCTTGCCGTCCTTGTCCCACACGCTGCCGCCATAGCTCCAGAGGATGTTTTGCATGAAGCCGTTGCCGTCATCGCAGCGGTTCAGGGTCTGCCCGAGGCCCCAGAGATCCTTCGCGGGTTCCTGGCACTTCCTGGCCATCTCGATCACGTCGGGATCATAGGTCTTGGGGGGCTTGATGCCCTTCGCCTCGAGGATGTCTCGGCGGATGAAGAAGCCGCCGGGGAAAGCCAGCCGGGGCACGCCGAAGTATTGATTCCCGATGAGGACATAGCGCTCGGCATAGGGCAGGATGCCGCCCCGAGCCCCCGCGATCTCCTTGGCGAGCTTGGTCAGGTCGCGAAGCGCCGGCTTGTAGCGCATGGGCCCCTGGTAGTTCATCTCGGCCATGTCCGGCGGATTCCCCGCCTCGATGGCGGCGACGAACTTCTGCTCGCGGTCCCCAAAGGTGGACCAGTCGGCCTCGACCTCGACGTTCCGCTCCTTGGCCCAGGCCTCGACCTGCTTGGCGAGCACGTCGTTGCCACCGGTGACGAAGCTCTTGAAGAGCCAGACGCGCAGCTTGGTCTTGGCCTGGGCGTGCGCCATCTGGTTGAGCGCCTGGAGCCCGGCGGCGGTGCCGCCGGTGATGATGGCCGCCTTGCGGAGGAACTCGCGGCGGGCGATGACGTTGGCGTCGAGCTGCTCGGCGAGTGAGCGAAGGCGGCTATCCATCGAGTCCCCCTTTGGATGACGACGGGCGCATCATGGGCTGCAGCGGCTGCAGCCGTGATGCTACTCCATCCGCCCCGACCGGTACAAGCCTCGGCGCCGTTCGAAAAAGTCAACTCGTGTCTTGACCGGCTCCGGACCTCGGGATAGTGTGAGCCAGTCTTTCGACCTTCAGCGTGACGACAACCGAAAACAAGGAGAGCGCGGATGAGCGGAGCAGCGATGCCGGTGGCACACGAGCGAGTGGTGCGGTGGCTGGAGGAGGGTCAGGGGCAGTTCAGCGCGCTCCTCGGCATCCTCAACGACTATCACCGGCTCCAGCGCGTCGTGGAGGCCAACGAGCAGGAGCTCGAGCAGCTCCGCAGCCTGCAGTACGAGGTGGAGAAGCTCCGGAACCAGCTCCAGTCCAGCGAGGCCGACTGCGACAAGCTCCGTCACGAGGTCGGCACCTACCGCGGGGAGACCGAGCGCCACGTCAAGGAGCGCGAGGACATCGCGGCCTCGCTCACGCGCTCGATGAACGAGGCCCTGGCGCGCCTGCGCGGCGAGCCGGTCTAGCGGCCGGGAGCGATCATGTACGACATGGCGCTGCTGAAGAATTTGCGGAAGATGGCCACGCTGGCTCCCACCGCCTGGCCGGCCTTTCAGGCCTTCGACCGGGCGGCCCTCGCCGACGGGGCGGTGCCGGCGAAGTACAAGGAGCTGATGGCGGTGGCGGTGGCGCTCACCACGCAATGCCCCTACTGCATCGAGGCGCACACGGGGAAGGCGCGGAAAGCGGGCGCGGGCGATGCCGAGATCGGCGAGACCATCCTGGTGGCGGCGGCCTTGCGCGCGGGCGCGGCCATCGCGCACGGCTCCCACTGCCTGAAGGACGAGTAGCGGCCGGAAGTGGGGCGGGTCTAGCGGACGCCGAAGCCGCGCGCCATGAAGGCGGCCACGAAGACCATGACCACCACGAGGGCCATCTCCACGTGGTTGATGATGTAGAGCCCGCGCGCGGATGACGTGTCGGGCATCGCGCCCCGGCGCAGCCCCGCGCGCCAGCGGATGAAGGTGGTCATGGGCCGGATCTCGAGGAGCAGGATGGCGGCGAAGAGCGCCATCTTGGTCCAGAAGAGGGTCGAGGCGAGATAGAAGGCCGTCCCCTTCTCGAGCCCGCCGAAGGCGCGCAGCAGCCCCGTCAGCAGCCACAGCCCCGCCGCGACCCCCCACACGTTGTCGGCGACGAAGAGCCGCCGGAGCCCGGCCGTGTCCAGGGTTCCCCGCAGCGCGCGGCCGCGGAAGTACACCGACGAGAGGCCCAGGGCGAGCGCGAGGAGGTGCAGCGCGGAGACAATGGCGGCGATCATGCGTGAATGAAGCGCGTGCCCGTGCGGTCGAATGGGTCCGGGGGCAGCCCGAGGTACTCCTTCCGGATGTGGTCCCAGAGGGCGAGGCGAGACCAGTCGGGCACGGCCAGATACTCGTGGTGGTCTCCCAGGAACGGATTCGGCAGGAGCACGGTGAGCTGCTGCTCGTCGTGGCCATTGAGGAGGCGCAGCCCCCAGGAGTCGGGCGCGCCATCGGCATTGACCCGGCGGTAAAGCTCGGCGCGCTTGGTCCGGCGGTGGCGCGCGAGGGCGGGGGGCGTCGGATTCGACGCGCTGCCTCGATGCTCGCCGATGCAGAGGTGGAAGTGCCACTGGCCGAGATCCACGGTGAGGTAGCCGTCGAGCATCCCGATGCGCCGCGGCGCCGCGGCGGCCTGGATCTCCCACGCCGAGCCCTGGATGAGGGGGCCGAAGGTGATGGACCGCCAGTGGTTCTCGAAGAGATCGCGCAGGAGCCGCTCCAGCAAGACCGCCGACGGCTCGAGCGGCCAGACGTGAAGCAGGCCCATCCCGGGCTCGTCCTGCGTGACGGGCGGCACGCTCAGGGTGGTCACCGCTGGCGCTGATTCTACACGGAACCTCTCGCCCCGGAATGCCGGCGCATTGACGGGCCCCGCCCCGCGTGGGAGCATGCGCCGGTGACTCGCCCCGTCTTTCCTCTCCGCGCGGTGCGCGGGCTCTTCCTCGAGCGCCAGCATCTCGCGCGCCCGCGCGCGCAAGGGCTCACGCCCCACCGGCTCGGCCGCTTCGTGGAGGACGCGGGCGGGCTGCAGCTCGACTCCATCAATGTGCTCGATCGCGCTCACTACCTGACGGTATGGAGTCGCTTCGGGCCCTATGACCGCGCGCGCTTCGACCGGCTCGTCTATCGCCGCCGCCTGCTCTTCGAGTACTGGGCCCACGCCGCCTGCCTCGTGCCCGTGTCCCTGCTGCCCTGGTGGCGGCGGGCCATGCTCGACTACGAGGTGCGCCACACCGGATGGTCGGGGCTCCAGCGGAACGCGCGGGTGCTGCGCGAGGTGCGCGCCGCCGTCGATGAGGGCGGGCCCCAGGTGGCGGCCGATCTCGAGCGCCGGCCCCGCCGGGCCGCGCGCGGAGGATGGTGGGCGTGGCGCCCCGTGCACCACGCGCTCCACCATCTCTGGATGACCGGCGATCTCGCCATCCACTCGCGCCGGCACTTCCAGAAGCGCTTCGATCTCGCCGAGCGCGTGCTGGGCGAGGGCATCGCCGCCGCCCCCGTCACCACCGAGGAGTTCCGGCGCTGGCATATCGAGCGCTCGCTGCACGCCATGGGAGCGGTCACGGAGAAGGACCTCAGCGGCTACCTCACCTTTCCCCGCGCCGCCGCCATGGGCCGGCGCGCCGCCTTTGCCGGCATGCGCGAACGGGGCGAGGTGGTGGCCGTCGAGGTGGAGGGGTCGCGCGCCGCGTGGTGGGCCCTCGCGCGCGATCTGCCCGCGCTCCGCCGCGCGGGCCGGCGGCCGCTCTCCAGGGGCACCACCTTGCTCTCGCCCTTCGATTCCCTGCTCTGGCACCGCGACCGCGTGGCGCGGCTCTTCGGCTTCGAGTACCGCATCGAGGTCTACACGCCGGGACCGAAGCGCGTGCACGGCTACTACAGCTTGCCCATCCTCCACGACGGCCACCTCATCGGCCGCCTGGACGCCAAGACGGAGCGCGCGGAGAAGCGGCTGGAGGTGCGGCACGCGCACTTCGAGTCCTGGCTGGCGAAGGGGAAGCCGGCGCCCCTGGACGGCGAGGTGCTCGATCCGGAGGCGGCCCTCGAGGGCGTCGCCGGCGCCATCGTGTCGCTGGGCGCCTTCGTGGGCGCCCAGCGGATCACGCTGGGCCGCGTGACGCCGGGCCGGCTTCGGGCTTCGCTGGCCCGGCGTCTGCGCGCGGCCGCCGGCTAGGGGTTCCGGCCGATCGTCCGGTAGAGCTCCGCGACCGGCACCACGCGGCCGTGCAGCGGCAGGATCTGGTCCACCACCAGTCCCTGCCGGGCGATATTGTCCGCGAGATTGATGCTGAAGGGGCTCACCGGGGTGGGCGGCGGCGTGTTCGGGGGCAACGGCGTGAAGACGTCCGCCTCGATCAGGAGCTTCTCGGCGGGCAGATACACCATGAGGAGCCCGTCGTCATGCGCGTTGCCGGCGATGTGGCGCACGTCCACCGTGCGCGCGCCGTCGGTGAGCACGCGCCGGTCACGCACGCCCTCGACCATGCCCTTCTTGCCCGACTTTGCCAGGTGGTCCGGCGCGATGGTGGCGGGCGCGGCCAGCGCCCGCTCGAAGAAGGCGCGATGCAGCTCGTGGGTGATCACGATGACGCCCTCCGCCGCGAAGGCGCGCAGGCCGCCCGTGTGGTCGAAGTGGTTGTGGCTGGCGATGACGTAGCGGATCGGCTTCCCCGGCACCAGCCGGCCCGTCTCCGCGATGACCGCCAGCGCCCGCTCGTCGTTGAGCGGCCCCTCTGCGACGATCACGTGGTCCCGCATCTCGATGACCACGCTGTGATGACTGCCGCCCGCCACGTACCAGACGCCGTCGGCCACCTTCTGACTCGCCACCCGCGCGTAGAAGCCCGCCGCCTGCCGCGCCGGCTCGGGCACCCGGATGGCCACCGCCACGTTCGGCCGCACGTCGGTGACGGTGATGTCGAGCGTCGGGAAGCCGGCGGCCGACTGCCGGATGCGCATCGGGTGCTTCACGCCGCCGAAGTCCTTGTAGTCCGAGTAGAGGATCTCGACGGGGAGGTTGCCCACCACGGGATTCGGCAGCAGCGCCTCCACGCGCTCCACGAGATTCTGGTCATTGAGCGTGGCGCGCAGGCTGAAGCGCCCGGGCACCGCGAAGGCGATGGTGCGCCCCTGGACGGTGCCATTGTTCGCCATCGCGCCCTTGATCACGCCGTGCGGGGTGGACCAGAGCTGGAACTGGCGCTCGGCGAGCCCGATGGGCGCGGGCACGGGGGCATCCGCCACCACGTTCCAGGAAATGTCCCCGCTCACGACCAGGATCTGCCGCGCCTCGCCGCGCACCGGCTGCACGCCGCCGCCGCGCGGCGGATCCTCGGCCTGGGTGCGCACGTAGTCGTCCCGCAGTGAGGCGGTGTCGTAGTCCACGTCGCGCGTGAGGCTCTTCACGTTGAACTTCGGCCAGGGCAGGCCGGGGGCGGGCGCCTGCCCCGCGGAATAGCTCATGCCGCTGCCGGTGAACTGGATGGACTTGAGCCCGGTTGCCCCGGACGCCCGGGCGGCGCTCTCGAGCGCGGTGCGGGCGTCCTGGGCCCAGGCGGCAGAGGGAGCGAGGAGCACGAGAGCGACGAGCATCGCGGCGACGATCCCGTTCATGCGGGGTCTCCTTCTCTATGTCGAGGGCGTAGGGAAGGTGCGGGGGGGGCGCGAGCGGCCCTATCCTGCCCTGCTGCCCCCGCCGCGTCAAGGCGCGCCCGCCTCGGGCAGCGTGCCGGGCCGCGCGCGCGGGCATCGGGCGCGCCGCCGCGCAGGTGTCTCCGATATAGCGAAAAACTATTGCGCGCGGTCCTGGCATCGAACCTGCTCTTCTCCCCCCCGTGAAATCGATCGGGACCCGCGCCCGGGTAGCCATGCACCGGCTCGGACGCCGGCCGCGCTTTTCCGTGGCCCTCGTGGCCCTTGTCGTCGGGCTCACCATGTTCACCGGCGCCGCGATCGGCGGCCTGGCCTGGCGAGAGCAGCGGGCCCAGGCGCGCGCCATGGCTGACGCCGCCACCGCCCAGGCCGCCGGACTGGTCGCCGCCCACACCACGCGCTTCCTGCGCAATGCCGAGTGGGCGGCGCGCCTCGGACCTCAGCTGGTGGCCCAGCGTCGCCTCGACCCCGGGGATTTCGATGGCCTCGAGCGCCACGTGCTCGGCGTGCTGCGCGCCCATCCCGAGCTGACCTGGGTGAGTTACGGCGACCGCGAGGACCGCTTCGTGGGCGCGTGGCGGGATGGCGCCGGCATGCTCTACGTGAACCGGAGCTTCCCGTACGGCAGCGGCATCCGGATGGAAGAAGACCGCATGGGGCCCGACGGCGACCGCCAGCCGGTCAAGCGATCCGACGACCATCGCTACCGCCCCAGCTCACGGCCGTTCTTCCGCGCCGCCGAGGCGCGGCGCGACCTCATCTGGACGGATCCCTACGAGTTCTATGCCAGCGGCGGGCCGGGGCTCACCTGCGCAGTCCCCGTCCTGGACGAGACCGGGAAGGTGCGCGGGGTGTTCACGGTGGATTTCTCCCTGACTCGCCTGGCCGAGTTTCTCGACGGAGTCGAGGTCTCGCCGCACGGGCGCGTCTTCCTCGCCACATCCGACGGCACCCCGCTGGTGGAGCAGCGCCGGCCCCGGACCGACGGCGCCACGCCGGTGCCCGCTCCCGATCTCGTCCGGTCGCAGATCGCGGAGGACAGCCGCACGGCCTTCGAGTTCCTCCAGGGGAACCAGCGCTACATTGCGCGGACGGTGCCCCTGCCCGCGGGCGGGCCCGGCTGGCTGGCGGAGGTGGTGGTGCCGGAGCGCGACTACACCGCCCATGTGGATGCTCAGGCGCGGCGCGCCCTGCTGCTGGGCGCGCTCGCGGTCCTCGTCGCCATCGTCTGCGGCGTGGCCACCGCGCGCTGGATGGCGCGCCCGCTCCAGGATCTGGCCGGGCTCGCGCTGCGGATCCGGCAGGGGCATCTGGAGGTCGCCGCGCCCCCGCGCAGCCGGGACGAGATCGGCGTGCTCGGCCGCGCCATGACGGAGATGGTGCGCGCGCTCCGGGATCGGGAGTTCGTCCGGGAAACGCTCGGCCGCTACGTGAGCCCCGAGCTGGCCGAGCGCGTGCTGCGTGACCGGGGCGCGGTGCGGTTGGGGGGCGAGCTGCGCGAGGTGGTCATCCTGATGTCCGACCTGCGCGGCTTCTCCGAGCTCTCGGAGCGGCTGGGCCCGCAGGCCATGATCGACCTCCTCAATCGCTATCTGGCCGCCATGACGCGCGTCATCCACGCGCACGGTGGGATGATCAACGAGTTCATCGGCGACGCCATCCTCGTGCTGTTCGGCGCGCCCTTCCAGCGCGACGACGATCCCGGACGCGCGGTACGCTGCGCGTGGGATATGCAGCAGGCCATGGCCGAGCTCAACGAGGAGAACCGCCGGCTGGAGCTACCCGAGCTGGCCATGGGTATCGGCGTCCACGTGGGCCAGGTGGTGGCGGGCAATATCGGCAGCCGCGACCGCGTCAAGTACGGCGTGGTCGGCTCGGCGGTGAACCTCACCGCGCGCATCCAGGCGGTGGCAACCGGCGGTGAAGTGCTGCTATCCTCCGCCATCGCCGCGCGGGTGCGCGGCGACGTGCGCCTCGGCCGCCTGCGGCGCATGCGCGCGAAGGGATTCGCGCACTTCGTGAAGATCGCGCGACTGGAGGGGCTGGAGGGCGCGCCCGCCCCCGAAGCGCGCGGCACCCCCCAGGGCCGGCGGCTGGCGCGCGCCGGCGCCGAGGGGGTGTAGTCGCGTATTACGCCGGGTAGTACTCGACCGCGCCCGTATCCCCATCGTAGATCATGTCGTACGGGAACCAGTAGATGACCTCGTCGCCCCAATCGTCGATATACGAGTAGCCGATCCAGACGAGTCCAAGGTACTCACTCTGGGCGACGTCGGAGGACACGAGCCGGATCCCATGCTTCGGACCGTCCACCATCTTCTTGGTTGTCTTGTACTTCGTGACCCGGACTTCGCCCTTCTCGGCATGTCTCACCTTCACGCCGGTGATCTTGCCCTTGGACACGTTCACCGTCGCGGTGTGCTTGCCGTTCTCATGGAGCTTGTGGGTCCCGTCTTTCTTGATCTTGTCCCCGACCATGTCCTTGCCGGAAAGGTGCTTGTGCTGCTTCTTTTCCTTCGACTTGGCGCCACCCTGCTCCTTGCGGTCCTGCGCCTTGTCCTTGGGCTGGGCGAGCGCGGATCCGTCGGCCATGACCAGGCCGAGGACCACGAACAGTGGGGCGAGAAGACGAACGATGCGAGTCATTGCGTCACCTCCGGGTTTGATGGCTCTATGGGATCGAGATGAGCAAACTCTGTGCCGACCGGAACAGTCAGCCGGGACGCCCCTTTAGGTCGCGGCGCCCAAATCGAGGCCGCGGCGGAGAAGGAACTACCCGTCAATCGTTACCGCATGCCGGAGAAAGAGAGGCTTCGCCTGTGCCAGCCGTCATCACCGCCGAGCGCCCCGACACTCCCGATGCCCTGCTCCTGATCAACGAGCTGCAGACGCATCTGGAGTCGTTCTATCCACCCGAGAGCCGCCACGGGTTCAGTGTCGAGCGATTGATAGCCGAGGCGGTGGCGTTCTTCGTATTGCGCGCCGACGGCCGCCCCGCCGGCTGCGGCGGGATCAAGCTGGTCTGCCGCGAATACGGCGAGCTCAAGCGCATGTTCGTCCGCCCGGAATTCCGCGGCGCCGGCTTCGGCGAAATGCTGGTGGAGCATCTCGCCGCGCATGCGCTCGCCCACGGCGTCGCGCTGCTCCGCCTCGAGACCGGCATCCACCAGCAAGCCGCCATCCGGCTGTATGAACGGCTGGGCTTCCGCCGGATACCACCCTTCGGCCCCTACACCAACGACCCTGTCAGCCTGTGCTACGAGAAGCGATTGTCCGGCGCTTCGCCTCTGTGAGCGACAGGTCGCCTACCGGATTACTTGCGTGGCCTGCGCCAGGACCGATTGCGGAATGGTCAGGCCGAGCGCCCGGGCGGTCTTCAGGTTGACGACCAGGTCGAACTTCGTGGGCTGCTCCATCGGCAGGTCACCCCCGACCGGACTTACCTCTTTCTCATCTCCTGCGTAAGTGTTTCGTGACTTCCGCTCCACTCGCCACGTATTACGTCACCCTCGATGATCCACAATTGAGTGCCGCACAGCATTCGATATCCTTCGAGAACGCATCCGAGTGTGTCCTCGCGACTGCCGGTGCCGGTTGTCCAAAATGATCTCCCGGTCACCAGAAACTTTCCATCTCCTCTCGGCTGAACGTTTTGGATCGTGTAACGAATTTGTCCAGTGGCCTGATTGAACTGCTTGCTCCTCCAGTGACCGATCCATTCGCCGACGAGGCTATAGGGAAACGGGACGGTCTCCTTGGCAACTGTTGGTGCGGCACATCCCGCGACCACCGTCGCAACAATGAGCAGCACGGCGCAAGATAGGGCGTGACGGAGGAACGCGAACGCGAGCTCGCGGCTGCGACGCATCAGCGGAAGGCCGGAGCGTAGGCGACATAAAACGCCCTTATCGGTGGACCACGGTGCGCGCAGCTGGCTCGGGTTCATCGTTGGCCCCCTACGGACAGCGTGAAGTTCGACGCCCTGGTTTTCGCGATCTCATCATCGTGGCCTACTGTATGACCTCATCCGCCCGCAACCGACTGTGGGATCGTCAACCCGAGCTCCCTCACGGTGTTCAGATTCATCACCAGAGCGTAGTCAACATGAACGCCCTCCGGCAGCGGTTACCGCCCCTGCCGTGGGCCGCCTCACCGTGACGAACGCGGCTCGCAACCGGACGTATATGGGTCACACTCGGACGGGGGCTGCCCCGGGAACCCGCAGGAGCCCGCCCCAGAGCACATTGGCAGCCTCCTCGCGCGTCGCGACCGCCGCCGGGCTGTGCGGCATCGTATGCTGGCACACCACCTCCGTCAACCGCTATCCTCGAGTACGCCGAGCGCATGACGGTGACCGGCGAGAAGGTCACCGACGAGCTCTTCGCGCGGCTGCGCGGGCACTTCAGCGAGGCGCAGATCGTGGAGCTGACCGCGGTGGTGGCGCTCGACCGGCACGGTCAGGCGCTACCCGGCACCACCCAATCGCAACCAGCCGTACTTGCCGAGCCTGCTCCCTAGCTTGTAGCTACCTGAGCACGCAGAAGCGCTGCGCCTCGATGCCCAGTGGCGGGTTGAACTTGGAGCGGAAGTTCTCGTGCCGAGCTCGCCGCCTGCGAGGCGTGCCCGGATGAGCGGGCCAGGGCGGAGTGGCGGCGCGCGCTTGACCTGTACTTCGCCGCCCTCGCCCCAGGCCGACGCCGAGTATTGCCAAGCGATCCGGCGGGCGGACGAGGCCCTGATGCTGAACGACGAGGAGACGTAACAGGCGGCGGCCCTGGGCGGCGCCGGGCTGCCCGGCCCTTGATCGACTTATCAAGGCAGCCCTGGACGGGGCGGTTTCAGGTCGTGGTGGTCTGGCGCTTCGACCGCTTTGCCCGCTCGGTGAAGCACCTGGTCTGGGCTCTGGAGGCATTTCGGAGTCTCAACATTGGATTCGTCTCCTTGCAGGAGCAACTCGATACGTCCACTCCCATCGGCCAGGCGATGTTCACCATCATCGGCGCGATGGCGCAGCTTGAGCACGACATCATCCGTGAGCGGGTCAAAGCCGGACTCGAACGCGCCAAAGCCCGAGGGATTCGTCTCGGACGTCCCCGAGTCTCAGTGGCCGCCCATGAGCTGATGAGGCTCCGGGCGCAGGGCCTCTCCTCCGGGAGATTGCCCGCCGGCTTCGGTGTAGCCGCTCGACCGTGTGCCGATACCTGGCCACGGCGCTATCCCGCGCCACAGCTGACCAGAACCTTGAAACCTAAGCGTC
>Ga0070699_100005378_pt1 | contig 11232 bp, 13 predicted proteins | sample KBSK1503metaG_FD_65473 | JGI IMG/M metagenome (GOLD analysis project Ga0070699, IMG submission 65473) | Corn, switchgrass and miscanthus rhizosphere microbial communities from Kellogg Biological Station, Michigan, USA - KBS K1-50-3 metaG | ecosystem: Host-associated > Plants > Roots >...
CCACAACCGGCAGGGCCAGACCCACCAGGCATCCGGCGGCGAATCCGACGCGGGGGACAGCGCGCGGAATCCAGGACCTCCCGATGGCACCGCCGACCTCCATGCCGGTCCCGAGGCCGGTCCGCAGTGCCCACACCGCGGTCCACACGCGCAACAGGTTGTAGGCGACCAGGAACGCCACGATCCCCCACCCCGAGGCGCCCAGCGCGAGCCCCGTGAGCGCCGCGCCGACCAGGGCGGGGAGCAGTCCGGCCCAGAACAACTGGTCCCCGAGCGCACCCAGCGGGCTGCAGAGCGCGGCCCGGAGACGCGCAACCTGGGGGCCGGGCGCACCGTCGTATTCCGCCCGGATCGTCGCGCCGAGGGCGAGCCCCGCGAGGTTCGGGTTGCAGTTGAAGAACTCCGCCGATCGGACGACGGCCTCGGAGTGCCGCACCGGGTCGGCGGCCTTGAGATCCTCCAGCAACGGTTCGGCGGCGTAGCCTATGCCGACGCCGAGCATGCGCTCGTAATTCCAGACGCCCTGGACAGTGAAGAGGCGGAGCAGCGCGCGCCCACGCCCGGTCATTGCAGGACCGCCAGCGCGAGGCCCAGCACCAGGCCGGCGGCGAGCCACCGCCGGCGCCGGCTACGTCCGGCGCTGCGGAGCGCCCCGCCCAGCGCGGCGGCGAGGGCGGCGCCGACGACCACGAGTGTGAGGGCCACGGCCGTCCGCCGATCCAGCACCAGCCATCGCTGGGCCACCCACGCGGCGACCAGGCCGGCGGCCGTGAGCAGCGCACTGCGCACCGCGTCGCGCGCGATGCCGCCGTACTGGAGCCGCCGGATCGCGACGCTCTCGCCCGCGGCGAGCGCCGCTGCGTGCCGCTGCACGGCCTCCGCGTTGAGCCGCCGGAGCCGCTGGAGGCTCCAGCCGCCGAGCACCGAGACGAGGAGCCCCACTGTTCCCGCGAGCCCGAGACTCAGCTCCCACGGCGCGCCCGCCGCCACGGCGGTCGCCGCGAGCGTGGCCGGGCCGTAGTCCGGGTACCGCGCCGCGCCGATCGGAAGGACGTCGAGGGCGAACAGCTCCAGCAGCACCCCGACCCGGCACCCCGCCGCGGGATCGCCCAGCAGGAGCCCGGCCACGGCCCCGGCCACGAACGGGCGCGCGATCATCGACTGCGCCACGCTCACGAGGTCGAGCCCGACGAGCGTGCCCCACGCCAGGAGCGCCGAGAGGACGAGCGGCTCGGTCACTCAAGGCTCCGGAGCGGCACCGCGGCCGCGCTGGGGACGTCCTGCGCCATCACCCGGGCCCCGGCCGCTTCCAGGCCCCGGAGCCGCGCCAGCTCCTCGTCGGTGAGATAGAGATACGGCAGCCGCTGCCTCCTGCCCGGCTGATGGTGGAGTCCGCCCAGGTTGATCGCGTGCACCACCGCTCCATCGGCGGCGTGTAGCGCCGCCATCGTGGCGATGTCGCCGGTGAGCAGGAGACTCCGGCACGGCGCCGCCTGCCAGGCGGTGAGCGCCGGCACCGCCTCGGCGATGGTGGCGAAGCGCAGCTCGATCTCCGGCGGCACCGCCATACGGTAGAGCTCCTGCTCCCAGGGGCTGGCGGCCACCTGATCGTCCACCAGGATGATCAGATCGATCCCGAGTGGGCGCCCCCAGCCTACGACCACCTGCCCGTGGATGAGGCGGTCGTCGACGCGGTTGAGCAGGATCGGCATCAGGGGACCTTGATCGCCCGCTCTCCGGCGGCGGCCGCTCGGCTCGCGGCCGCATCGGGCGCCTGTGCCAGGTGGAACACGAAGTCGACCAGCATGGCGAGGTTGACGCCGGTGACGACCTTCACCGAAGGGCGCTCGCGCAAGCGGGCGAGCGCCGCGATGAGGCAGGAGCCGCTGGCCATGTCCACGAAGACGACGGTCGGCTGGTCGCCGACGGCAGCAAGGATGCGTTCCTCCAACGCGCCCCGGTCACACCCCGTGTTCGAGACGGGCTTGAGCACGCCACGGATCCCGCTGATCTGCTCGGCGGCTTCCACCAGCGCCCCGGCGATGGTGCCGTGACACACAACTACGCCCTGGAGTTCACTCATAGTCATCCTGGAGATACTCCCGTACCCCGCTCCGTTCTTTCATCCGCCGAATGAGACGCTCGTTGAAGGCGGCCGCCACATCGACCCCGGAGTAGCGGAGCAGGTGCATCATCGCGACGACCTCGGAGATCACCGTGATGTTCTTGCCCGGGTTGAGCGGCACCACGACCTTGGGCACCGGCACCTCCAGGATCACAGTCTCCTGCCGCGCCAGGCCGGTGCGGTCTGAGTCCTTGGCCGTCTCCCAGTCCTCGAGCTGGACCACCACCTCGATCCGCTTCTGCTGGCGCACCGCCCGCACGCCGAAGAGCGCCGGGATATCGATCAGCCCGATCCCCCGGATCTCCATATGGTGGGCGGCGAGCTCGTGGCCCCGGCCCAGCAGGATGTCCTGGCCGCGCCGGGTCACCTGGACCACGTCGTCCGCCACCAGCCGGTGTCCGCGCTCCACCAAGTCGAGCACGCATTCACTCTTCCCGATCCCCGACCGTCCCACGAACAGGAGCCCGACGCCGTACACGTCGGCCAGCGAGCCGTGCAGTGTGGTGCGCGGCGCGAACGCGTCCTCCACGATCGGCTTGACCCGCCGGTAGAACTCGGCGGTCTTGAGCCGGCTCCGGAGCACGGGCACGTTCCGCTCCTTGGCCAGGTCGAGCAGCTCCTGGGGAACTTCCTGGCCCTTGGTGACGAAGATGCAGGGGAGATCGAAGGTGAAGAAATGCTCCAGCCGTTGGCGGCGATCGGCGGCCGAAAGTGAGCGCAGGTAGGTGATCTCGGTCTCGCCCAGCACGTGCAGCCGGTTGGGGGCGAAGCGCCCGGTGTAGCCCGCGAGGGCCAGCCCCGGGCTCGCGACTTCCGCGTCCGGCAGCTGCCGCTCCAGCCCGAGCTCGCCGGTGAGCGCCTCGAGCTGGAGCGGGTCGCCGCGGCGGGTGAGAAAGTCGCGCAGGCGCAGCATCAAGTCCGCTTGGTCGCCCGCTTCGCCCCGGGCCGCGAGCGGCGCGGCCGGCCGTTGGCCTTCTCGAGCTGCCGCCGCAGCTTGTCCTCCGCCCGGTCCAGCGCCGTCCGGTGGTCGATCCCCTCCCCCTTGGCGATGAAGCGCGCCCCCCGCGCCACGTGCAGGCGCAGCTCGACGACCTGCTGCTGGCCGTCGGCGTCGAAGACGACGGCCGCCTCGAGGGGCCGGGGCGCGAACTGCGCCAGCCGCTCGCTCACCGCGAGGGCGCGCTCGCGCAGCGCCTCGGAGATCTCGCAATGGCGGACCGTGATCGTCGTCTGCATCCCTCCCCCTTCCCGCCCGGCCTAGGCCGAGCCCGCGATGATGTCCTGCAAGTGGCACTCGGTGGCCTCAGCGGCGCGCTCCCACGTATGCGTCTCGGCGAATCTGCGCGCCGCCGCGCCCAGCCGCTCCACCAGCGCCGGGGCCGCGGCGAGCTCGAGCATGCGTGCCGCCAGCGCTTCCGCATCGCCGTGCGGCACCAGAAATCCCGTCTCGCCGTGCCGGACCGAATCCCGGAGCCCGGGGCTGTCGGAGGCGAGCGACGGCGTGCCGCATGCCCCCGCTTCGACCACCGTGATCCCCCATCCCTCCTTGGGAGAGGGGAAGACGTTCGCCCACGCCCCGCGGAGCAGTTGGAGCTTCTCGGCCTCGCTCACAAATCCGTGGAAACCCACCGAGGCGCCGAGCCCGAGGCGGACGGCGAGCGCCTCCAGCGCCGGCCCGTGATCACCGGAGCCCGCGATGTCGAGCCGGAGGTCAGGCCGCGTGCGGCGCGCCACGGCCAGGGCCCGGAGTGCCGTGTCTACTCCTTTATAACGCTTCAACCTACCAACATACAAGAACGCCGGAGACGGGCTTCGCACCGCCGGATCCGGCGTGAACCGGACACTGTCCACCCCCGGATGAATCACCCGCACCCGCTCCGCCCGGACCCCCCGGGCGACCAGGTCGTCCCGCGTGCTTTCGCTGATCGCGTGGAATCCCGCTCGGCCGTAGGCACGCGCGAGCGGCCGCTCCGCCAGCCAGACCACAGTCGCCGCGGGCCACGAGGCCTCCTGAAAGGCGGTTTCACCGAAGAGATGGGGCACCATGGCGCAGAGGGGGAGATCCGTCAGACCCGCGAGGAACAGCGGGAGCTTGTTGATGTCCTCGACGACGACGTCGGGCCGCTCCTCGGCAATCGCCCGTCGCACGGCCCCTCGGCCCACCAGGGCGAAGCCGTTACGGGAGCTGACGCGGCGAATCGAGATCCCGTCGATCATCGTCCCGAGCGCGCCACCCCGCCATCCGGAGCAGACCAACCTGATCCGGTGCCCCCGCCCCGCCAGGCGTTTGAAGATCTCGAACAGGTGGAGCTCGGCCCCGCCGGCGTGCGGGTTCTCCGGATCCTGCCAGTTGACCAGGAGGATGTTCACAGCCGGCCGAGCGAGTGGGCGATCCGGTCCAGCACCCCGTTCACGAAGGCCGCCCCCCGCGGGCCCGCGAACCAGTGGGCCAGCCGCACCGCTTCGTCGATGGCGACCTTGGGCGGGACCGTGCCGCACTCGAGCTCGTGGATGCCGAGCCGGAGGATGTTGCGCTCGACGGTGGCGATGCGGCTCAGCCGCCAGTTGTCGGCCGCGGCGGCGGCGTGGCGGTCGAGCGCGCTCACCCGCGCAACGACGCCCGCGGCGAGCCCCTCGGCCTCCGCGAGCAGGGTGGGATCGCAGACGCCCGTGAGCCGGGCAAGTCCGGTCGCGACGGCCGGCACGGCGGGACCGCCCTGAAGCTCCCAGGCGTAGAGCAGCTGGAGGGCGCGCGCCCGCGCCTTGGTCTCAGCGCGGAGCATGCGCCGTACGGAGCTGGGCAATGGCGTCCGCGGCTTCGATCGCCGCCACCGCCGCCTCGTAGCCTTTGTTCCCGGCCCCTCCCCCCGCCCGCTCGGCCGCCTGCTCGAGCGTGTCCACGGTGAGCAGCCCGAACCCCACCGGGAGACCGGCCTCGACCGCGACCGTGCCGAGCCCCCTCGTCGCCTCGCCGGCGACGTACTCGAAATGCGGCGTCTCGCCCCGGATCACGGCCCCCAACGCGACGAGGCAGGCGTATCGCCCCGTGCGGGCCGCCGCGGCCGCCGCGACCGGCAGCTCGAACGCTCCCGCGACCCAGACGACGTCCACCCGCTCGCGGGGAACGCCGGCGGCGTCGCAGCCCGCCAGGGCGCCCTCGAGCAAGCGGGCCGTCACGGCCTCGTTGTAACGGCTGACGAGTATAGCCACGCTGCCGACGGGTCGGAGGCGGCCGATGAGCTCGGGCATGGGGGGAGAATCTAGTGGGCCAGCAGGTGGCCGAGCTTGTCGCGCTTGGTGCGGAGATACCCCAGATTGTCCTGCGTTGGACTCGCGAGCAACGGCACCCGCTCGACGATCTCCAACCCGTATCCCTCCAACCCGACGAGCTTGCGCGGGTTGTTGGTCATCACCCGGATGGACGACAGCCCCAGGTCCCGGAGGATCTGGGCACCGATCCCGTAGTTTCGCAGGTCGGGAGCGAAGCCCAGCCGCTGGTTCGCCTGCACGGTGTCGGCGCCCGAGTCCTGGAGCGCGTATGCCCGGATCTTGTTGAGGAGACCGATCCCCCGGCCCTCCTGGTCCAAGTAGACGATCACGCCGCGCCCTTCCTGCGCCACCAGCTCCATGGCCGCGTGCAGCTGCGGGCCGCAGTCGCAGCGCTGGGAGCCGAAAACGTCGCCCGTGAGGCACTTCGAGTGCATGCGCACGAGCACGTTGGGGAGGCCCGCCACCTCTCCTTTGACTAATGCGACGTGTTCCGCCTTGTCCACATCGTTCCGGTACGCGATGACTGTAAACTCGCCGAATTCGGTCGGGAGCCGCGCCTCGGCCACGCGGTGGACCAACCGCTCGGTCTGGAGCCGATAGGCGACCAGCTGGGCGACGGTGACGAAGGTGAGCCCGTACTCCGTGGCGAAGACCTCGAGCTCGGGACGGCGGGCCATCGACCCGTCGGTGTTGAGGATCTCGCAGATCACGCCCGCGGGCACCAAGCCGGCGAGCCGGGCCAGATCGACGCTGGCCTCCGTCTGCCCCACGCGCTGGAGCACGCCCCCCGGCCGGGCGCGGAGCGGGAAGATGTGCCCGGGGCGTCGGAGATCGGTCGGCACGGTCGCGGGGTTGATGGCGACGTGGATCGTGGTGGCGCGGTCGCTGGCCGAGATTCCCGTGGTGACGCCGAAGCGCCGCTCGGCATCGATGCTCACGGTGAAGGCGGTGGCCTGATCTTCGGTGTTGCGGTCGGTCATCTGGGGCAGGCCGAGCTGGTCGCACCGATCGCCGGTGAGCGCGAGACAGATCAGTCCCCGCCCACGCAGGGTCATGAAATTGATCATCTCGGGCGTGACCAGCTCGGCGGCACACACGAGATCGCCCTCGTTCTCGCGGTCCTCGTCGTCCGCGACGATGACGAGCTTGCCGTTTTTCAGATCGTCGATGGCCTGGTCGATGGTGCCGAAGGTCATGCTGGAAACTGCGTGAACAGTGAACAGTGAACAGTGAACGGGGGACCGCGGGCGAGCGGAGTCGCCTGTTCACTGTTTACTGTTCACCGTTCACGTCTCTCCTCCATTAGGGCCCTCACGTACTTCCCAATCGTATCCCCCTCGAGATGCACTTGGTCGCCCGGCACGCGGTCTCCGAGGGTCGTCGCCTGTAAGGTAAACGGGATCAGTGAGACCTGGATCACGCGGGGCGCGGGAACGGCGTTCACTGTGAGACTGACCCCGTCCACCGTGATCGAGCCCAGGGGGATGGACACCGCTGCCACCTCAGGCGGAACCTCGATGTCCAGGAGCCGGGCGTCTGCCTGCGTGGCCATGCGCCGGACCGTTCCGGTGCCGTCCACGTGCCCCTGCACGATGTGGCCCCCCAGGCGGTCGCCCGCCCGGAGCGCCCGCTCGAGGTTCACCCGGCGCCCGGCGGCGTACTCGGCAATACGGGTGCGGCCGAGCGAGGTCGCGACGACGTGCACGCCGAACCAACCGGGTCCCACCGCGTTCACCGTGAGGCAGGCGCCGTCTACCGCGACACTCTCACCCGGCTCCAGATCGGTGTAGGGCGCCTCGATCGCCAGCTGGATTCCACCTTCGGCCGGCCGGGCGTCCCGCACCTGCCCCACCGCAGTCACGATTCCGGTGAACATCAGCCGCGCTCCACCACCAAGAGCGTGTCGCTGCCGAGCGCCCGCCGCTCCACGACCCGCCAGCGGGCCGCGTCGGCGATCGGCGGGGACGCGAGCCCGCGCACCGCCGGCACGCCGCGGTCACCCAGCCAGAGCGGCGACTGGATCCAATGGAAACGATCCACCAGCCCCGCGTCGAGCAGCGCGCCGGCGAGCCCGCCGCCGCCCTCGACGAGCAGCGAGGTGAGCCCCGCCTCGCGGAGCGCCTCGAGCGCTCGCGCCAGCGTGCTCGCGCGCCGCACGGTGACACCCGCCGCTTCCAGCCCCCGAGCGCGATCCGCTGAAGCGCCAGGGTCCGCCACCACGACCGTCGGCGTCTCGCGAGCGGTCTGCACGAGACCGAGCTCCCGGGGCAGCTCCAGACGCCGGTCGAACACCACGCGGGTGGGCGACACCCGAACGTCCACCGCGCCGCGCACGCTCAAGCGCGGATCGTCGGCACGAGCCGTCCCAACGCCGATGGCGATCCCGTCGAATCCGGCCCGAAGCCAATGGACGTAGTCCCGCGCCTCCGCGCCCGAGATCCAGCGTGACCGGCCGTCGGCGTCGGCGATCCGGAAGTCCAGGCTCGTCGCCAGCTTGAGAACCACCCATGGGCGCGCGGGTTCCCGGAACCGGTGCAGGAAGGCGCCGTTCTGCGCCTCGGCCTCTTCCCGGAGCAAGCCGATCTCGACTGCGACGCCGCCCGCGCGGAGCCGCGCCGCGCCACCGGCCGCGGCGGGATTCGGATCAGGCAATGCGACCACCACCCGGCTCACGCCCGCCCGAAGAATCGCCTCGGTGCAGGGTGGCTGCTTTCCCTGGTGGTCGCACGGCTCCAATGTCGAAACGAGCGTGGCCCCGCGCGCCCGTGCGCCGGCCGCGGCCAGCGCCCGCGGCTCGGCGTGAGGCCCGCCGAACTCGGCGTGGAACCCCTCGCCCACGATCTTGCCGTCGGCCAGCACCACCGCGCCAACGAGCGGGTTGGGATGGACCCGACCCCAGCCTCGCCACGCGAGGTCGAGGGCGCGCCGCATCCCCTCCCGCTCGTCCACGCGCTAGAGCCCCATCGTGATTCCCGCCGCCGCGAAGAACCGGCCGGACGCAGGATCGAAGTCGGTGAACGTGGTGACGAGGTGCGGATCCCGGCCGAGCTGGTAGCCGGCTTCCGTGGTGATCTTGAAGTGCTGGAAATCGAGCCCGGCATTGGCGAAGCCCATCGTACGTGAATGGCTGAGCGCGACGTCGATCGTCGATGCCGGTATCCCCGTGGTCGGGTTCCGGAACTGCACCGTCGCATCGCCGGTGTAGCGGTCCCAGCCGACGCCGCCGGCGACATTCAGCACGGAGAATCGTTTCCCCACGGTGAGGCGCAAATTGGTGGCGTCTAGATCGGTCGCGAACGACAGGTTGGCACCGTTCCCGAGGTCGCCGTAGCGGAGCTGGGGGATGTTGCGCCGCATCACGCTCACGGCCACGCCGGGTGTGACGGCCGTCTCCCCCAGAATCCCCACCCGCGCGCCGAAGCCGAGGCCCAGCGCGACACTGCCGATCCGCCGCGCCCCGGGCGCGACGCTGAAATTGTCGATCTGGGTGGTCGGCAGGAGCTGAGCGGAGCCGAGCAGGTCCAGGGCCAGCAGGCCGCCGCGCATCCCGCGGAACACTCCCATGGCGGCCTCGAGGACGGGCGAGGGGAAGAACAGCTTGTCCCCCGCTCCGACCGTGGTCGTGCTCCCGCCGTAGCTCAGATCAGGGAGCACGACGCGGGTCGCGTTCACGCGGGCCGACACGTAGAGGTGCCCGAAGCCCCCGAGCGAGGTTGCGGTGCCGAGGACCGGCGTGCCGCCGCTCGTCAGCACGCCGAGCACCGGATGGAAGGCCTCGGCCCCGTCGATCACGGCGTTACAGATGTTGAAGGTGCGGGTTTGACCGGCGTACGGCTGGCAGTCGACATTCTGGGCGGCGAGCGGACCGGCCGCCCCCAGGAGCGAGAAGGCGAGCACCGGGGAAGCGAGGCGCATGCGGAGCTCCGGGCTATCGGGCGAACCGCACGGCGCGCTGCCCCGAGCGGACGTCGCCCATGATCCAGGTGGCGACCCCATCCGCGGCGGCGGCGGCCTGCGCCGCCGCTACCGACTCCGGGGGCAGCACGGCGATCAGGCCGACGCCGAGGTTGAAGACGTCCCGCATCTCGTCGACGCTCACTCCGCCCGCCTGCTGCAGGAAATGAAAGAGCGGCGGAAGAGTCCACGATGCCGGATCCACCGTCGCCTCGCAGCCAGGGGGCAATATCCGGACCAGGTTGCCGGCGATGCCACCGCCGGTAATGTGCGCCAGGCCATGCACTTGGGCGATGACGGGGGCCAGACTCCGCAGATAGCTCCGGTGAATCGCAAGGAGTGCCTCGCCGACGGTCTGCCTGGTGTCGCCCAGGCGATCGCCGATGCCGAGCCGCATCTGGTCGAAGACGATCCGCCGGGCGAGGGAATAGCCGTTGGTGTGGAGCCCGGTGGACGCATAGCCCAGCAGCACATCGCCGGGGGCGATCCGGTCGCCGTGGAGCGCCGAGTCCTTCTCCACCACGCCGATAATCGTCCCGGCGAGGTCGAACGTGCCGGGCCGGTACAGCCCCGGCATCTGCGCCGTCTCACCACCCGCAAGGGCCATGGCGTGGGCGCGGCACCCGCGCGCGATGCCCTCGACGATGGCGGCGGTCTGCTCGACCGACAGGCCGGCACCGGCGACGTAGTCCATGAAGGCGAGCGGCGTCGCCGCATGAACGAGGATGTCGTTCACGCCGTGGTTGACGAGGTCCTCACCCACGGTATCCAGCCGGCCGGCCTGGACGGCCACGAGCACCTTGGTGCCGACGCCGTCGGTGCTGAGGACGAGCACGGGCTCGCGCATCCCGGGCGGAACCCGGACCATCCCTCCGAACGCGCCGACTGCGCCCATGGACAAGGCGGTCCGGGTGCCGGCCACGAGGCGGCCGATGCGTTCCTTGGCCGTCTCCGCGCCGGCGAGATCCACACCGGCCGCCGCGTACTGCCCACCCCGCGGCTCGGTCACGGTACCAGCTCGGCCAGCGCCACGTGCGTGAGATCGCGGAACGTGCGCGCCCGGCGCTGGACGTCGATGAGGGTCACCCCCTCGAACCCACGGATCCCGAAGTGGGAGACGGCATAGGATCCCATCGCGGCACCGTACACCATGGCGGAGCGCAGGCTCTCGTCGCTCAAGGTCGCCATGCGGGCGAGATACCCCATGAACCCGCCCGCGAAGGCATCGCCCGCCCCGGTGGGGTCGAACACCTCTTCGAGCGGAAACGCCGGTGCGTAGAACGTGCGCCCCGGCTCCATCAGGAGCGCGCCGAACTCCCCTTGCTTCACCACCAGCCGCTTGGGGCCATGCGCCAGGATCCAGCGCCCCGCGCGGTGGATGTTCCAATCGCCCGAGAGCTCACGCGCCTCGCTGTCGTTCACCATCAGCAGATCGACGCGCTCGAGCAGCGCCATCAGCGCGTCCTTCTTGCTCTGGATCCAGTAGTTCATCGTGTCGCAGACGACAAACTTCGGCCGCGTCACCTGCTCCAGCACATCCAGCTGGAGCTCCGGATCGATGTTGCCGAGGAACAGGTGCTCCGCCGACCGAAACGCCGGCGGCAGCTTGGGATGGAAATCCGCGAAGACGCCCAGCCGGGTCTCGAGCGTCTCCCGGCTCTGGAGGTCGTACGAGTACTTCCCCTTCCACCGGAAGCTCTCGCCTGACGCCCGCTCCACGCCCGACCAGTCGATCCCGCGCGGGGCGAGCGCCTCGAGCTGCGTCCAGGGATAGTCGTGTCCCACCACGCCGACGACCTTTATCGGATGCAGGAGGGAGCCGGCGACGCTGAAGTAGACCGCAGAGCCGCCCAGTACGTCGACGGTGGTCCCGAACGGCGTAA
>Ga0070699_100005379_pt1 | contig 11231 bp, 16 predicted proteins | sample KBSK1503metaG_FD_65473 | JGI IMG/M metagenome (GOLD analysis project Ga0070699, IMG submission 65473) | Corn, switchgrass and miscanthus rhizosphere microbial communities from Kellogg Biological Station, Michigan, USA - KBS K1-50-3 metaG | ecosystem: Host-associated > Plants > Roots >...
GCCGACGAGACTCAGAAGCATGCAGGGAACCCCGGCGACTCGACGGGCGACGAGGGCTACCCCTGCAATAGCCAAGCCGTTGATCAAGAGCGCGCCGAGCGCCAGACCGATCGAGTGGCTTCCGGTGAGCCGGTACGGCAAGGCCAGAGCGTAAAAGAGTGCAGGCCCGGGGTGATTCCACCCGTCCCGCGAATACGGACCAAGAAGCACAGGATGCCGGCCGACGTCGAAGGTGCGCAGCTCGGTCAGGCCAATATCGCTCCCTGCCGCGTAGTCGCCCCCGACTTTCACGACCAACGCGACCGCGGACACCACCAGTGGCAAGAGGGTAAAGGCGAGCGCGATCGCCGCGAGTCGATCACCCGTCCGCGAGCCGACGCTGATCTCCGGGCCCACGGCGGTGCGCGTCGGAGGAGCACGAGTCGTCGCCGTCAGAGCATGACAGGCGAACGCACTCGGAGCCACAGCTACACAGTGATCACGTCTTAGGACGGAAGTACTCAACCCCGTCGGGTGTCGGCCTCATCGCGGCTGCTTGCGCAGAGCTTCTGACTTCGTCGGCCAACCACGCTCGTACGTCGCCCATCGGTAGCGACGAGGGCTCCGAGGATGGGAGAACACGGCGGTCGTGCATGTGACGCCTACCATGCAGCAACAAGCTGCGGACGCCCTCGACGACCTCCTGTCTGTCCGTTGGCTATCAACTTGGCTGTCAGCGAGGACGACGAAGGAACGAAACCGCAGGTGAGCCCCCGTAGCTCAGGGGATAGAGCGTCGGTTTCCTAAACCGTGCGTCGCAGGTTCGAATCCTGCCGGGGGCGCTACCTCGTAGCTGATGACACGTATGTCTTTCTTGGCATGCACATCAGGAAAACCTGTTGTATCGTTCGGTCGTGCCCACGACCAGCGCAGTACAGAACGCACCCGCACTCGACATTGCGACGGCCCGCTTCTTCCGGGTCCTCGGCCACCCCACCCGCCTGGCGATCCTCGAGCTGCTCCTCGAGCGCCCGCACACGGTCTCCGAGCTCGTCGACGCGCTCGCACTGCCACAGAGCCGGATCTCCAACCACCTCGCCTGTCTGCGGTGGTGCCGGTTCGCCGACTCCGAACGCCAGGGCCGTGAGGTCACGTACCGGGTCAGCGACCCGTCAGTACGCGACGTTGTCGCCGTCGCTCGCACGCTCGCCGAGAAGCACTGCGATCACTTGACGTCCTGCACACGCATCGGCCCTGACTGGATCTAGGAGCAGTCGCCACGCCGGTCGACCAGCTCTCGTGCTGCGCGGCCTGAACGCCAAGGGGACTCATGCCGGAAGCCCATCAGCGCGCCGCCCTCGCCGGTGTGGTCGTCGCCGTTGTCGCGGGCGCAGCGTGTTGCGCGCTGCCGCTCCTCGTCGCCAGCGGGGCCGTCGCCACGCTAGGTGCCAGGCTGGTGAACCCGATCGCCGGCGCGCTCGCGGGTGTCATCGCATTGGTAATCGTCGCCGCAGCCGTGCGAGCCCGACGACCCCGCAACCTCGAGCCCTCCGTTGGAGAACCGCATGACGCAACCGGAGAGTAGGACTGACGACCCCCTCCAAGCTGCAAGCGCCGATCCGGTCGTTGCCGCCGCACGCCGACACGCGTTCACCACGCTCCTCGACGACCAGCCGATGACCGCTGCCCAACTCGCCGACGCCATCGGGATTTCACGCGCCGAAGTCGAGCGGGCGCTCGCGACGCTCCAAACGGGCGGTGCGCTGGAAGTCGACGACCGCGGACGAGTAATCGGCGTCCACGGCCTCACCCGCAGAAGAACCCGGCACACGATCATCACGTCGCAGCGGACCTGGTACACCTGGTGCGCGCTCGACGCCATCGGCATCCCCGCCGCGCTCCGTCTCGACGCCGCCGTCCACACCGTCTGCCCGACGTGCAACACCGGAATCACAATTGGTGTCCACCACGGCGCGGTCACGTCGACAGGCAAACCGCGCCTGTGGCTCCCCGGAGGAACCTGCGGCCACATCATGGACGACTTCTGCGCGACCGCCAACCTCTTCTGCGACACCGAGCATCTCGAGCAGTGGCGACACTACGCAGGTGATCCTCCCGGGCAGCCCCTGAGCCTCGACGAGGCCGCGCGCCATGGCGAGCGCGTGTGGGCCGATGTCGCCGACTGCTGCTGACCCGCCTCTGACGCGACCGTCGGGATATGAAAGGAGAGGCCATGCCCAAAGACGTTGGACTCGAGGAACTTCTCCGGCTGGTTGGCGAGGGCGCCCAAGTGGTCGAGGTTCTTCCGCGTCACGAGTACGACGAGGAGCACGTTCCAGGCGCCATCAACATTCCGCTCAAGACCCTGAACGACGCGACGGCCGCGCAGCTCGACACAAACCGCCCCGTCGTCGTCTATTGCTGGGACTACCTCTGAGACATGAGCCCGCGGGCTGCGTGGCAGCTCGAAGCGATGGGGTTCGGCGACGTCTCCGACTTCGTCGACGGGAAGATCGAATGGATCAGCCACGGCCTTCCGTTGGAGGGGACGGGGCCGCATTTTGCCGTCGCGGGTGAGATCGCCGACCGAGACGCGGTGCTCGCCTGCCGAATCGGGGACCGGCTCGGCGACGTCGCTCGAGCGCTCGACACGGTCCCGCACGACTACTGCGTGGTGCTCAACGACCACGACATCGTGCTGGGCCGCATGCGCAAGCGGAACCTTCACGGTCCCGACGACACGGCGGTCCAGCACGTCATGGAGCCCGGTCCCACGACGGTGCGAGCGACCGAGCCCGCCAAGGGTTTGCTCGAGCGCATGAGGAACAAGAAGGTCCCAGCCGTGATCGTCACGACGAACAAGGGACGTCTCATGGGCACCGTGACCCAGGACGCGCTCGACCGATTGCTCTCATCTCCTCATTGAGGCCACCGCGCATACCGAGCAGCCGGAAGACATCTGGCCCGGTGGGCCGCCTGGCTGGTGGCAGCGACGCGCAGTTGAGGAAGATGGCAGGCTTGCGGTCGTGGTCGCACAGCTCGGTCTCGTTCTCGATTGCCACGATCCTGAGACGCTGGCGACGTTCTGGTCGCAAGCTCTCGGGTACGACCTGATCGGCGGTGCCGGCAGCTATGTCCTGCTGCTGCCTCCGGGCGGTGAGAAAGGTCCGCAGTTCCTGCTCCAGCGCGTCCCCGAACCCAAGCAGACCAAGAACCGGATGCACTTCGACATCCACGTCGCCGACATCGAGGCGGAGGCGTCGCGGCTCATCGGGCTGGGCGCGGTTCGGGCGAAGCCCGAGGCACTCTCCGAGCACGGTAACAACTGGGTGCTACTACGCGACCCCGAAGGCAACGAGTTCTGTGTCTGCGACGGCGGGACCGGCGCCTGAGGCCCTCGAAGCCTCGCTCTTCTGGTATTCAAACGAACACTTGACAACCTGCCGGGCCAAACGTAGGTTGCTCTTGTGGGTTCTCGAGCGGCCAAGGACGCTCTCTTCGAGGCGCTGGCATCGGTGGGCAAGGGTCTGTCGAGCGGACGGCGGGCGGAGATCGTCGACCTGCTGGCGCAAGGAGAACGATCCGTCGAGGACGTGGCGGCCGAGCTCGGACAGAGCGTCGCCAACGCCTCGCACCATCTCCGCAACCTCGCTCGGGCCGGCCTCGTTCGCACTCGTCGCGAGGGCACGCGCGTCATCTACGGGCTGGCGAGCGACGAAGTCCTGCAGCTGTGGACCGTGATGCGCGAGGTCGCCGCCGAGCACGTGGCCGAGGTCGATCGCCTCGCGGAGGCCTATCTCGGGCGCCGAGACGGCTTGCAGCCCATCACCCGCGACGAGCTCGCTCGGCGCATCCGTCGCGGCGAGGTGACGGTGGTCGATGTCCGCCCGGCTGCCGAGTACGAAGCCGGGCACGTCGAGGGAGCGCGGTCCCTCCCGATCGGCGAGCTGAGGCGACGGCTGGACTCGTTGCCGCGCGATGGCGAGCTCGTGGCGTACTGCCGCGGGCCGTACTGCGTCTTTGCCGACGACGCAGTGCGGCTGTTGCGACAGCAAGGTTTCGACGCGCGCCGCCTCGAGGATGGGTTCCCCGAATGGAAGCGCGCCGGTCTGCCGGTGATGGTCGGCGCAGCACCCGGAGGGCAGGAATCATGACCGGGGCCGTGCCGGTGGACGCAGAACAACTTCGCGAACAGGTCCAGCACAAGTACCGCGCAGTCGCGACGGCGCCGAAGGCTACATATCACTTCCATACCGGTCGGGTGGCCGCCGCGCGTCTCGGGTACGACATGGCGCTGGTTGATTCCCTGCCGGAGCGGGCGGTGGAGTCGTTTGCCGGTGTCGGGAATCCGTTCGAGCTGCGCGCGCTCGAATCGGGCGAACGGATCGTGGACGCCGGTTCGGGAGCCGGCTTCGATTCGTTCGTCGCCGCCCGCCAGGTCGGCTCGAACGGCGCTGTCGTTGGGGTCGACATGACGCCCGAAATGCTCGACAAGTCGAGCGCCACGGCAGACATCCTCGGCCTGCAGAACGTGGAGTTCCGCAAGGGGCTGCTGGAGGCGCTGCCGGTCGAAGACGGCTGGGCCGACGTCGTCATCTCGAACGGGGTGATCAACCTGTGCCCCGACAAGCGCGCGGCGTTGAGTGAGATCCGGCGTGTGCTCCGACCGGGTGGATACCTGCAGTTCGCCGACATCGCCAACGGCAAACCCGTGCCGCCCGAGGCATTGCGTGACATCGACCTGTGGACCGGCTGAATTGCCGGTGGCCTGCCGTGCGCAGGCTGGAAGGCGATGCTCGACGAGATCGGCTTCGTGGACGTCCGCATCGGTGAGCCCGTCGACACGTTCGGCGGTTCGGAGGGAGAGGAGAGGGCCCGGGCATACGAGGTGTTCGGCTACTCCTTCCTCGCGCGCAATCCGGACTGAGAGGAAGTCGCCATGGGCAGACGGCAAGCCCATTGCCGGCACCGACAGTTGCGAGCAGCCCCACACTGGGTACGTGATTTCGGGTCGTCTCGCCACCCGAATGGACGACGGCCAAGAACTCGAGTTCGGACCAGGCGAAGCCTTCTACATCCCGCCCGGTCACGACGGCTGGACCATCGGCAGCGAGCCGGCCGTCGTGCTCGACGTCACAGGTATGGAGAACTACGCCAAGCCGACGTAATCCTTGGGCATGCGCCCGCCTTTCCCAAGGAGCGGCCCGCGCTGCGACTGGTCAGTGTTTGCGCTCGGGCTCGGCCTGGAAGCCGGAGCACAGCAGATCCAACGCTTCGATGGTCTCGGTGGCGTCGGCGTAGGCCTGCTGCTCGATGACGTGCCAGCCGTCGCCGATGCCGAACGGCGCGGGTCGGACCCGAAGGCGCCACGAAAGGTGGAGCCGGCCACCAACCTCTCCAACGGTGGCGTCGACCAGCTCGAAGTCGTCGGCCCCGCCGAACCACGAGCGGAAGGCGTCGGCGACTGCTTCGGGTCCGTCCAAGTCCATCGGACCGGGCGGCAGCATCGCCCGGAAGTGAACTGTCGGGCCCAGCGTGGCGGCCATCCTGGTGTAATTGCGGTTAGCGAGGGCCTCGAGGAAGACGCCCCCGAGCGACCAGCGTGCGACCGTGTTGGTGTTCTTCTCTGCGACGACTGACATGGCGTCCTCCTGTCTCAATGCTCGCTTGCGACCGTACGCAGACAGGAGGTCGGGGTCGTCCGGGGTTCACCCCACAAATCGACGCAGGCGAGAACATGACGGGTCCGACTCGTAAGCTTTGATCGTGCGGGCAGGCGAGCGCGACTCAGAGCTGCGGCTGGCGGACCTCGTTGGAGCCTTCTCGCTCGCTACGGACCTGGGGTTGGGCCAGCCCATGGAGCACGTGCTCCGGTCGTGGGTCATCGCCGGTCGTCTGGGCGGTCACCTCGGCGTCGAACCCGACGACCGTGGCGCGCTGTACTACTCGGCGACCCTGGCCTGGGTGGGTTGCGTGGCCGACACCCCGGAGCTCGCGACGTGGTTCGGTGACGACATCGCCTTCCGCGCCGACAGCCGCCAGGTGGACCTGGCCGGCCTGCCCATGCTCGGGTTCATGCTTCGCCACGTCGGGGTGGGCAGCCCGGCGCTTCATCGCATCCGTCTCGGCGCCAAGCTCGTCGCGACGGGCGGAAAGGGGGTCGAGCAGGTCCTCTTGTCGCACTGCCTCACCACGGCCCGGATGGCTGAGCGACTCGGGCTCGGCGCCGACGTGTGCGACCCGCTGCAGCAGGTGTTCACCCGTTGGGACGGCAAGGGCGTGCCCGGCGGGGTGGGCGGCGAGGCGATCGCGTTCCCGATGCGGCTGCTCCAGCTCGCGGACATCGTCGAGGTGTTCCACCGCTTCGACGGAACGGATTCGGCCGTGGAGGTGGCCCGCGCTCGTCGGGGCAAGCAATTCGATCCCGCGGTTGTGGACGCGTTCTGCGATGTCGCGCCCGACGTGCTCGGCGACGCGTCGAGCGAGGTTGACTGGGAGGCGCTCATCGACGAAGAGCCGGCATTGCAATGGCGGCTCAACGAACACGAGCTCGACACTGCGCTCGAGGCCGTGGGGGACTTCACCGATCTGCGCTCGCCACCGCGGGCAGGCCACTCGCGAGGGGTTGCCGATCTCGCCGCTCGAGCCGCCGCCGACAGCGGCTTGTCGCCGGCCGACGTCGTAGCGGTGCGTCGAGCCGGCTTGCTGCACGACATCGGCCTGCACGGGGTGCCCGCGACGATCCTCAACAAGCCGGGCCCGCTGTCGGCCTCGGAGTGGGAGCGGATGCGGATGCACACCTATTACACCGAGCGGATGTTGGCTCGTCCGCCCGTGCTCGCGCGACTCGGAGCCATTGCGTCGCTGACCCATGAGCGTTGTGATGGGTCCGGGTATCACCGCGGGCTCGGGGGTCCCGCCATCCCTGCGACGGCGCGCGTGCTCGCCGCCGCATGCGCGTATCGAGCCATGACCGAGCCCCGCCCGTACCGTCCGGCATTGACGCCCAAGGACGCCGCCGCCGAGCTTCGTGCAGATGTGCGCGCCGGGCGTCTCGATCCAGGAGCGGTCGACGCCGTGCTGGTCGCCGCCGGCCACAGCCGGAGCAAGCGCCGCAGCGGGCCGGCCGGGTTGACCCCGCGGGAGGTCGAGGTCCTTGTCCTCATCGCCCGCGGCGCGTCCACGCGCCAGGTCGCGCAACGCCTCGCAATCACCCCCAAGACTGCGGAAACCCACATCGAGCGCATCTACACCAAGACCGGCGCGTCCACCCGGTCGACCGCGACGCTGTTCGCGATGCAGCACGGACTGCTCGACACCCTGGAACCGCTCGATCTGTAGGGGGAACCCCGGACGACTCGCCGCGGCGCTCTCCGTACCGTCCTCTCCGAGACGCCGAGCGAAATCGGCCGTGGGGAGGCAAATCCGTGGCGAACAAAACAGTTATCAGCTTGACCACCGGGCTCGAAGACTCCGAGAAGGTCACCGTCGCATTCCTTGTCGCGGTCGGCGCGGCCGAAGCCGGCCGGCCGACGCTTATGTTCCTCACCAAGGAAGCCGTCCGACTCGCGGTCAACGGGGTCGCGGTGGGTGTCGCCTGCGACGGCTGCCCTCCCCTACCCGACCTCATGGCGCGCTACGAGGCTGGCGGCGGTCGCTACTACGTCTGCCCCATCTGCTTCGACGCCAAGGACCTCGACAAAGCTGCGCTGATCGCCGGCGCCGAGTTACAAGGCACGGCACCGCTGTGGCAGTGGATCGGCGACGAGGGCGCGACGACCTTCAGCTACTGACCAGCGGCACGTGTTTCGACGCCTACCCCACCGGCGGTGCGGACCGGCTTCATCACTCGGAGCCCGGGCTTGTCGGGATCACGTTCGAGGGGAAAGAACACGAGGTGGGTGGTGGGGTCGACGGCGACGGAGTGGGCTTTGTCGGCGAGGTGGGTCTGGCCGAGTTTGTGAAGCCGATCTCCGTTTGGTGAGAACACGGTCACGACGCCGCTTTCGGCGGCGACGTAGAGACGTCCGAGGCCGGGGTCGTAGGCGAGCACGTCTGGGTTGTCGCCGACGGACGCCGCGGCGATTTGTCGGTGATTTCGGAGGTCGACCATGACGACTTTGGCGTTGTTCTCGCAGGCGACGAACGCCTGCTGGGTCTCGGTTTGTAGGTAGAGGCCGTGCGCTCCGCGACAGTCTTTGAGTCGAACCCGGTCGGTGATTGCACCGGTGGTGGGATCGACTGCGACGACTTGGTCGGGTGGGCGCACCGAGACATAGGCAAGTCCGCTGGAGGGGTCGTAGGCGACGTTCCCGACTTCGCGGCCGAGCTGCACCGCACGGACGACCCGGCCCGAGCGTCCCTCGATGACGGTCTCGCTTCCTGCGTTCTTGTTCGATACGAGTACCAGGTCGTCGCGTGGGTCATAACCCACGCCGTCCGGAAACGTTCCGGTCGGTGTGCGCGCGGCCACCTGGTCGGTCGACGCGTCGAGGGTGACGAGCTCATTCGTTCCGGTCGCGGACGCGAACACCCGCCCGATTTCCGGTACGGCGAGCACGCCGTGCACGTTGGCGAGCTCGGGGACGGTCCCCACCACCCTGAGGGTGTCGAGGTCGATGACGTCGAGCGCGGAGTCGCCGAGGTGGGCGACGTAGAGGCGCCGGCCGGGCGCGTCGGCGCTTTGGTAGTCGAAGCGGCTCGACCGCCCGGGTAGGCGGACGTCGCGCACGCGCTCGAGCGGCGGCTCGGGGGTGCGCCCGGCGACGGGGTTGGCCGGGACGACCAGCCCCACCGCGACCAGGATGGTTGCGACCAGCGGCGCTGCCCGGTGGTGGAGGCCCACGGTCGGGAGCTTATCTGTAACCGTGGTTGCATACACGGCGGGTTCCGTTCTACGGTGAGTTCGTGCCCGGCCGACTGGAGTGGGTGCTCCTCGCGTACCGGATTCCCCGAGAGCCCTCGACGCCGCGGATCTCGGTGTGGCGCAAGCTGCGCCGCCTGGGGACGGCGCAGCTCGGCGACGGACTCGTGGCGCTGCCCAATGACGCGCGCACGAAGGAGCAGCTGGAGTGGATCGCCGACGAGGTCCTCGAGGCCGGCGGGGAGGCGACGCTGTGGGTGGCCCGGGCGGGCTCGGTCGGCCAGGAACGCGGCTTGGCCGCCGCGATGGCCGACGCGGTGGCGGCGGAATACCGCGCCGTCATCGAAGGGGCCGACGCGGCCGTAGGAGAATCGGATTCGGCGCGGCGGCGGATGGCGGCGCGGCTACGGCGCGAGCTGCACCGGATCGCCCAGCGCGACCACTTCCCGCCGCCTGACCGCGAGCAAGCGCACCGAGCGGTCGAACGGTTGGCGGCCGGTGTGGAGACATCGCGGTGAGGTGGGCGACGCGGGCTGGTTGCCACGTCGATCGGGCGGCGTGCGCGTGGCTGATCCGGCGGTTCATCGATGCGGCGGCCGAGTTCGTCTTCGTCGATGATCCCGACGAGGTTCCCGACGGCGTGACGCCATTCGACATTCGAGGTGCGGACTTGTCGCATCACGGCGGGGACTGTTCGTTCGAGACGATGTTGCACCGCTACTCACTGGATGATCCGGTGCTGTGGGATCTCGCCCGGATCGTTCACGAAGCCGATCTTGCCGATGATCGTTTCGACGCTCCCGAAGCACCCGGCTTGGACGTAGTGTGCCGCGGCCTGACGATGGTGCGCGGCGACGACGACGTGCTCGCGATCACCGGCCCGATCTTCGACAGCCTGTACGAATACCGGCGGCGCGCCCTGCTGTTGGGCAAGGACCCGGCATGACCCGACCGCGACTGTCCTTCGACGCGCGTCGGATCCTGTGGGCGCAGGCCTTGCGAGCGTTCGCCTACGGATTCGGGGCGGTGCTTCTGGGCTCGACGCTCGAGCGCGCCGGCTTCAGCTCGGGCGAGGTCGGGCTCGTGCTCGCCGCCGTCGTCGCGGGGACGGTCGTGTCGTCGCTTGCGATCGGCCGGTGGGGCGACCAGTGGGGCCGTCGCCGATCGTACGTCGTGCTGTACCTGGCGTTGGCCGTGACGGGCGTGGTGTTCGCCTTCTCCGACCAAATATGGGTGCTGTGCGCGGTGGCACTCACCGGCGCGCTGTCCACCGAGGTCGTCGAATCGGGCGCGTTCACTTCGCTCGAGCAGTCCATGCTGGCGACCGAGCTCACCGGCCAGGAACGCACACGCGGCTTCGGCGTGTACAACGCGGTGGCGACCGCGGCCGGGTCGCTGGGAGCATTGGCCGCCGGCGGCCCCGAACTGCTTCGTCGCGTGTGGCCGGGAGCGCCGGTCGATCAAAGGTTCTTCCTGCTGTTCGTGCCCGTTGCGCTGGCCGGCGCGGCGGTGGCGGCCACGCTCTCATCGCGTGCGGAAGCCGAACGGCGTCCATCGGGCGAGCACAACGCCCCCGCGCTGCACCGGTCGCGTCCGGCGGTTTTACGGCTGGCGGGGTTGTTCGCGCTCGACAGCTTCGGCGGCGGGTTTGTGGTGCAATCCTTCATCGTCTACTGGCTCGCGGTCCAGTTCCACGCCTCGATCGGCGTCCTCGGGCTCTTGTTCTTCTCGGTCGGGCTGCTGCAGACTGCGTCGTTCCTGGCCGCGCCGCGCTTGGCTGAGCGGTTCGGGCTGCTCCGCACGATGGTGTTCACGCATCTGCCGTCCAATGTGCTGCTCGCAGCGGTTCCGCTCGCCCCCAACCTGCCCGCTGCGGTTGCGCTGCTGTTCGGGCGATACGTGCTCGCGCAGATGGATGTGCCCACCCGGCAGGCCTACGTCATGGCGCTGGTCGACCCCGAGGAGCGCACCCCGGCGGCCGCGTTGACGAACACGGCCCGCTACGTCGTCAGGCCGGTTGGCCCCGCGCTGGCAGGCGCGAGCCAGTCCATCGCGTTCGGTCTCCCGTTCGTTCTCGCCGGCGGTATCAAGTCGCTCTACGACTTGGTCCTGTGGCGCTGGTTCCGCGCCGTGCCGCTCCCGGACGAGACGCCGGCGCCGGTCGAACTCGTCGCGACACCAGGAGTGCCGGTGTTCGGCGGTGTCAACAAAGGCAGCCCATGATCGTGTGCCTGCGCACTGTCGCGGTTCCCGTCGAAGACCTCATGACTCGACATCGGGAGGACCTGACATGAAATGGGTGACCCGCGCCCGCCCCAAGACCGATCGGATCGCGTGTCCCTGGCTGATCCGCCGCTTCATCGACGCCGACGCCGAGATTTTGTACGTC